>Ga0187847_10003239_pt1 | contig 12592 bp, 7 predicted proteins | sample June2016WEW_4_10_FD_132458 | JGI IMG/M metagenome (GOLD analysis project Ga0187847, IMG submission 132458) | Peatland microbial communities from SPRUCE experiment site at the Marcell Experimental Forest, Minnesota, USA - June2016WEW_4_10 | ecosystem: Environmental > Terrestrial > Soil > Wetlands...
AATCTTGACCAATAAATCGATCCGCGACCAATGGCTCGATCTCTCCGTAGGCCATGCCGATCTGGTCGAAGTTCCGGCCGAGCAGTTGCGCGTTGCCCAGCAGCAGCATCTAACCGTCATCACCTCGACGCCCGTTACGCTCCTCGCACTCGCGGTCGCTGACTCCAGTGTTCTCGCCAACCCCAGCCTTCGCGCGTCCATCGCTCTTGCCGTCGATCGCAGCGCCCTGTCAAACGTCATCTTTCAAAAACAGGGCGAGGTCACGGCCAGCCTGTTGCCCGCTGCGCTTACCGGCTACTCATTCCTCTTTCCAACCGAGCGCGATCTCAACAAGGCGCGCGAGCTGCGCGGCGGTCTTACCGCTCCCTCGCTAACGCTGGCAGCAGAGAATAATCCCACGATACAGTTGGCAGCGCAGCGGCTTGCGCTCAATCTCCACGAGGCAGGCTTCAATGTGCAAGTCGCCAACGCATCAACCGCGCTGCACAAGGACCTTGCGCTGCTCCAGCTCAACCTGGCATCCAGCCAGCCGCAGGCAGCGATGGAATCCATTCTGCGCAGCGTAGGGGTTGCGACGCCGGTGCTCGAAAATACTCCTGCCGGACTCTACAAAGCTGAGCGCGAATTCCTCGAGACGCACACACTGATTCCCCTGCTTTATCTGCCGCGCGCCTACGCTGTCAGCGGCCGTGTCCGTGATCTGCAGCTCAGTTCCGACGGCTCGCCACTGCTGGCCGATATCTCTCTTGAGGACGCACAATGAAAGACGCGTCATGAACCTCCGCCAGAAACTGCTGCTGCTCTTCTCGCTCACCGTCGCCGCCGCCGTCGCTGCTGTAGCATGGACTGTTCTCGTCCGCATTCGCCTCGTCTTCGAGCAGCGCGACCAGCAGGAGACCGCGCTCTTCGTCAGCCAGTTTCAGCGTGAGTTCCAGCACCGTTCCACGGAGGTTGCCGCAGCCGTGGACCACGTTGCGGCCAGTGAGCGAGTCCGCGCCATGGCGTTCGAGCTGGTCCAATCAGGTGATGCCTCGCCCTATCTCACCGAGGCGGAAACCCTCGCGCAGGATGCACAGCTCGACTTCCTTGAGATCGTTGGCCCCGATGGAAAAATTGTCAGTTCCGCGCAGTGGCCCGCGCGCTTTGGCTACTTTGAACCCATCGCGTGGGAAGATCAGCCGGCCTTCCTCAAAACCGAAGACCTGCCTGATGGAACCTCGGCACTAGGCCTCTTTGCCATTCGTGCGGTTGGCCGCTCTGAATCTACCGCACAGCCTGTTCACCTCATAGGCGGCAAGCGACTCGACAAGTCTTTTCTTGCCGATTTGCCCATTGCCCCTGGAATGCAGATCGCTCTTTATAGAGACGGCGACCAATCCCCGAGCATGGAACAACCACACCTCGGCCCGGATTTCGCAGTCTTCGATCCCAAGCGCCTGATTAGCGATTCAGGCGAAGTTCCCTACGCCGCTCGCTATGAACCGCTGATCCAAGCTGCCATAAAATCAGGTCAACAAACGAGCTCCACACTTTACTTGACCGATCGCCGCGAAAACAGCGTCAACGCCACCGCGATTCCACTCAAGTCTGATAAGGGCGACGTACTCGCAGTGCTCACCGTTTCCATCTCGCGTAGCGGCATGGTTCAGGCACAACAGCACATTCGCGCCATTGCTTACGGCGTTGCGGCCGGCGGCATTCTCTTTGCCATTGTCTGCAGCCTGTGGATCGCAGCAAAAGTTTCGCGCCCCATCGAGCAGTTGGCCCGCGCCGCGGAACAAGTGGCCGCCGGTAATTGGGAGACTCATGTACCAGAACGCAGTCGCGATGAAGTTGGCTTGCTAGCGCGCAGCTTCAATCACATGACAGGTCAACTGGTCAGCCAGCGCGATCGCCTGGTTCAAACCGAACGCGTCGCCGCATGGCGCGAACTCGCACGGCGTCTCGCGCACGAATTGAAGAATCCGCTGTTTCCGTTGCAACTGACAGTCGAAAACCTAGTACGCGCCCACGAACTATCGCCTGCTGAGTTCGACGAAGTCTTCCGTGAGAGCACGCAAACCCTCAGCATGGAAATTGCCAATTTGAAAACCATCATTGGGCGCTTCAGCGACTTCAGCAAAATGCCCAAACCCGAGTTGGAGCGCATTGATGCCAGCAACGTCATTGAACGCGTGCGTTCGCTCTATGAAAAGGCCGGTTCTGGAGTCAATGGGGACCATGCAAACATTCAATTTGAATTGAACCTCTCGCCTGAGCCCATGCCGCTGCACGTCGACCCGGAGCTGTTGCACCGCGCTCTTTCGAATCTCGTCCTCAACGCAATGGACGCGATGCCCGACGGTGGCGTTGTCGCTCTCAGCGCTCAGCCAAAGAGTGAGACAGTGGAGATTCGCGTTGCCGATACGGGCGAAGGGATGACTCCGGAAGAGTGCGAGCGCCTCTTTACCCCTTACTACACCACCAAGCAACACGGCACCGGCCTCGGTCTTGCTATCGTTCAATCGGTCATTGCTGATCACGCCGGCACCATTGCTGTTGAAAGCCGACCCGGCGGTGGTGCTACCTTTGTCATCACGCTGCCGAAGGCGAAATCATGACCGTAAAAGCCAACATCCTGATTGTCGACGACGAGGCCAACACGCTGGCTTCGCTCTCGCGCGCCTTCCGTCTAGCAGGACATGAAGCCCAGGTCTGCGACAACGCCGTACGCGCGCTCGAACTGGCACGCACGCAGCCTTTCGATCTGATTCTCAGCGATGTTGTCATGCCCCGCCGCGACGGGCTGGCACTGCTTGAAGACCTGAAGAACGCCGGCGTGACCGCGCCAGTGGTGATGATGAGCGGGCAGGCACACATTGAAATGGCTGTCCGCGCCACGCGCCTTGGAGCGCTCGACTTTCTTGAGAAGCCGCTCTCGACTGAAAAGCTCCTTGTTACCGTGGAAAACGCGCTCAAGCTGACACGGCTCGAAACCGAAAATCAGGACCTTCGCACCCGCGTTGGCAAGCACACGCTTGTCTTTGAGGGCGAAACTATGCGCCGCGTCATGGCGCAAATTGAGCGTGTAGCTGCCAGCGAAGTGCGCGTCTGCATCTACGGCGAGACAGGTACCGGCAAGGAACTCGTCGCGCGCACGCTGCACGAAAAAAGCCATCGCGCCGCTGGCCCGTTTGTGACGTTGAATTGCGCGGCCGTTCCTGCGGAGTTGATTGAGAGCGAACTGTTCGGCCACGAGAGAGGCTCCTTCACCGGCGCTGCGCAACGTCACACCGGCAAATTCGAACAGGCTCATCGCGGCACACTATTCCTCGACGAAATTGGCGACATGCCCCCCGCGATGCAAGCCAAGCTTCTTCGCGTCTTGGAAGAGGGCGAGGTCGAACGCATCGGCTCCGGCAAGCCCACCACTGTCGATGTCCGAGTGGTTGTTGCCACGCACCGCAATCTCGAGCAACTCGTCGAGTCCGGCGCCTTCCGACGCGATCTCTATCACCGAGTCGTTGTATTCCCTGTGGAATTGCCGCCACTGCGTCAACGACCGGAAGACTTGCCCGCGCTTGTCGATCACTTCGTCCTACAGGTCAGTGCGCAGAATGGATGGAAGCCTGTCCCGTTTGCTGATTCCGCGATCGATGCTCTCAAGCAATACACCTGGCCCGGCAATATCCGCGAACTGCGCAATGTCGTCGAGCGCATGCTGCTCCTAGCCGGCGCAACAGTCGATGCCGATGCCGTGCAACTGGCGTTGCCTGCCACTCGCATCTCCTATGCGCCAGGTTTATCCAAACCAATTGCCTCTACTGCAGACACCGCCGGACCGCTCGCCGAGCGCGTTTTGTCCTTCGAACGCGCGCAGGTACTCAGGGAACTCGAAGCGCATAACCGCAACGTCACGCAAACCGCCCGTGCCTTGGGCCTGGAACGCAGCCACCTCTACAAGAAGTGCCAGCAGTTGGGAATCGACCTGCAAAACCTCGACGAGCGAAATCCCGCGCAAAGCTGACACCGAGCACTTTTGCTAGTTCTTAGGCCCTTTATCGAAGTAAGATCACGAAATTGATCGTTTGATTTCGATTTGCTCATTGTAGACTGGGATGTCACAGTAACAGCACCGACAAGCAAGAATGAAGGCGCGATGGATTTATCTTCCGGCGCACCCGCTCCTCTTACTCGATGCGGAAACTAATCTGGTCAAAAGGCTCAAGCGAATGACGGCAGACGCCATCCCATCCAGCACCACCGTCGTATCTCCCGATTCCTCATCGAAGCGCGGGTACAATCTTTTTCTTCTCCTAGTCTCGGGCCTTGGCGGCTTGCTCTATGGCATCGATGTAGGCATCATTGGTGGCGCATACCCATATCTGGAGGCGACCTCTGGCCTGACCCCCTCACAGTTGTCGATCATTGTGGCGGCCGTGCTATTGGGTAGCGTCTTTTCCACACTCTTTGCGGGCATGCTCGCCGACTGGATGGGCCGCAAACCGCTCATGGTCCTGAGCGGACTTACGTTCGTCGTCAGCATCCCCGTCATCGCTCTCTCGCACGGCTACGCGCCGCTGTTTTCAGGACGTCTGTTACAGGGCATGAGCGGCGGATTCATCGGCATCGTGGTTCCGCTCTACCTGGCCGAATGCCTGTCAGCATCGAATCGCGGCAAGGGCACGGGGATCTTTCAATGGCTGCTTACGCTCGGCATCGTCGTGGCTGCGCTGGTGGGAATGTTCTTCAGCTATCGGGTTGCGGCAGTGGCTGCCAGCGGAGACGCTGCTGCTTTGTTGAGTTTCAAAGACCAGGCCTGGCGCAGAATCTTCTGGGTGTCGCTACCTCCCGGGATTCTGTTTGTGCTGGGCAGCCTCATGGTTACAGAGTCTCCGCGATGGCTCTTTCGGCGCGGGAAAGAGGCGCAAGCCCTTGCGGCGTTGCTGCGCTCCCGCACACCGCATCAGGCTGAGATCGAGTTAGCCGAGATGAAAGAGACGGCGCAGATTGCAGCGGCTTCGCGTGCGTCGAACGAGAAGGTAGGCCAGCGAATTCAGGATTCTCTGCTGCGCAGGAAGTATGTCATTCCGTTTCTGCTGGCTTGCATCATCCTCATGTGCAACACCGCTACGGGCGTCAATTCCGTCATTGGCTATAACACCGGCATCCTGTTGCAAAGCGGGCTCTCCGATCTCCAGGCGCACTGGGGTTACGTCATCTTTACCGTCATGAATTTCCTCATGACCATGGTGGGCGTCACGCTTGTCGATCGCCGCGGCCGGAAGTTTCTGCTCATCCTGGGCACCAGCGGAATCATCGTCTCGCTGACCGCCGTCGCAATCATGTTTCTAAATACAGAGAAGCTGAATCTCGATTGCAGCGGGCAGATTCAATCCATGGTCGATCCGAATCAGGAGCTGACCTTGCGCTTCGATCAAGCGGAAGCGAGCAAGCTGCTCTCCAACCAGGGTTATAGGGGCGGCGCGATCAAGAGCGATCGCGCCTCTTTCGCCATCATTTATTCCTATGGCGACTTCACGGCTTCAACCACCTATGTTCGCTCTGACGATGCCGCACCCGCAGCTCTTCAAATCACGCGCGCCAGTTGCGTTCCAGCTAACAAGGTAGAAGCCTTCTTCAAGAATCCGTTTGCTAACTTGGATGCGGCCCGCACCGCGCCTCTCAAAATCGAGAAGGCACTGGTTGGCACGGTTCCCGATGCCGTTCACGGATGGAAGGTCGCTATCGGCCTCTACGCGTTCATCGCGTTCTATGCTCTTGGGCCGGGCGTTTGCGTTTGGCTTGCGCTTTCAGAACTGATGCCAACGCGCATTCGGTCCAACGGTATGAGCGTCGCCCTGGTCTTCAACCAATTGGTCTCGACGACGCTCGCCGCAATTTTCCTGCCCTTCGTGAGTAAGCACGGTTATGCGTCCATGTTCTTCCTGTTTGTCGCTTTCACCGTGGTCTACTTCCTTGTCGCAGCATTCCTTCTACCGGAGACAAAAGGCAAGACCCTTGAAGAGATCGAAGCTTACTTCGAGGCGCGAGGAGCACGATAGGAACCTCTGCTCCTGCAATCTCGACGAAAGGAATTCTGCAGCGATCATGAACGGTGTTCCGGGACCGGCGCAACTGCCTGGCTGCAATGCCCTGCTCCATCACAGGCTCTTACGCCGAAGAAGACATTGTCTTTTGAGACAGGCAAGGTGACGGAGTTGTTCCCCGCCTTAGCGCCGTACTTCGCGGCGTCTGTCGAGAACTGCCAGTCGGATGCAGCCGTCTCGCGCCAGACAATCTGATACTGAATCGAATCGGGTGCGGCTGCGGGTGGATCCCACTTCAGGTTCGTGTTGTTATCCAGATTGGTCGTCACGATGCGCACGTTCCGAGGCACGCCGGGGGATGAGGCGAGTGTCGCCAGTGTGGCCATATTGAGCCGGGCAACCTGCGCGATGTATTGAAAGTCATCGAACTTCAGCAGATCACCATACTCGATTCCGCCCTCCGTCCTGACGTGCTGATGCTGGTGGTTGAAGTTTTCTCGCCACTCGGTAAAGCGAACGGCCGGGAATCCCTCGGCGCTGAATGAGCTGTGGTCTCCACCGCGAAGATAGCGGTCCAGCCTCATTTCCATCACTGGCTCAAATGGCTTCCATCGTGAAGGTGAAGCAGAAGCAGCAGCAAAATACGTGCGACCGACTGCAAGGATTTCGCGCGCCAACTCACGGGATGGAGTGTCGTTTTCCATACCCAGGGAGAGTTGTTGTGCTATCACTTCGGGCGGAGCGGAGGGTAGAATGCCCTGCGAGAAAACGCGCACCAGCGATTTGTTCTGCAGTGCCTCGCCGGGCGTGGTATCTCCGCCGACGATGTCGTTGTTCAACACACCTTCAAGCTGCCAGTCCTCTTCTTTGGCAAGCTTCGCAAGATGCCGGCTTCCGTTCAGTCCCTGCTCTTCTCCAGCGACGCAGACAAAGACGATGGTTGCGGGAAACTTATACTGGCTGAGAATCCGTGCGGACTCAAGGCTCACGGCTACCCCGCTGAGATCGTCGTTTGCGCCTGGAGCTGGCATGTGAGTTTCCATGACATCCGTCTCACGCGAATCGTAATGGCCCGTCACAAGGTACATACGGTTGGATTGCGCCGGGGCGCTGCCCCGCAGAATGGCATAGACGTTTCGAATCGGCGTCGGCTTGGTAATACGCGCATGAGCCGCGGCTGCACCGGTGGGAGGCTGTTCCACAAAGGCGTCTACCTTTACCTCCAGGCAGCCTCCGCAGGCTTTGCTGTAGCTTTCAAACTGATCTTTGATCCAGTCCGATGCAGCCAGAACGCCTGTTCCAGGGGGTAGATCGGTCTCAGTGCTGGAGACCGTGCTGCGATTTACAAAGTTGACCAGTGCGGAGATGTTGGCGCGAATTCGCTCTGTCGAGACTTGCTTGAGCGCGGCTGTAATCTGCTTGTCGGCCGGCGCTGGAGTGATACGCGAGCCTGCAACCTGATAGTCGCGCACGTCGCGGTTTGGATGAGACGCCTGCTGCGTAAGGGCAGTGTTTTGCAACATGCCGATGAACAGGCAGGGCGTGAGCAATTGGGAGACACGAATTGAAGAACGGCGAACCGGCGCATTAAACGGTGGCATGGAACCACTCCTCATTTGTTTTGGAAGAATCGATTCGATCGAACGAGCAAAGGGCTGCCGGAGAGGCAAGGCACGGCCGACGCGGCCACTAACAGTCTCGCATCTGGAAATTCAAGCTAGTCCAGATCCTATCAACGGAGACGAGGGAATTCCAATTCTCTTTATCTAGGCACCTCATGTGACCCCAAGTTACATTTTGATGACATTTGATCGGAGATAACCGTGGCGTGAGGATATTTGCTGTGGCTTGGCGGGTAATTCGTCACATTGGGCTTTGCCTGAATTGTCTTTTACCGTATATTCAAATGAATCCATTCAGCATGGCCCCGTTAGAAGTCCCCCAGACGGCCAAGCACCCAAGAAATATCCCTTTCCTATCGGAGGTCGATGTGAAACTGTCAAAGCTTTTTGCCATAGCAGTGTTGGGAATGTGCGGAATGTGCGGAATCTGCGCGTCTGCCCAATCCACTGCATCACTGTCGGGCGTCGTCACAGATCCGACTGGCGCCGTGGTGCCCGGAGCTCGCGTTACGGTGCACTCTCTTGCAACCGGAATCGATCGCGATATTGTGACCGATTCCGCTGGAATTTATGTTGTTCCATCTCTCCAGCCTGGTGATTACCAGGTTGTGACAACAGCCACAGGCTTCAGCAAAGTCACAATTGAAAAGTTAACTCTGGACGTAGATAGCAAGGTAACGGCCAACATAAAGCTGCCGGTCGCATCGGCGGGGGCGACCGTTCAAGTCGAGAGTGCCGCATCGCAGATAGAGACGCAGACCATCACGGTTGGCCAGGTGATCGATCAAACATCGGTGCAGGAACTTCCGTTGAATGGCCGCCACTTCCTCGACCTGACGGTGCTCACGCCTGGAGGCGTGGTGGCGGATGCAGCGGGCAGTCTCACAGCGGCAAGCCGAGGCCTTGGAGCAAACTCTTTCCTTACCGCCGGCAATCGGGAAGACTCGGTGAACTTCCAGATCAACGGAATCAATCTTAACGACATAGACCAGAACCAGATTACTTTCCAGCCGTCGATCAACACGACCTCGGAGTTCAAGATCAACAACTCCACTTTCAGCGCGGAGTACGGCCGCAGCGATGGCTCGATTGTGACCGTTGCTACGCGCTCCGGCACAGACCAGTTCCATGGCGAGGCCTTCGACTACTTCCGCAACGAAGCTCTCGACGCGCGCAACTACTTCAACCGCGGCTATAACGTGGCCACTGGTGTTCCACTTGCCGCAGGTACTGGCGATAAGGCTCCGCTGAAGCGGGACAACTTCGGCTTCAGCGTGGGTGGTCCGATCTGGAAGGGCCACACATTCTTCTTCGGAAGTTACGAAGGTCTGCGTCAGCACCAGGGTATCCTGCAGAACAGCACGGTACTGTCAAACGTCGCAACGACTTCCGTGAACTCAAAGGGACAAACCGTATATTCTCCGAGCCAAATTGCAGCGATAGCTGCCGTAGGCAGCCCGGTGGCTACCGCTCTAGCGGCGATCCTCCCAACCCCGAATAATGGGGCAAACTATACCGGGTTCACGCCGGGCCCGGTCCAAATCGATCAATACACTCTGGACCTCTTTCATCAGTTCAGTGCTAATGATTCTGCGCACGCCTTCTATGCCTTCCAGCACGATGTCCGCACAGAACCGGCCTTGCAGGGCGACACCATTCCAGGATGGGGAGACCACCGCCACGCACATCGCCAGATAGGCACCCTGAGCGAGACCCATATCTTCAGCCCGTCCCTCGTCAATGAAGCGCGCCTGGGCTTCAACCGTATCGCCATTGCATTCAACCCGGCCAACCTGGCAAACCCAGCCACCATCGGCATCGGCGATGGCCTGACCGGTAATGTCGGTCTGCCGCAGACCACGCTCTCTGATATCGGCCTCACCTTTGGCGGCCCCTCGGGTTTCCCGCAGGGGCGTTTTGATACCACAGGCGTCTTGTCGGATACGGCGACTTGGCTTAACGGCAAACACACCTTCAAGTTTGGCGGCGAGTTCCGCCGCTACCTCGTTGCCACCTTCGCCGGCAACATCGGATCATTGACCTACACAAGTTCTTTGACGACATCGACGGTGAGCGCGGCTGCGGCGCTGACCGCGACCGAAGCGGATCTTTTCGAACAGGATATGGCCACTGTCTTCAGCGTCCAGCCGCAGCCAAATGCTACTGTTTCCGCCCGCATCTATGACGATTCCCTGGGCTGGTTTGCGCAAGATAACTTCAAAGTTTCCCCTAGACTTACCCTCGAATACGGTCTGCGCTTCGAGTGGAACGGAACGCCGGTCGAAGGTGAAAACCGCTTTACCATCTTCAACCCTGGCGCCCTCACCCTCACCCAGGTGGGGACCAACGGTCTTGCAGCCAACTCCGAGTATGGTCAGAACCTCAACTACGAGCCGCGGTTGGGATTTGCTTACGACGTCTTCGGCAAGGGTAGGACCGTGGTGCGTGGGGGCTATGCCTACCTGACGGATCAACCGGTTGCGGGAGTCGTGGCGGGACTGGCATCCAATCCACCCTTCAGTACCGCGGTCTCCTACAACGGCACCGCTATTCCGGTCGCTCATTTGTATGCGGACGCCGCACTTTCCGGCCTCTCGATTTACATGGTTAACCCAAACTACAAGAACGCCTATATCGAGAGCTACAACCTGAACGTACAGCAGGCGCTGCCATGGGGTCTCGTCTCCTCGCTCGGCTACTACGGGTCACTCGGACGCCATTTGGAAATTGAATCCAACATAAACCAAGTGGTAGGCGCGACGTCCGCAACGCAGGTGCATCCGTTCACGACCCTCTCGGTTAACAGCCCCATTGATGAAGGTAAGCCTATCGCCACCAACATCGGCGAACGGACCAGCAATAGCTTCTCCAACTACAACGCCATGTGGGCTGTGCTGAGCAAGAATATGAGCCATGGACTTGAGTTCAACATGAACTACGAGTGGACCAAGTCAATGGATCTCAACTCGCTTGGTTCCCAGGGTGGCTTGACTCTTCCGGATAGCACGAACCCTAAAGAGAACTACGGGCTTTCGGACTTCGACGTGCGCCAGCACTACGCCGGAACCGCGGTCTACACGCCGCACGCCAAGGGCAACCGCCTGGTCTCGGGCTATCAGCTTTCTACCATAGTCCAGTACCAGACCGGAAACCCCGTCAATGTAGTGGCGGGTAGCTCAAGCTTTAACGGCATCACCGGCCTGCCTCGTCCGACCCAGGTAGGAGCTTTTGTCCGGTCGAAAAAACAATTGCCGGGAGTCGCCAATGTGACCCTTTTTCCGAGCACCGGTCTCGTTGCCGGCGGCACGGTGTGCGACATAACAAACTACACCTCGGCTTGCAGCTTTGAAGTGCAGGGCACACAGGCCAGCGCCACCGGAAGCACCGCACCCACGTTGTATACGGGTCTCGGCACCATGCAGCGCAACGCGGGGACCGGACCGGGATTCGCGGATGTCGATCTTTCCGGACAAAAAGATACGAAGATCTTCGAGGGTCTCAACTTCCAACTGCGCGCAGATGCCTTCGACATCCTCAACCACCCCAACTTCGGTCAGCCGTCGGGCAATGTGCAGTCTTCAACCTTCGGCCAGATATCAGCGACCCGTTTCGCCATAAGCGACGGCGGTTCTTCGCGACAGCTTCAGATCAGCGCGAAGTTCATTTTCTAGTCACTTGAGGACAATGGCGTGCGTTGTGCGGGGGCTCGTTCGGCCCAGCGCACGCCGTTCTTTCTCATCTTCAGTCCGGATATTGCTTGGAGTTCCCTGCAATCAAATCTCTATGAAAATCGAAGGTGCTTGCTACCTTATCAATCCGCAAGGCATGAATATACTTAGCGGTTGAGCGCCCGCAGCGCGGACGGACTCTTCCGTCTTCGCGAGGGCGTCTCCGCTTCTTGCGACAAGAACGATGGCCGAAAAATCCTTGGCCAGCCGAATCGCAGTGGAGCGGCCAATCCCCTGGCTTGCCCCGGTAACGATGGCTACAGCGTTCTGATCCATGCGAGAGCTCCTTTTCCATAAAGATGCCAGTTACATAGATCTTGATTTGCTAACGAGACAGCGTCTTCAGCCCAAAGTTGCTCGGGCTGCTTCACGGATGATGTCCGCAACTTTGTCTGGTGCGGTAAGAAGAGGCGTGTGATCCACGGCAAACGACCGGATTGTTGCCTTCATGCGCTCCGCCATAAAACGCTGCGTTTGGGGATTGATCATCCGGTCTTCTTCCGCGAGCAGGTACCAGGCGGGCTTTGTCTTCCAGGCAGGTGAAGCAACCGGCTCCTGGATGCACCTGACCGAAATGGGCCGCTGCACCGCGCGGCACAGGGCGATTTGTTCAGCCGTCGCGTTCTGCGCGAATGCCTTTGCGAAACCCTCATCGGGCATCCAGATGAAGCCATCCACATCGGGCACGAGTCGCGGCGCATCCGGATGCGATTCGTCGCGATAAAAAACATCGGCAACGGTTTCGCCATCGTCCGGAGCAAGAGCCGCGACGAAGACTAGCGCCCTTACGCGCTCGTCTGCTGCAGTTCCCACGACAGCGCCGGCATAAGCGTGTCCGGCAACGATTAAAGGACCCTCCGTGCGCGCAATGGTCCGGCGCAGCGCCGCGGCATCCTCGCTCAACGAGGTGAGCGGAATCGGCGCGGCGACAACGTTGAACCCATCGTTCTGCAACCGGCGAATGACCGGCTCCCAACTCGATCCATCGGCCCATGCACCGTGGATCACAACAACAGTAGCGTTCTTCAATGCGGGCATAACGGTTCTCCTGAATCTGTGCCCTGCCGAATGGATGAAATGTTGGAAGCCTACGAAATCAGGCGAAGAAGCGCACAATCTTTTGCGCAATGAACTCGGAGGAGTCCTCCAGAGCAAAATGCCCTGTGTCGATCAGGTTTAGCTCCGCTTTTGGAATGTCGCGCAGATAGGCCTG
>Ga0187847_10003241_pt1 | contig 12575 bp, 13 predicted proteins | sample June2016WEW_4_10_FD_132458 | JGI IMG/M metagenome (GOLD analysis project Ga0187847, IMG submission 132458) | Peatland microbial communities from SPRUCE experiment site at the Marcell Experimental Forest, Minnesota, USA - June2016WEW_4_10 | ecosystem: Environmental > Terrestrial > Soil >...
GGTGCAGGGAGAAACCAAAGCGGGTTCTCCCTGCGCGATGTTTTGCACAGCAAAATGCAGGGACGGCGAAGTGCCGCCCCTTTGTGTGTCGTTGCTAGGCCGCTTTCTTCCCGCCCTTAGCAATCGATTGGGTGGTCTTCTTGGACTTCTCTTTGGCAGCGAACTCCTGCTTTACCTTGAGGGTGATGGCATCGGTGTCCACCTTGTACGTGCTGGCTGCATCACGGAGGACAGCGGCCACCTCCCAGCAAGACCTGTGCACCGTGACTTGTCGCGTCAAGCCCTGGAACAATGTGATGTTAGCAAGCAAAAGAGCGCCAAAACACTACTTATTGCTGTAGGTAGGACCAGAGAATTCCGACCGATCCCACCGCTGGCAGACGACAGGTCGGCAACGGTTCGGGCATTCGTCGACAGACTGCTTGAGGGCGCCCGTCCCTGATCGGTGATGTTCTTGAAGCAGTGACTCGGGCGAACGGGGGGAAGGTGCAGGAGGAGGGACTAGACTCCGGCCGCGTGCGGCCGGCGAGCGGGGGCTGGCAGCATTCCGAAATGGACCTTGAAGCGGCGCTCGACCAACACATCACCGATCTCCTGCTGGATCTGGGAGACGACTTCGCCTTTCCGGGCAGGCCGAAAAGGCTTCGCATTGCCGAAACCTGGTTTCGAATAGACTTCCTCTTTTCCATCGTCGACTCCTTTGCTTGGTTGTCATCGATCTCAAAGTGGGTAGGTTCAGCCACGCCGATGCTGGAAAGATACACCTCTACCTGAACTACGCACGCGAACACTGGATGAAAGAGGGAGAGAACCCTCCCGTCGGTCTGACTGTCTGCGGAACGGGGTACAGAGGAAGCTCACTATGCGCTAGACAATCTGCCCCAATAAAGTTCTCGCTGCTGAATATCAGATGGTGCTTCCTGATGAAAAGACAATCGCGGATGAACTGAGGCGGTCCAGGGTGCGACTGGAAGAGCGTCGTACGAGGCGAATTCAGTCTGACGAATCAGACTCATAGCGTTTCGATCCAGGCAATTGGCATTCGTGACGGAAACGTGCGGCATCGTTAATCATTTGCTGGAGAAGGTAGATGCTTCGGAAACCCAGCAAGTTGAGCGACGAGCGCCGCCAGAGGCGCGCGTGCGGATTCGGCAATTTCATACTCGACATGAAGAACGGAATTGCTCAGATCCCTTCGCAAGATCAGCTGTAGTGTTTCGAGAGATCTAAGGTTTGCGGTTAGGGCTTTCTTGGACGCCGTCGGTATGAGCCGCCTTAGCTGACTGAGACGAACCGGGCCGTCAAGCAGGGCACAAAGAATTTGCACAGTCCACTTTCCTCGCAAGACCTCCATGGTGCGCGCCACTTGGTCTAAACACTTTGCGTCGTATGCATACATTGGGCCGTCTCCTCCGCAGCTTGTTCGGAATCGAGAGTCGAGCAAAGTGTCATGCAATTCCCTCCATCTATGGCTTCTGTCCCGGAATCGACAGAGTTTTGGAGATGCGGAATGTCACCCTGCTGCCCGCTGGGCGATTGCGAACGTCGGTTTCGATGTAGCCGTTCAAACTGAAGAAGAGGCTGTCCCCTCCGAACCGGACACCCGGACCGAGGCCCACGGTTCGCTCCTTGGAATTTGGAACATCCTGGCCATTGATCTGATGATCCGTCAATTGCTGCAACCAATATCCGTTGAAACCGACCCTAAAATCCTTCAGTACACCGTATGAAGCTGCGTAGTTCATATGGAAGGCCTGGCCTGGCTGCATGCTCTTAATGCCGAAGCCCACAAACGGATCTGTATTGACCGAATTCCACAGATAGTGCAGTCGAGCACTCACCTCGAACTTGCTCTTCCACTCATAGGTCAGGGCATATAACGGGTTGATCAGAACAAAATGATTTCCTATATTGACGGGACGTTGATCGCTGTATTTACCGACTGGGATCGTGAAGGCGAATTCCGCTCGGTGCACAAACACGCCTCTCCCAATCTTCTTTGGAGCCCATTGAAGAGCGATCGGCCCCAAGATCGTATCTGCGAAGCCTCGCTCGGTCGCATCAACTCCTTGCGCACGCTTGATCTGGACATCAGCGATAGGAAAAAGAACCTCTCCTCCTACCCATGCTCCGAATAGGCGCTTATTGCTTACATACACGAAGTGCGATGTCGTGAGAATCGCGGTGGTTGTGTTTGATCCGGGGACGTTTGCGCCGTTACTGTCCTTCAAAGTGCCCGAAACGTAAACGTCCGGAAACTCTTCCAGCAGGAATCCAGGACCGGCAAAGCCATCTTCAAAATTGGTATCTCCCAAATTGACACCCGGCAACTGCACCTGCGCTTTCACAGGAGCAGTTGCGACGCCAGCAACGAGCACAGCGCAGATTGTAAAAGCGGCCTTTGCCAAGATGGTTCGTCTCTGCAGGTCTAGCAGCGTTTGCAGTGTGAAACCCTCGATTCTCATTGGATCATCCTTGGTGGGTACCTAGCGAGAAGCTGTTCCCGGCGCGGGCGTCGCGGTTAGAACGTCTTTGAAACTTGAGCGATATTGGAGGCAAACCAGTACCCAGAGCACAGGCGCCACTAGTGCCGGAGGAATGCTCGCCGGTGCGAGTGTCAGGTGAAAGGCAAGGATGTTGTAAAGCTCGGCCGCCAACAGCGTAAGTGCAAGCGGCGCGAAGTAGCCCAAAAGCAACAGCAGCCCACCGGCTAATTGGACAGCGAAGAAGAACGCGGCGAAGTGCGATGAGCTAACCTGAATCGCCAGCGGATTCGGTGGAGGCGGCTGATGGATGAAGCTGAGAAATCCGTTCAGGCCGAAGACTGTAAACATCAGCCCCCAGCAGATACCTCACAATCATGGACACTTCATAGGCGTCTCCTCCCTACGGGTGCTCCTGTGTGCTCAAATAAGTCAGATTTTGGATTGCATTGATTTCATGAGGGCTGCGACGGACACTGCTTCGAGTGACAGCCCGTACCCAACCTCACGCACAATTCGCTCTTTCAGCGGATAGATGAAGTGGATGCGGGTATTGCGGCGCGTCACCTCGGGTGCCTTCAGATACTGCTTGGCCAATTCTTGCGCACGACTTAACGCTTTGCCGTTCGGCACTACTTCGGCGACGACTCCCCATTGATGAGCGACAGCCGCAGTAATCGGCTGTGGATTTAGCAAGAATGCCTCAGCTCGGCCAGCTCCCGCTCGATAGCTCCAGGTCGTGAAGATTCCGTCGCCCGGCACAATGCCGCCGGCGAAGTGCGGCAGGTCGTGGAAAGTGGCTCCTTCAGATGCCACGACCACATTCGCAAGCAAAGCATATTCGGAGTGCACATGAGCACGGCCTTCAATTGCCGCGATTACAGGCGCCCTTATGTTTGCGATGTTCTCTAAAATCTGAACACCCTCGTCATGAGCCCGGCTCAAAACATCCGGATCGCCAAAATTGCCGAAGGACGCGAAATCGATGCTCGTAATGAACTCCCCACCCGCGCCTGTGAGGATCACAATTTTGTTCGCGCGATCCTGCCCGATGCGATAGAACGCGTCTACGAGTTCGGTATGGTCCTGCGCCGTGAATGTCATTGGACCGCCTCCGCTGTGAAACTGGGCGGTCAAGACACCATCATCATCACGCGTCAGCTTGAGGCTGCGGTAAGCATCAAAATATTTGTCTCGAAGTGGTTGCATTTTGCTCTCCTCAAAAACCGGCTTCATCGGGCGGGCTTGTTCCGCTGATGGCCAACACTGTGCGGCTCCTATCGGTTCCTACGACGTTGCCTTCATCAATTCAGTTGTCGCTCCGAATCGTGTTGCTTATCACTAGTCTCGTCTTCAACCGCGAGCTGACTCGCGGTCGAGGATTCTATTCGGCGTTAGATCTCAACTTCCTTTCCCTTCGGGTCGCTGTGGAATCGTGAGGAACCGCCCGTTTTGAACGAACCTGCAGTCCCGTAGGTGTCCTCGAGAAACTGAAGGTAGGCGATCTTATCCCCCTCGAAGCGAACGAGCAGCGCAAATGGGGACGTTATTTCACGGCCAGTCACGTTCGACTTGAAAGTAAAGGAACCAAACATGGCGACTCGGTCCCCCTGCTCGATCGCGTCGACAACTTTGAAATCGAGCGTCTTCCAGTACGTCTGGATTCCCGCGAAGACCTTGGGAATCTCTTCAGGCCCCTTGTGAGTGCCCGTCCAAGGCATGATCTTCTTCAACTCAGAGTTGTCGAAATTAAGTGACACATAGGTCACATTCGGAGTTGTGAGTTGCTGGAGTACTTTGAGATTCGTTGTGTTCTGCAAGAATCCCTGAACGGCTGCGATCCGATTGGCTGACATCTGATAGTTCTCCTTTTGTTTTTGATCAATTCGTATCGAACGGGTATAGGTGAATGGAAATGGTTCGGGCTGAGGTCAGAAGGTATTCGTGCGTTCACCGTTTCGAAGTGCGGCATGCATAACTGGCCACACTATTCGTCAATGGGCGAGCACTGCTTGGAGATTTGCGAGTACGCCAAGCTGCGAGAGAATAACCGTGCCGGACGGGTAGCAATCAAAACGCTGGATCTTTCCGTCCTTCAACTGAAATACATCGCAGCAAGGCGCGTCCATTCTCTTGCCGGTGGCGGGAATGGTTCCGAAAGGCATTTCCAGCGGTCCCGTGTGCGTCCCTTGCAGTGCCAACTGCACCACAACGATGTCGCCAGCAACGTAAAACTTGTAGAGCTCACGATGCATGTCATGAAATGCCTTGGCATAGACTTCAACGGGGCGGCCGAGCTCTGTCGAGCCTCGATACGTCACGCCAATTGACTCGTCGGTGAATGTCCCGTCCTCCGTGAAACTAGCCGCCCAACCCGAAATGTCCTTGATTTCTGCTAGGTGATAGGCGTTGCGGATGACCTCTTCATTGTTCATAGTTATGTCGGCTCCTTGTCCCGTCGCTTCGGCCCTGCTGTTCGTACAAACGTTGCTGTCCAGCTAGAACGTCCGGCTAGAGTTTGTAGAGCGCCGTCGTATTCTCGTATGCAATTTTGCGACGATCACTCTCGCTAATCGCTACGGTATCGATGAACTCCCCGCCTTCTGCGTAGTCCTCGTACGGGTAGTCATTCGAGAAGAGAATGCGGTCGGCGCCCATCGTGAGCATCGTGCAATGAAGCGCCTGGGTGTTGAAGTTACCGCTCGTGGTGACCCAAATGTTCTCCGCGAGATAGTCGACCAGGCGCTTCTTCGTATAGCGGCCATTCGGACTGAAGTTGACACCATGCTGGATGCGCCAGGCGAGAAACGGTAGGGACTCGCCGAGATGACCAAGCACCAACTTGGCAGTCGGAAAGCGATCGAAGATGCCGCTATAGACGATGCGTAGGGCATGAGTTGCCGTCTCCGGGGCAAAACCCCAATTCGCGCCGGTAAGCTCCGGGTGGTTCTCGTACATGGGAGCCTTGTACGACGCGCGTGGATGAAGGTAGAGCGGCACATCAAGCGCTGTCAGCGCTTCCCACAACGGCGTCATCCGCGCATCGTCAAGATAGATCAAGTTGTCTGGGCTCTCGACCTGGGTGTACCCATTGATCATGACCCCCTTGAAGCCGAGCTTAGTAATGCAGCGATCAAGCTCGCGCACCGCTTGTTCGGGGTCCTGGAGCGCGAGGGTAGCCATACCGATGTAACGATCCGGATGCGCGCGCACTTGTTCGGCGAGAAAGTCGTTCACTGTGCGAGCGGTGTTCTGCGCTTCGACCGGGTCGAGGATGCCTTGCACTCCGAAGGTGCGAAACCCCGCACCGAAGGAGAGCAACACCTTGTCCACGCCCGCGTCGTCCATGGCTTGGAGACGTGTCGTGTCAAAGTCCAGTAGTCGCTCCTGCACGAGCGCAAAATATTCCGGCCCGAGATGGCCCACGGCGGCCTCCTTACTGGTCTCGTAGCGGCCTTCGCTATCTCTCATGAACACAATAGGGTGGCCGAAGTGCTCCTCCAGCGCGATTTTGCGTAAGGGCGCCGGGGCTGGAGGAGCCCCGAGTGTGGGCAGGCTGGGAACGGGCATAGATTTTCTCCTTTGAGTTAAGTGCGAGGATGATCTGACGGCGCGGGCGCTACGGCTTGGATTTGCGTCTTCACTTCCTGGAACTCTTCCATCGCGCGAGCACCTCGCGCGCGCCCTATGCCACTGTGCTTGAAACCGCCCTCTTCGAAAGCGTCGTGGACGAGCCCCCAGTTGTTGATCCACACAGTGCCGGCTTTGATGGCGTGGACGACTCTCTGGGCGCGATCGATATCTTTGGTGAAGACCGCGGCGGCCAGACCAAAGACCGTGGCATTCGCGCGGGTGATCGCTTCGGCCTCTGTCGTGAAAGTCTCAAAGCTCAGTACAGGCGCGAAAATCTCGTCTTGAACCAACGGAACGTCTAGCGCCTCTGTCTCCAGCATGGAGGGACGATAGAATGCGCCGGCCGCCAAGGGGCCATCCACGATTGGGCCGCCGCGAACAATGATTCGGGCATAGCGAGATGCGCCTTCAACAATGCGGTTGATGCGCTCGACATTGGCTCTGTCGATTACAGGACCCATCTGACTGTTTGGGTCGTCAGCTCGTCCGACCACGATGCTCTCCAAAAGTGACGCAATCCGTTCCCGCCACGCGTCGGCCACACTCCGCTGCACGAGGACTCGCGATCCGGTCATGCAAAATTCACCGTTGAACTTGGTCAACGCGCTGACGACGAGAGGAGCAAAGGCGTCGATGTCGGCGTCATCAAAAATGACCAGCGGTGTCTTACCGCCCAATTCCAAGCAGACCCTCTTCAACGTCTGCGCTGCCTTCTCGGCAACCTGTCGACCGACTTTGGTGCTGCCCGTGTAGTTGATGACATCCACGTCGGGCGATTCGACTAGAAGCGGTGCACCTTCATTTCCAGCCTCAGTGAAGATATTCACCACGCCCTTCGGCAAGCTCTTGGTTGCTGCGACCGCTTGCATGATGAGAGAGTTCGTCAGCGCGGTCTGGCCGGGCAGCTTAATGACTGTTGTGCAACCGGCAGCCAAAGCTGGCCCTAAAGCGCGGACCAGTAGCGCGAGAGGGGAATTCCAGGGGACGATGAGTGCCGCGACACCGATCGGCTCGCGCATCGCGGTAGCGAATACGCCTGGCGCGATTTCAGCCGACGTGCCTGTCTGCGACAACGCAGTACCCGCGTTGTAGCGAAGAGTTGTCGGGCTCCAAGTCGCTTCCAGTGTTGCATCGCTCAATATCTTGCCCATCTCACGGCTAATGGTCTGGGCAATTACATCTGCCCGTTCTTCAAGTCTTTGGGCGATCTCGACGAGTGCCCGGGATCGAAGCTGAGGGTCGTGAGGCCAGACGCCAGTATTGAAGGTATTTCGCGCAGCGGTAATTGAGGCCGCCGCCTCGGCTCGCCCACCTGCGCAGTACTCCCCGAGCACCTCGCCCGTGGAAGGGCTTACGGATTTTGCAACCGTAGCTGAGCCCACCCATTCGCCATTGATCCAATGGCGCGCCGGCTCGACCCCCGCGGCGGTTTTATTTTCTGCCATAATTCATCTCCTGATGGATAATTGGCTCTTGTATGGCGAACCGGCTAAGAGAATTGCAAGCATATGGCCATTTGGATCTTGCGAGTTTTCTGACAGTTAGCCCGGGAGGATGTCCCGGAATTACGGGGTTTCCCGACAGGCCGGGAATGGGGGAATAACTGATACGGTGACACCTAAATGGCATCCCTGGGTTAAATTTACGAATGGCAACTCAAGCGATACCGAAGAGGTTTGTATCCAATTGAGGACAGAACCTATCGGGTGATCTACCAGAGCGCCGCTGCCCACATCCACGATGCCGACAGGAACGGAATCGCTATCGCCATCCCCCACCAGCACGATTTTCTTGAAGCATCCATTCGCGAATGTACGGCGAGCAGTTCAAAACTTGAATGCCGCGTGCTTGACATTCATTTAGGAAACGAATTCCGTCGATATCGACAACGTCGACTTCATCCAGATTCAAAGTTGACGGTTGTCCTGCCTTTTCAATCTCGGCGCGCAGGTCAATGAGGTGTGAACATCGAAGTTCACCGGACAAACAAATTCGAGTCCCGTGTTCCTCGCGAATTCGATTGATTTTCAATGTCATCGTCGGTTCCCAAATCCGAGTAGGCGAAAACGTGGAGGGAAAATCTCTGAATTGAGTTAGGATGAGCGGTATTCATCTTGACCAACCGTTTTTTCTAACCAGCGTTGGCTGACTCCCAGTTCTGACGCAGCCTCTCTTATTGCGAGCGTAAGAGACTTCGGGCATTTGCTCCACCGCTCGCAGCCGCCAATCGATGCGCCAGCCGTGAAGCCGCGATTATGGTGAGGCCTCGACAGTCACGGCTATTCGGCTCATTTGGACCAAGTACTTGCTCAGCTGCATCCAGCCATTCCTCTGCCGAGAGCTTCGCCTGCTCTGGACCGAACAAGGTCTCAACAGCTGCGAAGAATGCCGAAAGCTCCCGCTCCGCGAGGTTCGTCTTCATCGGAAATCCAGGTTCAAAAATGCAGGCGATCCCCAATCACTGAATACAATTTCGGCAAGCGCCTTACGCTTCCGCGGGGACAACTCCATCTGCTTTTGCTGCTCATTCAACACTTCGGGATCGCCGCGGTAACCCAAAGCCCAGCAAGCGACTGCTTCGAATTCGCTCGGAACACCAAAGGATATGATTAGCTTTTCTGGGTCAAATCCTGCCATTCCGTGGGTGTGCAACCCGCGAGTTGTTGCCTCAAGTGAGATTTGAGCCGATGCGGCCCCGACATCGTGCTGAGCAACACGGTTTGCTGCGTTATTTGGACCAAATGTCTTCTTCGCGAAGGATGCAAAGAGCACTGGCGCGAACTTGGTCCATGACTGATTCGCGGGCACGAGAGACTCGAAAATCCGCTGCCACACGGGGTCGCCCTTCCGTCCCAAAACAAATCGCCAAGGCTGCTCGTTGAATGATGAAGCCGCCCACTGGCCTGCGGAGAAAATCGCTTTCAACGTCTCGGTGTCGATGGGAGTCTCTGCAAAGGCCCGCGGGCTCCAGCGACGAAGAAACAAATCTTCCACTGGCACTTCCGACTTCCCATGCTTCTCTTGATCCAAATTCTGACTCATTGTTTTTCCCGCTCCATTTGTCCCAAATGATTGATAATATGCGTTCTCACCCGCGGACATGTGGTGCGCATGCCGCAGAATTCCGTTGCCGTCTCCGCTCAAGAGCGACTGTCAAGCCAAAGAAGTCGGCTCTCAATCCGGTGAAGATAGATGCAAGGAGAAGGCCATTCAAAATGTATGGGGCATCAATAACTTAGGGCTATTAAGAGTCTCGGAATTTCGGGATTCCCCGTCTAATGGGAAAACTCGGGAGGGCTCTCTGTAAAGGTGAAGCGGTCGGCCACATCACCCTATATGAGGTTTGAATCGGTACTTGTCTATTCCTAAGCGCTTGATTTTTGTATCGAGGGTGGAGTCTGGGATGCCTAGCTTCATGGCGGCGCCGGCCGGTCCTGATATCTTTCCGTGACACTTGGCGAGTGCTGCTTCGATCACTTCTTTTTCGTGTGCCAGCAGGACCCCGCTAAGGGCCGCGCTTGAATGAGAGACTTCGGATGGCTCTCGATTGAGCCACGCTTCGTCCACAGCAAATGTATCCGAGTCGCTCAGAATGACAGCTCGCTCAATTACGTTCTGCAGCTCACGGACGTTTCCCGGCCACTCATACTCTTGCATGGCTTTCAGGGTCTTCTTCTCAATGGTCCGAAACTTCTTTCCCATCTTCTTTCCAAATCGCGCAATGAAGTATTCAGCAAGGATAGGAATGTCGGATACTCGCTCGCGTAGCGATGGCATCGTGACAGGCACAACATTCAGCCGGTACAAAAGATCCTCGCGAAACTTGCCTTCGCTCACGAGTTTATTGAGGTCGCGATGACTTGCGGCCAACACTCGAACGTCCACAGGAATGGGCCGGTCGCTGCCGACACGTTCGATTTCGCGCTCCTGCAGCACACGCAACAATGCAATTTGAATATCGTGAGGCAGGTCACCAACTTCATCCAAAAAAATAGTGCCACCATTAGCTGCTTCGAAACGTCCCAGACGGCGTTGTGTGGCACCCGTAAATGCGCCTTTTTCATGTCCGAAGAGTTCGGATGCAATTAGCGACGTAGGAATTGCGCCGCAGTTCACTCCGATGAAGGACCGCCCAGCCCGCTTTGAGCGTTTGTGGATAGCCCGCGCAATCAATTCCTTGCCCGTACCGGTCTGCCCCAGGATGAGAACTGTTGAGTCTGAGGGAGCCACTTTGCTGATCTGAGTGAGCACCTTCTGTAAAGGCTCCGCTGAGCCTACGATCTCCTCGAACTTCGAGGCTTGGTTAAGCTCTTCCCGCAAAACCGCGTTCTCTTGTTGGAGATTGTCTTCCGCGCGTTTGCGGTCATCGATATCGGTGCATGCAGCGTACCAACGAAGCACCATTCCCTGTTCATCGCGCACCGGATTGCAGCGAATCAGAAACCAACGATAGATTCCGTCATTCCTGCGAAACCGCACTTCGATTTCGAACGCAGAGCCACTCGAGAGAGCTTGAGCCCATTGGGAACCTAGTCGTTCCATATCATCGGAATGAACCTGGGTGCCGGGTAGGATCCCGCGGTGCCACTCATCGATAGTAAGGCCGAGGAAATCAAGACTCACGCGGTTGAGATAGAGACGCTCGCGGCGGGGTCCGAAAACAGCGATGAGTTGTGGCGTGAGATCCAGCACCTGCCGCAGTTCCGCTTCCTTTTGCTGAAACCTCTGTTCGGCCAATCTACGCTCCGTTATATCCATGATTGCGCCGATAGATACCTCGTTGCCGTCGCCGTCTCTCAAAGGATGCGCAAGGCTACGAATGTATTTTGTCGAACCATCTGGCATCAGTAACCGATGCTCGAAGTCAAAGTCACTTCCGCCTTGTCCAGCCCGCTCAAGAACGTTCTTGAGAAGGTCCACATCGTCAGGGTGGACTCGCTGCAGAATCAAATCGGGCGTAGGTTCAGTATCGGGAGAGTACCCGTAGATCCGAGCCGATTCCTCGGACCAAAACATCCGCTTGGTGCCTGCTTCCATTCCGGCACTACCGGTGTGACTGAGTCTTTGGGCATCTGCTAAATGCGCTTTGCTCCGCCGAAGTTCAACCTCGGCCCGCTTTGCTTCGTCAATGTCGAGATTAACCCCAATCCAAAGTACTAGTGTTCCATCACTCGCTCGCAACGGCTCAGCTCGACTCAGGAACCAGTGGTATTCCCCCTCCATATTGCGAACTCGAAACGCTACCTCGCCCGCACTCCCCGTGCGGAGACAATTAAACCAGACTCTACGCGTTTCATCGTGATCATCTGGGTGCAGCAGGGGAATGTGAGAATCCCATTCCCCGCCGAGATCGATTCCGAAACGAAGAGGATGGTCCTTGGGTAGCCCGAGATAATCTGCGCTTCGTGAATTCACGAAAATGAGCGCACCGGAAGGAGTTGCATACCATACATGGCCCGGAATCACATTGGCCGTCGCTCGAAGTTTGTCTTCGATGGATGGTTGCCTTTCGGACGCGCCGACTCCATTCACTCCATCGAGCCGGTCGGCTTCATCTCTTGAAGACAGAGGCACGCTTTCATCACCCATCAAAGCATTAGCACCTTCTGCGCTTTGCGAATTCGCGATCAGCGCGTGGAATCGTGCCGTCGTCTCTAGCCGCCGCATCCCGGGCCCAGATTGAGAGCGTATAGCGCAGGGCAAGTATAGAAGCCAGCCGCGGCAGCAATCAAACCCCAAACTCCGGGGCAAATGCGGGTTTTCAAAATTTCCTGAATCCAGATACGTGTCTCAACACTCATATACGTGTTGTCACACGCATTGCTTTCCCATTGGGGTGCGAGGCGCAAGGAAAAGGAGAATCAAAATGAAGATCGTGCTGTATGGAGCAACAGGAAACTCGGGCCAGCGGATTCTGCAGGAACTCACCCATCGCGGCCATGAAGTCACGGCAGTCGTCCGCAACACTTCAAAGGCGCCATCGACGGTGAAGGCGGTGAAAGATGACCTGAGCAACGTCGATGCGATTGCATCGGTCATCGCCGGCGCGGATGTGGTCGTAAGCGCCTATGCTCCTCCACAGGACAATACCGATGCACTCGTCGGAGTAACCGAACGCCAGATTGCAGCCGTCAAGAAGGCACGGGTACCTCGTCTGATCGTGGTTGGCGGTGCAGGGCTTCTCGAAGTCGCGCCGGGCGTCACGCTAATCGCCTCCGGCTATCTACCCGAGGCGTATCTCCCGATCGCTACGTCGCATGAAAAGGCATTGAGCGTTCTCAAGAAGTCGGATGTCAACTGGACCTACTTCAGCCCGGCTGGATTCTTCGAGCCAGGTCAGCGCACCGGAAAATTCCGCCTCGGAACGACAAACCTGATCGCCAATGAAAAGGGCGATAGCCGGATTTCGTTTGAGGACTACGCTGTTGCTCTGGCAGACGAGATCGAAAAGCCTGCTCA
>Ga0187847_10003242_pt1 | contig 12573 bp, 6 predicted proteins | sample June2016WEW_4_10_FD_132458 | JGI IMG/M metagenome (GOLD analysis project Ga0187847, IMG submission 132458) | Peatland microbial communities from SPRUCE experiment site at the Marcell Experimental Forest, Minnesota, USA - June2016WEW_4_10 | ecosystem: Environmental > Terrestrial > Soil > Wetlands...
AGCCGTGCCGCGGTCGGAACCCAGCGTGGAGCGTCCCAACTTTTCGGTTGACCCCAGGGGCGGGGGAACCCACCACCCCACCGCTCCCCCGAAATCAGTTTGCCCCGGCCAGGGGGCCCTTCGCACGCTGATCGTGAAAACGCCGAGCTGGATAACCACCAGTCGAGCGCTCAAATTTTCATCATTGGACTCCTATCTTGTTACAACACATCAATTAGTATCGGGTTGCTCACGTGCACTGGAGGGGGATTAAAGTTGGTAAAAACGGGTTATAAATTGCAACTAGAGGGGGTATTGGGGCGCGAAATCAATTGTCAAAATTCCATTATGACAACTCCTCGATCATAGCGCCGGATCGCCATTTCCGAGTCCACCAGGGCGCGCCCCAAAGTCGCGAACCTCAGAGCTTCGGTCATTTTCTTGTAACATTCTCATCGGGACCCTAAGAAAAAAGATCCTAGGATTCCCCGAGGCACACGGCAGTGGCCCAACCCACCCATGAAGGCTCCTGCGATCCGGCAGCGGGGCCACGCCTCGAAGAAGGAACTGCGGGAGATCTTTAGAAGCGGGAAATCCCGCGGGTCCTCCTGCGGAAGAGGAGGTAGGATTCCCGCTTCGGGCCTAGGATTGCTAGGGCGGCCTATCTCCCGCAACAACACCCTGTATTTGCAGGCTGCGGCTACGTAGGCTGTCGATCTAGTCTGCAAAAGATGGTCCAGGGCCATCCGGGTAGCCCGCGAGCTTATATCGCATGGCAAAGCAAAGTAGCTCGATTCTACGAGTATAACGGTAGAGAGTGGACCCTTCGTACTGGCCGCACGGGAGCCGCTATACCGGAGGCGAGCTTGTGCATTCTTTTGCGACTTTTTCTGGAGACCGACAGGCTATTTACGATCCCTATCCTGTGCAAAGGGTGTCACTGTGTTTTGGTAAGAGCCCTTGGATTCCTCTGCATATAGCACCGCACACCGTACCAGATACGAAATCGGCCCGGTTTACTCAGTAACTCATAACTCGGCATAGCTCCCCTATCTCAGAACTGTTTGCAAATTATTCTGCACCTTGACAAACACTTCGATCTATGAAGCCTTTTTTCTTGACTTTAGTATTGATCGGTTCATACTAGGTGTAGCTGGAACTCAGGACTCCAGCGGGCCACTTACCCGGCCAAGGACACCCACCAGCAAGACCCACAGAAGAATCTCTGCACCGCGGGATTACTCCGTGCAAACTGCGGAGTACGTTTTTGACGTGGCAATATGGGTGATGACCTACATCAGAAGGAGTGAAACGATATGAGGTTTCAACGACCAAATTCACCAATTCAAGATGTTTATCACGCTAACAACTGGGAATGGCTAGGTCATTCAAGTTTCTCAAACATCGCCGGTGATCGATGGTTAAGAATCACAGTCAAGCGCGGCAAGGGTATCTCTGAGGAAGAAACAATGCGATTTAAGAATCTGGCGAGTATCGACCGTATCGATTTCATCGTAGTCCATAGTGATGTTGGGCCGGTTGATGTCAATAACACTTGGGATGTTATCCCCACGGCATATCAGTTCGTGCGTGACGGCGAGTTGGGTGAACCTATCAAGACTACCTCTAAAGGATTTCAAATTCGATGTTTTCAATGGTTCGCAGACCAGACAGACGGGTCTGTAGAGGATAAGAGCAGAGCGTTTACTGAGGATATCAACGAACTGCCTTTTTCCAATCGGAAGTTACCCTTCATAATTCACGAGGGCTATTTGGAAGACCCGTCAATTTATAACGCAGTAGAGTAGAAAGGACTGACTAACGCGCGTGGGCTCGTGTAGTCCACTTTTCAAATAGGGTGACGACCAATCGTCAGAAAAGGAGTGGACGCAGCGTGTACGAAATGACCCGGCGACGATTACGGGCACTTCATAAGCAACCGCTACCAATCCTTCGCCTGCCCATTGGCCTGCGATTTAAGCATAGCGGCAAGCCCCGCCGGTTGAATCCGGACCGTTGATCGCTCCGCCTTCGCGACATTAGTTAAGATGGAGATGAGCGACGCGATGGAGCTCATCTCCGCATCGGCCAGATTTTCACGCGATTACGTCACGAGTTGCATTGCGCGTCCACGTTCAAGAAATTTACCAAGGAACCTAAACAAACTTCTTTTGCCGGGAGTTGTACATTGTTCGTTTACGCATGCCTCGGGAAAAATTACAAATTGTAAGGGGAGTACATCCGCACGAAAGTAGTATTCTGAGCCAAATAGGTGCCGACCGCCTGACGCTGTCAGCATCAGATGGCCGTTAGCCTCCACTGTCACTTGCCCGCCTGGCAAAGGGTGTTTGTTTATCCCAGACATCGAAGCTCTCGCGTTATTCACTTGGCTCACCACCTTCTGTGAGGCGGCCTGCGTAAGTACACTGGCGTTGCTAGACGTCTTGGAGTCCGCTCCATGTATCCGCTGTGCCAGTCGTTCACAACAATGTACCGTCGGTGCAGCGCTTCAAAACCGGGGACGAGATTTGTAGTCGGCAAAAGTTCCGGTCGGGTGACGGCCGTTCCTGAAGGCTTGGGCGAGAGGCCAACGACCAGTTAGCCGACGTCAAAGTGGCCACCAGTGCAAGAGAGATTACCTGCACCACGATACGGTAGAGGTCAAAGTGTCAAAATCCGGGTCCGATAAGAGTCCAGTAACTGTTCCTGAGAGTTCTTTCAACGCCAAAAGTGGCTGCCAGTGCCGTTGGATGACTATCAGTTACAGGTCAGTTGGACCTTGACACGGTAGAGGTCAGGAGTTCGAGTCTGCTGGTACCGGCTTCCGAACCGTGGACTCACTGCACCACTCATTCTAGTCCTATACAATTGGTCCGCATCAAAATACCCAGGGGGTACAAATGTCGAACTTAGAGAATGCGCTTCAAGACCTTCGAGAGAAGCGTGACCGAGCGCAATCAGAAGTTGAAACGCTAAACCAAGTAATTTCTGGAATCGAGTCTTTGAATGGTCTGGGAGTCTCACAGAAGTCAACCCGTCCGAACCGCAGAGTATCAGCGGCTGCACGACGAAAAATGGCGCTGGCCCAGCGAGCAAGATGGGCGAGCGTGCGAAACGGATCGCAGCCGGTATCGGCAGCGAAAACGACTGGCCCTGTTCTTGCCAAGCGCAGCATTTCAGCAGCGGCTCGTAGGAAGATCAGTTTGGTGCAAAAGGCACGCTGGGCGAAGCTGAAGGGTCAAGCGGCACCGAAACCCAAACGCCACATTTCAGCCGCAGGTAAGAAGAGAATTGCGGCGGCTGCACGTGCACGATGGGCGAAGTTCAGAGCGGAGAAGAAAGCGGCTTAGCAATTGGGGAGCCTGCTGCGAACGTGCGGCAGGCTTTCGGGCTTGAGGGTGATCGCCTGATGAAGTGCGTTGTGCTGCGAAACGTGTTAGCGGATGCTTCGCTGGGTTTGTCCCCCATCCCCAGCTGCCTTGACTCGATTTACAAATATGCGAAGGCCGGCCGACTCCCTTGCTTCCGTATCGGAACTTCTGTTCGATTTTGTCCAAAAGCTGTGGCTGATTGGCTCCGAGCTCAATAATTAAGGAGCGTTGGACAATCAACTTGATCTCATTTGGCACTCTCCAACTGGCTTTTCATAAATTCGCCTCGACCCGTGATCCGCAATTTGCGAGCTGAGAAAACCTCCTACGCGGAAATCCATGTGATCCCCTCGAAAAAAGGCACTGGTCGATGGCTCGGCCGTGATGCTGGTTTCCAATCACACTTTCACACCGTCGGCGGGCTTTCAAGCCCATATGAATTACCTTCAACCGCATCTAGGGTTGAACAACCTCAACCAACGAACCGGAGCTGCCAGTAAAACTGGGTGAGCCCTCATAGGTTGCGGTGACTCTGTCGTTGCCAACCGGCAGAGCCGTGGTTTCGATGCTGGCCGTGGTGCCGAGCAAGATGGCCGATCCGAGAATGACGCTTCCCCTACTGAACGAGACTGTTCCATATGGGTCGATGCCGGTCGTAGTCGTCACGGTCGCTGTAAGGGTCACGGTTTGTCGAAGCGTGGACGGATTAGGCGAGGCGGAGAGAGCAGACTTGGTCGAGGCGGGAGCGACTACTTCATCGAGTACGGACGAGGCACTTGGGGCAGACTCGGCGTCTCCTTGATATTCCGCAGTAATGGCGTGTGTGCCGACACGGAGAAGGGGCCGCGTGACGGATGCGGAACCGTTGCTGAGCGGCACCACGATGCCGATATCAGTCAGGCGCACGTTGCCGTTAGGAGTATTTGGACCGCTTGAGGCGACGTTGATGGTGAAGGTGACCGACTGTCCGTAGACCGCGGGATTGAGGCTGGAGACGAGAGTCGTCGTTGTCGTATATCTCTCGACGACCTGCTCGACTTTTGAGGAGCTTGTCGCGAAATCCAAGTCTCCCGCATAGGTAGCCCTGACATAATGAGTGCCGGCGCTGAGCGAGGAGGTGCTCAAGGTGGCCACTCCCGAGGATGTCATGGCGCTGCCGAGTTCAGTCGAGTTGACGTAGAAGGTGACGGTTTCGCCGTTCGGAATTGCGCCATATTTCGATGTAATCGTTGCGGTGAAGGTGACCGACTGCCCGCCGAGGGAAGGAGATCCCGACGTAATGATGCGCGTGGTTGTTGGTCCCAGTACGCTTTGGTTGATCGGAGCAGAATAGCTTCCTGCAATGTTACTGCTACCAGTGTAGGTTGCCACAATCTGGTGAGGCCCTGGGGTTTTATACTTAACCGAAATCGACGCCTGGTTATTCTGAAGTTGGGCGATGCCGGCGAGACCACTTTTCCCGTCGAGGAACCAGACCTCGCCCGCAGCGGTGCCTCCCAATTGCGGCGTCACTACGGCACTGTAGGTTACCGTCCCGTAGGGCGTGGCTGGGTTGCGGCTTGAGGTAAGGGTCGTTATTGTGTTGTTGAAGACGAAGCCCGGGTTGTTAAGAAGAACTCCAGCAACGCCACCACCGTTAGGAACGCCACCACCCCAGTTTGTGGAGAGAAGATCGGGTCTCCCGTCGCCGGTGACGTCAGCCACGAGAGCCCACGAAATCTGGCTGCCCCCTAACCCGAAAATCAGTGGTCCAAAAAATGTGCCGTCGCCCTTGCCGAGCAACACCCCTGATTCTGCGCTGGTACCGCCGGTGACCACCAAATCAAGTTTGCCATCATTGTTCACGTCCAGGATTTGAACCTGTCCGGTACCGAGGTCAACGAAATACGCTTGGGGCGCTTGCAACGTCCCGTCGCCATTTCCCAACAAGACGCTGGCGCCCGCGTCGTTTGCGATTGCCACATCGAGTTTGCCATTTCCTCTCAGATCCGCGATCGCGAACGCGTTTGCAAAGCCCCCTCCCGCATCGTAGCCAACTGCTGGCTGAAATGTCCCGTCTCCCTTGCCGACAAACACGTCCAAGGTTGCATTGTCACATGGGCCTTCTAACGTGCACATGTTTCCGACCACGATGTCTGGGGCGCCCTTGCTGGACAGATTCGCCACTTCCACCGTTGCGCCGAATCCGGACGGAGCGGTTCTGGCATAGGTTTTGACGGGAGCATAAGTCCCGTTGCCCTTTCCCAGCAGAACACCTATCGTGTCGCCCGTTCCCTGACAGTCCTGAACCGAGGCTGTACTGCAATTCGCAACAACGATGTCCGGAATGCCGTCGCCATTCAAATCGGCGAAGGCAATTGAGGTGATTGCCCATCCCCCGCTGCTGTAGCCCACTGGAGCTTGGAACGTCCCGTTTCCATTCCCAATCAGTACGTTGACAATCCCATTGCCGCTGCCACTCCGGGTGATGGCGCTGGCTGCTACTAAGTCGGGTATGCCGTCTCCATTTACGTCTGCGATGCTGATTTGAAGGTGCGGCTCCGGACTAAAGGCGTCCCATCCAAGCAAGGTGTAAGAGATTGCCGGTTGGAGCGTTCCATCGCCATTGCCGAGAAGCACACTGAGCGAACTTGAGTTGGCAACCACCACGTCGGGATAACCATCGCCGTTCAAGTCGCCGGTGGTGATGGAGGCGCCGCCTCCCCCCATGTCATAGGCGACGGCCGATTGAAAGGTCCCGTCACCATTCCCCAGAACAACATTGACGCCGGGTAGGCCGTCCTGACTAACCTCCACGATGTCCTGAATGCCGTTTCCCCTCAGATCCGCGACTGCCAGCATCGACGGAATACTTCCAGAAAGATCGTAAGCCACGGCAGGCATAAACAGAGTGGTTCCGGAATCCATTGCTTGGGGGCCAGACGTCTGATTTCTGTTCGGGCTTGGCTTGAGTGTTGACGCGCCACCGTCAACTTGCGCGAGTGACGCAGTGCGATTCGTGGACGGCCGAGTTGCGTCGGTTTGTTGAGCTTCGGATGTGGTCAGCAGTGCGGCCATTGCGATGAGCGCGAGGGCACTGGTTTTGCCAGCCTTGCGGAGAGGTTGGCGCGGCATGGAAACTTCGCGGACGTGCTCTGACCTTGCAACACTGAGATCATTCGATTTCGAGACGAGCCGGCGCGGCATGGGATCTCCCTGGGAGTACTCAAAAGGGGAGGCCAGATCGAGCGAACCGAGGAGTGTGTTTGAGTACTCGTGGGCTTAGATACCACTCCGCGGGTCCCTTGTCAATGGCGAACGTGCTAGCGCCGCTCACTTGGCGATCAAGTACCTCAGCCAATCTCTCGGCGCGGAGTTCACAAATTGCCTGGACGCTTCTCGTGACCAAAGGCGAGTAAATCGCCTTGACCCAGGCTGAATTCCCCCACTCCGAGCCGCTCGCCCAGTGCGAGATTGAAATCGAACAGCGCCTGGTCGTGTTCCTGCACCTGCCAACGGGTTACTGCTCGCGCCATCGCCCTCTCGGGCTCGATCGCCTGGAGGTTAACTTCATCGGCGCTCTTGCCGCCTAGTTACTTTCCCGTCCCTACCAGCGAGACTGATTGTGGCGAACCTGTAGCATCGTCAGTCACGCTCACGAAAGCGGTCAGCGATCCCGTGGAGGTTGGTTTGAAAGTAATCGAGATCAAACAGTTGGCGCCTGGCGCTGCAGATTTCCCGCAATTGTTAGTTTCGTGAAACGATCCCGCATCAGCGCCAGTGATGGCAATTTTCGAGATACTGAGGGGGGCTGTGCCAGGATTCTCGACCGCGACCGTTTGAACCGGGCTCGCGGTGCCGACCGACTCGGCAGGGAAAGAAAGTGTGGCCGAGGAAAATGACAGCAGTGGAACGAGTGGCGAGATTGCGAACTGAATTGGCTTTGAGGTTCCGCCCCCGGGCAAGGGATTCGTCACTGTAATGGATGAACTTCCACTATTGGCGAGGTCGGAGGCTGGAACCACTGCCGTCAACACCGTGCTCGCCACGTATGTTGTTTGGAGAGGGGTGCCATTCCAGTTGATTACCGCACTTTCTGAGAATTTCTGCCCATTGACGGTCAACTGAAATCCTTGGTTGCCCTCCGATAACGAAGAGGGGTCGATCGAATCGAGTACCGGAACAGCGTTTGACTTCAGGGGATTTGCCAGACTGCTTGTCAGCAAGTACACAGCTTGTACAAAGGGAGGAAAGGGTCCCTGGCCAAGGAATGCGAAGCCATCCGATCCCCAGCGTACGAGAGAACTCACGGAAAGAGCCTCGACCTGAGGAAACGCCACGGTACCGGTGATACCCAGCGACTTTTCGTTATAGGCTGACAGCACGATCGAGTCGGAATCACCCCCGTAAGGTTGGGAGCCAACCAGAAAAATGTGCCCTGATGGAAGGTCCAAAGCCATGGGGGAGCCGCCATAGGTAGTGACGGGGAAAGAGGCCACTTGAGTTTGGGTCGCCGGACTCCACACCTGGCCGGAATTCGTATAGAGTAATGTGCCATCCGATACGACCTGAGACCCAACGGTGTTATTGACGATGTAATTCCCACCAGCCGGGGGAGGCAACTCCAGTCCAGTGGCACCGATCGTGACGATGCTGAAGTAGCTGACCTGAGCATTGGTAAAGGGTAACGAGTAAATCGTCAGGGAGTCGCCTACATAAGTAAAACTGGAAAAGTCAACTAGACCCTCGGCCGTAGTCGGCACATAGTTCACAAGCCCCGAGTTGTTGTACAACGCCATCTCGCCGAACCCATATCCCGGTATATCAAGGGCGAGCACTACTTCTTCCGGAGATCCTGGAATGCCATGCAGGTCGGTAGCAGAAAGCGGGCCGCAACAATCGGTGTTGTTAGGTGGGAACGGGAAGGTTTCGTCGACCGCCAGGGTCGACATATTAATGCGCTGCACCGTCTGATCCTGGTCAGCTATGACAAAAAGGTAGCTGCCATCGCTGGAAGCTGCGAGCAGTGTGGGATTTTGACCGACGGGAATTGGCTTGCCGAGGGCTCCGGTAGCGGGATTGATCGGCATTACGGTGTTAGGATTCGTTGGCGAACTGGATGGAATGGCTGCATAGAGGAATTTTGATCCCGGAACTGTGGTCAGGAACGCCGCATCTACATTAAGCACCTCGTAGCGGGTCAGCACTACGGGGATGCTGCTCCCTCCGCCGGGCGCGGGATTGGAAACTGTTAGTGAGATTTCCCCGATCGCATTGGTCACCCCGGATTCGAACGTAGCCTGGAGTTGCTGACCGCTAGCGTACGTAGTCGTTTGCGGTTTTCCATTCACCTCAATCACAGAGGCCGGATAGAAATAATCTCCACTTACTTGAACACTAACGGCGCCATTCTTGATTTGAAAGCTGGGAGAACTCAAATAGCTGATCACCGGAACTGGATAGACCGTGTCTCCTATGCCTTCGAGGCTAAGCCTCGCTTTCGGATAGACTGGGTCATTGGAATTGACAAACAGTGTTCCGGTGCGAATGCCACTGGCAGTTGGCGCGAAAGCCACAGTAACGGAGCAGTAGTCGGTCGCTCCTTGGCAGAGGTTTTGAGTAATAGAGAAATCGCCATCTGTTGTAACTGATGAAAACACCAGCGGCAGATTGCCGATGTTTTGGAAGAATATTTGATTACCGGCCCCGGTCGTATTTACCAGCAAGTGCCCAAAGTTATAACTGCCTGAATTCGGCGACACTTGCGGAGCGGATCCTTGTCCGGAAAAACTGAAGATCTGAGGAGAGATAACTGCATTATCACTGAGGGTGATGGTTCCATTGACCTGAGAGCTATTTACCGGTTTGAAAGTTACGGAAACCGGACAAACGATTCCCGGCTGGATCGTACCGCAGGTATCGGTGGCTCTTACGGTGGCGGCCGAGGAGATAAGGCTAGTCAAAGTCAGTGGTGAGTTGCCGCAGTTCGTTAAGTGCACAATCTGGGTGCCAGATTTCTTCGCGGGAATGAGGCCAAGATTCACATTCCAGGTATCGAGACAGACGGAGGGCGCCGGTGTTGCCATGTCGATTTTTGATACAAACCCGTGGGTGGCTTGGTTTGGTGGAACCGTCTCAAATGCGTCTTGCGTGGTAGGGAAATCAGTCGTCGTGGTCGAGCCGGTGACGATCAGATTATTCTGATTGTCGACCGTCAAGGCAGAGAACGTCGAACCAGGAAGGGTCTGGTCTGTTGAATTGAGGAAGCTGCCGAAGAGTAAAGCACTCAGATCGGGATTCATTTCGGCAAGAACCATGTCCGAATCACTCCCGCTGAATTCCCATTCAGTCGTGAAGGGATTCTGCATCGGGAAATCACTGGCACCTGTCCACCCGCCCACGTAGACATTCGAAGCACTGTCAAGCGCGGTACCAGTGAACCCCGAGCCCTCGCCAGACATCCCGTCAAGATATGTGGCTGCCAAAACGGTCTTACCCATGCCATCCAGCTCAAGAATAAAGCCGCTGAAATACTCGCCCTCTGGACCCTCACTGATCGTTTTCTGGTACGCGTTCTTGCTGACCGGCAGATTGGTCTCACTCGTGGCGCCCGCCAGATATGAGTTACCCTTACTATCGACGGCGAAGCCTCCTATGTCGTCCGTCCCCGGGACATACGTTGCATAATTGATGGCTGAGGCTGTTGGGTTTAGCTGAAGAACGAACCCAGCTGTCGGGTTTTCGACATTGACGTATTTGTTGGGGAAATTAGGCGCGATAACCCCGGCAGTCGTGGGTAATCCTAAACCCGCTGTGCCGGCGATCGTGGCTTGTCCATTGCTATCCACAGCAATCCCGTTTGGGAAAAAGACATTGTTATAGGGGCTGGGATTCTCTGACGCGGTGCCTGGAATTATGGTGCTGTAGACAAGGGCACCAGTGGGACTTACTTTCAGGACGAACGTCGAATCGTAGGGGTAGCCAGGGACTTTCTTGGATAGCGTGCCTGGTGTTATATCAAAGTGAGGATCGTCGGTGATGTCGGCGAGGTAGGCGTTTCCGGTTGCATCGACCGCCAGGCGGCCCTGGTTCGTGGCGTAATCTCCCACGAGACCTCCGATCAAACCTGAATAGTTAAATGCACTGCCGTCGGGCGTGAGAGAGGCGACGAAGAAACAGCTAGCGTTGATTTGGCAAGTCAACTTCGGCACAGAGCCCGCATGGGGGAAGTCGTTAGAGCCGGACGTACCGGCAACGATGATGTTTCCTTTCGCATCGAGCGCGATCGCCGCAGCGTAATTTCCCTCAGATCCACCGAGATAGGTGGAATAAAGCAAAGTATGACCAGTGGGATCCAGCTCGGCTACGTAAGCGTCGTTAGTGCCCGCAATGACCGGTTGCACGCCATTGACAATCGGAAATCCCGTAGACGTGTAGCCCGTTACATAGATATTTCCACTGGAGTCGGTCGTAACAGCGGTCGGGGTGTCTGAACTGCTGGAAGCCAAATAAGTGGAGAAACCAAAGACTGGGTCGATGACTAACTCGCGAGTGCCGTCATAAGCCCCCAGCCGAAACTGCACTGTATTGTCGAAGTTGAGCACGAAACTGGACTCAACCGGTTCTCGCCCGTGCGTCGATTCCTGATAAGCAAGTGGTTTGTGAAACACAAGCTGGCCGGAGGTTAGCGACACTCCGAGGTCACCAGAAGCGTCCACGGAAATCGCATGCCCGCCACCGATTGAAAACCGTATCTTTGCCGGATCTGCTCCGGGTGAAATTCTGAAATCGTGTTCGAGGTCGTCGCCGGAACCACGGAATACCAGATCGATTCCCGGATAAATCTCGGGATAGATAACCTGTGAATGATTAGAAACACCGTGGATCCAACGCGAAGGATCATTACCCAACAAATAATTGCTCTTGCTGGGAAGAAGATCTTTTCCTTCGGGAACAACATCGACCCTTGCTCCAAGCAGTCGAAAGCTGATGGAGGGACCGCTGTGATCGCTTTGCGGGAGAAACAGGTCTACACCGGAGCTCGAAAAGAGCGCCTCAACACCGCCGTGGCGGGAAAGGAATTGATAAGCCGGTGGCACCTGCCCCATATTCGTTTCGAAAACGATTGGCAAAGACACGGGTGTCAGCTGAGAAGAAAATCCGAAAGACTGGAGAAGAATTAATAGAGCCAAAGTGGTCGGAATAAAGGACAAAAGTTGACAAAACTTATTTGCCCGGCAATCGAGACTCTCAACGGGATATGAAATCACTTGCCCCTCCCATGCTAGCTGATATCATCTGTGGCGAACGCTCAGTTAAGAACGCACAATCTTCCTTGGACAGCCAAGTAAAGTCAATATGCAATGATTTTCTTCTAGCATTGGCGTCAGAGCTGCTTGCCTTCATGGCTTTGCGCCCTATCGTTCTTAGGTAATACTTGCCTGCATGTGTGGACGCTACCGATTGTCGCGGAGAAAGCAGATCGTGGAGGAGCAGTTCGCAGCCCTTTCCGATGATGCGGACTGGAGTCCTCGGTACAACATCGCTCCGACGCAGCTCGTACCCGTCGTCAGGCAAAATTCTGGGTCCGCCAGTCGTAAATTATCTCTGCTCCGCTGGGGGCTCGTCCCTTCATGGGCGAAGGATTCGTCGAAGGCTGCATCGATGATTAACGCGCGGTCGGAAAGCGCGGCTATCAAGCCTGCGTTTTGCGATGCGTTGAAATTCCGTAGGTGTTTGATTCCGGCTGATGGCTTCTACGAGTGGTCGCGACACGAAGCTGCATGTGTGATTGTCCGGCGAGCACCACTCGACCGGACCTGCCATCCCATTGGCAGTACCCTACGAGGTATGGCGATTCGGTAACGACTCGTCTAGAAGCCCTCGGACAATGTATCCCACCGTCGCAAGATGGGTATCGAAACCGCGAGGGGACGATATTTCTGCCAGCATCGAGGCGGATCGGGGCTAGGGTGAGTGGCAGGGTCAGCAGATGCGAACCTCTTTAAGTATCGTCAAGAATGAAGGGGTCAAAGATGCTGTTAGGCTCCGAGAGTGCGGCTGGAACGGGTGCTCCATTCTCACCCGTCGTGGGCGAAAAGGCCGTCGGTATAGTAGGAGGGACCTAACCCATTCTGTCACGCATGTGGAACGTGGTAAGCCCGCATTGCTCCCTTCGGGGTAGCCAGGCCGCAAGGTCATGCAACGGTGATGCGGGTAGAGGATAGAGGAGAAAGCGAACGTC
>Ga0187847_10003244_pt1 | contig 12571 bp, 12 predicted proteins | sample June2016WEW_4_10_FD_132458 | JGI IMG/M metagenome (GOLD analysis project Ga0187847, IMG submission 132458) | Peatland microbial communities from SPRUCE experiment site at the Marcell Experimental Forest, Minnesota, USA - June2016WEW_4_10 | ecosystem: Environmental > Terrestrial > Soil >...
CCAACCCCTCAATCAAAACGCAGCTTCATACGACGCCAAGTGTCAGGCATGCCACTCGACGGCAAAAGCCTCCACCGCATCATCCTCCGCGACCCCCGCATCAGTCTCAACGAACGCCGCCACATCCCTTGCCAAGGTCTGTCCTGTCAGCAAAGAGAATTGCGCCTCATGCCACATGCCCAAGGTCGAACTCCCGGGTGGCCACGTAGCATTCACTGACCATCTAATTCGGGTAGTCCACCCCGGCGACCCCTATCCCTTCTAGCCTTCCGTCAATTCCTCGCGCCTTTCGAGCGCGATGTTCTCAAGCGCAATGATTGACCGCCTGCAAAGTAGGAGCGGAATACAACCAAATATTCCGAAACTGCAATCGATGAGACGCCACGGGAGTGGAATCCCTCGCACCTCGCCTGCAATCAGTGCAAGCGGAATCACCCCGGCACACGCAATCAACCCAAAAGCGATCACCCACTTGTTGCGGACTGGATCGATAAACGGACCAATGAACGCAATCGCGATCACAAGATGAGCGAACGCGAGCCAGTCCGTACCGTAAGCAAGGAACGGATACTTCGCGTTCGTTGCAGTCAGCCCTTCGTTCACGCGCACAATCCACATGAGCAAGCCCGTCGATTCCGCGAAAGGCCGAAGCGAATCCGCGTGAAGAATGGAATCGAGCCAGTCTAGCTCTGTCTGCAGCGGAAATGCCGTAATGCCGCTGACCACAAGCCCAGCGATGAAGACGGCAAGCCAAAAGCGAATCCGTCGAAGATGGTCAATGGGGGTCACGGATTTGAACAAGCACCTCGTTGGCGGTCAACCTTTCGTCGTAGTTGATGTTTCGCGCCTCAGTCTTGCGACCGGTCACGCGGGACAGCACCCCTTCCAGCAAAGGCGTCACTCGTGTAAGTTGCCGAGCTCGGATGATCATGTCCCACAGTGGTTCGAATTTCTTCCAGCCAGCAGCATAAAAGAAGTGTTTAGCTTGGTGCTTCAACGTACCGTGATGCAGCGATGCATGCGCAATCGAATTCCATCGGTAAAACTCTCGATAAGCCCAGTCGTAGCCTTCTTTCAAGATCTCGGGCCTCAATCGCGCAGGACGATAGACGACATGGCGCGTATCGAAGAGATCCCAATCGCGCGTAAGCATGCGTCCCTCGCTCTCCATGCGCGCATGTAGTCGAGTCCCAGGATAGGGCGTCTGAATGTGAAAAGTCGCCGTCGTGATGCCGTGTTCAATCGCCCAATCCACCGTGCGGCGAAAGACCTCTTCTCCGTCGTCATCCATCCCAAACACAAAGCTTCCGTTGATCATGATGCCGAGCGAGTGCAACCGGTCAGCGACGGCCTTGTAATCGCGGCCAAGATTCTGCCGTTTGTTGCTTCGCTTCAGATTCTCTGGCGTAAGCGTCTCAAAGCCGACAAAGATGCTGCGCAACCCCGCTTCCGCTGCCCGTTCAATCAGGTTGCCGCGCAAAATGGAATCGACTGTAGCCGCGCCCTGAAAGACCCGACCCATCCCTTTCATCCCTTCGAACAGTTCTTCTGCGAATCGTCGGTCGCCCAGAAGATGATCGTCAAGGAAGTAAAGATGTCGCCCCGGAAGCCTGCTGATCTCCGCCAATGCGTCGTCGACACGCTGCGTATAGAATCCGCGCCCGCCTTGAAAGAAAGCGTCCTTGTAACAAAAGTCGCAATGCTGGGGGCATCCGCGCGTGACGACGATCGAGTTTGGAACAAGGTAACGGTTACGCCGGATCAGATCGCGGCGGATCGGAGGAACGCGTTCCAATGTGCGGCCTGACATGGAAGCGTACACGTGCTCCGGTCTACCATTGCGAAAATCCTGCAGAAATCTTGGAAACGTTTGCTCCCCTGGACCAAGAAAAATGGCGTCCGCGTGCATTGCAGCCTCGTCGGGAAGGGAAGTGACATGCAATCCTCCAAGACAGACAAACACTCCCTGGCTCCGGTAGCGATCGGCAATCTTGTAAGCGCGATAAGCATTCGTGATGTAGACCTGAATGATCACAAGTTCAGGTGAGTCGTTCAGAGTAAGTGGCTCCACATGCTCGTCCACGATCGTTGCGTGGTCATCGGGACCGAGATATGCAGCCAGAGTAGCCAGGCCCAGCGGCGGAAACAGAGAGTATTTGATAGGACGCCAGTATGGACCCGTCGCCTCGGTAAGGGCGGGCAGAATGAATTTTGCTTGAATAGGGCGTGAGCGGCAAGTGATCATTGCGCACCGCCAACCGGCAGCGCAGCCTTTGCAGGCACTCCGCCAAAACGGCGCTCTCTGCGGTTGAATTCCTCCAGCGCCGCTTCAAGATCAGCCTCGCCAAAATCGGGCCACATCGTATCTGTGAATAGAAGTTCGGCATATGCGGACTCCCACAGCAGAAAATCTGAAATTCGTTTCTCGCCACCAGTACGAATCAACAGATCGACATCAGCACTCTGCTCGGCCAAAGCTTCCATCAACAGAGGTCCAAGCAAGTCAGGTGATGGAGCTCCATCATTCAAGAGCGCACTAGCCGCGCTCGCTGCCGCCCGTGTAATGGCATCACGCGACGAGTAGTCGATAGCAACACACACATGAATGCGGCTGCCCATAGCCGTAGCTCTTTCCGCTTTCTCAATGACCTGCAGAACCGGTTCAGGCAACCGGTCGCGTCGCCCGATGATCCGCAGCCGTGCGCCGCGCTGCCTGAGCCGTTCTGTCTCCAGTCGCAGGAAGGCGCGCAAGAGCCAGAAGATGCTTTGCACCTCGGGAGCCGGCCGTCGCCAGTTATCCGACGAAAATGCATAAAGCGTGAGCCGCGCGATGCCCACATCCAATGCACGCTCCACAACACGACGTGCGGCGCCCAGTCCGGCACGATGCCCTGCCACGCGTGGCAATCCGCGTCGCGTCGCCCAGCGCCCATTCCCATCCATGATGATGGCCACATGCAATCCGTGGCGTAATTTACTTTGCATTGCAAAGTTACCTCGCAAAAAAAAGTTCAAACCCGCGCTGACGTCAGTCCCTGCAATTGACCGGACGCGGCTCCTTCATTGGCGCCCTTCGCCGCGTCGCGAACCACCTGCTCGAGCGTGGATAGATACTCCATGTAGCGCGCACGTCCCGACGCCGTGATTCGGCATATCGTCAACGGACGGTTGCGATCGGTCTTCTTCACAACCTCAACCATTTTTCCCTGTTCCAGCACGCGCAGATGCCGATTGAGATTGCCGTCAGTCAAAGCGCAAAGCTGCTTCAGATCGCCAAACGCCAACCCTTTCGGATTCGTAATCAGAGACGTCAGCACGCTCAGCCGCGCGCGCTCGTGAATCACACGGTCCAGCCCTTCATACGCAAAGCGTCCTTCGCTGCCAGAGGCCTTATTCTTCATCTCCGCCCTCCTTCGCACTGAAGAGCAGAATCCCCGCCACCAGCATCTGTCCCGCTCCATAGGGCACTCCCATGGCCCACGGAGATAAAGCTCGGCTGCCGGCCATCGCAATGCAGGTCAACCCCGTCAGCAAATACCACACACCCACCGCGGCCACTGCTCGCGGCAAAAATCGGCAGGAAGAAAAAACGCCCAGGCTGAAAACCACCTGCCACATCCCGGGAATCATCCATTCAACTCCGGGATCAAATCGCACCAGCACAAAAGTGATCAGCCCGCCTACGCCCACTGCCGGCAGAAATTGCTCCACGGCCATCCGAATCATCTCGTCTGCCATGCCGGAGTGAATCCGCTGCGTTCGCGCGTACATTTCCGCGCCAATCACGGCCGCCGAAAGTACTGCGGTCCAGATCCATATAGTCAGGTACGCTGCAATGTGATTCGTCGGATCAGGTACCCACAGCGCTTGCGCTCCGGCCGCAGCAATCGCAAGGGCTCCTGTGCCCGCAAGAGTCATTGGCCCATACCCGCGAAACTCCGTACTATGGGCCACCTGCCTGCGGATGCTGCTGATGTCGCCCAACGCTCTGTTCAAATCGTTCATAGATCACTAACTTTGTATTGCAAAGTAAACCAATCTCATAAACTTGTCAACGGCATTTCTTTGCGACTCGTTTTTGGGATTGTCTTTGCATTGCCCGCAAGCTGAAGTTTGCAATCAGGACCCGTCAAAACGCGCACTTTAGCGTCTTATTGCGCGAAGTTTGCGCACCCTTTAGCTACCTATAGGCGGTCATTCAGCCGCTTCCCGCCGCCTTTTCGGCCCGCCTTTCAGTATTCTGGTAACCAGTTGGCGCATTCGTGCACATGCAGGTCAACACATTCGTGGACTTTTAGGGCAACCCGCGCCAGTCTTACTCTGACAAGAACGCAAGCGACTGCAGTTGCGTAATTTCAAACGGCTTCCTGCAGCGAATGTTGGCGCAGGCCAGCTTGTCATCCCGCCGCACCATGTACGACTGCGCTTTGGCAAACCGTGCCCGGTCCCGCTCGTCGGCTCCGCGCGGCAATTGCGCCCGCTTCCGCCGAACCACCCAAGTAACCTGGTATTCGCCGGCCTGTCCGCACTTCGGGCAGGTGAGGGTATGTTTCCGCATTTCCGTAGTCTCGTTGAAAAACTCTCGCTCTTCCATTCGTATCCAGCCCTCCGGAACTCCACCCAGCCTGCAATATCCCGTCCGCGGTGCCCGTGAAACTCACTCCCGCAGAAACGTGCGCAAGGGCCTGCACTCCGGATCAATCTATTTCATAGTAATCCTTCAGTGTCCACCGCGTCGGCACCCTCAACCAACACTTCTACACCCTTCCGCTTGGCCCCTTCGCTCTGCACCCTGTGCAAAAAATGCATCTCATAGTGTGCAAAACTGAACAGTGGTCTTCGCGAGCGTTACTTAACCTCGATTACAGCCTCTGGGCTCCGGAAAGGGTACATCATGCTTCATTTGACGTTTCCCCACCGAATCAACCGGGACGGCACGTACGAATCAGTCTGCACAGTGTGCCAACAGAAAATCGCCACAGCAGAGAACGAGAAGGATCTTTTCAGGCTCGAGTTCGACCACGTCTGCAACCCAGCCCGGCTCTTTCAACTCAGCCCAACCAACAGCAATTGCTAGGCCGTTGAAATAGAGCCTCTGCACAGGAAGCCTGCAATCTGGCGCAAAAGTTAGCCCCTCATGCGCCGGCAGTACGTTCCGCACCGTGGACAAGACGCCACCGGCCTCAAAAATCGGGAAAAGCCGGCGCGCAGAGCATAAAAACCCAATGAAATCATGGTTCTGGCCATTTTGCCTGACTTGATGCATACTCATCTTTGCCATGGCCAAACGCAAGCCAGCTCGCTTCTCGGCCACCAAGGCCGTCAAGGCCAACGCGCGCGAGCGGGTCGGCCAGCCCAAGCCTGCGCGCGTAGTCGATACGGAACCCCGCACCGGCCGCGAAGCCAAGCACAAACCCAAGCTGGAAGAAATCATCCGTCAGGAAGAATAGGTGGATTTGGGACCCGGAAGGCTGCCGGGTCGAGCTCTGGTGGCATTACGGGTCAGCCCGAGCTACTTTTCCCCCACACTGTATGGCCCCGGAAGCTGCGTTGTCGTCTTATCGTCCACCTCCGGCTTGCCGCTTACCGCAGTTCTCTTCGAATAGATCCGGAATTGCACCACCAGGTCCAGCAGCACAGGAACAGGCTTTCCGTCCTTCATTGCCGGATCAAATGTAGCCTTGCGGATCGCAGAAACTGCATTTTCATCCAGTCCGAATCCAATGGGCCGCGCCACCGCAATCTCCCCCGGCTTGCCGTCCGGCCCAATCACCGTGTGATAGAGCGCCATTCCCGCCACTCCGCTGGCCTGAGCCCACTCATTCGACTCCGGCTCAAAGTTCGTCGTCAGCCTCGCTTTCTTGTCCACCATGTTCTGCCGCATCACCGCAGGGTCCGCTGGCTTGTAATCAGTCTTTGCTGCGGCTGCCTGGTAGTAGAGCTTCCAGAAATCCGGCATCGCAGCCATCATCCGGTCGTCGAGCCCCGGCGCAAAAATCTTGTCCAGCGCGTCCTTGAGCAGCGCCGTCGCGTGAGCTGGTGAGGTGGTCGTGGTCACGCTCGCGGGATCAGCCGGCCGTTCCGCTTCCGGAGCCGCCGCAATCTCCGCCTTCTTCTGATCCTCCTCGCTCATCTCTTTCTCTTCAGGTGCGTTTTTTCCGGCCGCCTTGTCGCCGGCGGTTGCACTCGAAGCTACACTCGCAGGTGCATTTTGCGCAGTCGTCCGACCACCTGCAGGTGCACTGGTAGACGTCGCTGTTTGATCGGTCGCAGGCGCACCTGCAGGTGCACCGGATACAGCTCTTTGCTCACCTACAGGGGAACTGGCAGGCGCACTCTGCGCCGCAACTTGATTGTTCGCAGGAGCATTTTGCTCCGCCGCATTAGCCGGTTGTACAGCCGCACCTCCCGCCGCTGGAGCTTTTGCCGCAACCCCGTTCCTACCCTTCTTTGCCTCGCCCTTGCCTTCCTTTTTCTTCTTCGGAGTCACCACAAGCTCGCGGTCAATCGTGAGCCGCACCACTTTCTTTTTCGGAGTGATCTTTACTCGATCGAGAGCTTTCGTCGGATCCTCATACGGCAGCGCTCCTAGAAAGTGCAGCCCATATCGAGCCCCTTCCAATTCCACCTTGTGCTTCGTCAGGTGCACCTTATCGATCTCAATCGCGCTCAGCGTATACGAGCCTTGCGGCGAGTGCCCAATCAGTCCGCCATGTTCGTTAAAGCTCAAGCTGTTATCCAGATAGCCGCCGCGCAGGTAGAGTGGCTTCCCCACGAGCATCTGCTTCAGCTCTTCCTCGGTGATTCCCCCCACCTGCCCGCCTGCAGTCTTTTGCCCACTCGCCGTCGGTTCTGTAGTAGTTGAAGGTCCCGCTGCAGGCGTCGTTTGTCCGGTTGCCGGTTCAGATGCGTCTTTCCCTGCCGCCTCCTGACTCCCCGTGAGCCTTGCATCTGCGGCGGGCGTTGTCGTCTTAGCCGCATCCGGCTTCGCCTCCGGCGCAGGAGTCTGTGCTGGCGCCTGAGTAGCATCCTGCGTAACCGGCGTTGCTGGTGTCTGCTGCGATGCCGGCTGTTGGGGAGGGGTCGGCGCATCCTGCGCGAAAGCCGTCGTACTCAAGCCAAACACGAGCACACCGCAAATAATCGCCAGACCCGACCAGGTCCGGACTCCCATCCCCGTCTTTCCCTGTGGGCAAATCATTCTTGAATTCATTGAGGGACCTTTGTGCGCCACTTTAACAGGATTTTATGTCCGAGTCGCGAAAAGAATCGCTGCCCGCCGTCGGCCTGCCTACAACTTTTCTGCCACCTACATTGCTTATCGTTCCCGCTTCAATCTCCACACGATCCGGCGGAACACTCCCAGAATCCTGCGCGTGTCCCGCTCCGTTGGTGCCAATCTTCGCAACAGAAGTCGCAGCTCACGACGGTTCGTCTCCTGCTTCGCACCGGGCCTGTAGTTCGCGGACGTCATCGCCTCTTCCACCACCCCGGCCAGCAGTTCCAGGTCCCCGCTCGTAGTTCCTCGCCGCCCTGTTTCAGTCGCAACCTTGTCCGCCGACCCGTTTCGCACCGACAGCTCATACAGACACACCGCCGCCGCCTGCCCCAGGTTCATTGAAGGTTGTCGCTCATCCGTCGGAATCTCCACCAGCGCGTGGCAAAGCCCCAGTTCCTCGCGAGTTAGCCCGTGCTTCTCCGGCCCAAACACCAGCGCCACACGTCCGGCCCGCGCCAACTCCTGCTCTACCAATTCACCAAGCCTCGGCAGTACCACCACCGTCTGCTCGGGCTTGCGATATGTCAGCGTCCCGGTCCCTGCCACCAGCGTGCAATTTTCCACCGCCTCCGCCAGAGACGAGGTCTCTCTCGCATTTTGGAGCAGGTCTGGTGCACCTATCGCCGACCGCGCCTCCCGCCAATGCGCCTCAAAAGGAGCTACAACCGTTAGTCGCCGAAACCCGAAATTAGCCATAGCGCGCGCTACCGCCCCAATGTTCAATGGGTTGCGCGGCGAGACAAGCACCACCCCGATGCGTTCGCGTTGGCTTTCTGTCAGCAAATAACGATTGTAGGCGGAAAGGGCTTGCTGTAGCCGCCTGCATGGAGAGCACTGGTAAGCCTATGAAAATGAATGGTCTTTAAGCGTTCTTGCTGGCGCGGCCTCGTATCAGAGAACAATGGACCATCATGTCTCGGAAAGCAACGAAAGGAACAAATGCCCTCCGCGACCAGCGACCGCTTACTCCGTTCTGAGCGCCCTCATTGGATCAATGGAAGCCGCGCGTCGCGCCGGCACAGTCGCCGCGACCGCACCAGCAACCAGAAGCAATGCAACACTGCCTCCCACCGCCAGCGGGTCCATGACCGGCGTTTGATAAAGCAGGCTTCGTACCCAGCGCAGCGCAATCACCGTCATCACCAGTCCAGCACCCGTGCCCAGCAGAACGGGATAGGCAGCCTGACGCAGCACCAGCCCGATCAGCGCATCCTTGCCCGAGCCCAACGCAATCCGAATCCCGAACTCCCGCCGCCGCAGCGTGACCGAGTACGCCAGAACGCCATACACCCCCAGCAAAGCCAACAACAACGCCGCCGCGCCAAACCCGCTCAGCGCCATGGCCTGGAAGCGGTCGGTCGCCACCGATTCGCTGAGCTGGTCGTCCATCGACTTGAGCGATGGAATGGCCACCTGCGGATCAATCTGCCAAATCGAGCGCCGCATCTCCGGAATCAGCGCATTGCTTGGTTCCGAACTGCGTACAAGGAAAGTCAGCGTCCACGGCGTGAAAGTCCAGTAAGGGATGTAGACCATGGGGGCCGCATTCTTGAGCCCGTTGACCCGGGTATCCGCCACAACCCCGATGATGGTAACCGAATGCTCGTCGTCAGGAACGATGTCGGAGAGGGTTCGGCCGATTGGATTCTCGCCCGGAAAGCCCTCCCTTGCCGTTCTCTCGGAGATCAGGGCCACATACGGATTGGCACGGTCTGCCGCGGTTAGATTGCGCCCCGCAATCAGAGGAATCCGCATGGTTGCAAGATAATCATCGTTAATCCAACGCAGGTTGATGAGCGGGCGCTGCGCCTCTGGTAGCGGATGGTCGGGTCGTTTCAACTCGTCTACCCAGGTTTCGCCCGTCAACGGAACCGCGCTGGTGATCGTGACCGATTGCACCCCTGGCAGTTGTTGCAAAGCCGTCAGCGTGCGGTCGGCAAAGGCCAATTTCACCGCTTTCGAGTTGGGCAACTTGTCACCGAATTCCGGCGCGAACAGGTCAACCTGCGCGAGCGTCACGTGGCTTGAATCAAAGCCGCGATCCTGCCGCAACAGGCGCGAAAAACTGCGCAGGACCAAGGATGTGATGATCAGCAGAACGACGGTACAGGCAACCTGGCCTGCGACCAGAATACTGCGCGTGCGGAGGCCATCCCGCGAATTGACAGCCCGCGACGAGTTGGCCTGCAGTGCGGATTGTGGATCCACACGCAGCGAACGCAGCGCCGGCAGGACGCCAGAGACCAGGGCGGCTGTAATTGACAAGCCAGCCGCAAACAACAATACCGGCGTGCTCACCTGCACTTCATTGAGGCGTGGTACGTTCTCAGGCACGAGCGCCAGCAGAAGCCGCACGCCGGTGAACGCCAATGCCACGCCCGCCGCACCTCCGGCCAACGCGAGCAACATGCTTTCAGTGAGGCGCGATCTCACCAGTTGGCCCCTGCTTGCGCCCAGCGCCGCGCGCACCGCTGTTTCGCGCTCAGCGGAAACGGCACGCGCCAGTTGCAAATTGGCAAGATTAACGCACGCAATCAGCAACACGGCCCCAACCGCGGCAAACATAAGCCAGAGCGCACCGCTGATTCCCGCAGTCACATCGCTCGCCAAAGGCGTCAGCGCGATTCCCAAATGAATGGGCAGATGTGCCGAAATCGTGTAAGCATTCTGCAGGGCCTCCAATTCGGCGCTGGCTTGCGCCAGAGTCACGTCGTTCTTGAGCCGCGCAATTACGCTGTAATTGAAGTTGCCGGTCTCCGCGCTCAAGTCCCAATCGCTTGGGGTCAAAGGTACAAAGACCATGGTTGCAAGCGACGCACTGGTTGCAATGTTAGGAGCCAACGTGAGCCGCGGAAACCGCGCGCCCGGCGGCAGCACGCCGATGACTGTGGTTGGATCGCCACCGAATTGCAGCGTCTTGCCTACGACTTTCGGATCGCCGCCAAAGAACGCCTGCCAGCCTTCATAGCTCAAGATCGCCACGTTTGCCGCGCCCTTTGCCGCATCGGCGTCTACAAAGTCCCGGCCCAGCATCGGCTGCACGCCGAGCACCCGGAACAGATTTGGCGAAGTCACAACCGATCCAATGATGCGTGGATGATCGCCCGTTGGAGAGATGCTCATTCCTCTTTGCTGAAAGATGGCCGCGTCCTCAAGGGTCCTGGATTCTTTCTTCAGCCGTACGAAATGAAGGTAATTATCGGGCTCGACTGATCTCTCGCGGCCGGGCTCTTCCATTGCTTCGCGCATCACAACAAGGCGATCAGGGTCGCGAAAGGCGAACGGCTTCAGCAACACCCCATTTACCACGCTGAACACCGATGTAGTTGCGCCGATGCCCAAGGCTAGCGTCAAGATGGCGGTCAGCGTGAACCCCGGCGACTTGCGCAGTTGGCGAACGGCATAGCGGACGTCGCGACGCGCCTCTTCGAACCACGGCAGGCCGCGCTGAATACGATAGCTCTCGCGAGCCTGCGTTAGTCCGCCAAACGCGCGCAGAGCAGCAGTGCGGGCCTGCTTTTCATTCATCCCATGTCGGCGATTTTCTTCAATCGCCAGGTCAATGTGCGCCTGCAGTTCTTCGTCCAGATCCGCGTCAAGCTTGCGTTTCCGAAAGAACGCGGCGCAACGACTGAGCGATATGCGTATCCAATCCATATGTGACTCCCAATTCGACAGCGCCCTAATTTGACGGAGCAAGGAAGCGCGCCATCGTCGTGGCAACGCGTTCCCAGTTCTCGGTTTCCTGCTCAATCTGCTTGCGCCCGCCACGCGTCAGCGAGTAGAACTTCGCGCGCCGCCCAGTCTCTGAGGTGCCCCATTCGGCCTTCACCCACGACCGCTGTTCCAGGCGTAGTAGTGCTGGATAGATAGTTCCCTGGTTGATGCTCAATCCGTTGTTGCTCACTTGTTCAATCCGTCGGGCAATGCCGTAGCCGTGCAGTGGCCCCATCGACTCAAGCGTCTTAAGCACCATCAGGTCCAGCGTTCCCTGCAATACGTCCGACTTGCTCTCCGCCACGGCTGCTCTCCTGTTGACTGTCCGCCTATAGATTGCCGCATGATAGGCAGAATGTCAACATGTTGAATCTTCTCCCTCATTTTCTTCAATCGGAGTTGTCCTGTTCGTTTCCTGCGTGCCAAGCACACCCTGTTAGCGTCCGCGGCACTAGACTTACACTGTTCATTCAGAAGAATTCTGAGTCGATTTTGAATCGTGGAGGCAGCATGAATATCAGTTTCTCGGGTAGCGTAGTAATAGTCGCGGGTGGCACAGGCGGCCTGGGTGCCGCAGTCAGCCTTGCGTTTCTTCAGGAAGGCGCGAAGGTTATCGTGACCTATCGCAAACAAGAGGAATTCCGCTCGCTGCAAGAGTCAGCCGGCCAGCATGCGTCTTCGTTTGAAGGGCGTCAAGTCGATGTGACCGACGAAGCTGCCACAACCGAATTCGTCAATGAAGTAGTAGAATATTACGGCGCGCTCGACGTGCTGGTGAATACGGTTGGCGGATACGCAGGGGGAATCAAGCTGTGGGATTTGACAACCAAGACTCTTGACCAGATGCTGGCTCTCAATCTGCGTTCAGGGTTTGCCGTGGCGCGGGCTGCCATGCCTGCGATGATGAAGGCCGGACATGGATCCATCGTCAACGTGGCGGCCAAGGCAGCGTTCGATCATGGAGCAGGTGCGGCGGCGTATGCTGCGTCGAAGGCCGCCGCGGTCGCGCTTATGGATTCCCTCGCAGCCGACGCTAAAGGCACCGGCGTACGAATCAATTCCATTCTTCCCAGCATCATCGATACTGCGGCAAACCGCTTGGCAATGCCCAGCTCCGACTTTGCGGCATGGCCCAAGCCGCAGGATATTGCGCATGCCGTCCTGTTCTTATGCAGCGATTTTGCCCGCACAATTCATGGCGCCTCAGTGCCGGTCTATGGCAACGCCTGAGATGAGCCCGATTCCTCTCCAGTCGATCGATTCCGATATACCGGCATATCCTTACTTGCTGACCTCTGACTGATTCCGCAACCTCGGGCCCGGAACTACTGCGCAAAGAAACCGCGACGGGCGGATGCCGATCTGGCTGCGCCCTCTTTTAATTTGCGAAACGTTTTCCTAATCGCTCGCGCCGGAGGATCGGCGACGGAGTGAGCGGGCGAATGCACCGAATGACCCTAAAAGAAACTTCCTAACCGCAAGGCCCTCTTCCGATCTAATACTGGCATGAGAAATAGCGACCAGGCGCTGATCCGGGCGGTTCTGGCCGGAGACAAAGATGCTTATGGCGTCCTC
>Ga0187847_10003245_pt1 | contig 12567 bp, 15 predicted proteins | sample June2016WEW_4_10_FD_132458 | JGI IMG/M metagenome (GOLD analysis project Ga0187847, IMG submission 132458) | Peatland microbial communities from SPRUCE experiment site at the Marcell Experimental Forest, Minnesota, USA - June2016WEW_4_10 | ecosystem: Environmental > Terrestrial > Soil >...
GTGCCATGTAGATAAAGATGCTATGGTACGGGGAAAGATGCAAGCCGAAATCATCAAACCACCTCCGTCTTCTCGTCCACAAATTTCTTGTCGTCTTCGTCGCTGCCCGTCAGTTCACTGCCCGTTAGTTCGAACGAATGCGTAACCGTGGCCCGGCCCTTCTCCACGCTGGTAATCAAGTAGGAGCAGCCGAACCAGTGGGCTTCCGCAAGGTCGGTAGGCGACCATTGCGCCGGATGGTCAGGATGAGAGTGATAGAAGCCGACAATCTCTTCGCCGCGCTCGCGCCCTTCGCGCTGAATGCGAATTAGCTCCCTGGGATCGATGCCATACCGGTTGTGCGGCGAGTCGTCACGCGTGTTGCCGCAGCGAACGCTGCGCGTGACGGTCTTCGAGCCATCGTCGCCGAACCGTCCCAGCAGCACGCCGCAGCACTCGTGCGGATAAGTTTCCTCTCCGTGTTGACGAAGCGAGATGTAAGCAGATTGTGAGAGCGTGAGCATCGGAAAAGATCGAACCATTGAATCATTGAATCATTGAGTCAATACTTCATATGTTCAATGACTCAATCTTATTCTTCCTGCCAGAATCTCTCGCTCAAATACTTTTCACCCGAGTCGCAGAGAATCGCCACGATAGTCGCACGCTGATTTATCTTCAGGTTCTCAACTATCTGCACACTGCCCACCAGGGCCGCCGCCGACGAGACTCCGACCAGCAACCCCTGTTCGCGAGCCAATCGCCGAGCCATGACGTGCGCGGCTTCGGTTGTGATTTCAAGATTCTGGTCAGCGAGCGAAGCATCGTAGATGCCGGGGACGATCGCCGTCGCCAAGTGTTTCGCGCCCTCGATGCCGTGGAAAGCCGAGTCCGGTTGCAGGGAAATGCAACGAATCTCCGGATTCAGCTCCTTCAACCGCCGCGTCGTTCCCACGAAGGTTCCAGTCGTGCCCAGCACGGCAACAAAGTGCGTGATACGTCCTTCCGTTTGCTGCCAGATTTCGTTGGCCGTCGTCTCGTAATGCGCCCGCCAGTTGGCGTCGTTCGAATACTGGTCGGCATAAAAATAAAGATCGGGATGCCGCTCCGCCAGTTGCCGCGCAATTTTCAGCGCCCCGTCCGAACCCTCCGCCGGATCGGTGTAGATGATATTTGCGCCGTATACCTGTAGAATTCGTTTTCGCTCGGGAGAAACATTTTCCGGCACGCACAGCGTCACCGGAAATCCGAGCGCGGCGCCCAGCATGGCGTAGGCAATGCCAGTGTTTCCGCTGGTGGAATCGAGCAGAATCTTTCCGGCGGCGAGTTTACCCGAGCGCCGTGCTTCCGTCACAATGTTGGCGGCGGCGCGGTCTTTGATCGATCCGCCAGGGTTGTACCATTCGGCCTTTCCCCAAAGCTGTACGCCGGGAAGATTGCGAGTGAGCGCGTGCAGCGGCAGCAACGGCGTGTTGCCGATGCGCGCGAGAATGGCTTCTCCATCAGCGTGCGATGGTGCCGGACCGGACGCTGCCGACGTCATCGAGTGAAATCCTTGAGTGACTAGAGTAATGTGCCCGCAATCTTAAAAAGGTATATCTATACTAGCGTTGCTGAAATCTGACAGTCATTAGATTCGTGCTCAACGGTTTTGGTTCCATCGAAACCGTGCCAGCCGCATCTAACCGGGTGAGACGGGAATTGAGTTCATAAAATGACAGCGAAGGTCGAACAGAAAACCTACGAAGATGCAGTCAGCTGGCTGCGCGATCATGGCTTTGATCTGATTGAAGCTCCGGGTGCGCAAACCCGCGTGTTTCTGAAGAAGTACAACTGCTCGGCGGCGATCCAGAAGACCGAGGACGGCGGCGTAAAAATTTTCGCCTATCCCGGGTACATGATCGGCAGCGAAATTTCCAAGCTGATCAATCGCGGCTACCAGCAGTTCATGAAGACGACTAAAACCGAAGTGCCAGCCACGGCCGACCACCTGAAAGCGCTGCAGCAGTTCTCCGAAGAACTGAAAGAAGCGCTGGGACTACCCAGCCTCTACAACGAGTCGCTCGGCACAGTCAGCGACTCCTATCATTACGATCGCATCAAAGACCGCGACGAGCCCGAGGTGGAGCGTCCGAAGCGCCCGTGGGAAACCGTGAAGGTGAAAGCGGCCACGGCGGCAAAAAAGAGCCGCGCGTAAAAGCATCGGCTGTCAGCCATCAGCTCTCAGCCGTGAGTGCTGCGGCGACCATTGGCCAACTCGCGAGCCAATTCCACTCTCCTCTTCCAATTTCTTCGCCGTTTCAACATGCCGCGCCCGCTCATTTGGCCCTTTTCCCCGATTGATGCGAAACTGTCTCGCGACGGAGGCCGTATGCGAGATCTCGTTCTACTAATCGGAGCCATCGCTCTGACGATTGCCGGCAGCGCCCAGGACTCCACCGATGCTGCGCCAGCGATTCGAAAAGTAATCGAAGAGCAGCAAGCCGCGTGGAATCGCCAGGACCTGCAAACCTTCATGGCCGGCTACTGGAACTCCCCCGACCTGACATTTTTTTCCGGAGCTCACGAATCCAAGGGCTGGCAGGCAGCGCTCGATCGCTACCAGAAGAACTATCAGGGCGCGGGCCACGAAATGGGCAAGCTCGAATTCGCCAACCTGCGCATCCAGATGCTGGGCCCGGACGCAGCCCTCGTGCGCGGAGAATTTCATCTGACCATGTCCGACGGCAAAACGCCGCACGGCCTGTTCACTCTAATCTTCCGCAAGTTTCCCGAAGGCTGGAAAATCATCCACGACCACTCCGCCGCCGAGTAAACCGAGGTTAAGGTTGGCCTGGAGTTACGAAGGCCGCGGCAGATGCCGAGCTGCGCTAGGCTGGACGGGCGAGGGCGCCCGTCCCTCCGCAAGCCTTGCCCACGCTACCGTCCCCGATCCATAGCCTCATTCGCCAACCGGTCCGCCACCTGGTTGTGCTCGCGGAGCGCGTGCCGAATTTCAAAGTGCTCCAGCCGCCGCACCAGCGTCTGCGCCTCGTCATAGAGCTTGCGTAACTCCGGATGCCGCACTTTGTAGATGCCTTTCATCTGCCGCACCATCAATTCCGAATCGCTTATCACCTTGAGCGCCTTGATCTGGTTTTCAGCGGCATAGCGCAAAGCGGCCAGCAGTCCCTGATACTCAGCGTAGTTGTTAGTCCGGTGTCCAAGGTATTCGCTAAACTCGGCCACCGGATGCCCCGACTCATCCTGTATAGCAACCCCATAACCCGCAGGCCCAGGATTGCCGCGAGCTCCGCCATCGACGTGAGCCGTATGCGCCGCGGCCGCGGATTTAGGCGCGGAGAAAAGATTGCTGGATTCCGAAGGGTGGGACCGCGAACGCAAAGCCATATGCAGAGTTTACAACGCGGGCCTGGCCTCGATTTTCGTTATCTTCCCGTAGCCAGCCGGGTAGCCAGCCGTTGTGGCAAATTCGCCGCCAGAATTTTCTCCTGCGCCACGCGCAGGTTATAAGGCACGCGATAAAAATTCACAATCCAGGTCTCGGAGTCGAACACCGCAAACGCCGCGCGCCAGTCGCCATCCCGAGGCTGGCCCACCGATCCCGGATTGACAAGATAGCGGCGATCCTTGCGCAGCGGCCAGTCCGAAGACTCCGGCTGGCCCACCGTGCGATATCCCGGGCGGTACGCTTCGCTGACCTCGCCCGTGAGCACGAATCCGCCCTGCAGATGAGTGTGTCCGAAAAACGTGACGGGCACGGGATCGGTGATCAGCGGTGCGATGGCGTCCCGCGCGCTCACCATGTATTCATCTTCGTCAAGCGCCGATCCATGCACGAACTGCAAGCCGGGCAGATCGTCAAGTTTGATCGGACCCTGCGGCAGCCCGCGCAGCCATTCCAGATTCTCGGGAGTAAGTTGGTCGCGCGTCCACAGCGTAGCCAATCCGGCCACCGGATTGAAGTCGTCAAGGTTCATCAGCCCGCTCACGGCTTTATCGTGATTCCCGCGCACGAACACGTGTCCCAAAGATTGCGCTTTGGCAATGACTTCGTTGGGATTGCCGCCGTAGCCAACGCTGTCGCCCAGGTTGACGACCAGGTCATAACTGGGCGCCTCGGCCAGGCAGGCGTCCAGCGCTTCGAGGTTACTGTGAATGTCGCTGAGAAGAAGGATGCGCACAGAGGCACGATTATAGCCTTTTCCGAATGGTCACGAAGGTTTGGTCTCGGGTATTTCCTTAGTGCACCTCAGTGCCCTTGGTGGTTCAAGGTTTAAGTCGGTTCACCACCGGGCAGCGCGCCCAATGTCCGGCGCCGACTTCGATAAGCGCTGGAAGTTCAAGAGCGCACCCGGCAATACGATAAGAGCACCGCGGCTCAAACGGGCATCCCGAAGAAAGCTGAGCCATAGAAGGCACCGTCCCCTCGATGGTAGCAAGCGGCAGCGCACGATCGGTAGCGAGCGTAGGAATAGCACGCAGCAGTCCTTGAGTATAAGGATGAGCCGCGGCGCGAAAAATATCATCCTTAGCGCCCAGCTCAACCAAATTACCGGCGTACATAACGGCGACGCGATCGGCAACCTGCGACACGACAGCCAAATCGTGCGAAATAAAGAGCATCGCCAATCCAAATTTGTGGCGCAAGTCGTTCAGCAAGTCGAGAATCTGCTGCTGGATGGTGACATCGAGCGCCGTAGTCGGCTCGTCGGCAATCAGCAGTTGCGGCCGGTTGACGATCGCCATGGCGATCATGACGCGCTGCCGCATCCCTCCCGAAAGCTGGTGCGGATAACTGCGAGCCCGCTCCTCAGGTTCGGGAATCGCAACTTCGCGCATCCCTTCGACCGCGCGCCGCCATGCCTCCGCCTTCGAGACGTGGTGATGAGCCAGCACCGCCTCGGCAATCTGGTCGCCGACGCGCATAACCGGGTTGAGCGCGGTCATCGGCTCCTGAAAAATCATGGCCATGCGCGACCCGCGAAGCTGGCGCATCTGATCGGGAGCAAGCGTAGTCAGATGCAACGGCAAGCCGTCGCCATTCTGAAAACTGATATCGCCCGTGACCAGAGCCGTCGCAGGAAGCAGTCCCATGATGGCCAGCGACGTGATCGATTTCCCCGATCCCGACTCGCCCACCAACCCCAGCACTTCACCCGCAGCAATAGAGAATGACAGCCCGCAAACTGCAGCAGGGAAGCTTCGCGAAGGGAAGGCTTGCGTAGGGACAGATGCCCTCATCTGTCCAGCCGAGCGCAACTCGGCTCCCGTCGGCGAAGCAGCGGCAGCCGAAACCGCCCGCCCAGCAAGCGATTGCGGGAACTCGATGGTCAACCCGCGGACATCAAGCAACGATGGCACGAAACCTATGGTATCAGCGCTACCCCTACTTCTTGGGACGTGATTCCGGAGGCACCAATCCCGCCAAGCGGTAATACACCACCAGTTGCCCGTAATGTTCCCCCGAGTGCTCGATCAGACCCCAAGCCATATCGGAGACGCGCGTCTGCTGATTCTCAAACGGATCGACGACCAGATCATTCAAGCCCTTATCACCCTTCTGCTTGATCGCCGCTGCGCCATCAGCAAACGATTTTTTCACAAACTCGACGATCGCGGCTTTCGTCTTGTATTGCTCGCGCTTCGGACCCTCATCAGCCGGCGGCTTCAGCCCCATCGCCGGATTCGTAAAGTAATAATTCGCACCCGCCGCATGCAGCAATTGTTCGGCAAAAGTGCGCTGCGCCGGCGTGGGCTTGAAGTCGTACTTGCCCTCGGGAAAATCCTCCGCCATGGCAATCAGTTTCCTCCCCACGTCGTTCCAGTTCTCCAGCAATGCCTGCGCCGGCCCCACCGCCGGTTTCGGTGCCGAGTCCTTCTTCATCGTGTCTTGTGCCAAAGCAACCAAGCCAAAAATCCCCACCGCAAGTGCTGTACATACAATCCGTCGTTTCATTTGTCCACTCCTCATTTGTCCATTCCTCCCAAAGTCCGCCAGTGTCCCAAATTCCGGCACGGTGATTGTAACGCCGCCGTCCCAAAGATGGGCCGAGCGTCAGGGTTCAAATCCAGGCCATCGCCGGTATATCATTCCCAAACGATGGACACTTTCGAAGCAGCCGGCGGGGAATTTCTGCGTCTTGCCGAACATTATCGGCAGATGAGCGACGACGAACTCCTGCTTCTCATCCCCCAAAGCGCCGACCTGACGCCGTTTGCGCAACAGGCTCTAGCCAACGAAGTCCGTTCCCGCGGGCTGAAAGCGGAAGTAGAAGCAGAAGAAAAAGACAAGAAGCCATCTGCGCGATCACAGTTCAATCCGCCGACTTTCTTCGGTCAGGACTCGACCAAGCTCCGCGATTCGGCGGGCGTAGATTTTCCCGCCGGTGCTTCCTTACACCAGAATTCTTCCAATCAGGATTCTGTGGACAATGATCTATACGAAGAAGATCCGTACGAAGAAGACCGCAAACTGGTCGAACTGTGCACCGTTTGGAGCCTGCGCGACGCGCTCAAAGTACAGACGATTCTCGATACGGCAGGACTTCCATTTTTCATGGGAAAAGAAAAAGCGACGGCCGTGGACGAAGTGACCTCGAATTTCTTGAATGGAGTCGCCGTGCAAATCATGCGCATCGGCATGCCGTGGGCTCGACAGGCAATGCAATACTACGACCCCGAAGACGATCGCACTCCAAAGGAAACTGCACCGCCCGGCGAGCTTACGGTTCGCTGTCCTCAATGCCATTCGGAGGAAGTCGTCTTCGAGGGTGGAACCTCCACGCTGGTAGTCGCAACCGATGACCCTTCCCAAAAATACCAATGGAGCTGCGATTCCTGCGGCTACGAATGGGAAGACGATGGCGTCGCAAAAGAGGGATGAGGCGCGCCGACCTTCGTGCTCACCCGCAACAGTGCCATCGCCTATCTGTCCACGGTCACGGTTGCGCCTGTCACTTCCACCATTCGCGGAGTGCCATCGGAAGTCGTGCTGAATGAGGAGGACGGTATGAAGTCTCCGTGCGCGGTCAACCTGCACAACGCGGTGACTGTATCGCAACAGCGATTAGGAAGACGCGTGGCCCAGCTTAGTTCCGCACGGATGAATGAAGTGTGTGCTGCCCTGCGGTTCTCGTTGGGGTGCGATTCAAGCTATTGAATTCGTACGAGCAGGCCAGGTTCAATCGACGATAACGACATCAAAATCTTCGCCGCCAAAGGGATCAGGTCCGCCAGCCGGTTTGACTTGGCACGGAGCAAGATCACAGCGATATTGCGTCCCGTCAAATTCTGTTGAAACTCAATTCCCTGGTCAAGGGAGACAAACACCTGAAAGTCGGCATTCTCCGCCAGAGTCAGCAACTCCCCGTTTTTCGTGCCGGCCCACCCGGCCTCAGGCACTGTAACGCAATCGTACCCGGAGAGATGGCTCTTGAATTTTCTCGGAATGCACTCGTCCAGCAGGAGTTTCTTCACAGTTCACTGACAACGAGTTCTTTCGCATGCTCCAGGGCGCGGATGGCGGCTTCGCGCTTGACGGTGGGAAAATCCTCAAGAAACTCGTCCAGAGTTTGCCCCCCTTCGAGGTAATCCAGCAAGGTCTGGAAGGGAACGCGAGTCCCGCTGAACACAGGGGTCCCTCCAAGAATATTGGGGTCTCTCACGATGATGCCGTTGGCCGACGCCATAGCAGGATTTCACCTTCAGTTTACCCGAGCCAACTCAGGAAAACCAACCCCAGTCGAAGGAAGGGCTGGGGAACGTCCCGTCTGTCGCCGCATTTCCCGGTCACGGTTGCGCCTGTCACTTCCACCATTCGCGGAGTGCCATCGGAAGTCGTGCTGAATGAGGAGGACGGCATGAAGTCTCCGTGCGCAGTAAACCTGCACAACGCGGTGACGGTATCGCAACAGCGATTAGGAAGACGCGTGGCCCAGCTTAGTTCCGCACGGATGAATGAAGTGTGTGCTGCCCTGCGCTTCTCTTTGGGCTGCGATTCAAACTAACTAGTGGGAACGTACCGTCTTGTCCCCGAATTTCCGTCCCGAATTTCCCCAACCTTTTCGAGCGGCGCAAAGGTGGCACTCGGCTAGTCCAGTAAGGGACGCGCAGATCCGCCCAGCAGCGACGTGTTCATATTGACGATGTTGTGGTGACCTTCGGGTCCGCCCCAGGCAAACATCAGAAATACCATGGGGAAACCGCCCGCCCGCAGCGTCAGTCCGCCCGCGAAGCTGTGCTTGAGATGGCTGAAGCCCACCTGGCTGCGTGTCAGCGCAACTCTTCCTTCATCCGCCATGAGCTTCAGACCAAACGGGCCCCAGATCGAGTGCTCGAAGTTTTCCTGCAAGAGCAGAAGATTGGGCGCACGAAAGCGGTAGTCCTGATAGCTGCCAAGCGCCAGCGCGCTGTTGATGTCCGACCCACCCAGTGTCTGCTGAAAGTAGAACGGCACGACGCTGGTTCCCGAAGTCATCGACTCAGACAGCAGCAGGCGCACTCCCATCGAGCCGTACAAGTTGCGCGAATGGGAAATCTCCGGGCACGTTTCTCCCCCCGGCGCGCAGGAGTCAGGACCAACCCCATCTGTGTTCTTAGGAGCCGACTGCGTGTATCCATACAAGTAGAACGTGTGGTTCAAGTCCACCGTCCATCGCAAGAACGAGTTACTCGAACTCGACGGTGCGAAGAATTGCTCAAACTTCCCCATGTAATTCAGTTGCAGATAATCTGCGATCACCGGCGTGATGCGCAATCCTTCGCTCATCTGAAAGAAGCCGGGCTGGCTGCTCAGGCCGGGCGCCGTCGCGTTCGTATACAAGGTCTCGATCGATGGCACGGATTGGCCCTGCTCTCCTCGGAGATCGACAAAGCGGCCGTTGACCTCTCCCAGCAGTGCGAGATGCAGCCCGCGGATCGCCGCCCATTCGTACACTGGTTTGATGACGCTGCCTCCGACAATCGTCTGGGTCATTCCGAAAACCGAGGCGCCCGCCAGGGTCGAATCGTTGCCCAACCCGAAATAATTCAATTTGTTCAGCGAAATGGATTGCGCGTAGAGATTGAAGACAGTGTAGAGATGAGTGAAGCTGTTCGCCGCCTTCGGCTTCTCATCCTGTTTCGGCGGCTCACCCGCGGTCGGAATTGTGACGCTGATTGGCGATTTTGCTGGGTGCGGAGTGTGGACCATGGTCATGTATCCGCCCGCGCGCCACGCTCCGCTGAAGGAACCGACCGCATCGACGTCCCAACTCATTCGCCAATTTCTGGTGTTCTTGGACCAGACGAATGCCTGGCCCAAACCGAATCCGTTTTGCGGAGGCATACTGCCCGCCGCTATGTGCAACGGATGGTCGGTGAAGAGCTCATAGGCGCATCCGGTCACTATCTTGAAGCCGAATTCATTGCAGGCATCGGACACACGCTCACCCTCGCGGCGCAAATCGGCTTGCAGAGCGCTTTCCTGGGCCAACGCCAGCGCGGATACGAGACACAGCACGAACACTGCACACCACCGCATATGCGCCTTTCGCGACAACATTTTGTCACTTCTTCCTACGCGCCGCAGCGCTGCTGTCCTTATTGGCCCTGGAGCTGCGTTTCGGTGACGGACGTTCCGCAGCGGCAGCGATTTCGAATTCCTTCTTCGGCCTGCGCGCTCGCTTCGCTCGCAGCGCTGCAGCGTCTGCGTGCGCCTTGTGGATTGCCTCTGTCACTTCCCGGATATACACAGCGGCTTCGCCTTCGGTCTTGATGGCATGAGTGTAAATTTCACTGCGGTATCGCAGAGGGAGTCGCCTCTCAGCATGCTGCAGATGTTCAACCTGCGCTAACAGCAATGCGTTGACCGGCCTGTCTGGGTTCATCGCGTTCTTCGACGGTCGCGGCACCTGTATGACGCTCATTGGCCTACTCCTGTCCGCCCAATCTCTTTTAAACGTTAAACTCCGGGCAATCCGTGCGCATCGTAGAAAGCGACAGTAGATTGCGTGCCGGATCGACAGCCTGTCCCTGCGGCTCAATGAATATATCGGCATTCATTTCGCGCGGGGATACCTGCGAGTAATCGCCGAGAAAGAACTTTGTCACCGTTGCCGGAATCGAAGCATGGTCGAAGACGCGATTCACCACCGTCCCCTTCGGGATCCACGGCGAAATCAGAATTGCCGGTACGCGCACTCCCAGGCGATCGAAGTCGAACTCCACTCCTGTGCCGGTGCTATTCGCCGGTGCCGAAAATTTGTCCTTAGCACACGCTGGCGGAACGACGTGGTCGTAGATTCCTCCATGCTCGTCATAAACAACCAGCAGTGCTGTATTCGGCCACAATGGCGAGTTCTTGAGGGCCATATACACCTCGGCGATCAGCAGTTCTCCGGCCTGCACGTCATGGTCGGGATGCTGATCGCTGGCTACTTCCTCGCCGCTATCGGTCTCATGGTCGTTATAGTTCGGTTCGACAAATGAATAGTCGGGCAGCAATCCCTTGGCGCAGTCGCTTAGGAACTGTTGGTAGGTTCCGAATAACTGCGGCTCGTTCTGCAGCAGGTTCACAACCTCCATCGTCGAACTGGTTGTGTCGTAGTAGTAGACCTTGGACGTGTGCTTGGGAGTCGCGTTGATCAGCCGTGAGTAGATGCTCTTGAACGGCTCGATCACGTCGAAAGGATTCATATCGACCCTGCCGAACGACGTTCCATAATGCGCGAAGGCGCGATTGCAGATCGTCGGCCCGGGAATCGATGCAAACCACCGGTTGAATACCGCGAACTGCAATGCGAGGGTTGTCAACACCGGCAAGTCGGCCTGCTTGAAGTGATACATGATCTTCTGCGAATGCCCGACGTCCCGCCGCTGATTGAAATAGCTCTTCACGAATCCCTGCATATTCGCCACGCGATTCGGGGTCGTATCCCCGCCGAAGATCTGCAAGTCGACGGCCGGGAAATGATGGTCGGGATCGGGATCGAGCTGCCCCTGAAACTCCGCTAGCGGCTGTGGCTTGACCGGTGAGCCCGTCGTGTCTGGATTGCTCAGTTGGTCCGTGATCCCGTCGATCTGCGGATTCACGTCAGTCAGAGAGCCCAGCATGTGGTCAAACGACCGGTTCTCCATCATCAGCACGACAATATGTTCGAGACTATCCAGTCCGGTTGGCATTGGGGGATATTCTCCTGCTTTAGTGAATGGTGAACCCCGCACCCAGAACGTTTCACCCTTCATGAACTTCCCTGAATCGCTGCTGGACAAACCCGGGACAAGCCCGGCCGGGGACAGACAAGCCCTGGGGACAAACGGGATGTTCACCGGTTCCCCACCCGCCGGGCTTCCGCTATGGCCGCGTCGTTATCGAGCGAATTCGCTCTCTCAGAGTTTTAGGATTTGTCAGTTATTTATTGATCAAATCCACCAAGTCGGTGAGAAATAAAGACCTTACAGCTAAACCCTTTATCCTCAATGACCCAATAAAAAACTCCGCTAAGTCTTTGATTCCAAAAGACCGCACCAGGAGGGGTCAAGGCAAGCCCTAGCTGCAACCGCTGGTTGATCCGCAACTCATGCACTTGTAGCAACTGCCGTTTCTTACCATGATCGAACCGCAGACGTGGCAACTTGGAGCGTCTCCCATGTCAATCATGTTAGCGAGCGCATCGGCTGCGTGAATCGAGCCAGTCATTGGTCGATGCTCGGATCGCTGCTCGCTGGTCGTTGGACCAGAGCCGTTCAGATCACCGATTCCTTCCGGCGCGGCTTGCGGCTTGGGACGCAGGTTCTCGAACAGGAACTGCTGCTGTCCGCTGAGGAAGCGCATCTGCAGCCAGCGGAAAATGTAGTCCATGATCGACTTGGCAAAGCCGATGTCGGGATTGCTTGACCATCCGCTCGGCTCAAAGCGCGTGTGCGCGAACTTCTCGCAGAGCAGCTTCAACGGAACGCCATGCTGCAGCGCGATCGAGGTGGCCAGCGCAAAGCTGTCCATAAGGCCCGAAACGGTCGAGCCTTCCTTCGCCATCTTGATGAAGATCTCGCCCGGTTCGCCGTTTGGATACAGGCCTACGATGATGTAACCTTCGTGGCCTCCTATGTTGAACTTATGCGTTACCGACATGCGCTCTTCTTTCAACTTGTGGCGCACAGCGCGTGGAGGAGCGTCGAGGTTGTCGTCTTGAGTTAGCGCCATGGCTGCGACGTTTCTGGCGGCGTCATCCTTGGTGGAGTTCGCCGTTTTGCTTCCGGCGGCTGAGAGCGGTTGCGCTTGCTTGCATCCGTCGCGATACACCGCTACCGCTTTCAGGCCCAGCTTCCAGGCTTGGATGTAGGTCTCCGAAATATCGTCTACCGTCGCGGCGTTGGGCAGGTTGACGGTTTTGGAGATCGCTCCCGAGATGAACGGCTGAGCCGCAGCCATCATCTTGAGATGCCCCATGTAGTGAATGGAACGCGTGCCCTTGGCCGGCTTGAAGGAGCAATCGAATACCGCCAGATGCTCGTCTTTAATATGAGGAGCGCCTTCGATGGTTCCGGTGGCGTCGATGTAACTCACGATGGTATCGGTCTGCTCGTGGGTGTAGCCGAGTTTGAAGA
>Ga0187847_10003250_pt1 | contig 12561 bp, 13 predicted proteins | sample June2016WEW_4_10_FD_132458 | JGI IMG/M metagenome (GOLD analysis project Ga0187847, IMG submission 132458) | Peatland microbial communities from SPRUCE experiment site at the Marcell Experimental Forest, Minnesota, USA - June2016WEW_4_10 | ecosystem: Environmental > Terrestrial > Soil >...
CCTGTCTGACTCGAGCCGGGCGGATTGTCCAAGGTATTCGGCAATGAGCAGAGTGACGTGTGACTGGGTACCCACGGCCGGGAGTCGTTTGTCCGACAGGTCGCCGGTTTCGTCGACCAGCGCCAAACCTTCCATCCGGAACTCGGGAGTCAGCTTCGCGGCTTGTGCCAGACGCGTTGCCATGGGGCCACGTTGGCTCGCCAGATATTGGCGTTCCTCTTCGGTCAGTTCGTCGTGATAGACGACGGGATCATCGAGCAATTGCCGGCTCAGCCGGTGCCGCGCGGCTGTGTTCCGCCCTGCCGCGCTGTCTGGAACATATTCCTCGACGAGCGCTTCGAGAATCTGCGCGAATCCGAGACCCGGCGAGGTTGCCGCAATGAGGCTCGCTCCTCGTGCGCTCGCCGGCAAGGTCGCCAACACTCGACGGTTCACGTCGTAAAGGACATCGCCGGATCGGTCGACGTAGGTCTCTTCATCGCCGACAACGCGCGAAAGTACACCATGCTCCAACAGAAATCGACAAACCTGAACGAGTGCGCGGCGTTGTTGCTGCGATTGCAAAGTGAATGTAAATCCGCGCGCAGCGAGTTCTGGATCCGTCACAGCCTCCAACAGCTCCTCTCCGAGGCGTTGTAGTGTTATTTGCGATTCACCGCGCTCGAGCACGGCACATGCGAGACACAATAGGACGTAGCGCTCGCGATCGAAATCCGGTAGGCCCCGGCTCGAATCGGCGGTATTGGCCGGCGTCTTGTAGAGACGCGCAAAGCTGCGCTCGACGTGCAGACGCCAGCCCGTCTCGCGGGCAAACCAATTGCGCAGAAATTCGGATTGGCGGCGGACCAGGACCAGCTCTTCACTGCCGCCCGGCAGTAACGGACTCATCAATAAAGCTCGCAATGCGCGCTCACGCTCGTCGCTCATTTGGTGCGCGAGAACATCGGCGAGACCCACTTCGGAACCTATCACTTCAGACCTCCCGAATGACTACGCTATAGTCTCGGCCTGCGAAGCGACCGACTTCAGTTTCCAGCACGGCACGAGTTTCGGGTCCCAGGGCTGTCAGCCGGATGATCAACGTGCCATCTCCCGTCAAGCGTTCCACTGGTTTCTGCGGATCAGTCTGCGCGGCCAGGGCTTCCCCCAACAGCGTCAGAAAGAGACCGAAGGCATGGCGGTCGAGTCTCCCCAATGCAGACAGGCGCGTTTCTTTGCCCGTAGCCAGCCGACGCCGCGCGGCGTCCGTCTGGGCTGTTTCGTTCGCGACCTGGGCGGCCAGCAGAGCGCGTTCCGTGCTGCGATCTCTGATTTTTGGTGGGGCGCCTCGCGTGGGCAGTGAGGCGCGCTGGCGCAATTGGGGAAAAACTTCGACGCCCGGCGCGTCCTTCCAAGACACGCTCGTTCCGCCATCTTCAAACTTCGCGAGGAGTCCCAAGTGTCTCGTGGGCGATAATGCAAAAGCAGCGCGCCATAATCGGTGTGCGTTCTTTTCGCTGCCCGCATCCATGAACCACAGACCTAGCCGACGAAAATCCGCCGCACGATCGCTGCGTCCGGCGCGTCGTTCATTCAATGTCGAAACCGCCTGCAACAGCCGAGGGATCGCCCCCAACGCACTCTTACGCAATAGCTCCGATTGCGACATGCCACGGCCATCCGACACAAACCAGCGACGCAATCCTTCCCATCGCTCCCTCCATGCAGACAAACGAATTGCGATTGCCTCTGTTTCACTAGGCAAGTCTCCCGGTGCGGCATCTCTCGCTTCGCGTTCCGAGGCTGCCGTCAACAGTACGGTCTCTATTGGTGCCAATTCGCGCAAGAGTCCGGCGATCTGGCTTGAGCGAGTCACCAGATCGCCGAGGAATCGCTCAAGATAGTCGATGAGCTTGGCTTTGAAGGTCATGACGACGGCGACATCCGCTCTCTGCAGGTCGATCGCGCGGGCCAGTCCCGCCATGAACGCTTCAGCATTGGCGGCCAGACTTTCGAACACATGTGCCAGATCGCGCAATGCTATATGGGCCTTAGCGGTGTCGAGCGGGGATGCGCGTGTAAGCTCACTTAGACCCAAGAGCCGGGACCGAATGTCCTCTAGGGCGACCGACTGAAGCTCGGCTCGACGAGCCAGGGTGGCTGTGAACACCTGAAGACCCGCTTCAACCGCCTCGCCGCCCGAGGTCATTCGATAGAGGAGACGCTTTCGATAGAAGTCCTCGACACTGGTCACACGTGAAGTATCGGGCTGCGCCAGCAGGTTTCCCCAGTCGACGAGCTGGGCGAGGGCCAGCTGCAATTCATCCAAGCTCGGCGACTGCCCCGGCCAGCGTGCTTCCCGAAGAACTTCGTCGGGACGTAGGTGTAAACGAAACTGGCGCTTGGCGAGAGCGAATACCTCCATGGTGGCGCGGTATAGACCGGCCTTTTCCGCGGTCACGTGACCGAACAAGCTGGATGCGGAGTCCGGTAGCGGAGGGGATTCCATGTGTGGGATTCTATCGTAGCTCGCCAGCGCTACTTGAAATCGCCACCATTGCTGGCACTGACGCCTAACTTGAATGCCTCTTTTTGCGACGGATTCAACGCCGCCGATTGCGGGGTAACTATGAGGGTAACTGCAATCTTCGAATTGGCGAAATATCTATATAATCAAGTAATTGACGCGATAATTCGATGGTGAGCGGGCCCACCAATCTTCCATCCGCGGACGTCTTGGACTGTCGCGCGGCGTCCGTCGATGGGAATATCCCACTGGGCTGCCGCCGAAGGCGTCGCCCGTGAAGCCAGTGGATGGCCGGAGGGGTGAACCGGTCCGCAGCGTGATTCGGGCCATGCTAAATTGCAGAAAAACGGGCCGAGGGAGCCGATGTGGCCAACTTGTTCAGGTCACTATCGTTTACCAAACGACAGGGGGATCCAATGATGGTGCGTGCGCGATTCGGCGGTGTTTGCTTGACGGGTTTCCTGATCGGGCTCGCTGCTCCACTGTCTGCCCAATCGCTGGATCCAAGAGCGCCTGCGCATCTCGCTCCGGGAGAAAACCGGGGGACCCTGGACTGTATGGTGGGTCCGCAATACTGGTCGTTCAAATACAGCAAAGGTGCGGGCAAGCTCGACGTGCGCTTCTCCTCCATGGGCTTGTTCGGCAATCCGACGACCGCGACGATGAACGTGACCGTCAGCGACGTCGGCCACGCTTGGACCTTTACCAAGGCGGTTACTTCGCGTGGCGCTGCGGCCGTGGTCGACATGCCCGCCACCTTTTCTGAACCGGGTGAGGCGGTGGTCGAACTGGCCACCAACGGAACGTGCCTGGTCCGCGCCGGCGGCGACTATGCCATCACGGCAACCGGGCCGGCAATCGCGTACAGCGTCGCGGCAGTGGGTTCCAGTGCCCCGATCGGCAGGGATCGCATCGTAGGAACCTATTCGGTGATGGTCTGCGCCCCGGATTTCGATTGCCAGAGCAGTCTCGCAATCCATTTTGACGACAATGGAACCGTGCGCACCACCGATGGCCACACCGGGACATGGACGGTATTCGATCCTGACAGCAGGATCTATTCGGTGGTCATGGGTGGCGACCGGTGGAGCTTGAAGCTCGTCCCTGGTCGCGGTTTGTTCAACACCAACGATCTTTCAGTCGTTGTGTTCCAATCGGTGAGGCCACGATGACAACGGCGATTCGATGCTGTGCTGAGCGGGCCCACCACTTTTCGCGAGACGGCATAGTAGACGTTTGATGGCTCGCGCGGATTTTTGGAGAGGAGGCGATCGTGCTGGAGCTTCGCCCGAATTGTGAATGCTGCAACCGTGATCTACCGCAGCACGCGAACGACGCAATGATCTGCAGCCACGAGTGCACGTACTGTCGACCGTGCGCGGAGAGGATACTGTCGGGGCAGTGTCCGAACTGCGGCGGGATCCCGCCTCGACCCATCAAATCCTAAAACCGGGCGCATGCGGTAGGGCGGCGTAACGCCCCATCGCATCGGGCATAACAGGCGCCGCCTTATGTCCGATTACCGCTTTGGTCCGCCCAGCTCAGCGCAATATTGTTGCGAAAATGCCGGTGCTATATCATTGTATTTTATGGTATTTCGTCGAGTTGTATGTCGGCAGCAACACTTCTGCGCAGCCCCGTTCAAAAAGTCGCAAGGGTTTCTCAGCTTTTGCCCTCGTCGGCCGATAAACCCTATAGCGCCGCGGCCGCTGCCGCGTCGAATCGGTTTCCCATGTCCGCGTCGTGCTGCAACCGGCGCGGATGCTGAGCAGGAGTAAATGCCATGCGAGTTCAATTCTCATCGCTAACAGCGCTCGTGGTCGCAATTGCGGCCATTGCGTTGTTGTTCGTGGAGATCAAAATGCCCCCGGTCGCGATCGATCCCGCGTCTGCCTCTCGAGGTTCTCTCGGCGTTTCCCTCGAAGCACTCAGCCATCGCAACAGCCTTGGGGAGGTTTCGTTTTTCTTAAATGGCGCATTCGTGCTGCTGGCAGGGGCGCTTGCGTACTCCAGCCGCTCCCGGCCTCGCCTCGCGGGACCCGTGAGCAATCGCAAGCGCTAAGGCGATTCTCGGCAAGAAGACACGTTGCATGCACGGTGCCAGCACACACATGCACCGGAGTCGGTCGCGACGCACTATGTCTTTCGAGTTTACGGTTCCGATCTTGGCCTGACCCTCGCCATGATGTCGTACACCGGCTTGTTGTCGGCATAGACCCGCCACTGTTTCACGAGCCCGCGGTCCACGATCGCGAGCCATGCGGCAGATGTGCGCCACGTGTTCTCCAACGGAAGTTCACTGTCGATTGCAATCGTGCCGCCTGCGGCGCCGAACACCGCGACCAAGTTGTCGTCGGCGATGACCTGTTCATGCGATACCCAGTAATCAGGGCAAAACGCAAAGTAACCGCGCCAGCCCGAGCGCATCTGCTCGCGCCCGGTGACCGAGTGGCCGAGCGAATCGATGAAGGTGTGATCCTCGGTCATCAATTCAGCCAGCTCGTCGGCATTGCGCTGATTGATGCACGCGAGAAATCGCAGAACCGTATCGACCGCATTCTCCCTGGTGTTTTCCACGATGCAATTCCGCAATTCGGAGAGAAAAAGCCCGCCGGCTGAACCAGGCTTCGCACGCCGTACCGAATCATTTGACGGCGAACAGTTTAACGGAGCCCATCGTCGGGGCCAATTGCCGAGGGGTACGATGACGAGGCAGCTCGGCCGACACAAACGGTGCGGCCCGTGCGGCATGAGTCGGCGCTGCGTCCTTTCTGGGACACCATCGCCGGATCGCGCGGCGACTCACGGACATCGCGACTCTTGTTATGATTGGTGCTGTCGTTTTCGAATCTGCGAACAAAGAGAATTCCACCAAGGCCCGGTGTCAGGCAAATGTTGAAACGAGGGCAGAGACTCGGAATCGCTGTGGGCAGCGCAATCCTGTCGCTGCCCGCATTGCTTTCCGCGCTTGTGGGGTCGGTCTTCGTATATTCGTTCGCCGTACTCGGTGGCTACAACGGCAGTGCGCTTCAAGCAGCGTTAAAGCTGCTTGGTTCCTGGAAGGGTGGCTCGATCGTGCAGACACTTTGATTGGGCATTTTGCACGTCGCAACATTCACCTTTTTGCTGATCCGCTTCGCCCGAGGGTTGGCCCTTCCCATGGTTGCTCAGCTCTACCGCATTTCGATCGTGATTTTGGCGATCGGCGAAACAATCCGAGTGCTGATCGTCGATGGCGATGCAGTCTTTTGGTTTGGGGCTTTCAGCTTGCCTCACGCGGTTTGCTTGTTTGTTCTTGTGTGGATGAATGCGGCACCCGCAAGCTCAGATGAACCGTATTTTGGAGCGAATGCGGTGTGAGAAAGCTGTGCAATCTCTGCGTTGCGGGAGCCCTGCTCGGCGAGGAATCGCCGCAGCAGAGCCCCACGTCGCCTCTCACCAACGCAGGGCGTTGAACACGTCCTTGCCGAACGGCAGCAGCCCGGCGGTGCCGGCATAGCCCAAATGGCCGTGGCCGTCATCGCCGCCTTCGGTCAAACCCAAAAGATCCTCATAGCTGCGCAGCGCCGAGTAGTGGTTGTAGTAGCCCGAGGTATTCACGGTGCCCGGTGCGATCAGCCGCTTGTTCAGCAGTACGGTTCCAATCTGGCCGCCGCCCGGAAGCGTGTACGCGGGCGGATCGGTCGTCGGATAGCCGGGATAAAAAAGCCCGAGCAGAGGACTCCAGCCCGGATTGCGCAGGTTCGGTCCGGTCGGTGACAGGCAGGTGGCCTGAACGGCATTGGGACATGCATTCGCCCCCGTGCCGGTGTCCGCGCCGGACTCGTCGACCGTGATGACCACCAGCAGCTTGCCGCTCTGGTATGCCGGGGATGCCAGTATCATCGGCACCCAATGCGCGAGCCATAGATTTGCGCCGGTGAGGCCGCCGGTCTTCCCGCCTTCCACGTTGACACCCGCACACGTGGCGTCATGTCCGTCATCACAGAGATTCGGTGTGACGAACATGAATTTCGGCGTGGTTTCAATGCGTTGCAAGTCGTCATAAAGGTGACCGGAGAACACATCGGCGCTGCCGTTAGTGCCTACGAGCACGCTGCCGAGAGGCACGACGTGCCGGTTACAGCGCGCCTGATCGTCGATCACCGAATGGAAGTAAACGAACGGCGCGTGCCGGTCGGCGTATTGATCTACGATCGGACTGCCCTGGGCGCTGTTCGTCAAGTCGGGCGTGCCGATGCTGGGGTGCGCGCAGTCCGTGCCGCCGAGCGGGTCCGGCGTGCCGAAATCGCGCGAGACATCGTTTCCCATGTCCTCGGCGTATTCGCGCCAACGCAAATGGTATTCGTCAATCCATGGAAAAGCCCGGTCCAGCTGGTCGCCGATCGTTTCGGCACCGTGTGAGGTCCACGTGCGCTTCGGGAAGACGCAGCCGTCACCGACCACCTGGCCGGCATACTGGGGATTCGCGGTTGCATCGGCGTCGGTACCCGGCGTGATGTTGGTGAATTGGCCGACAACCGGGGGATTCGCCAACGAAGCCGCATCGATGCAATCGCTGTTGAGCGTCGCATTGGTTTCCTGGCCCGACACTTCGGCGATGTAATTGCCTAGGCTCACATGGCTGGTCGCGTAGTAGTTCTGGATCAGCTCGCCTTCCTTAAGAAGCGTGCAGTTCAGATAGTTGGCGTTGCCGGGAGGGGGGGTTGCTGGGCAGCCACCGAAGGTCACGTTCTCACTCTCATTCTCAAGATTGATCACGAGGATGTGCTCGATCGCGCCTTCCGGCACGGCGGCGCGAATATAGCCGCGATCGCCGTCGGCATGGGCGGCGAATGGCAAAAGGACTGCCACTAGTGATGCGGCGGCGCCCAGGCGGCGAGTCGTGCTCGGGATGGTCATGAAATATCTCCTACGCATTTTAAATTCTTGTGCCAAGGTCCGGCGACGCTGCGCGGCGCGGGCGGGCGTGAAGATAGCTAAAGATTATGGCATTACGGTTTCAGACCTTCGGAGTCGCGCGATCCTGCGAGATCGCACCGACGCCATGACCTCAAGGCGGACACTGCCGATTGCCCGTATCGCATGGCTAGCTCGGGTGGCACCGCTGGCGTATGGTTATGCCGGACTCGTTGCGGGTTTTTCGCATTGGACGACCTATGCTCGACACCATTGGCCATATCGCCCTGATCGTAAAAGACTCGAGCAGAACGGCCACGCTGTTTAAGGACTTGTTCGGCGCGGCGATCGTGGTGCGCAAGGATGTCGATGGCCATGACGAGACGTACGTAAGACTTGGCCGAACATGGTTAGTTCTCGTGCAGGCGGAAGTAGATCGTCCCCGTAGCGGTGATCACATCGCGTTCTCGGTTTCAAAGTCGACGCTTCTGGAAACAGCGGAGAAACTCAAAAGAATGAACCTGGAGTTCTTTCTCGGCAGGGCGGACTCCGCGCTCTATTTTTTCGACTATGACAATCATGTCTTCGAGCTGGACACAACGGACCTAGACCGTGAGTTGGTGGGATAATGACCAGCGCCACGGAATCGATGCCCTCGACCGCCTATGCGGCGTCAAACGGAGACTCATACCGCCCAAGCTCATTGACGCGTGGCCCGTGGCATCCCGATCACCAACACGCCGGTCCGCCGATTGCCCTTATGTGCCGTGCAATCGAAAATGCAGCAGTCAAGCTGGGGCTCACGCATCTCTCGCGGCTCACTGCGAACTTGCTGCGCCCGGTGCCGATCCGCGACTTCGGGATCGAGGTCAGCACCAATTACGTCGGGCGAAACACCGGCCATTTCTCCGCCCGGCTCATCGTGGAGGACAAAGAGATTGCTAACGTAACGGCATTGGCCCAGCGTGAGCACGATCTGAAGTTGCCGGATGTTCTGGCTGGCCACCCGCTGCCGCTTGCACCGCGCGGGCCGGATGACTCGCCGCCGGCCATCTTTCCGTTCGGCGCCAAAAGAGTCGGGTATTTCGATTTGGTGGAAACCCGGATTGCGCATGGAGTTTTCTTCAGGGGCCCATGCGCGATTTGGTTCCGTCTGCGCCATCCCTTGTTCGAGAACGAGGAACCAAGTGTGTATCAGCGTGTCGCAGTGGCCGCTGATTCGGGCAATGGCATTAGTGCGGTTCTCGATTTTGCCCAGTACACCTTTGTCAATTTGGACCTGACAATCAATTTGCTGCGCAAACCGATGGGCGAATGGATCTGTCTGGATGCGCGAACTTGGCTCGGCTCGAACGGCTCCGGACTCGCCGAATCGATGCTCTACGACGGTCATGGGCTTGTCGGCAGGGCCACGCAAAGCCTCGCGATCCGTACACGCGACTGATCAGATTCAGAAAAGCTTTTGGACAAAACGCGGCTTCGCCAAACTATCTAAAGATCTCGACTCCAAAACTGTCCTACCAGGTCATGGCCGAAGCTGTGGTGAGGCGATTCCTCGATCAGTGAAAAGCCCGCGGCTTCGTATATTCGTCGTGCCGACACCAGCACATCATTCGTCCACAATAGGATTCTTCGGTAGCCAGCAGCCATTGAGAATGCAATACACTCGTCCACGAGCCGCCGACCAATCCCGAGTCCCCGTGCAATGGGGTCCACCAACAGACAGCGTAGCTGAGCCGAGTGCGGGTCCTTGTCGGAGCGCACGACAAACACGCAGCCAGCCCGTTGATTGTCGACCTCCGCGATCCAAAATTGCTCAGAGCCCGCTCTATGCTCAGTGGCGAATTTGGCAAAGAGCGTGGCGACCAGTGCTTCGAATTCCCCATTCCAACCGAACTCGTCGGAATACAGCTGTCCGTGGCGCTCGATCGACCAGCCGATGTCACCGACGCGATATGGCCGAATAGTAACGCTCCGTCTTTCTGCAGGTGGGATTGCGGAAAGAGACTCTTGAAGAGCTCGTATGCCGTGCAGCAATTGGTGCCGCTTAGGCGCAGACAGCGGGCTAATCAATTCGCCGATGCGCAAACGCGAACGACGGTCGAGCTCTCTAAATTTCTTCCGTCCAATGGGCGTAAGTGCGAGAAGTGTTCGTCTACCGTCATCGGGCGACGGCTTGCGGTTCACCAAGCCGGAGTCCACGAATTCCTGAAGAATCCGACTGAGGTAGCCCGCGTCAAGCCTCAACAGGGAGATCAGGTCGCCGGCCGTGCATATTTGGGTGGTGCCAATTTCGAATAACACGCGCGCCTGAGTCAACGTCAGGCCGCTATCCAGCAAGCTCTCATCCAACACGCCGATTCGTTGCGTAAAAAAGCGGTTGAATTGCCGTATCGTTTCGACTTGAGCGTTAAGGCTTTCCGGTGGCGCCGATCTGCTGTGCATTTCAATATATTAGCGAGATAGTTGACTCAGTCAAGTATCTGCTCGTGAATTGATTGGGAAGCTCAGCGCCGGATTGGAATGCCTGCAGTGACTGCCGAACTTCCCGCAATCAGCCGTTGCCGGGTGACTCTTGTAAGTTGCAGGTCGCAGGTGCGTATCTGCACCCACCGCCCACGGAATACGGTGAGCCTCACGATGTGATCGTGCGAGCCGGACATTCGGAATGCACTCATATGTTTATATCTTGGTTACGGTGCTCGACGACGTCTATTGTATGAATGCACTGAATGCAATCTATCCATATCGATGTGAGGGACTGTAGGTAGTGATGATCCCAAAGACGGAGTCTTACATGGGCATTTTGTCGACGGTGCCGAAGTCATCATCGATCGGCTGACTGCGCATATATCAAATGCGGAGATGGGATTCCGCCTATTATTTTCGGCCACGCCATTTCCGGGTTTCACCGCGCAGCTTGAATGGCAAAGTGCAGATCTCGGCGGCAATTGGTACTTCAGTCACGATCTCGATATCGAGGGGTGGCTGTGTCCCGCGCTCCTAAAGAATTTTGAGGTACCCCCGACGACGATCATCGCCAAGTTTGAGCGGAAGCGTGGCTAGCGATCTAGCGCGGCAGTTTTTGTGTTACCCAGCAGCAGTCGCACACGAGCGGCCGCGGTGGCCCGATGGGCGACATCTGCCGAGAAGTTCCGATTCCTTGCGGTGAACGACCGGTTTGGAGCAGCCAATCGGCCGCAGTTCGGCCAGGACCGGACATTCGATGGCAGTAAATGCCCTCCGGTAAGCTGCCATTCAAGCTATCCGCTATTCTACGGAACGAAGGGTTTCGTATTCGGATAGCCAACGACGATCGCTACGCAGCGAACTAGTGGAGAAAGGTAGATGGGTAGCTGGGGACCTGGCATCGCCGCTAACGACACGGTCGCAGACGTTAGGGACTTTATGCTTGATCGTCTCAAGGAGGGCGCTTCCCTAGCCGACGCATCCTCACGGGCGATCACGTATTTCAAAGAATTGGAAGACGATCTCGACGATGCGCCGCTCTTGTGGCAAGCAATCGCATTGATCCAATGGACGTACGGAAAGGTGGATGACGCGGTTCTCGCTCGAGTCAGACATGACATCGAGTCCGAGCGAGGGCTTGATATTTGGCGCGATGATCCAAAGGGTCTTGCGAAGCGGAAGAGCGCCCTCGATAAATTCCTAGAAAAAGTTCAGCTAGCGAACCCGAAACCCTCCTCGCCTCCGAAGACCATCTTGCGCAGCGCACCTTTTGAAGTGGGTGATTGCTTGGCCGTGCGGATCGCAGATGGCCGCTATACTGCGGCATTGGTGCTCAAGGTAAACAACGAAAATCCGGAGTGGGGAAAAAATCTCGTCGCGGGACTTGACTACCTCGACGAGGAGCTCCCTACGTTGGCCTTCTTTGAAGAAAGAAAGTGGCTTTTCAAACACCACGGTAACTGGAATGGTAAGCCGGATTTGCTCTGGTTTATTCCTGTCCGATTCCGTGAGGCGAGCAAGCGAATCGCGATCGTTGGTAAGATACAAATTAGAAAATCAGATCCGAACGACGCCGCCGCGCATGGTGGGTGGAACTTATTGGGCGATCAGATTCTGTTATGTCGGTCGTCGAAGTCTTGAATCACTTCTTCGTTGCCCAAGAGCAGTGATTGGCCAGCGCCTTCTAAGAGTCGAGAGCGTAGATTCGTCGGCGATTCCAACAGCGCGCCGGTCACCAGCCGGCCAATCCCGATCCTTCACCCTATAAAAATATTTGCCACTAAGCAGACGTTCGTCACCTGCGGTACGCTAAGGGCGAAGCTCAGCCGCAACACAGGAAGTTCACGATATGGACATATTGATCGCATTAAATCACGACGCTTCTGTCGCCTAGTTGCTGGTTAGAGGGCATGCACGTGACGTCGCTGGCGAATTGCACGGCAGGGCTCATTGGAATCCTAGCGTTCGTCGTATCGAGCTACGCGGCTGATCGACCGCAAATCGGTTCGGGACAGCCTGGCTTGAAGATTGCAACTCGAGCGCCGGGCTCGATTGTGATTTACGAAGACGAACCGTCAACGGTCGGTGTGGGGCTGATGGGTGGAATGGCCACACGTAAGATTCGGGTCCTGATCGATCAAAATTACCACTTCTCGAAGGACAGGATGGAAATCCCCGAACAGCTCTATCCTCTTGACCCCGACTCGGCATTTACTAGCAGTGGCGGCACTTGGACTGACAATTTTCACCGATGGGAGTATACGGCTCGTACCTACGTCGGATATCGAGCGCGCGGGAACGAGGTCGACCTCATTCCCGACATACAAGCTACGGCTCGGAAGCTTTATGGCCTTCGCCCGGATGATGTGTTCCTGGGCGCGTTCGACAATCTCGTATTCTTCTGGCGCGCCTTCGATCCTTCGACCGTATACTGGCGCCGTTTGGGTGACGATTCCGTGTTTGAGGCATCACTGCCTCGGAATGTGATTGATATAGATGGTGCCACGCGCGGAATTCGGAAAGACGTTGGATTCGTCGTATTCGCCAAAACAAATGGACTCATTGTCTACGCGCCGTACCAAACGGAGTTCGTTGAGTTGTCTTTGTCGAAGGGCGTGCGTGTAAATACCCCCTAACAATCGTCTGATGCCGCAAAGCCGACACTGACCACCGACGGCTTCGGGTCG
>Ga0187847_10003253_pt1 | contig 12541 bp, 9 predicted proteins | sample June2016WEW_4_10_FD_132458 | JGI IMG/M metagenome (GOLD analysis project Ga0187847, IMG submission 132458) | Peatland microbial communities from SPRUCE experiment site at the Marcell Experimental Forest, Minnesota, USA - June2016WEW_4_10 | ecosystem: Environmental > Terrestrial > Soil > Wetlands...
CGCGAATGTCGCGGCCTTGGGAAAATTCCTGTCGAGCCTGCGTGCCGACGTACTGCACGTCGTCGCCCACAGTTTGGGCGGGGTGCTCGTGGCAAATCTGTTCGAGAATCCGCCTTCGCTGCCGCCCGGGCGCATCGTGCTGCTCGGTGCGCCGATCAACGGCAGTCGCGCGGCGCAAAACCTCGCGCGCATTCCCGGTGGCAGGACACTACTCGGACATACCGTTCAGGATGAAGTATTGCCGGGGCGTCAAAGGCACTGGAACAATGCGCGCGAAGTCGGAGTGATCGCCGGTGCATCAGCGCACGGACTTGGGCGGCTCTTAGGGAAGCTCGAAGCGCCCAACGACGGCACGATCTCGGTCGCCGAGACGAACCTACCCGGCGCGACCGATCAAATCGTCTTGCCGGTCAGCCATTCCGGCATGTTGTTCTCTGCGCTTGCGGCCATGCAAGCCGCGGCGTTCTTGCGGGACGGACGGTTTGCGGCTTGAGCGCGGACCGCCGCGGTCAAGCGTCGAGATCCCGCAGGGGCATCAGCGGCGCGATGAACTTCTCGTAATGGCGCCAACGCCGTACCGAACTGGTGAAGATTTTCTGTCGCACCTGCCAGAAGCTCGCGGTTGCCACGCTGCGTTTGGTCTCGTGGAACTTAAGACATCGCGCATTCCACTCCAAACCGATGAAATCGATGATCTTGCGGCTCCACGCTTCCGGATCGGCGACGAGTTCCTCGTAGGGAACATCGAGCAGTGTGCCCGGCGGTAGCGCGCGACGCCAATGTGCGATGAGTGCGTGGTGCGTGCGGTAGTAGTTCGCGAGGTCCGACAAATCCATCGTAAAATTTTGCGCGGCCGAGAATTCCTGGAAATAGCAGGATAGACAGATGTCGATCGGGTCCCGCCGCATATAAATGATTTTGCTGTCCGGCAGCGCCGAATAAATGATGCCGAGAAAATCGGAATTGACCGGTGCCTTGTCGACGATGCGTTTCGCACCGGCGGCGTTGCCGGCAAGCAAGCGCAAATACTGTTCCCCGAGCTTCGTGCGGAGAGCTGCATCGAGCAGCCTTTTCTCGATCGACTCACCGTATTCTTCGGCCACCTTCGTCCAATAATTCAATTCACCGGCGCCTGCGGCCAGCGGATGCGAGGCGATGATTTGCTCGGCAAGCGAAGTGCCGGACCGGGGCATGCCAACCACGAACACCGGGCGCATCGCTTCGGGCGCCGCCTTTTCAGCCGCCGCATTCAGAGCGATCGGAGCGAGAGCTTCGCGCGTGTACGCGTGCATCAAACTGTCGGCGTACCGCGCATATCGCTTGAAGTCAAACGGCGGTGCCATTTTCTTGTTGATTGCGTTGCCGATCCGGTAATTTTCGAAGGCGCGTTCGAAGTCGCCCACATCATCGCAATACTTGCCGATCGCAAATCGCAATTCGGCCTCGCCGATGGGGCTGGTCTGCTTTTCGATCAGCGCCTCGGCGCGGTCAAGCCAAGCGCCATCCGCGGGTGTCATCTTGCGCAGCGTCACGAGTCTCGCCCAGGCGCCGGGCATCTCGCCGTTGATATTCAGCGCGCGTTTGAGCAAGACTTCCGCATCAGCGAATCGACCGCTGATTTTTGCAACTTCGCTGAGGCCGATCAGTGCGGTCGCATTACGCGGCGCGGCCTTCAGTGCCTGCGTGAAGGATGCCTTCGCTTCGTTGGTGTGCGATTGCGCGAGCTGCGTGGCGCCGAGCGAGAGCAGCGCATCCCTATCCTTGGGTTTCAGCTTCAAGGCCTTGCGCGCGGCCGCCTCGGACTCGATCATGTAACCTGCGGAGCGTAGTGCGCTACTCAAGACGGAATGGGCGAATGCCGCCTCGGGCTTGAGTTGAATCGCGCGTTGACAGTACTCGATGGCTTCTTTGACTTCGCCAAGATTCAACAGCGCCGCGCCGAGATGGGTCAGTGCATCGGCATCCTCGGGTTTGTGTTTGAGCAGCCGGCGGTAGGCGGCAGCCGCCTCTGCATTTGCGCCCTTGGAGAGTAGGTTGTCGGCATCGCGGCGCATTGCGGACGTGTCGGCCGGCTCGGCGCGATTTGGCGTCGCCGCGCGACCGCCGGCTTCCGGTGCCAGACTTCCCCCGTTGGCGGACAAATGGACCACCAAGTTTCGCGTCAGGTCCTCGACCCGAGCAGGGGAGAATTTATTTTCCAGTAAGCGTTGCTTGAAAGCGATTGCGACTTTTGCACGTTGCAAGAAATTGAGCGGCGCCTGGTGCGATTCCCGGCCCGTGTGGCTCAGCAATTCTTCGAGTAGCGCATCTTCGGCAGCCGGATCGGGTGCATTGCGTCCTTTGATTAGACGTGTGCTCATTTCCCGCGCGAAATCGTCCGCCAAACGGACCCCGAGATCGGTTACCGCGCGCCCGGCAAAGAGACTGAGAATGGACACTGAGGTCTCCAACGTGAAGATTCGCTGACCGTGCCGATGGATTTTTTTGCGCCTTGCGCAAAGAAATTAAGCACTTGCCCAACGCACTGGTGCATCCTCGCACTTGCTTTGGCGATTAACTTGCCATAATCACTTTCGCAAGTCATGATTTTTTTCGTGCATTGTGTCGGGCGTCTCAATTCGCGCCGCATCGAGTTCCTTGAGCACAAACACCAGAGCAAGTGCTTCGCGTGGACTCAGGGAGTCCGGATCCGCCGCTCGCAGGGCCTCCAAGGCTGCGGACACCGGAGCTTGCGCCGCCGCCGCCGGCAGCAGCTGTGCGAACAGCGGCAGCTCGCCCTGCCTCGAGTCGTGCCTGCGCAACGCGTCGCGCTCCCGCTCGAGCTCGGTCAGATAGCGCCTCGCCTGTGCTGTCACTGCCTTCGGAATTCCCGCTAGCGCCGCCACCTGCAATCCGTAGCTCTGGTTCGCCGGCCCCTCTCTGACGCTGTGGAGGAACACGAGCCGCTCGCCGTGCTCGACCGCCTCGACGTGCACGTTGGCAACGCCCGGAGACTCCGAGGCGAGACTCGTGAGTTCGAAATAATGGGTTGCGAACAGCGTAAAGGCGCGGATCTCGGCCGCAATGTACGCCGCGCAGGCCCAGGCCAACGACAATCCATCGAAGGTGCTCGTGCCGCGCCCGACCTCGTCCATCAAGACGAGACTGCGGCTCGTCGCGTTATGCAGGATGTTGGCCGTCTCGGTCATCTCGAGCATGAAGGTCGAGCGGCCGCCGGCAAGGTCGTCGGATGCGCCGATGCGCGTGAATATCCGATCCAAGGGCCCGATCACCGCGCGCTTCGCGGGCACGAAGCAGCCGATGTGCGCCAGAATCACGATGAGTGCGGCCTGTCGCATGTAGGTGCTCTTTCCTCCCATGTTCGGCCCGGTGATGATCAGCATGCGGCGCTCGTCGTCGAACAGCAGATCGTTGGGCACGAACGGCTCGCGGCTCGCCCGCTCGACCACCGGATGGCGACCGGCCTCGATGTTGAGCTTCGGATCGTCGATGAGTTCGGGGCGCACGCAATCGAGCGTCACTGCGCGCTCCGCAAAGCAGCGGAGCACATCGAGTTGTGCGAGCGCCGCCGTGGTCTGCTGCAGCGCTGGCAGCTCCGCGACCAGCGACTCGAGCAGCGCCTCATAGAGTTCCTTTTCGCGCGCGAGTGAGCGGTCGCGGGCGCCGAGCACCTTGTCCTCGAAGCTCTTGAGCTCGGGCGTGATGAAGCGCTCCGCGGACTTCACGGTCTGGCGGCGCAGGTAGTCGGATGGAACCCTATCGGCCTGGCTGCGGCTGACTTCGATGAAGAATCCCTGGACCCGGTTGAAACCGAGCTTCAAGCTGGATAAGCCGCTGCGCTCGCGCTCCTTGCGCTCGAGCTCGAGCAGGAATTGTTCGGTATCGCTGCCGAGCAGGCGCAGCTCGTCGAGCTCGGAGTCGTAGCCCGGCGCGAGCACGCCGCCGTCGCGCAAAAAATGCGGCGGCGACTCGACGATCGCGCGCGCGAGCTGCGCGTGCTCGCGCGCATGCAGACCGAGCTCGGCTGTGAGCCGCTGCAGCAGCGGTGCCTGCATCGGGGCGAGCGCCGCGTCCAGTTCCGGCAGCGCGGAAAGCGCGACGCGCAGTTGGACGAGGTCGCGCGGCCGCGCCGAGCGCAGCGCGACGCGCGCGAGAATGCGCTCAAGGTCGCCGATCGAACGCAGCCGTACGCCTATGCCTACGTGACGCGCATCCGCGATCAGGTCCGCTACCGCCGTGTACCGCGCGTTCAACGCGGGCCGATCGCGCAGCGGCCGGTGCATCCAGCGCCGCAACAGCCGTCCGCCCATCGCCGTGCTCGTCTGGTCAAACACGCCCGCGAGCGTCAACTCCGGTTTGCCGGCGAGGCTTTCGTCGAGTTCGAGATTGCGCCGGGTCGCGGGGTCCATCAGCAGCGCCGCATCGAGTTCCTCGACCGTGATGCCGCGCAGGTGCGGCAGCGCCGCTTTTTGTGTCTCGCGCACATAGGCGAGCAGCGCGCCGGCCGCGGCGACGCCGATTTTGAGCGCCGCGCAGCCGAAACCGGCTAGGTCGCGCGTCTGGAATTGTTCGCACAGCGCGCGCTCCGCGGAGTCCGTCTCGAAATGCCACGGCGGGCGCGTGCGCCAGGAGCGATTCGGTGCGGCCAGCGCGCCCGCCAGGCTTGCCGTGAACGAGGCGCCGTCCGGCATCAACACCTCGGCCGGGCGCAGCCGTTCGAGCTCCGCCTCGAGTGCCGCGCGCGTGCCCAACTCCATGAGGCTGAATCGTCCGGCAGACAGGTCGAGCCACGCGAGCCCAAAGCGGCCGTCGGCGCCGCAGACGCTCGCGAGCAAATTATCGCGCCGCTCCTCGAGCAGCGCCTCGTCGGTGACCGTCCCCGGGGTTACGATGCGCACCACCTCGCGCTCCATCGGACCCTTGGTTTTCCCGGGATCGCCGCGTTGCTCGCAGATCGCAACCGATTCGCCGCGCTTGACGAGGCGCACGAGATAGGTATCCAGTGTCACGGCCGGCACACCGGCCATCGGGATCGGCACCCCGGCCGAGCTGCCGCGTTGCGTGAGCGCGATGTCGAGCAACTGCGAGGCGCGACGCGCATCCTCGTAGAACATCTCGTAGAAATCGCCCATGCGATAGAACAGCAAGACGTCGGGATGCTGCGCCTTGATGCGCAGGTACTGCTGCATCATGGGGGTGTGGACCTGCGCGAGCTCGAGCTCGGCGGGATCTTTAGATGGGGGGTTGGTCGTCACTCCCGCGTATTGTCCACGTCTGCGCGCCCGACCGCACCAAAAACGGCTCGCGGCGGGGAGCCGCGGCCCGCACTGCCATCACGCCGCCGCTGCGACCACGACCCGGTTGCGGCCCTGTTGCTTGGCGGCGTACAGCGCCTCATCCACTTCGGTGAGGAAATCGGAGCGCAGCGAAGCCTTGGTCGGGTGCACGGTCGCGACGCCGATGCTGCAGGCAAGTCGCACGGAATTGCCGCGGCTCGAGACGATCGTTCCGGCAATGCCGCGTAACAGGCGCTCGGCGATTACACGGGCCGACGCCGCCTCGGCGCCGGGCAGAAGCACCGCGAACTCCTCGCCGCCCCAGCGCGCGACCAAGTCGGTGTTACGGTGCATGCTGCGGCACAAGACTTGCGCGGCCGCCTTGAGACACTCATCGCCGTAGGCATGTCCATAGGTGTCGTTGATGCTCTTGAAATGATCCAAATCGACGAGCAGCACCGACACCGGCAGATTCGATTGAATCGCGCTCTCCCAGGCCTGATCGAGGCGCTGATCGAAATGCAGGCGATTGGGAATCTGCGTGAGCGTGTCGGTCACGCACAGCGATTCCAAGCTCACGGCGCGTTGTTCGAGCAGTGCGCGGGACTTGACCGCGGCCCAATAATCGAGATGCACGAGCTTGGTCACGCTGAACGTGTACAGCAGCAGTATCGTGCACATGATCGCGAGCAGCCCGTTGTGTTCGATCGGCTCGGCGAGAATCGCGACGATGGTCGGCACGATCACGACGATCGGATACCATCTGCTCACCGTGCGATCGATCGAGAGGATGATCGTACCTGCGGTTGCAAGACCGGTAACGGTAAACAGCATCGGCATCCATATCGGGTGCAAAGGGCCGCCGTGCATCGCCAACACGGCGAGCAAACTCCAGTGCACCGCCGGGATCATGACCAGCACTTGGCTCTTGATCCTGCATGTCTCCAGATCGCGGTCCAACTCGGCCGCGATGCGCCGGTAATAGGCATATCGAACCGCGGCAACGCAGAGGAACAGGCCGGTATTGATCCAGAAGAAAACCGGTGCGGTTACCGGCAGGCCGATCCAGTTCGATACCAACACCCAAACCGCCACGTGCAGGTAGGTCCCGAGCTTCACGCGATTGGTGAAATCGAGGATTCCCTGCCGCTCTCGCCGTGTGTGCGCCTCGTGGTCCAATCTTGGTGGCCTTGCGTGGGATCCGTTTCGGGCGGATCCAATGATCAGGTTTACGGCATCGGCGGGCCGGCGCTTGAGCGCGATCCGAGCGCGGCGACCGGCAGTTCGGGCGTGTGTGACGCAATGCCGATCGCGGCGGCGCGTCATTGCTCGAGTGCCGGCGAAATCGGTTAAATTGGCGTCGACCATGAATGCACCCGATACCCAATTGCGACGATTGGCCGCCCGCGTGGGCAGAAATTTGCTGGCTGCGGGGCGCAGCGTGGTAACCGCCGAATCCTGCACGGGTGGATGGATCGCGAAGACGTTGACCGACATCGCAGGCAGTTCCGAGTGGTTCGGTGAAGGCTTCGTGACCTACAGCAACGAGGCAAAGATACGGCGCCTCGGGGTGCCGCGCTCCGTGCTCGAAAGCGACGGTGCCGTCAGCGAGGCGACGGTGCGCGCAATGGCGCGCGGCGCGCTCGATCGATCCGACGCCGCGGTTGCGGTCGCCGTGAGCGGCATCGCGGGGCCCGGCGGCGCGACGCCCGGCAAGCCGGTCGGGACGGTCTGGATCTGCTGGGCAGTGAGGCGCGGGCGCGGCATGCGCCTCGTGACTGCATTGAAGCACTTCCGCGGCGATCGCGAAGCGGTGCGCCTAAAGACCGTGCGCTTGGCCTTGCAGGGACTGTTGAACCCATGAGCGGACAATTGCAGGGGTCCGAGCCTGCGGCCCCGCTTCGCCTATTTTATGCACTATGGCCGGAACCGAACACGCGCTCGCAAATCGCCGCATCGGCGCAGGCGATTGCGTGGCCCGATTCGGTGCGCCTCGTGCCCGCGGAAAACTATCACCTGACGATCGCGTTCGTCGGCGAGATCCGCAGCGAGCAGCTGCCGATCTTGCGGCAAATCGGTGCGCGCTTGCGTGCGGCCAGCTGCCCCATCGAATTTGACCGATACGAATATTGGCCCAAACCGGCGGTTGTGGTTGCCGCGGCGCGCGAAATTCCGCCGGCGCTCGAGCAATGTTGGCATGCGTTGCATGAGGATCTGACGAAACACGATTTCCGGCTCGACCCCAAGCGCCTGCGGCCTCATGTGACGCTCGCGAGGAAAGTCACGCAAGCGCCTGTGTCGACTCCAATGTCACGGTTCGCCTGGTGTGCGCGGGATTTCTGTCTGATGCGATCGTCGGGCGGCGCGACGCAGCCGGTCTATACAGTAGTCGACACCTGGCCACTACTGGATGAAGCCTCAAAGTCGTCGAAAACTCTGTAATTCCGTTGCATATCAGACGAGCGCACGGCGCTGGATATGAAATAATAGCGCCACACACTGTTGAGGAATGCCCATGGAAGAGAATCGAAAGAAGGCTCTCGCTGCCGCGCTGAGCCAAATTGAAAAGCAATTTGGAAAAGGCTCCGTGATGCGCTTGGGCGATGCGGGCGCGACCTATGAAGTGGATACGATTCCGACGGGCTCCCTGGGCCTCGACATCGCGCTCGGTGTCGGCGGAATTCCGCGCGGGCGCGTCATCGAGATCTTCGGGCCGGAGTCCTCGGGCAAGACGACGCTCACGCTCGCGATCATCGCCTCGGCGCAAAGCCACGGCGGAACCGCGGCGTTCGTCGACGCGGAACACGCGCTCGACCCGGTTTATGCGGAAAAGCTCGGCGTCAAGGTCAACGACCTGCTGGTCTCTCAGCCCGATACGGGCGAGCAGGCGCTGGAAATCACCGACATGCTCGTGCGCTCCGGGGCCGTCGACGTCGTCGTCGTCGACTCGGTCGCGGCATTGACGCCCAAGGCCGAGATCGAAGGCGAGATGGGTGATCAGCACATGGGCTTGCAGGCGCGGCTGATGTCGCAAGCGCTGCGCAAGCTCACGGGCAACATCAAGCGATCCAACACCATCGTCATCTTCATCAACCAGATCCGCATGAAAATCGGCGTGATGTTCGGTAATCCCGAAACCACGACCGGCGGCAATGCGCTCAAATTCTATTCCTCGGTGCGCATGGACATCCGGCGTATCGGCGCGATCAAGAACGGCGAAGAGGTCGTCGGCTCCCTGACCCGCGTCAAAGTCGTCAAGAACAAAGTGGCGCCGCCGTTTCGCGAGACGGAATTCGAGATCATGTACGGCACCGGGATTTCGAAAGAGGGCGAACTCATCGAGATCGGCGTATTGCACAACCTGGTCGAAAAATCCGGCTCCTGGTATAGCTACAAGGGCGAGCGGATCGGGCAGGGCAAGGACAACGCGAGAACGTTTTTGCAGCAGCATCCCGAGATCGCCAAGGACATCGAGTTGCAGATTCGCACCAAGCTGATTCCGGAGAAAGCGACGATGAATCGCGGCGGCGAGGCCAAAGAGGCGTAAGCGCTGCGTCGTACGCCCGTAGAGCCCTTGGATGCGCGCGCAGCGCGGGTCGCTGCGCTAGATGCATTGGCGCGCCGCGATCACGCATCGCAGGACTTGCGCCGAAAATTATTGGAGAAGGGGTACGATAGGGAGGTCGTTGCCGGCGTCGTTGATCGACTCATCGACGAGCACTTGCTCGATGATCGCCGCTACGTGGATAATTTCGTGAGCTTTCATGCCGCGCGCGGACAGGGACCTTTACGCGTGCGGGCGGAGCTGCGCAAACTCGGGCTGCACGGAGAGATCGTCGAGGACTGCATTGCCGCATTCCCGGATTGGATCGGCCGGATGCATGCCGTGCGCCAAAAGAAGTTTGGGATGGCCCTGCCGGCCAATTTCGCCGATAAACAGCGTCAGGCGCGATTCCTCGCTTACCGAGGTTTCACCGGCGCACAGATCAGAACTGCATTAGGCTTCGACACCGATTTACACGCCGACAACGAAGAGACATGAAACGCGACGCCAGATTGAGAATGATGACGAGCTCGGAGATCCGGGCGAGCTTCTTGGAATTCTTCCGCAAGAACGGGCACACGGTCGTGTCATCGAGCTCGCTCGTTCCAGGCAATGACCCGACGTTGTTGTTCACGAACGCCGGCATGGTGCAGTTCAAGGACGTGTTCCTCGGCAAGGATGTCCGAGATTACTCGCGTGCCGCGACGTCACAGCGCTGTGTGCGCGCCGGCGGCAAACACAACGATCTCGAGAATGTCGGCTATACCGCGCGGCACCACACTTTTTTCGAGATGCTCGGAAACTTCAGCTTCGGCGACTATTTCAAGCGCGAAGCGATCCATTTCGCGTGGAATTTCGTGACCGGCACGCTCGGGATTCCGAAGGACCGGCTCTGGGTCACCGTGTTCCGCGAGGACGATGAGGCGGAACGCATCTGGACCGAAGAAATCGGCATCGATCCGACGCGCTGTACGCGCATGAGCGAGAAATCCAACTTCTGGCAGATGGGCGATACCGGCCCCTGCGGCCCGTGCACCGAGATTTTTTACGACCACGGCGCCGAGATCGCGGGCGGTCCACCGGGATCTCCCGACGAGGACGGCGACCGCTACGTCGAAATTTGGAACCTCGTATTCATGCAGTACGATCGCTCGGCGGACGGTGTGCTCACACCCCTGCCCAAACCATCGGTCGATACCGGCATGGGTTTGGAGCGTGTCGCGGCCGTGATGCAGGGCGTGCACAGCAATTACGATATCGATCTATTCAAGGCCTTGATACAGGCGGCCGCAGCGGTCACCGGAACCGCGGACATCGAATCCTCGAGCTTGCGGGTCATCGCCGACCACATTCGTGCGAGCACTTTCCTGATCATCGACGGTGTCGTGCCCTCGAACGAGGGTCGCGGCTATGTTCTGCGTCGCATCATCCGGCGTGCGATTCGCCACGGCTACAAGCTGGGCCAGACGAAACCGTTCTTTTACAAGCTCGTACCGAGTCTCGTGCGCGAAATGGGCGGCTATTTTACCGAGCTCGTGAGCGGGGAGGCGCGCGCGATGCAAATCCTCGCGCAGGAAGAGGACCGATTCGCCGAAACCCTTACGCGGGGCATGGCGCTGCTTGACGCAGAGACCGCGAAATTGAGTTCCTCGGTGATTCCCGGCGAAACCGTGTTCAAGCTCTACGATACGTATGGATTCCCGGCCGACTTGACCGCCGATGTCGCACGTGAACGTGGCCTCAGCATCGATCAGGCGGGTTTCGATTCGGCCATGGAGGCACAGCGCGTACGTGCGCAGGCCGCGAGCAAGTTCGGCGTCGAGATGCGCGACAGCGTCAAGTTGGACGGCGCGACGGATTTTTCCGGTTATGAGCGGCTCGAGGATGCCGGTGTCGTCACGGCGTTGATCGCCGAAGGCGCGCGCGTCGAGGTGCTGCGAGCCGGCCAGGAAGGGCAGGTCGTTCTCGACCATTCGCCGTTTTATGCCGAGAGCGGCGGGCAGGTCGGCGATACCGGCCTGCTGATCGGCACCCGCTGCCGCTTCATCGTGGCGGACACGCAGAAGATCGGCGCCGTGCACGCGCATTTGGGGCGTGTCGAGACCGGCGAGCTGAAGATCGGCGATCGGCTCGAGGCGCGAGTCGACGCCGCTCGGCGTCGGGCCGTCGCCCTCAACCACTCGGCGACGCATCTGCTGCACGCGGCATTGCGCGAAGTGCTGGGCAAGCATGTGCAGCAGAAGGGCTCTCTGGTTGCGCCGGATCGATTGCGTTTCGATTTTTCGCACACGCAGGCGGTGACGCCCGCGGAATTGCGGCGCATCGAACGGCTCGTCAATGATGCGATCCGCGGGAATGCCGAAGCGCAGACACGCGTGATGGCATTCGATGATGCGGTTGCGGCGGGGGCGATGGCGCTTTTCGGCGAAAAATACGCATCGGACGTACGTGTGCTGTCAATCGGCGATTTTTCGATGGAACTGTGCGGCGGAACGCACGTCTCGCGCGCCGGCGATATCGGATTGTTCAAGATCATCAGCGAGTCCGGCGTCGCCGCGGGCGTGCGGCGCATCGAAGCATTGACCGGCCAGGCGGCTTACGATTGGGTCGTACACACCGACCAGGTTTTGCGCGATGTCGCCGGAATGGTGCGCGGCGGTCGTGAGGACGTCGAAGACAAGGTGCGCGAACTGCTCGAGCGCTCGCGCAAGCTCGAAAAGGAAGTCCAACAGCTCAAATCGAAGCTGGCGAGCGGCCAGGGCGGGGATTTGTCAGCACAGGCCAAAGAAGTTGGCGGAATCAAGGTCTTGGCCGCGCAGATCGAGGATGCGGATGCCAAATCCTTGCGCGACGCGCTCGACCAGATGAAAGTCAAATTGGGCTCCTCGGTGATTGTGCTCGCTACCGTACAAAACGGTAAAGTCGTGCTCGTGGCCGGCGTTTCAGACGATTTGGTCGGGCGCGTCAAGGCCGGCGATATCGCTGGCAGCGTGGCGGCCCGGGTCGGCGGGCGCGGCGGCGGACGGGCGGATTTTGCGCAGGCCGGCGGAACGCAGCCCGAAAATTTGGTCGCGGCCTTGGCCGGTGTCGAGACCTTGGTGAGTGACCGCCTAGCGATCTAGCCTATTTATTATCCTCAATACAAATGCCACAAATGCGTGCGCTATTCTTGTATTCTTAGGTTCACTAGTTAAAGAATTTCCCGGGCGCTTCGATAACCCTTTCGTTAATCGAACGAATCCGTAATCGTGTTGCCGTAGTAAACGAGTTGCCGTAGTAAACGAGCGTTTTCAAGTCGCAGCACCGCCTAGGAATCCAGGAGTTCAGGTATGTTGATATTGACCAGAAGGGTCGGTGAGACCGTCATGATTGGCAATGAAGTCACGGTCACGGTGTTGGGCGTGAAGGGCAATCAGGTCCGGATAGGGGTCAATGCCCCGAAGGACGTAGCTGTCCATCGCGAAGAGATCTACGAGCGCATCAAGCGCGAAGAAGAGGGTGATGCTCACCCTGCCAGGGCCACGATCAAGGTTCCCGACCGAACCGTCTAATCGCGCGTCGAGCCCGCATTCAGCTTTACCTTCCGCCGCCGGCACGGGTATGATCCCGCGCTCCGCAGACGCCGTACGTGCGCCCGTCGGAGAGGTGGCCGAGTGGTCGAAGGCGCGCCCCTGCTAAGGGCGTATGGGTCAAAAGCCCATCGAGGGTTCGAATCCCTCCC
>Ga0187847_10003261_pt1 | contig 12515 bp, 13 predicted proteins | sample June2016WEW_4_10_FD_132458 | JGI IMG/M metagenome (GOLD analysis project Ga0187847, IMG submission 132458) | Peatland microbial communities from SPRUCE experiment site at the Marcell Experimental Forest, Minnesota, USA - June2016WEW_4_10 | ecosystem: Environmental > Terrestrial > Soil >...
GGTGGTGCCCAGCGGAGAGAATGCTACGCCGACGAGGTTCATGCCGGAGAGGACCAGCTCAGCGTGGCCCTTGGGCGTGACGCGAACCAGGCCGCGCTTGCCGTGCAGGCAGGCGGCGAGGTAGATGTCGCCCTCCCGCGAGAGAGCCAGGCCCTGCGGGCGGCCCAGGCCGCGATACCATGCGCGGGTGTCGCCGTTGGGCTCGATGGCATAGATGGCATCGTTCGAGGACAGCGCCGGCGCTGTGACGTAAAGCGTTCCGTTCGTATCCACCGCAAGATGATAAGCGGCCACGCTCGGCTCGAGCGTGGCGTGGACGAAGATCTGCCGTTCGGGATTGATCTTGAAGATGGTGCCGCTGCGGTCGCCGACGAAGAGATTGCCTTGGGCGTCAAAGGCCGCGCCGGTAGCGACGCCCATGCCTTCGACATATTTCGTGAATTCGCCGGCCGCGTCAACGCGGTAGACGTTGCCCTCGGCGCGCGAGGTGACGTAAAGATCGCCCTCGGGACTGAAAGCAAGGCCGGTTGCGTTCAAGAGTCCCGTGACCAAGGACGTGGAGCGGCCATCAACGCTGATGCGCATCACGGAGACGGGTGTCTGCTTGCCGCGCGGGCCGGAGATGGTGGCATAGATCATTCCCGATCGGCTGACGACGGGGCTTGTGACCGGATGCAGGCCGTCGGTGAGCTTGCGTGCCACGCGCAGCGCGCTGGTATTGGCGGCGCCGGCCGGAGTGCGCACCTCAATCAAGCCCGTTGAGGCGTTGCCGGGTACGCGGAAGGCCAGGCGCGTGGGCCGGCTCATGAGAACCTGCGATTTGTCGCCGTCGACATAGACGGCAGGCAGGCCAAAGTTTTGGGGCCCGAGAAAGACTCCCTTGAGTTCCACTTCGCCTTGCGGCAAAGCCGCGGCGGGAACCACGTCGTCGACGCGAGGCAGCGGCGTGGAGGCGGAATCGGGTTGCGGAGAGCTTCGAGGCATAGGAGATCAGATGCGAATGCGAATGAGAGAAGCTACAACCAAAGCATACAGCCCGGCTCCGACATCGTCGAAGACAATGCCCCAACCGCCGGGAAGGCGTTCGAGGCGGCGGATTGGGAACGGCTTGGTGATGTCAAACAAACGAAAGAGCACGAGAGCGATGAGGCCGTGATGCCAGTCGGCGGGACACGCGATTAGAGTGATCCATTGGCCGATGACTTCGTCGATAACCACGAAGCCTGGATCGGTGCGGCCGGATTCGCGTTCGACGATGGTTGCGGCCGGAACGCCGAGGACGATGGCGATGGTGATGGCGAGTATGAGGGCGAGTGTGGAGGGATGGAGAGTGAAGGCGAATGCGGCCCATAACAGCAGGGCGGTGACGGAACCCCACGTGCCCGGACCGGGCTTGCCGTAGCCCGCGCCGAAAAAGGTGGCGACGATCCAGGCCCAGTGAGTCTTCATTGCCTTGCTCGCGCTTTCAGACTCCGGACTCACTCGTACCTCGCATTCTCCTGTATAGATATTCGTCGAAACTGAATTGCTTGAAAAGCTGCAAGCCGAATTGGACAAGCACGGCGAGCAGAATGAATGCAATCTCGATTGGCGTAACGAGAGTCAGAGCGATTCTTCTCAGCAAGTCAAAAGGACCGGTAACGCCTTGAGTTGCGAAGTGACTCACCATCCAAAAGCAGTGGTACGGAATCAGCATCCAGAGGCCAATTGAGGCAAAGCGTGTGATCCCGAGCGAAAACAGGAATAATGGCAGCGCCAGAAATAAGGGCAGGAAACAACTGAGTATTTCAAGGTCCTTGTTGCCGCGCCCGAATCCGGTCCACGCAAGCCCCATGAAGCCGAGAAAACAGAGGTAGAGGGAGAGCAGCCCTGCGACGGTCAATGCCGTGATCACGAGGGTGCGCCTAGCCTTCATCTGAGCCTCCGTCGCGGGTGTTGCCGCCGAGGCCCAGGTCTTCGAGAACTTCAGGATCGAGGACCGGGGAGCTGATTTTGTAGACGCCCGAGGCCCACTTGCCGAGATCTATCTTGCGGCAACGGTCGCTGCAGAACGGGAAGTCTTCGTCGGCGGGACGCACCAGCATTCCGCAGGTGGGGCAGCGTAGGATTTTGGCGGATTTTTTCTTCGCGGGCATGGGTGTGCACGGTGCGTGTGCGCCTTACTCAACCAATATGGTAGCGCGTGAGCTTCGGTACGATCCCGGGTTTCGGAATTGGGGGCCTGTGTGCTTGGCGTTCGTGCTGTCACCGGAATGTGCGGGCCTGGAGGCCCGCACTACAGCCGGTCAGGAGACCGGCTCTACAAAGCGTACGCGGTCTGCGCTTTACATGCCCTTGAGCAGCGTCTCCAGGCGCTTCAACCCTTCCGCGCGCGCGGTCGTGTTTGCGGGATTGGTATTGGCAGGATCCTCGCCGGCGCGCATGAAGCCGTGGCCCGCGCCATCGTAGATCACCGACTCGTACTTCTTGCCCGCGACGGCCATTGCATCCTTCGTGGGCGAAACGGTGGCTGTAATGCGCGCGTCGTTGCCGCCGTAGAAGCCGTAAACCGGTGCGGTAATTTGGGGGAGGCTTTCGGTGGGCGGCGGAGGACCGTAGAAAACGAAGGCCGCGCTCAGGTCCTTGCGTTGAGTGGCGAAGAGGAACGATTTGCCTCCGCCCCAGCAGAAGCCGATGACGGCGAGCTTACCGTTGGCCGCGGGAAACTTGAGCGCATAATCGGCGGTGGCGTTCAGGTCGGTAGTTACGGTGGCGGGATCGAGCCCGCTGACGGCCTTGGTCGTTGACTGCACGTCAGGGAAGGCGCTGGTGTCGCCGCCGTTGGGGCCGAAGCCCGAGAGCAGGTCGGGCGCAATGACGATGTAGCCCATGGCGGCAATGTCGTCGGCCTGCGAGCGCGCCCAGTCGGTGAGGCCGAAGATCTCGTGGATGAACAGGACGACGGGAGCTTTGTGGCTCACCTCGGGATAGACCACGAAGGCGTTTACCGTACGGCTTCCGTAGTGGATCTTCACCCATTCCTGGTGCCGCGGCGATTTATTCAGAATCGCTTTGGCCCAATCCTGGCTGTGAGCGGTGGGCGCGGTGAAGGCGAGCGCGGCGCAAAGGAGCACGGCTGCGCAGCTGAGTAAACGGGGAAGCGGATTTTTCATGGCCGAAGGATAGCACGAGTGCAGGGATCGGGGGAGCAAGAAGGCCAGGAGCAGAGGGGCGAGGGAGCAAGTCTGCGAGTCGGCAGATGAGCGAATAAAGAAAGCGGATCCCGGCGCAAGAATTTCGCGGCGGATTCTATTTCTCACGTTTGGATGCGGATGGTGGTGCGAGAGGAGCGGCGAAGGACGATGAGAAGCGGAAAGATGGAGAGGACTGCTCCGATGATGCCGAGAATGATCTGAGGTCCCCAGAGTTGGACGAGCGAATCGATCCGGGCGTTTTCCGGATGATCCTGCTGGTAGAGAACGCGGACACGTTCGCCGATCTGCCAGGGACACTGGCTCTGGGAGATATGGGAGGTTACGGTCAAGCTCATGCTGTTGTCGGCGGTGAAGCGGAAGACGGGCGAGCAGGTCTGGCTCATTGGCTTGCCCGGACGAGGGGTGTGGCGGAGCGCAACGATGACGCCATCGGTGGAGAGGCTAGAACGGACAAAGACGATGCGCTCCAGGCCAGTGCCCGCGGCAATGAGAAGCATGACGGGGCCGGTGACGCACAAAACGCCGACGAGCACATAGGCGATGACGCGTGCAAGCAAGGATTGCATGGATGAGAGTGTAGCAAGGGCGGGGCCTGGGCGGTGACGGATTCACAGGCAGTGAGTTGCGCGCGTTGGGCGCCGATCTCGAAGACCATGCGGCCTTTGAGGACGTAGAACCACTCCTGCTCGCTTAAATGGAGATGCAGGCGGGCCGCCGCCGGGCATGAGGTTGTGTGCTCGATGAGGAAGAGGTTGCCGGCGGTCTCCGGCTGCTGAAGTGAAGGCCGAGAAGCTTACTGAATATTGTGAGTCTGAGACGCAATCTCGCGGGGAAGTACTAGGTTTGCGATCCTTCCAATACCGAGGCATTGAGACAATTCAGGGACTCGTTGTGCCCCTTCGACCATCCTGCCTACCCATCGTTCAGCGCGATTTCTTTCCTCAAGGAAGAGGCTCTCAATCTCCCAATCGAACTTGCTGCTCTCTTTATTTAACCTGCTGATCATGGTCTTGAATGATTCCGCTAGTTTCTCTTCGAGATGGTGGAGGTCCCCGAGACCGAGAGCTGTGGGCATTTCCTTCAAACCGGCGTCAGCCTTCGTAAACACAACCACGAGGGGAGCCCTCTTCATCGGCAGCTTATTGTCGAAATGATAAAGCCTGATACGCGACCAAGCCTCGGTAAACGCGCTTGACTGCCTGCTAATGTAATCGCCCGAGTTCTCCCCGAAAGACTTGCCACAATCTATCGCAAAGATGTAGGCATTTGAATCCAGAGCCCACCCGAAGTAGGGCGTGGCGTGAAGCGTGTCACCGAACTCTTCGGCGAATTTCACGGTATCGTCTCCTGGGAAGTCTCCAATTTCAATCTTGTACCAGAAGTTCAGCCCCGGAACAGAGAGCCCAAAAACTGTCAGAGGAACTCTGACATCCACTCGGTAAGCAAATACTTCGTTGTCGGTAGTAGGTAAAGGACCATCTCCGTCCAAGATGCTCTTGATATTTGCAGTCAATCTCCTCTCCGTTTCCTCCGACCTAATAACTGCTCTGCCACCCTTGCTTTCCGCCTTTCTAATGTAATCAACAATAGCGCATATCAGAGATGTCTTTCCCGCGCGTGGGAACCCAAGCATAGCGATGCGGTAGAGTCGGGGCAGACGGCTCCAGCCCATCAAGATAAGCGCATTGAGTACCGCAGTCACAAATAAAGCTGCGGTCGCTACAAGCCAGTGGCCCTTGGCCTCTAAAATATATGACAAGTGCGACCAGAACGCCCGAGCCGCCTCGGTTAAAGGGCGCTCTGTAGAAGGGTCAAGGAAGTGGCACATGAGGAGCCTTGTCATGCAAGCGACGCCCTCAGGCGAAAGCTGCGCTGAATCATGAGAACCGCCGTGAGAGGAATCGGCCACACGGAAAAAACTAACGCTTCGAGCGTCCCCATGGCCCGGACCAAATCGCGGTGCCCGTGTTCAATTAGTGCGCTATAAGTTACACATGCGCCAAAGCAAACGAAGCAGACGATCGCAAACATATTCATGAGTGTGCATGCGAGGCGCTTGTCGTCTTCGTCAGCGTCATTGATTTCCGGAGTCTCGGCCCCGTTTGCGCAAAGGCTCTGGTTTACAAAGAGGCAGATCAGACCCCAGGTTAGCGCCACGGTTGAGGCGCTAAATGTGTCGAGGCGAAACTGGTTGTCCGACGCGAGCAAGCGTAGAACCCCCTCGATCGGTACAGGGATCAGCGGAAATACGACATGAACCAGCATCCACGCCAATGTGGACCGCCTTGACATCGCTCGCATTGACATTGCTCCCCTCAGCGTGCCAATGATACAGCAACCGTTTAGGCAACTTCAATCCATTTTGTCTATAGAAGTGACTTAGGGTGGCGGTCAGCGCGGTCGTGGCTTTAGCCCTGTAGAGTAGTGCAAAATAGATGGAGTTCAACCCCACGCAGGATGCCTGACTCCGATCATATTTCCGACTGCGACCGCTACTGGATGCGCCGTGCCCTTGAGTTGGCGCGCCGCGGCATCGGCGTCACCTCGCCCAACCCCGCCGTGGGCTGTGTGGTCCTGGACCGCGCCGGCCAGGTTGTTGGCGAGGGCTGGCACGAGTACGACCTGCTCGACCACGCGGAGATCGTCGCCCTCAAAGAGGCGCAGCAACACGCCGCCGATCGCATTCGGGGCGGCACGGCTTACGTCACTCTCGAGCCCTGCTCGATCACCGGGCGCACGCCGCCTTGCACGGAGGCGCTCATCAAAGCCGGCCTGGCTCGGGTGGTTGCCGCCACAATAGATCCCAACCCAGCGGTAGCCGGCAGGGGCCTCGCGGCACTGCGTGCGGCGGGACTTCGGACGAGTGTGGGGGCATGCGAAGGCGAAGCGCGCCGCCTCAACGAGGGCTTCGCGCGCTGGATTCAACACCGGCGGCCCTTGGTGCTGATGAAAGTTGCCATGACGCTTGACGCGCGCATTGCGCCGCCGCCCGGCCGCCATGTCGAACACGCGCCCTACTGGATCACCAGCGAAGCCGCCCGCGCCGCCGTGCAGCCGCTGCGCTGGGCCGCCGATGCCACCATGGTCGGCGTTGATACCGTGCTCGCTGATGACCCTTGGATGACCGACCGCAGCGGCTTGCGCCGCCGTCGACCGCTACTGCGCATCGTCCTTGACTCCGCCCTGCGCATGCCTCTCGATTGCAAGCTCGTCACCACTGCGCAAGAAGATGTGGTCGTCTTCACCGTATCGCACGACGAAGCCCGCACCGCCGAATTGCGCAATCGCGGTGTCCGCGTGGAAGTGCTTGAGGCCGAGGCCGGCCGCGTTCCCCTCGACAAAGTGCTTCTGAAACTCGGGGAAGAAGGTGTCCTCACTCTGCTCACCGAAACCGGCACGCGCCTCAACACGGCCTTTCTCGCCGCCGGCCTAGTTGACCGCCTGCACCTTTTCGTTTCGCCACAGATCATGGGCTCCGACGCCGTCCCCGCTTTCCGCGGCATGCCGCAGTTCGTGCACATGAATGAAGTCGAAGTCGAGCGCTACGGTAACGACCTCGGCCTGTCGTCGCTCCTTATCGACCCGTGGCCAAAAGACAGTGGTCAGTCAACAGAGGGCAGTGGTTAGTGGATAGTGATTTGGTGGTTAGTAGTGGGCTGGATTGCTGAGTGGCTTTTACGACTCGTGCCATCCAATTACAATGGATATGTACGCGTGAGGCTCTGAGCACTGTCCGCTGTTAGTTGGTCTCAAAGCAGCCACTCGCTCGCGGCAAGAACGGAAAGGCAAAACTTGATGGTCTCTACCCCCGTCCTCACCGCTTTAGTTTCTCTCGCTGGCTTGGCTGGCGTGCTCGCCTGGCGCGTGCGCGAGGGCCGCACCGCCGTTACGCTTAAGAAGATCGTGATGCCGCCGCTTGGGATGGCCACCGGCTTCTGCATGTTCTTCTACCCGCCGTGCCGCGTGCCTTTTCTGTGGGGATTCGCTGCCTTTCTTATCGGCGCCATCGTCTTCGCCTACCCGCTGCTGCTCACTTCCGACCTTCACCTGCACAACGGCGAGATTCGTATGAAGCGATCGGGCGCGTTTTTTGCGGTCATCATCGTGCTCGCCATCATCCGCTGGGCAGCCCGCGGCTACTTCGACAGCATTCTTTCGCTGGAACAGACGGGCGCTATCTTCTATCTGCTGGCCTTCGGCATGATTCTGCGTTGGCGCGCCAAACTCTACTTGGCCTACCGCGCCCTCACCGCACGACCTTCGCTCCCTGCCGCGCCCACCTCCGAAGAAGTCCACGTCGCAAAGTAACCCGCTCAGCCCCAACTCCGCTAACGTTGCGAAAAAAGCGTCTCCATGAAGTTCTGATCGAAGTCCCTTACTCCCTTAAAATAGTTTCATGTTCACCGGTATCATCGAGCAGACCGGAATCCTCGTCAGCCTCATTGATCGCGGCGGTGTTCGGCGCATTACGGTGGAAGCGCCAGGCATCGCGTCGCGCCTGCGAGAAGGCGACTCGCTCGGCGTCTCCGGCGTTTGCCTCACCGCGCTCGATTCCGACCCCACGTATTTCCACGCCGACCTTGCCCAGGAAACTCTCGACCGTACTTCGCTCGGCTCGCTTGCACGCGGCGCTCACGTCAATTTGGAGCTGCCCACCGCCGCCGGCAGCCCTCTTGGCGGCCACGTCGTGCAGGGGCATGTGGACGGCACAGGGGCGATGACTGCACTCAATCCCGTCATTTCCGAATCCAACCCCAACTTTGACCGCCAGACCACCGACTGGACCCTCAAAGTTCGCGTTCCTGAAAATGTTCGCCAATGGATGGTGCAGAAAGGCTCGGTCGCCGTCGAAGGCATCAGCCTGACCATTGCCGATTTTGATGGCGAACAGATTTCGATCGCCATCCTGCCGCTCACGTATTGGCGCACTAACCTGCACACTTTGGCAGTGGGCGCACCTGTGAACGTCGAGGCCGATGTGCTGGTAAAGCTGGCTGCTATGCAGATACAGGCTGAAAAGAAATCCACCTTCGACCTTACCGAGGCGTGGCTGGTGGCGAATGGGTATTGAGTGCAGTTCACAGTTCTTAGTTCGTAGTTCACAGACGGATTCCGCGCAGGTTCAATTGCGAACTACGAAATGTTAACTATTCTCCGGGCTTGTGCGGCAGAATTTCCGGCGGCGCCACCTCGATCCATAGCGCCTTCGACGCGTCGGAACGGCACTCGGACCACAACGCGTAGATCTCGCGGCGCGGCACAAGGGGCGTATCCACGAGCATCGCGCTGCCGCCGTCCGCACTGGTGTAGCGCGCGCGGCACCAGTGCACGAAGGGCTCATACTGCCGGCCCTTGCGCATGGTGAACCAGTCGATGATCTCGTGGGGCGATTCGCGATGCACATCGTCAGGTGTCCACCAAAAGCGCACCGGGCCTTTGGGTGAAAACTTCTCTTCGACGCAGGTTCCGCCTCGCTCATGCATGGCACGCACAAATTCCGCCCAAGTGATGAGCCTTCCCCGCGACTTCATCAGTAACCGCAGCTTATGTTCGCGATGCAACCGCAGCCATCGCGCAGCAATCGTGTAAGGAATCGCCAGGCATGCGCCAACAGCCAGTACGGGAATCATCGCGATGCCCATCACCGCGTCCATCCACGTGGACGGTTGCTTCTCCGCGTTTTTGGTTCCCGGTGTCTGCATTGTCTGTGCTCCTGTCGGCTGATAGCTTAAGAGCCCGTAGCAGATTTCCCGTTGCCGAAGATCGTCCCTCAGGGGCTAAAGCCCTCGCGCGTTTTGCGGCACTTACGGCACGAATGAATTCGTGCCCTTTCAAAGATGAAACACCTTTTACGGTTTTGCTGGTAACTTGGGCGGAGGGGTCACGTAATCGTCGCCGACCCGCGCCAGGATCTGCGCTCGCCGGTCGGTCAATAGTTTCAGCCGCCCCGTGACTTCGATGAACTCCTTCTTCTTTTCTGCAGTGAGTCCGGAAGAATCGACAGATTCGTTCGACGCCGCTCCAACTGGCTTCCCTCCGACCTCGATTCTGCTTCGCTCAATTTCATCCAGCTCTTTCTGTAGTACCGGAACCTCGCGGTCGATCAGTACCGGCTTGATTACCGGCTTCTTCTCGTGTCCCACAGCCAATTCGTTGCGGTTGTTCTCTTCCCATACCGGCAACATGCCGATGTGCCCCAGTTCTACGCGCACGCCGGCCGGCCCGTAGTCCCGCTTCACCGCCGCAAACAGCCCGATCATCTCGTCGCGCGGATCGCCATTTGAGTCCGGATTGAGGCCGTCCACATAACTCCGCGACTGGTTGGATAGGAAATTCCCAAGCGAATAAAAAATCACCGTGTCGCGACCGTCTTGGGTTTTATAAGTCTCAATCGGCTGCAGCACATGCGGATGCGCGCCCACGATTACCGTCGCCCCCGCCTCAAGCATCTTGTGCGCCAAGTCCATGTCCTCGGGCCGCGGGGCCGTCGCGTACTCAATGCCCCAGTGCACCGAAATTACCAGCAGGTCACATTGCGCCCGCGCCGCCTTCACCGCGGCCAGGACTGTGGCCTCGTCCGCTCCCGGCGCGCCGTCGGCTTCGCCTGGATAGGGAAAGAAATTCACATGAGGCTGATCTTCCTTGTCGGGATTGCGATTGCCGTTGAGCCATCGCGTCATGCCCAGCCAGCCCACCTTGATGCCATTGGCCTCGGTGATCACCGGTTGCCAGGCCGTCGCCGTGTTGTCGCTGGTCCCGGCAAAGAGCAGCCCAATTTCCTTGAGGTGCTCGCGGCTCTCCGTGAATCCCGACCATCCTTGATCCATTACGTGGTTGTTGGCAAAAGAAACGATCTTGATTCCGCTCGCCTTCAGCGCCTGGGGCAGGTCCACGGGTGCGTCGAACATAAATGGCTTGGTCCCCTTCGAGTGCTCGGGCGCTACCGGCGTTTCAAGATTCACGAATCCGAAATCCGCGCCCTCGAAAACGTCGGACACATCGGAAAACAGCGCTGCCCATCCCGGCTCTCCGTCGCCTGCCGCCTTGGCCGCCGCGCGCACCGCCTCGTGCGGAATCACATCGCCGGCCACGGCAAAGTTTACCTGCGCCAGGTCGTGCGGATAGGGAATTACAACCGTTGCCTGTCGCCGCCCGTGCAGCGCCGGAATGAGGGCTGCGCCCAACGCGGCTAGCGCCACAAGGGCCGCCGCCCACCGCCAACGCCGGCGCAAGAACGCTCCCACAGATGTCGCAGCAAGGCGATCCCGTCTTCCACTCGAACCCAAAACGGCTTCCATTTCGTGCCTTCCTGAAACCCAATCCATTAAGCAACCCTGGACCTCTCCCGTTGTCCGGCGGACAAAGGGATTGGAATCAGCATACAAGGCCCCGAGTGTCTAGCGTGCTTAATTCATCAATCGGGCATCCCGTGTGGGGTCCCAGAAGTTCGTGCCTTAAATCGAGGCCCCGAAATGCAGGTCCTTCGACTCCGCTTGGCCCGGATTCGGGCCAAGCGTTGCTCAGGATGACACCTCGATTTACGTTGTGAACTTTAATGACAGGCTCTCGATCGCCCCAAACCCAGCTCGAACGTCCGCCGCCTCTGCCTCGTCTATTCATCTGAGTCGAGACTGTTACCCTTGAAAAGGAGCCACTCTTCGAGAGCTTCCCGGCCGCGCCTAAAGCGCACATCCGGCGAGAAATACCATGGCAGAGTTCGTCATCAAGTTGGCCGATGAACGCGGTCGCGTTCAGGAACAGGTACAGACCGCGGCCACGGCCGAGGAGTTGCGCGCCCGCTTTCTCCATGCGGGCTACCACGTCTTTTCGGTGCGTGCCCGCGGCACCATTGCCCGCAGCCGCCGAAAGGTGAAGCTCGAGCCTTTTCTCATCTTCAATTCGCAGTTCCTCACCCTCATCCGCGCCGGCCTGCCCATCCTGAGCTCGCTGCAGATGCTGGGCAAGATCCAGAGAAATGCCACGTTTGCCGGCCAGCTCGAGGATGTAGCCGCGCGGGTGAAAACCGGCCAGGAGCTCTCGGCCGCATTCGAAGCGCAAAGCGGTTTCCCGGTCATGTACACGACCACGCTTTTGGCCGGCGAGCGCTCCGGAAATCTGCCCGAGGTTCTGGACCGCTACGTGAGCTTCCAGAAAGTTGCGCTGGCCCTGCGCAAGAAGCTTATTGGATCGCTCATCTATCCCGCGGTGTTGCTCTCCCTGGTCTGTGCGCTGCTCATCTTCATGTTCACGGTGGTCGTGCCGCAGTTCGCGCAGCTCTACGACCAGCTTGGCAACAAATTGCCGGCCCTCACCATGGCCCTGCTCACCTTCGGCAAGTGGATGCAGCACACCATTCTCTGGCAGGTACTCGCCGCTGCCGCCGGCGGCTTCGCCCTCTACCGCTTCTTCCTTACCGAGCGCGGCAAGGATTTTGCCGATGGCGTGCGCGTACGTTTTCCTATCTTCGGTAAAATCTGGATCAAATATCAGGTAGCGCTTTTCGCACGCACGCTTTCCACGCTGCTCACGGGCGGCTTGCCGCTGGTGCCGTCGCTTGAAACCGCGGCGCGCTCCATCTCCTCGCGCCGCGTCTCCCGCGCCATCACGGCTTCCGTCACCACGGTGCGCGAGGGTAAGAGTCTCGCTGACTCGCTTGCTAAAACCGGCGTCTTTCCCAGCCTGGCGACGGAGATGATCACGGTCGGCGAGCAAACCGGAGCGCTGCCGCAAATGCTCAACTCCATGGCCGAGTTTTTTGAGAACGACGTGGCCACAGCCCTTGCCGCGACACTGGCATTGATTGAACCCGCGATCCTGATTGTTATGGGTGTCGTTGTGGTCTTTATCTTGATCTCGCTCTATCTGCCCATCTTTTCGCTGGGGCAGTCGAGCGCAATGTAGGAGGTTCGTCGAATGGCCGAGACCAACGTGGTACCCATGCCACTGCCCCTAACTGGCGACGACCGCGCCCAGGCCGAGGCTCTTGCCCGCCGCTATCATGCAGAATTCGTCGACCTGAAGAACTTCAAAATTCAACACGAGCTGTTGCGCACTGTGCCGGTCGAGCTCATGTTCCGCTACAACTTCGTGCCCATCGAGCAAACGGCGGATGCGCTCGTGATCGCCGTCAGCGACCCCTCGCGCCTGATGGTGCTGGACGAAATCTCCGGCCTGCTTGCGTCGCGCATCGTGGCCCGCGTGGCGACTCTGTCACAAATTACCGACCTGCTCAAGAAAACCGAGCAGTCGCAGCGCGTGCTCGACGAGGCCAGCGAGGGCCTCACCTTCGACGTGCTCACGGGCGACGATAACCCCGACGAA
>Ga0187847_10003262_pt1 | contig 12509 bp, 12 predicted proteins | sample June2016WEW_4_10_FD_132458 | JGI IMG/M metagenome (GOLD analysis project Ga0187847, IMG submission 132458) | Peatland microbial communities from SPRUCE experiment site at the Marcell Experimental Forest, Minnesota, USA - June2016WEW_4_10 | ecosystem: Environmental > Terrestrial > Soil >...
CAACAGCGCCAGCGGATCGGTCAACACCGGCAGGTAATTGGCGAAGGCGCTGCCCAGTTTCGGGCGCTCGCCTTGACCTTCCGTGCCGGCAAGAAAGAAATAAACCACCACGAGCGACAACGCCGCGATCGCGGCCGCGAAAACGAACACCGCGCGCCAGCCGAGCAGCACCGCGATCCCGCCCGAGCCGATCGCGCCGGTCATGTGTCCGGCGATGGAGATGACGAGCACGCGGCTCAGCGCCACCTGGCGCTCGGCATAGGGAATGCGGTCGCCGACCAGCGCGAAAGCCACCGGGATGACGCCGCCGCCGCTGCCGCCGGCGATGATGCGGCCGGCCATGACGCCGCCGAATTCCGGCGCCAGCGCGCAGATCATCGAACCCAGGGTCACGCCGGCGAGCGCGAAGCAGATCAGCCGCACCTTGCCGAAAGCATCGGCGGCGGGGCCCAGCACCAATTGCATGATCGCGTAAGGAAAGCTGTAGGACGAGGCGAGCCACGCCGCCTGCGCCAGCGATACGTTCAGACCCGCCGCGACGACGGGCAGCATCGGATCGAGTGCGCGCAAGCTGACCGAGCTCGCGAACGACGCCAAGCCGAGACAAATGATCAGCCGCACCGATTCTCCCCCACCGCGACGGAAACCAATCCCGCGTCAGGATAAGCGGTTCCGGGACGAATGCCTCGAAAAAAGCCGTGCGTTTGCCGCGTTGCTCTCATGAAACCGACGCGGGCCCCGCCCGAAGGCGAGGCCCGCTTGCGTTTCAAAGCTGCGGATGATTCAGCGAATATTGATCGGGAAGACGAAATCGATCGCCGGCGAAGGAGCCGGCGGCGCATAGAGCACCGCCGGCGGCGCGTAGACCGGCCCCGGCCGGTAATCAGGATGGCGATCGCGATGGTCGCGGTCATGATGGTCATCGTGCCGGTCGTCGGCCAGCGCCGGAGATGCAGTCAAGAATCCCGTCACCGGGCCGGAGAAGCCGGTGGCCAGTAACAGCGCAACCACGATGCTGCCCAAAATCAAACGGCCCAGAACGGCGCGCGACAGCCCGTCGCGCTTCAAGGAAGTCAACATGGTGTCCTCCTCTGTTCTAGATCAGCCGCCCTTCTTAGCCGTTGCGCGCACCTTGTGTTGAAACACGCCATCGGCATTCTTCTTCTGCGCGTCCGACATCGAGGCGTAGAGCGTCTCGAAGGCCGGCACCAGCTTGTTCAGTCCCTCGAGGTGGGCCCGGGCGATCGCCTGATAGGAATGGAGATCGTCGACCGCGGTCATGGTCTTGACGCCCTGCGTGCGTTGCTGGATGAGCGTTTGCATCTGGTTGGCGCTGTCGCGCATCGCCTGGGCGACGGCGGCCCATTGGCTTTCCTGGGCCGGGGTGATCTGGAGCTGTTCGTGCAGCGACTTGATGCGCGCTTCGATCCGGTCGGCGGGCGCGGTCTTGCTCATCGAAGGCGGCGGCGCGTTGGGCGGCGCCGGGGTGGCGCCGGGAGGCGGGGCCTGACCCGCCTGGGCGAGTTGCATGTCGGCATAGGCGGGGATTGCGAATGAAAAGGCGCCCAAAATCATCGCGGTCGTCACCGCCGCGGCCAGGATGCCGCCGCTTCGCTTGTTCAAATGGATCATGATTTGCCTCTGTGGTTGCGGTTATGCCTGAAACCCGAAGTCAGCGCCGGGGCAAATGCCCCGGCGGGGCGGATCGGACCATAGGTTATAGGAGCCCGAATCCATATCCGTTCCATCTCCATCCCATCCATCCTTTATGGCTCTTTTATGGCGTCGGGCGGCAAGGCCGTCCGCGTTCCCGCCACACTCCTTTGCTGCGCTATTTGAACGACGAAGGAGGCTGCGATGAACGCTCTCGCCCGATGGATTCTGCTGTTGTCCGGCTTGATGCTGGCCGGGTGCGGCGTGGTGGCAGCGCCCTGCCGCGTCAGCTCGGCCGCACTCAAGATGGTGCCGGTGGCCGGCGATGTCGCCGCCGTGCCGACCGATAGCTGCGCCAACGTCATCGATCCTGATTCGCTCTCCGGCTCGTGAGCTACTTGCCGAACAATCCCTTGAGCCCGCTGGCGGCGCCGCCGGTCGCGCCGCCGGTGACGCCGGTCACCGAAGAGCCGAGCGACTGCATGAGTTGGTTGCTGCCGGTCTTGGCCGCCTCGCTGGTGATGGCGCCGAGCACGTCGTTGGCCACTTCGCCGGCGGTGGCGCCGTTGCTGCTCTTGCCGATATTGGTGAGATGGATGGTCGGCAGCGGCGCGTTGAGCGCTTTGCCCTGGAGCGCCGTCGCGCTGACTCCGATCTGACCGTCGCGCACATAGAGATCGTTGATGATCAACTTGCGCTCCTGCCCGCCGCCCGATGTGGGCGCATTGCTGCCGCCGCCGGCATAAGCCTGGGTATTTTTCTGGATGGCGTCGAGATTGCTTCCGCCGGTATTGCCCACCTCGTAGGTCACTTGCGGCTTGTCGATGTCGATTTCCTTGATCACGATCGGGCCGCTGCCGGTGACCGTGCCGGTGTCGATCTTGAGCGTGATCGTGCCGACAGTGATCGCGTGGGGGGTAGCGAAGCCTTTGGGATTGCCGACGGAAAGACCCAAAAGCCCGCCCTCGCCCGTGGAGATCGAAATCACGACCTTGTCGAGCGTGACCGAGGCCTGGGTCGCCTGCGAGCCGTATTTCTCGATCGCCGCCTTGACGTAGGAATCAAGATTGGAGAAGAGGTAATAGCCGACGCCCGCGATGATGATCAGCAGTACGACGACGCCGATGCCGATTTTCTTCCACATGTTGGCCTCCATTCTTGGTTGCGGCAAAGTCTAGCAGGGCTATGTGGCGGCGCAATGACGGCGAATCGGAGCCGCGATGCCCCTCGGTCTGCCCCTTATTCCCGCGTCATCACCAATTTGAGCGAAGCCGCGAGCAGCGTCGCCACCAACATGATGCCGGCCATCACCAGCAGCCCATTCTGAAACGAGCCGGTGACGTCCTTGAGCCAGCCCATCAGCGCCGGCCCGGCGAAACCGCCCGCCGTGCCGATCGAGTTGATGAAGGCGAGGCCGCCGGCGGCGCCGGCTCCGGCCAGGAAACGCGTCGGGATCGTCCAGAAGATGGCGCGCGCCGATGTCACGCCAATCAGCGCCAGTGTCAGCCCGGTGAGCGCGAAGGCCAGCGAGCCGGTTAGGAGGACCGACACGACCAGCCCGACCGCGGCCAAAAAGCAGGTGATGACGAGATTGCCGATCTTCTTCCCGGTGCGGTCGACGTGCCAGGCCCAGGCGATCATCGCCGCCGAGGCGAAGAAATAAGGCACCGCGGCGATCATGCTGATGGCGGAATTCGAGAAATGATACTCCTTGAGCATCAACGGCAGCCAGATGCCGATGCCGTAAGAGCCGAGCGTGAAGCCGAACTGCACCGCGGCCAGAATCAGCACTCGGATGTCCTTGATCGCCGGCCACCATGTGGTATGCGGCCGTTCCCGCGTTTCGGCATCGAGCATCCCTACCAATGCCTTGCGCTCCGATGCGGTCAGCCACGCGGCGTCCTGCGGCCGGTCGGCCAACAGCTTGAGCACCAATAATCCCATGAGAACGCAAGGCAGACTGACCATGATGAAAAGCCATTGCCAGCCGGAAAGACCCCAAATCCCGTCCATCTGCAACAGCAGCCCGGAGATCGGCGCGCCGATCAGGGACGACACCGGTATCCCCACCAGGAACCAGGCCAGCATGCGGGACCGGGTCTGCACCGGAAACCATGCCGCCAGATAATAGGTAACGCCGGCGAAAAATCCGGCTTCGGCCAATCCCAGTAACAAACGCACCGCGTAGAAGCTGTAAGGCCCGACGACGAAGGCGGTCGCGGCCGAAATGAAGCCCCAGGTGATCATGATGCGCGCGATCCAGCGCCGGGCGCCGAAACGGTAGAGCGCGAGATTGCTCGGAATCTCAAACAGGCAATATGTGACGAAGAACATGCCGGCCCCGACGCCGAATTGGGTCGCCGTCAAGCCGATGTCCCGGTTCATGGTCAGCGCCGCGAAACCGACGACGGTGCGGTCGAGATAATTGAAGACATAGGCGACGGTCAGCAGCGGAACCAGCCGGTAGGCGGCCTTCCGGAGAGCGCTTTGCGCCACGGCATCCATTGAGCGTCCCCTCCCCTGGGCTCCGGCGGCGTCCCTCAGCCTTTATGCGGAAAGCCGTAAAGCACCGCCGGGTTGTGAATCATGATCTTGTCCGCTGTTGCCGCCGAGGGCAAGGCCGCCAGAAATCCGTCCACCACGTCCTCGTAGCGAAGATCGCGATAAGGCACCGCCACGGCATTGCCGGTCTGCAATTCGTGCGGCGGCGTATGCGGCCAGTCGCTGCCCCAGACGCAGCGATCCGCCGCCGCGGCCAGAATCGCTGCGAGCCAGGCCGGATCCGGTTTCGCCGCCACCGCATTGTCCATCGAGCGATAAGGCGCCGACAGCTTGAACCAGACATGCGGCAATCCCAGCAGCGCGAGCAGGCTGCGGCCGGCGGCGTCGTTCGGCGTGAATCCCGAATAAAGCCCGTAATGGTCGATCACCACCGGCGCCGGCGAGGAGGCGAGATCGCGCGATGCATCGAGCAACATGGCAAGCGGCGCGATCGCCTCGACGTGCCAGCCCTGTCCGCGCGCGAGCGCGGCATTCGCCGCGAAAACCGATGCGAGCGGCGGCGGCTTCTTGCCGCCGGGCAGGGTGTAGAGATTGATGCGCAGGCCGCATACGCCGCGCGCGTGATAATCGGCCATAAGCGCCGGCGGCGCATCCGCCGGATCGACCACGGCGACGCCGCGGCCGTGTTCACCCAGGGCATCCAGGCTTTCGAGCAAAAGCCTGTTGTCGGCCAAGTAGAAGCTCGGCTGCACGATGACGAAGCGCGCGATGCCGCGCTGCGCCGCCAGCCGTTGCAAGGCGGCAAGCTCGGCGATAGCCGCCGTATAGGGCCGACCCGCCGCCTGCTGGTAACGCGCCGGATCGCCGACGATGTGGACGTGGCTGTCGCAGCGCATCGGCGCCGTTCAAGCCTTGCTCAACCGGGACGCCAACGCCGCGCCGGTTTCGCGCGTGCCGAGATTGCCGCCGACGTCGCCGGTCGTCTCGCGCGCGGATATCGCCGCCTCGACCGCGCGCTCGATCGCGGCGGCTGCCGCGCCGAACGCCTTCTGCCCGGTGCGGCGGCCGTGCCAGGCCAGCAGCAGCATCGCCGAGAGCACCAGCGAGAACGGATTGGCGACGTTCTTGCCGGCGATGTCGGGGGCCGAGCCGTGCGCCGCCTGCGCCATCGCGTAATCGACGCCGGCATTGAGCGAACCGCCCAGGCCGAGGCTGCCGGATAATTCCGCCGTGAGGTCCGACAGGATGTCGCCGAACATGTTGGTGGTGACGATCACGTCGAAGTGGTTTGGCGCGCGCACCAGATGCGCCATCATCGCGTCGATCAACACGTCATTGGATTCGACCTCGGGGAATTCGCGCGCCACCTTGCGGCATTCCTCGATGAACAGCCCGTCGCTGAGCCGCAGAACATTGGCCTTGTGCACGATGGTGACGCGCTTGCGCCGCGCCATGGCCAGAGCGAACGCGGCGCGCGCGATGCGCTCGCAGCAGGCCCTCGTAATCCGCCGGAGCGCGATCGCGACGTCCGGCGTCACCAGCATCTCGCCGCCGCCCGCCGCCATGTTGCGGTCAGCATAGAAGCCTTCGGTATTCTCGCGCACGACCACCAAGTCGAAATCTCCGACCCGGCCGGGAAGGCCCGGATATGTCCGCGCCGGCCGGATATTGGCGTAGAGGTCGAGACTCTTGCGGAAGAATTTGGACGGATTGATCTCGCCGCGCGCCTCGTCCTTGAAGTCCGAGATCGCGGCGGGGCCGAGGATCAGGCCGTCGGCAGACTTTGCCGCCGCAAGCACCTCGGCGCGGATTGTGGTGCCGTGGCGCTTGAGGCTTTCATGCCCGACCACATCCTCGGCGAATTCGAGGCCGAGGCGGAAACGGTCGGACGCCGCCCGCAGCACCGCCAGCGTGGCCGCGGTGATCTCGGGACCGATGCCGTCCCCCGCAAGCACCAAAAGCCGCATGCCGATCCCTTATACGCCCGGAGGCGCGTCTCTCAGTTCGATTGCGCCAGTCTCGCGAAGCTGCCCTCGCCCACCCCTTTCGTCAACCCGCTTCGCGCTTCCGGCCGGGCCGCGTGACCTGGGCCGGATTATTTGATATCACCGGGACGGATGGGCGGCCGGGCGGTTTTAAGGCGCCGGTTTGGGGGGAGACGATCTTTCGAGACAGCGCCATGGATGCAGAACAATTTGCCCGCGACCTGCTCGCCAAAGCGGGCATCGAAATAAACGGAAACAAACCTTGGGATATCGAGGTACACGATCCGAACCTCTATGCCCGGGTCATCGCGGAAGGAACGATCGGTCTCGGGGAAGGATACATGGACCGGCAATGGGATTGCCGGCAACTCGATGAGTTTTTCAATCGCGTCGTCGCCGCGGACCTCGGAAAACATCTGCCGTTTTCTTTCGGCACGGCGATGCTGTTTTTGCGATCCAAATATCGGAATCAACAGACCAAGCGCCGGTCACTCGAAACCGTGGAAACTTTCTACGACTTGCCCGTGGAGGTGTTCGAGGCGTCTTTCGATTCGCGCCTGACGGGCAGCTGCGGCTATTGGAAAGACGCGTGGACGCTGGATGAAGCGCAGCTAGCCAAGCAGGATCTGGTTTGCCGCAAAATCGGCTTGGCCGCCAATCATCATGTCTTGGACATTGGGTGCGGCTGGGGTTCTTTCATGGGTTACGCCGCGGAGAAATATAAGGCGCGGTGCGTGGGCACGACGATATCGGGCAATCAGGTCGCGTATGCGCGGAAACGATACGCGGGATTGCCGATCGAGTTCCGTCTCGAGGATTACCGCGACTTCAAATATGAGCGCAAGTTCGACCGGGTTGTTTCCATGGGAATGTTCGAGCATGTCGGATCGAAGAATTACCGGAGATATTTTGAACTTGCCCGTCAGGCGATGAAAGAGGACGGGTTGTTTTTGCTCCACACCATTTGGCAAAACAATCGTTCCCCGGCCATCGATCCCTGGATGGACAAGTACATCTACCCCAACGGTCAGTTGCCGAGCGTGGGAGAAATAACTTCCGCGGTCGAGGGACTCTTCGTGGTCGAAGACGTGCACAATTTCGGCGCGTATTATGACCGCACGCTCGTGGAGTGGGACAAGAAATTCCAGGCCAACAAGGCTTCGGTCAGATCCGCAATCGAAAAATCCGGCCGGAACTATGACAAATTCTGCCGCATGTGGGAGTACTACCATCTCTCCTGCGCCGGAGGCTTTCGCTCAAGAGTTGTTAATGTCGGGCAATTCATACTGTCTCCGAACGGCGTCAGGGGTGGATACGAACCGGTTCGTTGATGGAATGGTCGGGCATCGCGGCATCGACGAGGCTCGCTAAGTCATTGTAGTTTCAATGCGGATGGGTGGCCGAGCGGTTTAAGGCACCAGTCTTGAAAACTGGCGTACCCGCAAGGGTACCGTGGGTTCGAATCCCACCCCATCCGCCAGCCTATCGAAATTACCCGATTTTGCTTTAGCGCCGGATGCTGTAGAAGGTGCGTGGATTTTGTCGTACCCGGACGGGGCGCGGCGCGGCGTAGGATCGGGGTACGGATGATCATCGAACTCGGGCATTTTTCCATCATTCTCGCTCTTTGCGTCGCGGTGATGCAGAGCGGTTTCTCGCTCGAAGGCGCGCGCCGGAACGAATGGAACATGATGGCGGCCGGGCGCATGGCGGCGCTGGCGCAGTTCGTCCTGATCGCGTTGGCCTTCGCCACCCTGGTGCACGCTTACGTGACCTCCGATTTCTCGGTTTTGAACGTGGCCCAGAACAGCCACACGGATAAGCCGCTGCTCTATCAATTGAGCGGCGTATGGGGCAATCACGAAGGGTCGATGGTTTTGTGGGTTCTGATCCTGTCGCTCTACGGGGCGGCGGTGAGCTGGTTCGGGAACTCCATGCCGCCGCGGCTGTGCGCGCGGGTGATCGGGGTGATGGGGCTGATCGGGATCGGGTTTTTGCTGTTCATCCTGCTGACCTCGAACCCGTTCCTGCGGCTCGATCCGGCGCCGGCGAACGGCGAGGGCTTGAACCCGATCCTGCAGGACCCGGGCCTGGCGTTTCATCCGCCCTTCCTCTATCTGGGCTATGTCGGCAACGCGGTGAGCTTCGCCTTCGCGGTGGCGGCGCTGATCGAGGGCCGGGTGGACGCGGCCTGGGCGCGCTGGGTCAGGCCCTGGACGCTGGCCTCGTGGTGCTGTCTGACCCTGGGTATATCCATGGGCAGCTGGTGGGCCTATTACACGCTGGGCTGGGGCGGCTGGTGGTTCTGGGACCCGGTCGAGAACGCCTCGCTCATGCCGTGGCTGGCCTCGACCGCGCTCATCCATTCGGCGATCGTGGTCGAACGCCGCGACACGCTCAAGAGCTGGGCGGTGCTGCTGGCGATCCTGACCTTCTCGCTCTCGCTGGTCGGCACCTTCCTGGTGCGCTCGGGCGTGCTGACCTCGGTGCACGCCTTCGCGCTCGACCCCAAGCGCGGGGTGTTCATCCTGTTGCTGCTGCTGATCACCATCGGCGGCTCGCTCACGCTTTACGCCTGGCGGGCGCCACGCCTCGAACCCGGCGGCGTGTTCGCCCCGGTCTCACGCGAGGGCGCGCTGCTGTTGAACAATTTGATTCTGGCGAGCTGCGCCGCCACCGTCTTCATCGGCACGCTGTATCCGTTGTTCCTGGACGCGGTGGGCGGACCCAAGCTGTCGGTGGGTTACCCCTTCTTCAACCGGACCTTCGTGCCGCTGATGATCCCGCTACTGATCGCCATTGCCGTGGGGCCGATGCTGGCCTGGAAGCGCGGCGATCTCCTGGGCGCGTTGCAGCGGCTGTGGGCGGCCTTCGCGGTGGCGATTGTCGTCATTCTGATCCTGTTCTACGTCACCTCGGGCGGGCCGGTGCTGGCGGTGCTCGGGCTCGGGCTCGCGACCTGGGTCGGGATGGGCGCGCTGGTGGAGTTGACCGAGCGCTTGCGGATTTTCCGTTCGCCCTGGCGTGAAACCTGGCGCCGCGCACTCAACTATCCGCGATCTTCCTACGGCATGACGATCGCGCATTTCGGGATGGCCGTCACCGTCGCCGGCTTGGCCGCTTCCGCGTTCGAGCAGGAGCGCATCCAGATGCTTCATGTGGGCCAGGAAGAGACCATCGCCGGCTACGTCTTGCGCTTCGACAGTATCGGCAAACGGGACGGCGAAAATTATACCGCCGACGCGGCGGAATTCACCCTGCTCAAGGGCGGCCAGGTGGTGGCGGAACTGAAGCCGGAGCGGCGCTTCTTCCCGTTGCAGCAACAGACCGTCGCCAAGACCGCGATCCATACCAATCTCGTGTCCGACTTCTACCTGGCCTTGGGCGATCCCGACAATCAGGGCGGCTGGGCGGTGCGCGCCTATTGGAAGCCGCTCGTCCCGTTCATCTGGATTGGGGGCGTTTTCATGGCCTTTGGCGGCGCCGTCAGTCTATCGGACCGGCGCTGGCGGGTCGGCGTGGCCGCGCGGCGCATGGTCAAGGGTGCGTTGCCGGCCGGCGGAGGAAGCGCGTGAACTTTCGCCGTGCGTTTTTCCTGCTGCCTCTGGTTCTGTTCCTGGTGTTGGCGGCCTATTTCTGGCGCGGCCTTTCCCCGGATTACGACCCCCAGACTCTCCCATCGGCGATGATCGACAAGCCGGAGCCGGTCTTCAGCCTGGCGACGCTGGGGAATTCGGGCGCCTTGACCACGGACGACATGAAAGGCCAGGTGGTGCTGGTCAATTTTTTCGCCTCGTGGTGCGTGCCCTGCCGCGAAGAGCACGCCACGCTGATGCAATTTGCGCGCGACAACGCCGTGCCGCTTTACGGCATCGCCTACAAGGACAAGCCCGCGGACGCGGCCAAGTTCCTGCAATCCCTCGGCGATCCGTATAAGCGCGTCGGCCTGGACGAAAGCGGCCGCACCGGCATCGATTTCGGCGTCTACGGCGTGCCCGAGACCTACGCCATCGACCGGCAAGGGCGCATCCGCTGGCGCCATGTCGGGCCGCTCGACGCCAATGCCGTCGCCAAGGAACTCAATCCCCTGCTGCGCGAGCTGGGCGCATCGTGAGGCGCGTTCTCGCATGGGGGCTTCTGCTGGCGCTTCTGGCGGCGCCCGGCGCGGGCGCGGTCGAGCCCGGCGAGATGCTTTCCAATACGGTTCTGGAGGCCCGCGCCCAAGCCATCGGCAAGGAACTGCGCTGCCTGGTCTGCCAGAATGAATCGATCGAGGATTCCGGGGCCGATCTGGCTCATGATCTGCGCGTGTTGCTGCGCCAGCGTCTCGCCGCCGGCGACACCGACCAGCAGGCGATCCAATACATCGTCGACCGCTACGGCGATTTCGTCCTGCTCAAGCCGCCGGTCGAACCCGCGACCTGGGTGCTCTGGTTCTCGCCCTTCGCCATTCTGATCCTCGGCGGCGCGGGCATCTGGCTCTATCTGCGCCGGCGCGGCACCGGCATGGTAAGCGGCGACCGGCCTTTGACGCCCGAGGAACAACGCGAACTCGACCGGCTTTTGCACGAGGACCAATGATTTTCACCCTTATCCTTCTGTTCATCATAGCGATCGTGCTCGCTGCGGTGCTTTGGCCGTTGTGGCGGCGTTCGACCGGGGGCGCCGCGCGTGGCCGGTACGACCGCGCGATCTATCGCGACCAGCTCAAGGAGATCGAGCGCGACGTGGCGCGCGGCATCGTCCAGCCCGCCGATGCCGACCAGGCCCGGCGCGAGATCGAACGCCGCATTCTTGCGGCGGCGGATGAGCCCGATGCCCTGCCGCCGAGCGCGCCGAAGCCTCGCCTCGCCGTCATCGTGGCGGCGGCGGCGGCGGTAAGCGTCTTCGCGATTTACGTTCTGTTTGGCGCGCCGGATCTGCCCGACCAGCCCTTCGCCCACCGCGCCATGCCGACGGGGCATGACACGGCGCAGATTCAAGGCATGGTGGACAGCCTGGCCGCGCGGCTGCAGCAGCAACCCGGCGATTTCGACGGCTGGGTGATGCTCGGCCGCTCCTACAACGTGCTGGGCGACAGCGCCAAGGCCGCCGACGCCTATGAGCACGCCCATGCGCTCAAGCCCGACGACGCGACCGTCGCGATGAACGAGGCGGCCGCGCTGCTCGCCGACCAGAAGCCCGAAGACCCGATCCCGGCTCGCGTGGTGGGGCTGCTCAGGACGGTCGAAAAGAGCCAGCCGGACCAGCCGATGGCGCTGTGGTTCCTCGGCATGGCGGCGGCGCAGCAGCGCGATTTCTCGACCGCCCGCCAATACTGGCGGCATTTGCTCGACGTCATCCCCGCGGACGCGCCCGAGCGTAAGACGGTCAATGACGCCTTAGCCGAGCTTCAAGGGAAGTAATCCCGCCCCATCCGCCGGTGTTCACACCGCCGGCGCGTGAGTCGCCGTCTTTACCTGCGCGGCGTCGAACACCTGCGCCACCTTGCGCACGAACGGGCGCATGGCTTCGGGCACGGCGATGGTGTCGCCGGAGATGCGCACAAGACCTTCTTCCGCCAACGCGCCGAGCGCCGCGCGCTCGCGCCCGAAATCCATACCGGGAACGTCGTGCGCCAGGACCGCCGCCCGGAGGTCGACCGTAAGGTCGCACATCAACCGCTCGATGACGTCGGCGCGCAGCCGGTCCTCGGGCGAAAGCGCGAAGCCCCGGACGACTGGCAGGCGCCCGGCCGCGACCGTTTCCTGGTAGGCGCCGATGCGCGGCGTATTCTGGATATAACCCTGCGGCAGACGGCCAATCGACGACGCGCCGAAACCCAGCAGCGCATCGGCCTGATCCGTCGTGTATCCTTGAAAATTCCGCCGCAGCTTTCCCGCGTCGAGCGCCCGCGTCATGGCGTCGCCGGGCTTGGCGAAATGATCGAGACCGATCCGGCGATAGCCCGCGGCAACGAGCGCTTCGGCAATCGTTTCGGCCTGGTCAAACCGCATCGTGGCGTCCGGCAGCGCCGATTCATCGAGGTGCCGCTGATGCAGCTTCAGCGACGGCACATGGGCATAACCGAAAACCGAGATCCGGTCGGGCTCGAGCGCGACGACGCGCTCCACCGTGCTTTCGCAGGATGCGATGGTTTGGTGCGGCAGACCGTAGATGAGATCGGCATTAAGGGCGGGAATGCCGGCCGCGCGCAGGTGACGAACCGCAGCCTCGGTGATCTCGGCGCTCTGGACCCGGTGAATGGCCCGCTGCACGACGGGATCGAAGGTCTGTATGCCCAGGCTCGCGCGCGTGAAGCCGCATTCGCCCAGCGCGTGCGCCATGCCGGGCGTCAAGGTGCGCGGATCGATTTCGATCGCCAGTTCC
>Ga0187847_10003263_pt1 | contig 12505 bp, 10 predicted proteins | sample June2016WEW_4_10_FD_132458 | JGI IMG/M metagenome (GOLD analysis project Ga0187847, IMG submission 132458) | Peatland microbial communities from SPRUCE experiment site at the Marcell Experimental Forest, Minnesota, USA - June2016WEW_4_10 | ecosystem: Environmental > Terrestrial > Soil >...
CGCGCCTGCTGCCAACAGAAGCAGGGCGGCAACCGGCGTGGCCTGGAGGCTGGCGAAGTTGTTCAGGATGTGCTCGCTGAAGCGCTCATACCAGCGCTTGGGGGGCAGAGCATCCAGGGCTTCGTCGAGGCGCAGGCGCGCGCGGGCCACCAGATTCGCTCCTGGCTGGACAACGGGATGTGCATCGGCGATCGCTTTGAGCGCCAGCACCTGCTCGCGCTCCTTCCGGCACTCCGCGCAGGCGGCCATGTGCCTCTCCAACTCATGCGCCAGCTCGTCAGGCAGCTCGCCGTAAGCTGCTGTAACAATCGGTTCGTGTGCAAGTTCGCAATTCATGTCTATGCCTCAAAAACAGCTGTCAGCTTTAGCTTTCAGCTTCATTGTGCCCGGGTCGAGCGCATCGTTTTAAAGTCCGACTGATCGTGCTCCGCGCTACCCGATTGTTATCTCAACTCCGCCAGGTGAATCCGCAATTTTTTGGTTGCGCGGAAGAGGGTGTTCTTGGCGGTCTCTTCCGTGGTGTTCAACATCTCGCCGATGGTGCGCAGCCTTAAGCCCTGGTAATGCTTGAGCTCGAAGACCATGCGCTCGCGCGGCGTGAGCTTGCCCAGCGCCGCCTGAATTTTTTCGCCCAGCAGCTTTCGGTCCAGCTCGCGGGCGGGGTTCGAAAACGACCGATCGTCGGAGACCGAGGCCAGCAGATCGATCTCATCGCCGGTGCGGTCTACCACCACTGCGTGGTCCTCGCGGCGAGTCTTGCGCCGGCGCAACTGGTCCAGGCACAGGTTGGTGACGATACGGTAAATCCACGTATAAAACGAGCACTCGAAGCGGAAGTTGCCGAGGTACCGGTAGGCCTTGAGGAAGGCTTCCTGGTAGATATCCTCGGCATCGTGTTCCGATCCGGTCAGGTGCAGGGCCAGCCGTAGCACCTGGTGTTCGTATTGACGCACCAGCGCGTCGAAGGCGGCGCGCGATCCGGCTTGCGCCTCGCGGATCAGGTCCATTTCGAGCGCACGATTGTAGGCGCGCTCCTCAACCAGGCTCGCGTCTGTCCGAGTCTCGTTCTTAGGGCTCGCGCCCCCCCGGTTCGTCCCGTCCATTGCCCTCGTCGCAGCCATGCCTGGAGAGGATTGTACCCTCAACCGAGCCGGCTGGGCCAAAGTGGCTGCTGCCTGACCCGGGGCGAGTGCAATACTCACTGCGTCTGCTTCCATTGGCTCCGCTCCCGGAAGGTAAAGCCTGTGCGCTATTGGGATGGACGCGGGACGGACGGTTTGGGGAGCAGGTTAACGGTAGAGTTGCAAATGCGGCGGGAGGCCAGCCGTCGCCGTTCCGGTTTTGCACCGCGCGATAAAGAGCATTTTGTTAATCAGGCCAAGTTCTGCTATATCTTTGCATTATCTGACTTTGTTCAGCTTGGAGAATGAATGCGAATGTTTACTGCGAAGCGCAGTAATGGAGGATCGTTATCCAAGCTGTGGCAGCCTGGAAATGCGGCTGCATTCACCCTTCTGCTGACTGGTCTACTGGTGCTGCTTGGCTGCGTCTGGGGAGATCCTATTTTACGGGCAAACCAAAAGGGTGGGCTCGTATTGATCGGCCTCGCCATCCTGGCCGGCATAACCGGCATCGCGCTGATAGGTCATCAGGATCTCCAGCCCAGACTCTTCCGGTGGGAAAGCAAGTCTCTCTGTCTCGCGGGTTTGCTAATCGTCGTCCATTGTGTCAGCGCATACGAACGAATCCATTCCGATCCGGGAAACATCGACACCTTTATCATCGAGCGCGACGCCACGAGGGATCTTCTGCGCGGATCGGACCCCTACGGCGCCACGCGGCCCAATTACTACAACGCTCAGCAAACCAAAATGCTTTACGGCGAGGGACTTGTGGTGAACGGGCGGTTGCAAGTGGGCTTGCAATATCCTCCGGTAACTTTTCTCTGCACAGTGCCGGGGCTCCTCCTTTTCCACGACATCCGGTACGGCTTTGTCGCGGCCATCGTACTAGCGGCGATTATGGTGATGGCCGTGTTGCCAGGGCGGTCGGGGCTCGTCCCGGCGGCTTTCTTTCTGCTCAATCCCATAACCTACATTGTGGAAGTATTGGCCTGGACGGAACCTCTGGTTTGGATGCTGCTTTGCCTTACGGTCATGACAGCGCTCAAGAAACCTCGTTGGCTGGCGCTGGCGCTGGGTCTGTTTCTGGCATCCAAGCAATATAACTTTCTCGCCTTACCCTTCATAGCGTGTCTGCTGCAACCCTTTTCCTGGCGCGCCTTCTGGCGCTTGCTCGGTAAGTCCATAGCGGTTGCAGTTCTCACTGTGTTGCCGTTCGCCATCTGGAACGTAAGGGCGCTGTGGCGCGATCTTATCGCGTTCCACCTGGCGCAGCCGTTCCGGTACGACTCTGTAAGCTTCGCCATCTTGAGCCCAGTCTTCCTCAAGATTGGGCCGATACTGGTGCTGGCATTCATCGCGTGGATCCTATGGCGGGGCAACTTCGGCCCGAGGGCGTTTCCGGCGCTGTATGGAATGGCCATGCTGCTGTTCGTCTCCACCAACAAGCAGGCATTCCTCAACTACTACTTCCTCATCTCAAACGCATTCCTTCTTGCGGGCTTTGCACTCAAGAAGTGGAACCTGACCCCACCCCCACCGTCCCCCCCAAGCATTAAGCTAGAACCAGATCACGATGACTCGCATTCTGTTTGAAGAACCAATCGATAACGCCGCAAAGAGATGGCATGAGGCGCATTGCGATGGCGGATCGCGGGGAAATCCCGGTCCCGCGGGCTATGGCGCCGTGGTTGAGGACCCCGAGGGCCAGGTGGTGGCGCGGCTGAGTGAGTTTCTGGGCCACCAGACCAACAATTACGCCGAATACAAGGGGCTGCTGGCCGTGCTTGCCTGGGCGCTTGCGAACGGCGTGCGGCGGCTGCGGGTGGTTTCGGACTCCGAGCTCATGGTGCGGCAGATGAAGGGCATTTACAAGGTTAAGAACGCAGGATTGTTGCCGCTGTGGCAGGAAGCGCAACGGCTGTCGCGGCAGCTCGACGGCTTCGAGATGCGGCATACGCTGCGCGGCGGGAATAAAGAAGCCGACAAGCTGGCGAATGCGGCGATGGATCAAGGACAGCGAGTCGGCAAGCCGGCGAGTTAGCCTGTTCGCGGACTCGCGTCACCGGCTCGAGATTGGGTTTGACCTTCGTTCTACCGACCCGGAAAAGACCTCGTTCAGATCACGGCCATTGGCAGCGTCTTTCGTGAATGTAAACGTACCGTGGTCGCACATCTCGTGAGCGGCGCGGAGGAATGCGCCCAGCGCGGTGCGCGAAAGAGCGCCTCCAACGCTGATGCGTTTGACGCCGAGCGCCGAGAGGGTAGCCAAGTCGAGCGGCGCGTCGCCCAACCCTGCAAGCACATTCACCGGCCGATTTACGGAACGGACGACGGCTTCGATGTCTTCCTTGCGGGTGAGACCGGGTGCATAGAGCACGTCGGCACCGGCCTCTTGATACGCTTGTAGTCGCCGGATGGTATCGGCGAGATCGGCGCGGCCGCACAGATAGTTTTCCGCGCGCGCGGTGAGCGTGAAAGGAAACGAAAGCCCGCGGGCCGCCTCTGCGGCCGCCTGGACGCGCTCGGCGGCTGCACCGATTTCGTAAATGGGATCGCTCGAACGATTGGTTGAGTCCTCAATGGAACCGCCGACCAGACCTGCTGTAGCAGCAAGCAAGATGGTTTGCGCGGCAACCTCAGGGGAGTCGCCATAGCCATTTTCGAGATCGCCACTGACGGGCAGATCGACTGCCGCAGCAATGGCAGCAACGTGCTGGAGCATTTCGTCGCGGGTGACCCCGTGATCAGGCTTGCCCGCAGAGAAGGCACAACCTGCGCTGGTAGTGGCCAGGGATTCAAATCCTAGATGCGCGAGCATGCGCGCAGTGCCAACGTCATAGGGGTTGGGGATGATGAAGGCGCCTTCGCGCTCGTGGAGGGCGCGAAAGGCATCAGCTTTTTCCAGTTGCGTGAACATAAAACCTCGCGGAGGGTTGATGCGGCCGGAGAAGGAAACTGCAAATTCTTCGACTACGTTTGGCGCTTCACGCGCCAAATTTGCTCAGGATGACAAAGCGACAAAGACTGTAAAAAACTATAGAGGTCCTACCCTAGCTCGTCCTTCGCGCTTGCGAAGGTGTGGCACCCGGCTCGTCGCTTAGGATGACAATTCCGTTATGTAGCTAACTTCTAGCTCAGGGTCTTAGTGCCGGAACTCGATTCCGCGGCCGAGGATTGCGACGAACGCGAAGGCGAAGATCGCTGCTGTTACCCAGAGTGCGCGGCTGGGTGCGACGGCCAGCGGTTTTTCGGGGGCCGTGCGCGGCACATATTTATCCGCCCAGACCAGGCCTGACAATCCGCCGAATGCGGCGGGGATGGTGGAGACCAACAGGAGCTGAATTCCCAGCGGGTCGAGGGCTCCGGCGATGCAGTAGAAAATGCAGGCGGCAAAGTACGGCAGCCGCGATACTGTGTTGTATTCGCTATCCGTTGCCATGAAGGACCGCGCGCCCCTGGCAATAAGCTTCGCTGAAAATATGTAAAACACCAGCCCGAAGACCGACATGACAATCCGCAGCAGTAACTGATTCGGCCATCCGCTGATGAAGGCAGCCCAGTCACCGACCCCGATCACCCCGGAAAAGCAGAAGTAACCTGATCCTAACAGCAGATTGACCGCGCCGAAGAGCCAGAAGAAGTAGCGCAGGTTGGCTCGCTCGCCTGCCGCCCTGTACCCCAAGAAGCAGAGCGCAGCAACGATCAGGTTGACGATTGTGCCGGCGGAATCTACGAGCCGGTCCGCGGTGACCGTAGAGAGGTGGTTGCTGGTTAGCTCGGTGACGCCGTCGCCGCGCACCCACGCGGTAACACCGTGACCGAGGCCCTCGTGAAAAGCTGCGGCCAGTCCCATGGAGAGGACGGCAATGCTGACGATCGACGCTTTGCTATGGCGGCTGATCATGGGACATTTTAGCCCAGGTCCAGGTTGGCGCACCCATTTTTTTGCTGCCCCACCCTTTTCGCAAAAAGCGCGAAAAGGATGGGGCACGGAGCTTCTTGTTGGATTGAGGGTCGTGGTATCCCGGGTCTCAAAATCGAGACCCGGGGCACCCATGAATTCGTTAAGACGAAAAATGAATTGAAAAGCCTCGCTATGAGCGGGGCTTTTTGTTGGGCTTATTCGAATGAATGTGCGGGTCAGGAGACCCGTACTACAGCCGTTCCACGTTCGGAAAATCGAGCAAAAAGCGCAAAAAGGATGGGGCGCGGGGTATCGCCAGTGAGCGATGGCGCGGGCGGGGACGCCCGCACTACAGCCGTTCCTCCACCCCACGGACTAAGACCTGTCCGCGGGGGCCCCGGGCCTGGAGGTCGGCGCTACTGACTCGAGTCTGGCGTTAATGACTTGGCGCTACGATTTGCGACCCAGGTCGTTGCGCCAGGTGTAACCGTCTTTCTCCAGCAGATGGTCGGCGCACTCCGGGCCCCAGGAGCCGGCGAAGTAATTGGGGAAGACTTCGGGCTTCTTGGACGCCCATGCTTCGATGAGGGGCGTGTAGAGCGCCCAGTTGGTTTCCACGCCGTCGCGATGTGAGAACAGCGTCTGGTCGCCGAGCATGGCGTCGAGCAGCAGGCGCTCGTAACCGTTGGCGCTCGATTTTCCGAATGCCGCCTCGTAGTCGAAGTCCATGTCGACGGGGCATACGGACATCTGCGAGCTGGTGGGCACCTTGGCGCCGAAGCGCAGCGCAATACCCTCGTCGGGCTGGATGCGGATGGTGAGCAGGTTGGGTTGAATCGAGCTGCAGGGGCCCACTGAAGCGATGCGATTGAAGATGAGGAGCGGCGGCTGCTTGAACTGGATGGAAATTTCCGTAGCCCGCTTCTTCATGCGCTTGCCGGCGCGGAGATAAAACGGGACGCCCGCCCAGCGCCAGTTGTCGATAGTGAGGCGCAGCGCCGCAAAGGTTTCCGTGCCTGACTCGGGATTGACGCGCTCCTCGTCGCGATAGCCGACGACGTGCTCGCCGCCGACGATGCCCGGGCCGTATTGGCCGCGCACCGCGCTGAGGATAGGGATAGAAGGGATGGCCTGCCAGACCTTGAGCTTTTCGCGCCGCACGCTTTCAGCCTCAAAGCTCGACGGCGGCTCGAGCGCGACGAGGGCGAGCAACTCCATCATGTGGTTCTGCACAACATCGCGAAGGGCGCCGGCCTTTTCGTAGAACGGGCCCCGGCCCTCGACGCCTAGAGTTTCAGCCACGGTGATCTGCACGTGGTCGATGTAGTTGCGTTTCCAGATAGGCTCAAAGATGCCGTTGGCGAAGCGGAAGACGAGCAGGTTCTGCACCGTCTCCTTGCCCAGGTAGTGGTCGATGCGGAAGACCTGGTTCTCGTGGAAGACGGCGTTGACCTGGTGGTTGAGCTCGCGGGCCGAATTGAGATCGTGACCGAAGGGTTTTTCGATGACGATGGCGGTGCGGCCATTTTCCGGCTGCGCCATGCCCTGCGCGCCCAGGTTTTCCACGATGCCCGAAAAGAACTCCGGTGCGGTGGCGAGGTAGTAGAGCCGGTCGGGACCGATTCCCTTCTCCTGGGCGATGCGGTCCAGCTCGGTCTTCAGTTTGGCGTAGTGATTGGGATCGTCGAAGTTGAGCGGAAAATAGCCGATGCTGCGGACGAAACTGTCGATCTTGGGATCGGATGCATCGACGCCGCCGAGCTCGACCAGTCCCGAGCGCATGTCGGCCGCGAACTCGTCGCCCAAGGGTCGCCGGGCCACACCGACGATCTCGAACTGCTTTGGCAACAGGTTCGCCTGGTAGAGATGAAACAGCGCCGGAATCAGCTTGCGTTTGGTAAGGTCACCGGAAGCGCCGAAGATGACGAGAATTCCCGGGCCGGGAATGCGCTCGGGTCCCTTGGGAAGTTGCGAAATATCCTCTGCGCGCACGCTCATTTGCATCGTGGCCATGTTGTAATTAACCTCCGGCGGAAAGACGGCATTAAACAGCCTCTAGCTACTAGCTTCTAGCTCATCGTGCGAGAGCATCGACTTTCAATTTCCAAATATTAGCTAGAAGCTAGTGGCTAGCAGCTGCTCTTAGCCTTTCGCTTTGGCGAAGCGCTTGTTGACTTCGGCCCAGTTGACCACATTCCACCACGCGGCCAGGTAATCGGGGCGCTTGTTCTGGTACTTGAGGTAGTAGGCGTGCTCCCAAACGTCGTTGCCCAGGATGGGATAGAGGCCCTGCGAGAGCGGGGAATCCTGATTGGCGGTGGTCATGACTTTGAGCTTGCCGCCGGTGAAGACCAGCCAGCCCCAGCCAGAACCAAATTGCTTGGCTGTGGTTTCGTTGAAGGTCTTTTTGAAAGCGTCGAAGTCGCCGAAGTCGGCGGAGATCTGCTTGGCGATGTCGCCGGATGGGTGGCCGCCGATGCCGGACGAATTGGCCGGGCCCATGATGGTCCAGAACATAGAGTGGTTGGAGTGGCCGCCGCCGTTATTGCGCACTACTCCGCGAATGTCCTCGGGAACCGCGTTGAGGTCGCTGATCAGGTCGTCGACCGTCTTGGCGGCGAGCGCTGGGTGGCTGGCCAGGGCTCCATTCACATTGGTGATGTAGGCCTGGTGATGCTTGTCGTGATGCAGCTTCATAGTTTCGGTGTCGATGAAAGGCTCGAGCGCGTTGTAGTCGTAGGGAAGCGCCGGTAGTTCGTATGCCATCAGAGAAAATCTCCTTCGTTCGGATTGTAACGGTTCAAATCGCCTTCGCGTATATAAGGATGGATGCTGAAATCGGCCGGAGGGTGCGCAGAAAGTTCACGGATTGAGATGAATAGGGCATGAATGACGGCTTGGGGAACGGCCAGACCTGGGCGCTGCCGCCCGTAGTTGCCTAAATAGGAAACCAATCTGGAGAACCTGACGCCAGACGCATCGGAGGGTCGAGGGGCGGGCTTGCCTCAAAGACTTCCGGATCGCATGCGGCAGAGGCCTCCACGACCAGCGCGAGGCGGTGCCCGGCATGATCGATGCGGCAAAACCGCCAGCGACTGGGATCGTCGTCGACGCTCGGATCAACTTCAAGGCGGATCACATTCGGAGTGTCGAAAAGAAACGAAATCCCTTGCAACGGCAGCGAAAGGCCCATGCCGCGCGCCTTGATATAGGCCTCTTTGAGGGTCCAGAGCGATAGGGCACGGTCAGGAAGTTCGTTAGCGGGCAAGGCGTCGAGTTGCGCGCACTCGGCCGCGGAGAAAACGCGCGGCGCGAGGGGGACGATCTCCTCGGCGCGTGAAAACGACTCCACGTCCACGCCGACTTCGGCAGCAGCAGCGCCGGGTGTCGGTCCAGGAAGAGCAAGAAGGCACACCGCCAATTCCACGCTGTTCGATTGATTGAAGCGCAAACCGCACTCCGGAACAGGCGACGGCTTGCCGTACTCGTTGCGAGAGAATCTCCAGGATTGCGGTGGCGAGGGATGGGCATTCGAGAGTGCGACGCGCGTCAAGGCATGCGTGGCCAGATATTCGTGCCGGCGACGCGCGAGCTTGCGACGGGCCGCGTGGTCGCGCTCGGCCTCGTCGAGGATGGCGATGCATGCTGCTTCGACCTCGGGCTCGGCAACGTCGCCTGGGTAGGCAAACCAAAGCTGAAGGGCGGCGCCGCCTGTCGGATTCTGGCCACCTGCTGCTTCCATAGTGTACTCAAAGGATAATTGCTCTTCGACAAGAGTGCGAAAGATCGTCTACAATCCCGGGCGGAACGATTCGCGTGCGGATGATCGGATATTGGAGCGGCCCGCGCAGAGAAAGAACGGTGGAAGAGCAAAAATGCCGATGGTATCGCCGTGCGTGCGACACAACTATCTGGCCATCGCCGTGGCGTCGGTGGCAAGTATTCTCTTGTTGGCGATCTGGTACACGTTGTTCCTTGACGCGTGGCTCCGGGGCATCGGGCGCGATCGCGTGTGGATGGCTGGCAACGGCGTCAGCCAGGCTTTGCAAAGCGCGACGGCCTTCCTGGCTGCCGGGCTGCTGGCCACTTGCATTTCGAGTTTTACGCAACTCACGGGACCGCAGACGGCAGTGCGCGGCATGAAAATTGCGGCGGGCATGTGGCTGGGGTGCGTGCTGCCGGTGCGGGCCATCGAATCAGTCTTTGAGGTGCGCAGCTATACGTGGTTCACCATCAACCTCGGATTTTGGCTGTTGGCCATGCTGCTGATGGGCGCGATTGTAGGCGCGTGGAAGAAAAAGGCAGTAAATAGGGAATAGCCAATAGGGAGTAGGCAGCAGGGCTCTATTGGCTATTCTCTATTCCCTACTCGGGCGGCGGATAAAACGGCAGCTTCTCGTTCTTCGCGTTGGCGCGCGTTACGGTTGCGTCGTCAAACAGCAGTGCCGGCGCCATCACCGTTGTTGGTACGTCTCCGTAGTAATTCGCGATGAACAAATCCTTGCCAGCGGTCTCGATGCTGGAGCGCAGGGCGCGTTCGTCGATGTCGTCGAGGACGGCGCCGCGGACAAGTTCGCGTTTGCCGTCGAGGCTCACGCGGTAGAGCAGGCGCGGCGTGCGCGAGCTGCCCATGGTTTCGACAACGTACACGTTCGTGAGGCCGCGATCCTTCGCTATTGCGAGAAGCTTCTGGTTGAGCTCGGCTTCGCCGAGGCCGTTTTGCGCGCTGATCTTAAGCACGCCGATGGAGGGATGGGCGGGACCTGCGACCCCGGCGCGGCCATGGCCGTTCGATTGCGGAAAGTCGCGCACGGGCTGGCGGCCGATGATGTAGTTGTCGAGCCGCCCGGCATCAACCAGCTTCACCGCCTGCGCGGGCACGCCTTCGTCGTCTACGTCGTAAGCGCCGACGAGACCCTTCCCCTCATACGTCTTCAGACTGGGATCGTCGACCACATTCATGAAGTCGGGCAGCACACGCGCGTGGTAGCTGGAGGCAAACGGGCCGTTGGTGCGTGCCTCTGTACCGAGATCTGACCGCGTGGCCGAGATCGACGCGGCCAACAGCGAGCGCAGGACGTCGGTTGCGGCATCGGCGCTCATCAGCAGTGGGCCGTGATACTCCTCTTCGACAAGCGGCGCCTTGCGCAACTCGGCGAGCGACGCGATCTCATCGACGGCGTGCTTGTTAAATGCGGCTTCGGAATCGAGATCGGCGGTCGAGGTTCCCGTCGATCCGTACGAGCGGTCGATGCTCATGCCGTCGGCTGCTTGTGCGCCCGCGGCGAAGGTCTCCTCATATTGCGCCGCCGATTTGCGCACGATGGTTCCTTCGCTGGTGACAAGCCACGTGGTGGTCGAGCGCGCGCGAAAGCTCCCTTCCGAATACTCGACATCGTGTTGTGCTGCGCTGACGGTTGGATCGGTGCGGTAGAGCCCGCTCAACCGCGCCACGCGCGAAGTCCATGCGCTCTCGTCGACCACAAGCGCAATCGGACTGGCGAGCGAGACGATAGGTTTTTCATGGCTGAAGTCGTCTGCCTGCGGCGGCGTTTGCACCTGCTTGAGCGCGGCTTGTTTTTGCGCGTAGGCGTCGAGCGCGCTCTTGTAAGCCTGATCCGTGGCCTGCCACAACGCGCAGCGAATCGCAATAGGATCGTCGTCGAGTCCAGCGAGTTCGATCGATCCGTCGCCGCGGCCGCCCGAGCTGTCGGTTTTGTAGTCGCCTACACGCACGGTGACGCGCGCCACGCGTTGCCGCACGCGGCCTGAGCCTTCGCCGGCGCCGAACTCTGCCCTGGTTTCAAAATTGTCCACTTGCTCGATGCGGTATTGGATAAAAAACGGCTTCGCGAATCCCGGTAGATCAAGCTGGCTCATGCTGCGGTCGAGCTCGGCCAGCATGGCTTTGAGCACGGGGTCTTTTTCGGCGTCGGCGCGGGTGGGTTGCGCGGGTGCGACGTCCGCGGAAAAGAGAGCGGGGACCAGGAGCAGTGCGACAAGAAGGAATCGCGTAAGGAGCGGGCGCCGCGCGCGGCCAAAAAGCAACCGCAGATCCTTCGGCTGCGCTCGCCCTTCACTGCGTGAAGGGTGAGCTCCGCTCAGGATGACAAATTGTGCGAAACGAGAGCTGAATAGCGAACGAAGTAGATTCATTTCGCCTCCTTCGTTGCATCTGCTCCGGGGATGGGCAGAATTGGGGGCCGCGCTGTGCCTTGCGCCTGGCGCTGGGTCTCGATCTCGCTCACGAGCATGGCGGGAGCGACCGCGCTAACAGGAATCGATCCCGACTCCGCGCCGCACACGCCATCGAAGACCTCGCTTGTGTCGCCGGTGACGAGAATCTTCTTCATCGCCGCCAGCGGAGTGCCCACGATGCTCACGCCTCGCACTAGCTCGTCGGGTCGGCCGTCGACGTACACGCGCCACACAACGAGTGGGATCACCTGAAAGGCCTGCGGCGATCTTCGCTGCGTAACCGCAAAGCCCGAAGAGATGTCTTCAAAGTAGAGTCCGTAAGACTTGCCCTGACGCTTGGCTTCATCAATCAACTGCTTGCGCAGTTCGGCATCGGAGACGGACTTTGTCGAAGTCACAATCAGGTTGCCCTGGCGGCCGGTGGGCACGAATCCCGCTTGCGCGCGGCCGTGGCCATTCGATGCGCTAAAGCTCGCGATGGGCAGGCGCGACATGAGGAAGGTCTTCAGCACGCCATCCTGAATCAACTCGACGCGTTCCGCCTTCTCACCCTCGCTGTCGTATTCGTAATGACCGGCGAGCGCGATGCCGTCGAAGTTTGCAATCGTGGGATCGTCGGCCACGGAAAGAAACGGCGGCAGAATTTCTTTGTCCAAATCTTTCGTGAAAGTCTGGCCCTCCTCGTCGCCGCGCTGACGCTGCCCTTCGAGCCGATGGCCCAGCACCTCGTGGAAGAAGACGGCGGCGGCGCGGCCGGAGAGAATTGCCGGCCCGTCGAACGGCTCCGTCACCGGCGCCTTGCGCAGAGCTTCAAGGCGAGCGCCCACCTCGCGCACAGCCTTTTCGAGATCTGCCTGAGCGGGCAAGCCTTGCGGTGTAGCGGCCTGGAAGGTGCGGGCCAGAAACATATCCATTCCGTCGTCGGCACGCGTTGCGGCCACGATCACGAATTCCGAGGTCACATAAGGAGTGACAACCTTCGCGTCTTCCGACGAAACAAAATAATGCGTCGAGCTTTCCGCCTCGAAGCCCACCTGGTTCTGGTAAACGTCGGGAAACTCGCGAAAGATGCGCGAGAGCGCCCGCACGCGCTCCTCCCACTCCGCCTTGCGCACTTCGAGCGGCGGCGCAGGCTTTTCGAGATGCGCCTGCGGTGCTTCCTGGCTGAAATCGGGCGAGGTGTCTTCTTCCTTGGCGCGCACCTCGGCTTCAGTCTTCACGCGCAGGTAGTTGTCGAGCGCGTTGCCATAGCCCTTGTTGGTCGCGAGCCACAGTGTGC
>Ga0187847_10003264_pt1 | contig 12495 bp, 8 predicted proteins | sample June2016WEW_4_10_FD_132458 | JGI IMG/M metagenome (GOLD analysis project Ga0187847, IMG submission 132458) | Peatland microbial communities from SPRUCE experiment site at the Marcell Experimental Forest, Minnesota, USA - June2016WEW_4_10 | ecosystem: Environmental > Terrestrial > Soil > Wetlands...
CCAACTACGCCGATATCGGGGACATTGATCATTGAGAGAGCGTTACAGAACACTGATAGCCAATTTCTGGGTAGAACGACATCTTCATGGCTAAAAATTATCAAATCATGCGATGCGCGTTCAATAGCATCGTTGAATGCCAGACTAGCGTTGGCGAATCCTCTTTGCGGCATGATTTCCAGGAAAGGGTTATCTTGAAACAGCGGCGATGATACAAAGTTCTTTTGAAACCTATCTTCATCGCCTACGGGTATTACAAATGATACTTTTTCCACATTTCCTCATATTTCATGATAGTGGCGTTTTAGGAGGATATCCAAAAATAAGTTGAGATCTACCGAAAAAGAGAATGCTCCTAAGATAGTTCATTGATTCGCAACCAATCACTACCAACAAAAGGAACAATTTTCTCATGCATGAATCTACGATGTGTCGCCAGAGGATTGAAAAGGTAACTGACAACGATCTGGGTACCCTGTGGTAGATCAGGTGATTAAGCGAAACTCCTTAAAAAATCGGCGGAGAAGAGGGTGGGATAGTGATGGAATCGTTTTTTTGCTGAAGCGGAAGGAAATAGCCTGTCAGGATTATCACCTGTCTGCCGCCAAGCAGACTCAAAGATATGCGGGGTGAGCAAGCGGTCGAACCAGAGTAAGTCGGTACTTATTGGGAAGGACAAAAAGCGATTGTCCGATCTTATATTGAACCTAATATTAAGTATATTTAGTACAATTTAGAAGTTATCAAATAGGCTCTTTATGATAATGCGGTAATTACAACAAGAAATTTAAACGTTTTCGCTTGCCGGGAGAGATAATGACTTTGAATCGGAATAAATACTACCCTGATTCAGTCCGCCGAGTAGCTTTGATGGGCGCTGATTTTGCAACAAGTAATCTTGGAGTGCGCGCGCTTTCCATGGGATCGCTGCGGTGCATATATCATGCATACCCGGACGTTGAAGCATTCTTTCTTAACTACGACACAGAACCGCGTGTTGATATCTGCATTATAAATGACAAACGACATTTAATTCGACTTATCAATCTCCGATTCTCAAAAAAGTTCTATCTGCTTAACAATATCGCTTTTTTAATTGCCTGGTCCCTTGTGACGGCGATTTTTCCCCTCCCTATCAGGGAATGGTTTCGCCGACAAAACCATTGGTTGCGGGATATTATGGACCAGGATCTTTGTTTTTCGATCGCGGGAGGGGATAGCTTTTCCGATATATATGGAGTTTCAAGATTTTTCTATGTCCTATTACCACAGCTCCTTTGCCTGTTGCTTGGCAAACCACTTTTTCAGCTTCCTCAGACAATCGGCCCTTTCAAACGCCGCTGGGTCGCAGCGCTGGCCGGATATATTCTACGGAAATCCGTTGTTATTTACTCGCGTGATAATGATGGAATTCTTCTCGTAAAAAAACTTATTGGAAAAAGTGAACTCCCCGGCCAGGTGCGATATTCGCCCGACGTCGCTTTTGTAATAGAACCCCGCAAGCCGGAATATATTCCATCATCTGTTTTCGAACATCACACCGGAACGCTCATCGGTGTTAATGTGAGCGGGCTTCTCTGGACCGGCGGTTATAATCGAAATAATACGTTCGGTTTGAAATTGTTATATGCCGAATTCCTTCATAAAATAATCGACTTGTTTATTGCAAAAAACGATATCTGTATAGCGTTGATACCGCATGTATTCGGCGATGGTCGCGAATCCGACGCTACGGCGTCAAGACAGCTCTATCAGGAGTTTGCTCCCTTGCCTGCCGATCGATTAATTTGCCTATCCGGCTCGCTTGATCAAAATGAAGTAAAATATCTGATCGGGAAATGCGATTTTTTTATCGGTGCGCGCATGCACGCCTGTATCGCCGCCTTATCGCAGGCGGTTCCCGCTGTCGGCATAGCCTACAGTAAAAAATTCAAAGGCGTTTTTGCAACCCTCGATGCGGAAGGCCTGATCGTTGACCCGCGATCTGCTACCATCAATGAGGCGCTCACTGCATGTGAAAAGATCTTTAATGAACGGGAGTCGTGGCATCAACATCTGAGTCGTCGTGTTCCGCGAGTATTCGAAAGAGTACTTGGCATGCTTTCCGAGTTAAATTGCATTTCTTGAACTCTTTTCTGTTAATACAAATGGAGAGAAAAATCTCTCTTGATGACTATATCGTCACGCGTCACGAAACGTCCCTTTCCCGGCGCCTTACTCGAAAATAGTTCCCGAAGGCTTAAGATTTTTTCGCAATTATGTTCCTATTATGATATCAGGGTTATTGAATTCTGAACAACTTCAGTCGCTTGTCGAAGTTTGCCGCTTTCATTCGCACAATATAAACGCTCGACCCCGTTGCGGCCTCATAGCCCTCGGAGCAGTTCCATGCTACTGTATAGTGACCAGCCTGATATTTCCCGCTCGCAAGCTGCTTCACGAGACTTCCCTTTAAGTTGTATATATTGATCTCGATCAAATGCTCCGAAACTCCCGCAATCGCCGGCACATCGAACGCGATCTTCGCGGCCCTCCTGAACGGATTCGGATAGACCCGCGTCAGATCGAATTTCGTGATCTGATAGCCGTCCGGAACACTCAGTACGCCGACTCCTTTGATGGTAGTGAAACTCCACACACTCGACCATATACCCGTGCCGCCAGCATTCGTCGCGTTCACCTCCCAGTAATAGGTAATGTCGTTTCTCAGGGTGCCGATGGACGATGAGGCGGTCCCCGGAACTCCGGTCTGTTTAAATACGGTTGTCGCAAAGTTGCCCGAAACGCTGGATATCTGAACCGAATAAGAAGAGGCCCCGCTTACCGTACCCCAGTTCAGTGTCATGGGAATAGTCTGATTCACCGCCGCGTTGGCGGGCAGCGACAGCGTTGGCTGAGCGGGAATGGCCGGGATCGTGGTGAACGACCACGCCGTTGACCATTTGCTCGCGCCGCCGACATCTTGCGCATCAGCCCGCCAGTAATAGGTCACACTGTTGCCGAGACCGCTAATTGAGACCGACGTATCGGCCAACGAGATCGGTGCGATCACCATGCTCGCGAAGTTTAAACTCGTCGATACCTGAAGAGAGTAGATCGTGGTATTGGTCACTGTTGTCCAGCTCAAATAGACCGGCAGCGCTACATTGGGAGCCCCATTCGTCGGAGACGTCAACTGCGGCGCTAAAGGAGGGGCGATGATCGTTGTAAAACTCCATGCACCGCTCCAAGAGCTTGTGCCATTTGAATTCGCAGCATTCGCTTCCCAGTAATACAGCGTGTTGTTTGCAAGACTGTTTATCACCTGCGATGAACCTGTGAGACCCGATGCAACAGTGGTAGAGAATGCAGTGCTTGTGCCTATTTGAACCGTATAGGTAGATGCTCCCGCTACAGAGCTCCAGTTTAGAGTCGGCGAGGTGGCCACCCCTGTCGCAGCATTCGAAGGCGACGAGAGCGTAGGAGCGGAAGGCGCCGAAACCGTCCCGTAATACGCGAAAGCGCCAATATCCCACGCTGATACATTATAAATGTTGCCCACGATGTCAGTAGTAAAATTGAGCGGTGCAGCGGAATTAGAAGTATTGGTACCAACTCCGATAAGCTGAGAACCGGAAGGTAATCCATAATTTTCGCTTCCAGGAGTTACGTTGATAAAGTTGGTAGTATTGACAGGGATATTTTGCAGGTTCGTGCTTCCATAGGCATCGCTGCTGGCACAAGTGGTCAGTGTCATGGTACCGCTTCCGTTGTTAAAATATGATTGCCCGGTGCCATTGCCTCCAGCATAACAGTTTTTACATATGCATATTTGTCCAAGACTACCACCATAATATACCCCAGACCCACCGCAAATCATTGTGCAGTTGTATACATTTAAATTGCCGCTGGCGGATATGCAATTAGTGTAGTTATCAGTGCCAAAATCATAAAAAATGCAATTCCAGCAATTTACATTACAATTTTGACTACTGATTCCAATTTCGAACACGGTATTGCTATTAAAGCCCTTGAGTAGACAATTTGATATATCAATTCTGTCTGTCCCACTCGTATTCAAATCAAAGATCTCATTGTTACCTCCGGAGTTTGCGGTCGGAATGTACAATTGCAATCCGTCAAACTGCATATAGGCCAGCCGCGCATCAATAACCGTGGATGAATATGTTACAGATATCATATAGGCCGATGAGACCCATCTTCCATTATGCCGTTGACTCTGATTACATTGCATGGAAGTATCGTTTGGAGTAAAAATACGAATATAGTTGTTTGGACCAGTGGTGAATTCAGTACCACCACCATCACCTACCATTTTAATTGCGGTTGTATCTGCTCCGGCATCATAGTAGCAAGCAATATTTAAAACGTATCCGCCGGATACGAGATTACCGGTATTCAGAAAACTTGGCCCTGTTACACCGGCATCACTACCTCCTCCTCCCTGCGACCCGACAGCTGCCGCAAGTGAGGGAAAGCAGTGGGCTATACTGTTTACGGTCTGGTTGGATACGTTACCTGGCGTTCCTCCGATTGCCGTGACGACATTCCAAACGGTCGTTGATACTTTACTTGAAATGAAGCAGACGGAACTGGTGTTATAGGTTACTTTATCACCCACTCCCATATTAGTCGCTGTCTGCGCGACAGAAAAAGTAGCCTGCCCGTTACTGATGGTTATAGTTGGCGATCCGGTCGTATGGTTGTTTGTATTCTGACCCACACTATAATAGATGTTCGTCTGCGCCAGCAAGGAAGCGCCAAGGCCAGAAATCAATAATAAGGCGATTTGTTTCATCATACGGTCATCCCCTAAGCTGATTCTCTAACTAATCAGCAATTTACTTTGCTTACGCCGGCGCCATCCTGATTTAATTATATCAAGTAAGCCAATTCGCTTTAACCATAAATTGATTTTATCATTTGCGATATTAGTCGAGCAATTAATAAGATTGGCGCATAGACCTCGATAAGAAGGCGCATATACATTAACCTCGGCTTCCGGCAGATATTCATTGCAGATTTCCTCTTTGTATTGTGCCATTCCCAAACCGAAGTCGATAACTCGCACGTGCTGTTCACATAGACTTTCGATATCTTTAAGCAAAAGAACAGTGCCAACTCTATTTTTTCGGAATGCGGGAATATAGCCAGTCGCGATATAATAAAGTACATCCTTAAATAACTCACCTTGCCAGAAAGCAATTGGTTGATTTTTAACATACAGCACTCTCGCTCTCAACCAACCCTTGGCGGCGGCGGTAGATATTCTGCGATAGGTATCTCCATTATTAAGAAACCCCACGCCCAGCCCTCGATGATAGGTTGTCGATGCGATTTGTTCTGTTGCCGTACAGAATTGATCCACTTCATTTACACCGGTAAAAAGTTTATATTCGATATCAGGTCCGAACTCTTTCTCGAAATTCCTGACATAGCTCTTAAGTTTATATCTTTTATCACCACTCTTTAACTTTAAAAAGGCTTCATAATTTTCCGGTAATTGCAATCTCCAACGGTGAAGAGTCTTTGGCGCATGATCCCGCATCATGATGTTCGGGAGGCGACAGGCGCTTGCATATAAAGCGCTCGTGCGCATAAGATTTCCAAGTTTGCAGGCATCAGCTTCACGGGATTTCAGCAACCCAATTATATAATTTATCAATTCATCGGAGATTTCAGCGGATGTCAAATTGTCACTTCCATGGCAGGCAAAAATGATTTGCTTGATTGATAAACCGGGTAATTTGGCGTATCCCAACGTAGGGCGAATAATTGATTTCTGAAACCGGCCAACCAACAATGCCGCCTCTTTATCATGATACCGTGCAAGAAGTATACATGGGGCGAGAAATTCCGGACGCTTTGTTATAACGCTCACAAAAAAATCCAGGTCGGTTTCGGTATTATATGAAAAGTCATTCCAAACAGACCGTAATTTTTCCAGCTGTTCAATATTGGTAAAAGCTTCAATTTTCAGTGTATTAGACACTACTACCCTCCCCTTGCTTCAACAACATCACCTTATTAAGCATAAGCCCATATCGACGTATAATATATGATATTTTCCTAAAAAATGTTTTTCATCACCCTTACGATCAACTGAGGCATTCCAAGCCAGTCATAAGCGCCGCCAAGTTTAGCTTTGACAAGAGCAATATCATCCATATCGTTCATCGGCAGCCTTCTTAAGAAATAACGATTATCTTTTGAATGCGCGCGTCCGATGCGCGTGGATACCCCCCAGCTATAGCCGCCTTCAATGAGAATCCCCTCCAATTCATTGATAAATCGCATGTTACCGCTAGGGAATGCATAAGGATAGCTGAATGACTCAACGGCAAAACCAATCCGGTCCTCTATCTCCTTCTTGGAGTCTATGACCTCTTCCCTTACACGACTTAATGACAACTTTGATAGTTTCGAATGGCTTATACTATGCGATCCGAAGGCGATGCCCGCTTGCGCAAGCTCCGATGCCTGTTGCCAGGAAAGATGTTTGTTGCCGGTAAAACCTGCATTCTCCGCGCCGATATAGCCGACCGGCAAGTAGGCTATGGCGCTTGCACCAAATTCGGCGAGGATCGGAAATGCCTCACTGTAAAAATCGAAAAACCCGTCATCAAAGGTTAATAGCAAGCATTTCCGCCCGAGCCAGGGACGATTTGAAGAAAATCGCGTTTTCAATTCCACAGGGGTCACAAAAGTGTAGCCTTCGGAACGCATAATCTCTAAATGATGCCGGAAAGCCGTAGGAGAAGTATTCGTTCTGAAATACGGATGCACCTTTTCGGCATTGGAAGAAATTGAATGGTACATGATAATGGGTAATTTATTCTCTGGCGGAAACCGCAGCAGATTAATGATCGGATTCACAACGCCAAGAGTGATGACGCGATCAGCTCTCATGATTTCGGCCCATGCCCGGAGGATTGCTGAGAAATATATTTATCAATCAGTTTAAGGTATAGATCTTTTTTGACATCCCAATTGTTATTATTTATATAAGAAAGCCCATTTCCCGCAAATCTGCTTCTGAGGTTTTCGTCAGAGGCGATCAATTGCAGTTTAGCTGCGAGGTCGTCGTGGCTTCCGGCCTCGAAGAAAAGCACCAGAGAATCATTAAAATAGTATTTATCAATTTTCGTGTTCGCAGCAATTACAGGAACGCCGAGCGACATGAACTCCAGTATTTTGGTACTGAATGCTTCATTGCCAAACCCATCGGAGCGCTTTGGAACGATGCCAAAATCGGCATCGGCCATTTTCTTAACGATTTCTTCAAGTGGTAATAACGGGGCGAATCTAACCCTATCCTGAACGCCCAATTCAATGGTAAGCCGCCGGAGGGCAGATTCTTCCGGACCCTTTCCATAAAGATGCAATTCGAATGTTGGAAACTCATTCTTTATAAGAGCAATCGAGCGGATAGCAATATCGAGCCCTTGATGCCATGCAAAGGTCCCGGGATAGATTGCTACAATCGAATCTTTGGGTCGCTTGGGAAATTTCCTGATAAAAAGTCGAGGGTCCGGATAGTTCAGGATTACCGTACATTTGTCTATCTTGACTGAGCGTGAAACAAGTTTTTGTTCCCAAAGATGGTTTGAAATAATTACATGGTCGGCAAATAAACATGAAATCTTTTCTACCACCAAAAGCGAATTGAATAGAAATGATGGGTTATTATTGCTAAACTTGCTCGCGAAAAATTCAGGAACAATATCATGAATATCAAGAAAAACCTTCGCACCTGATATTTTAGCGATGATAGCGGCGAAAACCTCGAAATCCGGAACAGAATGAACATGAATGAATTGGTATTTTTTTTTCAGGTGCCTCAGTGTGACAAAAAGCATTGATTTAAAGAAAAATAGAATAATCTTTAAAAAATAGTCGATTTTATTTTTTTCGTTGACGATGCGTTTCTGGATATGATAAATATTAACGCCGCATAGTGTTTCATTCCTTTGCTGATTATTTTTTCCAAGAGAAACGACGTCCACGCAATCGCCTCGGCGTGACAGCGCTTCCGCATATCGACGCACACGGCCATCACTTTCGTAAAAAGAATATGTGAGCATGCACACTCGCATTGTCAACAAATCTTCCTTTAATTATAAAAAATGGCCCTCTGAATATCTTATTCGAACGAACATATTCGATGACTACCCATGCATCTGGATAAGAACCGCAATCGTTGATACACCCAGTTCTTTATTTTTTTTAATTGATACCTTTTTACAAATTCTATTTCGTCGTTAGAGAGAAACTTTTCAGGCTCCTTAAAAAATGATACGGTGAATCCACAAAACGTCATAACGCTCCCGATTAAATAGGGCCTTTGCGTAAGGCGACGGCAACATTTGAAAAACTCAAAAAATATTGGATTGCCAAGGCAATAATCGGCAATGCCATCTCGATATCTTGATTTTAATAAAAACCCTTCTGCCGAACCTGTTGTGCGATAATGATAAATCTGCAATTCCTGAAAGGATTGCACTATCCATCCATTTTTTTTTGCTCTTATTTCGAGTATCGTATCTTCTCCGCCAATTTTAGATGGAACAAAACCACCCGCTGACTCGAAACATTCCCTGCGAAAAAATTGAACCGACCCCACTACATTGGATAAACTAACGATTTCTTTACGGAACTTATCATTACAATAATTCAAACGAATTCCTCCCGCAATTCCGAGTTTAGGATTTTCGCAAAATTTGGTAAGAATTATTTTAAAATAATCTGGCTGGAAGGAAACATCCGCATCAAGAGTGCAATAAAATGAATAATTCACATCGGCGAGCAGTTGAAAACCTTTCTGCAATGCAAGAACTTTTGCCGAAAAATCGCGACCGGTTATTTTTTCTCTTCGTACAAATTGAATAAAGTGATATCGCTCTGCATAATCTCTCACGATATCATCTGTTCGATCGATTGATCCGTCGCTGACAATAACCCATCTTTGAGGTGAGATGGTTTGATTAACAACCGATTCGATCGTTTTGGTGATGAACTTTTCTTCGTTGCATGCGGCGGTTAAAAGAACATAATCACTATTAATCATAATCGCTATTTGCCTGATAAATGCACTTTCACTACGCTTGCTGACTTGTGACACCTTATAATATTAATTTATCCGGATAATAAGAGTGCGGCAGAGCGTGAAATAATCCTGGGATTGCGTAATAATATAATTTATAACAGATATTATCAATCTTATATTGTGATATACATGTTGCCTTACCGATGCATATTGATTTTATTTCCCACGATTAAACAAAGCTATTGTTTTCATTGGTTTTCTAAGATACCTTTTATAGATGTCAAAAAATGTTATCAAAATCGATGCGAAGACATTTGGAGAAACGTCAAATTCTCCTAAAGAATAAACATCCTTTCTTCCAAACTCTTTTTTATAGTGATAGACTCCTATGTTATGTTTCGGATCAATGCCGCCAAGATCGATCCACCTTTTTTGCATTTCTATCATATATTCAACGAGTTGCCACATCGTTAAATACCCACAATTGTTTTTCCTTCCAATTAAATTTGTTGCGCCAAGATGGTACAATACATAACTGCCATTTAACGAATTAATCATGGCTGAAACCGGCCAGTTGTTTTTATAGCCAACGATGATAACCATTTTCATATCATCTGGCAAATCTTGTTGAATTCTTCGAAATTCATCGATATCCACATACTCCTCGAACTTCTTTAATGAATGCATTTCCTCATACACCTTAAGAAAATCATCATAAAGCCGAATCCCGGTTCCTACTATAACATTAAGCGAAGAATCTTTTTGAGACTTTGATATCATCCATCTGGTTTTCTTATCAAGGCTCTTCCATAGTTCCTCAACCTGTGTGGGTGCATCAATTAAGAGACTTCTCTGCGGCCTTAAAATGTTATTCTTACGATACCCAATTGTAATTATTTTTCTTAATAGTTCATCTGACTTATGATTATATTCTTTTAAAACGATTCTAAGAAAGTAATGGCGTTTTACTACATATTCTTCTTTCAAGGCATTAAGCATTGCCCTGAAAATATCATCGTTTTTCTCCTTATCTTTGAGTTGCCATAAGGGTCCATGGAAAACATAGGCAATACGCATTTTTAAGAGGGGCAATTTAATAATTGCCACTTGCGTTATTGAAACAATTTTATCATTATTATTTAAAATAATGTGGCTTAACTCATTTCTCCTCCAATGAATGGCGCCGTATGACCAAGTTTGATAAAGATTAGCGTCATCAAAGCAGCGAAATAAGCTATCCCACTCCGCCTGATTGACTGTATCGACTTCATACGTATATTTATCTGGATCCCAAGAGATCGACATAAGATTATAGACTACATTATGATATATTTGCTACACACCATAGAAAAGTATAATTTCACGAAACACACAATGAATCTTCGAGTTCATCGCAAGCTTATTGGAAGTTTCGAGGTAAACAACCAAACCAGACAATAGCCATGTTTACGCACCTGAATCAGAGTTTGGGAGCGATTAGAAGAAACTATTAAGCGGCCGACGTTAAGAAGAAATCTCGTTGTCTCATGAATTATGTAAATCCCCAGAACGATAAACGTCAAAAGAGGTCCGTGATGTTTCCGCCAATATAACAGATCTGCCTTGCGCTGCCTGCAATAAAAGACACTAGGCTTCTTATTGGAGCTTCCATGTAAAATGTGATCAATTTCCACCAGAGAAAAGTAGACAACTTTAAAGCCCGAATCCTTCATTCGTTTGCAATAATCAAAATCCTCACCGTAAAAAAAGAAATCTTCATCGAGTAATCCGACTTTTTCAACAGCGTTTTTGCTGATCATCCAAAATGATCCTGCAAGGACATCAACTCCCGTTATCGTATCCTGAATGTTGTTATATGCGCCATTGGGATTAAAAAAATGAATGTTTGGAAAAACAGCATTCAATCCGCAGGCGCGGAAAAAAGTACCGTGCAACGAAGGGAATTTCCAGAAGCTTCTATCAAGAAAACCGCTCGTTAACATAGTCTTAGGGCCCAATATCCCGATAAGATGATCATTTTCCATATAGGTAAACATCATCTGCAAAGTATCAGCGTGGACAACGACATCTGAATTAATAAGGCAAATGTAGCGGCCGTGTGCAGCCAGGATCCCACGGTTATTCGCTTTCGAAAAACCCTCATTTTCCTTATTTTGAATAATGATGGTTTGAGGAAACTTATCTTTAACGGCCTGTACCGAACCGTCGAAAGAAGCGTTATCGACTATAATAATTTCGATTGCGCCGATGAATGAAGATTGCATGATCGATTGCACGCAATTCAGGAGCAGATCCTTTGTATTCCAATTGACAATAATCGCAGATATATCAATAGACATGGTCAGTTACTGGATAATTGCCGTTGCACTTTTTTGCGGGGAGAGCAGAGGAAATGCGGATACCGCCCCGATCATTCCTATCAGCAAGTAATACCAGATGATGCTCTGATCGAAGTAGGCAACCGACGTGAACGATACCACATGCCCGAAAAGGGTTACACCGAGTCCCCAGAGAAAGATCTTATGCTGTAACGGCGCAGTTTCATTACGATGAAGTGAATTGCCGATCGCCTTGAAACAACATACAATCACGAAGATATAAAAAACCATAGTTAAAATCCCGCCATTGATTCCCTCCCATAGATATTGATTCGTAATATCGCTACTGTTTGGATCAAACAGTATAGAATCATCGGGCAGCCAATGACTGGTATATTTTGTCCCGATAAGCCACCACTCATGGAAATAGCGCCCGAAAGCCACATCGAACAATAGAGCTCGATGATCTCCGGTACCGCCGGTAACGTCTGAAAGCCTTGAGAAAAGATACCACACAGGCGCTTTCATTACAAATATAAGACATATAAGAATGGCAATCAGGCCTCTACGAACCCAATGCATCTGGTTACGTAAATACCAGAATCCGAATGCCATGATCTCCAAGATAAAAGTCGATAAAGCCCCGCTTGTCGTTGCGGTAACGGTAATTATAACGGAGGAGATTAGTCCGAGAATGCACCATATTTTTTTATATGAAGCTTGGAACCATAAAACGACCATGATCGGCATCACCGTTGCGCCAAAGGTTCCGGCAAGGATGGCATGAGCAAAGGGCCCTTGGCATCGGTACCTGCCATTTCTGATCTCGTCCAGAGAAGCACTGAAAACGCTGCGGCCGGTATGACTCTCCAGAATCATGCATAGGGCAACCGGCACAATAAAGAGCGGCAAAAATTTGAAAATTGCTATGATCTCATCAATGGATTTAAAATTGGATTTAAAAAAGATATAGTATATCATTATAGTAAGAATGAATCGAATTCTGTCCAATTCGCCATTCAAGCCGGATAGTAAAAAATGTGTTATTAATGCAATGGTCACCCACAAGAATATGGACAGCGTGATTTTATCGGTGTCATGGAAAAAAAACTCACGGTTTAGGACGAGCCG
>Ga0187847_10003266_pt1 | contig 12491 bp, 10 predicted proteins | sample June2016WEW_4_10_FD_132458 | JGI IMG/M metagenome (GOLD analysis project Ga0187847, IMG submission 132458) | Peatland microbial communities from SPRUCE experiment site at the Marcell Experimental Forest, Minnesota, USA - June2016WEW_4_10 | ecosystem: Environmental > Terrestrial > Soil >...
CTGAAGGGATGTTTCCTGTGTACGCAGCGCGCCGGGCGCCACATGCGCGAAAACGGTGGCGGCAGCATCGTCAACATCGGGTCGGGCTGCAACAAGGTAGCGTTTCCAAACTTGTCCAACTACACGGCCAGCAAGGGCGGCATCGAGATGTTCACCAAATCGGCCGCCATTGAACTGGGCCGCTACGGAATCCGCGTGAACTGTGTGGCGCCCGGCGCCATCGAGATCGAACGCACCATGCAGGAAGCTGCCGGCTACGGCAAGACGTGGGCCGCCGTGACGCCTCTCGGCCGCGTGGGCCAACCGCTCGATGTGGCGCGCGCGGTGGCGTTTCTGGCCAGCGATATGGGGGACTTCATCACCGGCCAGACGCTGTTTGTAGACGGGGGACTATTCAGCCAGCCGGTGTGGCCTTATTGATAGGATGAGGCGTGCCCCAAAGGCCCGCGGAATGATGAAGCCGCCTAAAACCGCCGCGAAGAAGTTCTATCGCACGCTGTATTTCCGCGTGATCGTCGGGATTCTTCTCGGCGTCGTGCTGGGAGTCGTTTCCCCGGCGGCTGCCGGCAAGATGGAGCCCCTTGGACTTGGCTTCATCAAACTGATCCGGATGATGATCGGCCCCATCGTCTTCTTCACGGTAGTAGGGGGCATCGCCAGCATCGGCGACATGCGCAAGCTGGGCCGCGTCGGAGTGAAAGCCCTCTTGTATTTCGAAGTCGTCACGTCCATCGCACTGCTGATCGGCTTGCTGGTGGTCAATGTCATCCAACCCGGCGCGGGGATGAATGTGGACGCAACCAAGCTGGATGCCACCGCCATCCAGGCCTATGCCGTCCAGGGTAAGCATCTGAGCTCCGTTGACTTCGTGATGAATATCATCCCCAGGACGTTCATGGGGGCCTTCGCGGACGGAGATATCCTGCAGGTTCTGCTGCTGGCTATCCTGGTCGGGCTCGCCCTGGCCTCCCTCGGGCAGGCGAAAACCCTGATCGCCGCGTGCGACAAGATCGCCCATCTCATGTTCGGCGTGATTGCCCTGATCATGCAGGCCGCGCCCATCGGGGCATTCGGCGCGATGGCCTACACCGTGGGCCACTACGGGTTAAAGACCCTGATTCCCCTGGCCAAGTTGATGGCGTGCGTCTATATCACCAGCATCTTGTTCGTGTTTGCCGTCCTCGGTTCGATCGCCTTCCTGCACGGCTTCAGCGTCTGGAAGTTCATCAAATACATCAAGGAAGAGTTGCTTATCGTGCTGGGCACTTCCTCCTCCGAATCGGTGCTGCCGCGCATGATGGTCAAGATGGAGGCGCTGGGCTGCTCCAAATCGGTTGTCGGGCTGGTGATTCCTTCGGGCTACTCCTTCAACCTCGACGGCACTTCCATTTATCTGACGATTGCCGCCATCTTCGTGGCCCAGGCGACCAATACCCACCTGACCGGCGCGCAAGAAGCCTTCCTGCTTTTGATCCTGATGCTCAGTTCCAAAGGCGCGGCGGCAGTGACTGGCGGCGGATTCATCACCTTGGCCGCTACACTGCAAGCCATCGGAACGGTACCCATGGCCGGTCTCACGCTGCTGCTGGGCGTGGACCGCTTCATGTCCGAAATGCGCGCTCTGACGAACCTGGTGGGCAACGGCGTGGCCACCATCGTGGTCGCCAAGTGGGAGCGGGAGCTCGATGAGAGGCGCATGACGCAGGTTCTGAACGGCGAGGCGGAAATCGACGACCTCCCACTGCCCGGAACCGTGGCGGCCGTGGGTTTTAAATGATCCATTGGACGCAAGTCTACGCACCTGTGGGCGGCAGCCTGGCGCTTTCGGCGTTGGTGGCCGCCCTGCCGGTTGTCGTCCTGTTGGGCCTCCTCGCCTTCGGCCACGCAAAAGCTCATTGGGCGGCACTATCCGGGCTGGCCGCCGCATTGGGGGTCGCCACGCTGGTCTTCGGCATGCCGGCCCAATTGGCGATCGCAGCGGCCTTCATGGGCGCCGCGTATGGCCTCTTTCCCATTGGCTGGATTGTTCTGGGCGCCATCTTCATTTATGACGTCACGGTCAAATCAGGAGATTTCGAGATCGTCAAAGACAGCATCGCCGGCGTTGGCAGCGACCGCCGCGTGCAAGCCCTGCTGATCGCCTTCTGCTTCGGCGCTTTCATCGAAGGCGCCGCCGGATTCGGAACCCCGGTCGCCATTTCCGCGGCCATGTTGATCGGTCTCGGCTTCCGGCCCCTGGAAGCCGCCGGCCTGGCGCTGATTGCCAACACCGCCCCGGTGGCCTTCGGCGCTTTAGGTATTCCGGTCATCACCCTGGCTACCGTAACCGGCTTGCCCCTCGATTTGCTCAGCGCGATGGCCGGGAGAATTCTGGTCTTGTTCTGCCTGATGGTGCCCTTCTGGGTGGTTTGGGTCATGTGTGGACCCCAGCGAACGATGGAAGTCTGGCCGGCCTGCCTCACCGTCGGCGTCAGCTTCGGAGCCACCCAATACTCGATCAGCAACTATATCGGAGCCTCACTGGCGGCCATCGGCGCCTCGCTGGTTTCCATGGCGGCGCTCATCGTCCTTTTGAAATTCTGGCAGCCGGCCACGATTTGGTCCTTCGGGCACGAAGACAGCGCCACACGCGCGCTGGAACATGCCCACCGCCGCACCTATACCAGCGGCCAAAAGCTGAAAGCCTGGACGCCCTGGATTCTGCTCTCGCTGTTCGTATTCGTCTGGGGATTGACGCCGGTAAAAACGTTTCTGAACGGCGGGCCTGCCGGACATCCCAATTTCCTGAGCGGCATTACCTCCCGCAATATTACGGTTCCCATTCTGCACAAAGCGGTCACCCGCACCCCACCGGTGGTCGCCATACCGGCTGCCGAACCGGCCGTCTTCGTATTCAACTGGGCTTCCGCGACCGGGACGGCCCTGCTGTTGGCGGGGAGCCTCGGCGGTTTGCTGCTGGGCTTCACGCCATTGGCTTTGTTCGGCATTTTCCTGGGCACGCTGAAGCGCATCCAAAAATCGCTGCTGACCATCGGCGCCATGCTGGCGCTGGGCTTTTCTACCCGCTATGCCGGCCTGGACGCCACCATGGGGTTGGCTTTCGCCAGCACCGGCTTTCTTTTTCCCTTCTTCTCGCCCTTGCTGGGTTGGCTGGGAGTGGCCCTGACGGGCAGCGACACTTCCTCCAATGTCCTGTTCGGCGGCTTGCAGCAGATCACCGCCCGGCAGCTCGGAGTTCCGCCGGTGCTGGCCGCCGCGGCCAACAGCGCCGGCGGCGTGATGGGTAAAATGATCGACGCCCAAAGCATCGTAGTCGCCGGCGTGGCCACTGGGCAGCAAGGCAACGAAGGAAGCATTCTGCGTTATGTGTTCCTGCACAGCATCGTGCTCGCCGCGCTGGTTGGAGTGGTGGTGTTCCTGATGGCTTACGTATTTCCCTGGATGATTCCTGTTGGCGCGAAGTGATCTCTACGCGATCACCTTCCGCCAGTGCTTGCCGGCTTGCACGACGAATTCCGACGGCGGAGTGGCCAACAGCAAATCGTGTACGCGCTGGCCGTCGATCTCCACCGCACCCGCTTTGATCTTGCGCACGGCGTCCGAGACCGATTCCGCCAGGCCGATCTTGGCCAGTAGTTTGTCGATTCGTATGCCGGCGGCGGTGCGCACGTCTTCGGGCAGGCGCGCGCTCTGGATGTCCGCCGGAACTTCGTGGCGGCGCACCACGCGATTGAACTCCTCTTCCGCGCGGGTAGCGTCCGCGGCGGAGTGGAAATCGGTCACGATCAGGCGCGCCAGTTCGGCCTTGGCTTGCATGGGATGCAATTCACCCGCGGCAATGCGCGCGCGCATCCGATCGATCTCCGCCAGGCTGCGGTCGGTAAGCAGCTCATAGTAGCGGAACATCAGGCTGTCGCCGATCTGCATCACCTTGCGATACATGATCTGCGGCGGCTCGGTAATGCCGATGTAATTGCCCAACGATTTGGACATCTTGTTGACGCCATCCAGGCCTTCGAGCAGCGGCGCGGTAGCCACGATCTGTTGCGGCTGCCCGAAATCCTTTTGGATTTCACGGCCCACCAACAGGTTGAATTTCTGGTCGGTGCCACCCATCTCCACGTCACATTTCAGGGCCACGGAATCGTAAGCCTGCGTCAGCGGATACAGCAGCTCGTGCACGGAGATGGGTACGCCATCCTTGAAACGCTTGGAAAACTCGTCACGTTCCAGGATCCGCGCCACCGTGTAGCGCGAGCACAGCCGCACCAGTTCCTCGTATCGCAAGGGCTGCAGCCACTCGCTGTTGAAGCGCACTTCGGTCTTCTCGGGATCCAGGATCTTGAAGACCTGCGCGCGGTAGGTCTCGGCGTTCCGGTCGATATTTTCCCGGGTCATCGCGGGGCGGGTGACGTTGCGGCCGGTCGGATCGCCTATGAGCGCCGTCATGTCACCGATCAGGAAGATGACCGTGTGGCCCAGATCCTGAAAATGTTTCATCTTGCGCAGCAGAACGGTATGACCCAGGTGCAGATCGGGCGCCGTGGGATCGAAACCGGCTTTCACGCGCAACGGCCTGCCGGCCTGGGCGGCCTGAATCAGTCGTTCGCGCAGGTCTTCTTCGCGAATGATCTCGGCCAGACCTTTCTTCAGATAAGTTAATTGTTCGTCGATAGAGAGCACTCTGAATTAAGTTAGCATGGCGGCCCGCTCACTTAGCGCTGTCCATGTGCCAGCTCGCGTTCACCCAGGCGCCGTTATGGTTAACGAACACTTCCGTGGCGCGGCCCGAATTTGCCGACCGTTGGCCGCCTTGTTCGATCTCGTAAAGGTAGTCCGAATAAACGATCGCCACGTAGCCGTACGATTGGATCTCCGTCTTTGGGAATTCCAGGCGGATCAGTTTGCCGCCCCCAGCCGCGAAGCGCGCCGAACTATCCAAGGCGGATTGGCGGCCGCCCCAGTCGCCGTTTCCAGGCTCAATCGTCAACAGCTCGGCGGGCAGTAATTTCTCAAGCTTCGCGCGGTCGCCCGCAAACCAGGCGCGCCACACCGCCTCGCGCGCTTCCAATAGGCTCTTCTTGTCGGAGTCCGGCAGCTTCCGCGCCGTCTGATGCTCCTCCGCGACCGATTCCGGGTGCAATTCCGTATCCGATCCCGTCTGAATCCAAGCGCCGTTTTCCTTGGTGTAAAAATCCGCGATCCGCAGCATTCGCTGCAACGGTCCCTCGGGCGTCTTATATTCGACTTCGGCGACAAAAGCCACGAACGCGGCGTCGCCTTTGAAAATCATGTCGAACTCGCGCATCTTGTAGCCGGTCATTCCGTAAACGCCGTGAGGATCGAAGTATGCGGCGGCGTTCATGTACTCGTCGATGCCGCGAATCATCTTGCCCGATCCGGTCAGGTACCCAAGCCAGTTAGCGGCGTGCGTGGCGCGCAGTTCGGCGCTGTCTTTATGGATGAACGCTTGAAAGATGCGGTCGATGTGCGCCCGGATCGCGGCACGATCCGCGGCCCGTTCATCGTCTGCCGCGCCGGCCAGCAGCGCGGCTGCAAACAGGAAGCAGGTGAGACGAATCTTCATGATCACTCCTCGCGAATCAGTTCGGCGGGATTGGCCCTGGCGGCTCGTCCCGCGGGACGCCAGCCGCCCAACAGCGCCGCCGCCGGAAGGAATAGCAGCGCCAGACCATAACTCAGCGGATCGAAAGGTCCGATGCCATAGAGCATCTTTTCCAGCCAATGCGCGGCGACCCATGCCGCCACCATCCCGATCGCCGCTCCTGCCGCCGCCAGCGCGCCCACCTCCCGCAGCACGAGGCGCAGCACGTCCCGCGCGTGCGCGCCGAGTGCCATGCGGATGCCCATTTCCGGCCTGCGCTGTGAGACCTGGTAGTTAAACACGCCATAAACGCCGGTGGCCGCGAGCAGCAGCGCCAGCCCGCCGAAGATGGCCGCCAGCACCGCCGTGAAGCTGACTCGGGAAATCTCGCGCTTCACGTATTCCGTCATCGGCCGGACTTTTGCCATGGCGGCTGTCTTGCTGCGATCGTGCAGTGCCCTGCGGACCGCGGGCGCCAGTGAAAGGGGATCGACGCGGGTACGCAGTACGTACGTCATCGGGCTGCGCGGGCTCTGCTCGAACGGCATATAAATCTGTCCGCGAACTTGTTGGGTGAGCGAATGGCTGTGCAGATGTTCGACCACCCCCACCACCACGCTCAGGATGGGTTTAAACCCATTTTCAGTGAGATGCTCGGCAACGATCTTTTTTCCGACGGCGGATTGGCCAGGCCACGTGGTTCGCGCCAACAAATCGTCGACAATGAGAACCGGCCCCCCGCCCGCGCGATCATGCCGGTTGAACCAGCGGCCCTCAATCAGGCGCGCACCCATGGCGGCAAGATAGCCAGGTGTTACGCAGCGCAGGTCGGCGACCAGGGTAGCCGCCTGATTCCTATCCACGCCCTCCGGTTGGTAGGCGCTGTACCAATTGGGAATATCGGTGTCCAGCGGCAGGTGCGAAGTGGCGCCCACGCTTTCCACGCCGGGCAAAGCCGCCAGTTGCGCCTCCCAACCCGCCACTTCCTTGCCGGGTATGCCATTGGAGACTTGAAAGGCAAGCAGGTGACGCGGTTGGAAGCCCGGCTGCACCTGCTCGATCTTGGAAAGCGTGCGCGCCGTCAATGCCGCGCCGGTCACCAGCACGAAACCCAGGGTAATCTCGCCGACGATAAGGGCCGCTCCGGCGCGGCGGTGAAGGCGGCCCGTCATGCCGCATCCTCCGGTGCGCAGAATCGACATGTAGTCCAGCCGAAGGCCATCGACGGCCGGCACGAATGCGAAGAGCAGGGCGGCCGCCAGCGAGCACGCGGCGGCGAAGGCCAGCACCCGCCAGTTCAATCCCGCGTCTGCCATGCGCGCCAGGCGCTCCGGCCGGATTGCGAGCAGTCCCCGAAAGCACGCCCAGGCCACGGCCAGGCCGGCTGTTCCACCCAGCAGGCAAAGCACGCCGCCTTCGGCGAACAACTGGCGCACGATACGGCCGCGCGAAGCACCCAGGCTGAGCCGTAAGGCCATCTCTTTGCGCCGGTCGCCGGCGCGCGCCAGAAACAAGCTCGCGATGTTCACGCAGCAAATCGACAAAACGAAGCCCGCACCCGCGAAGAGCGCCGCCAACGCGGGTTCGACATCGCGCACGGCATCGGTTTGCATACCGGCGAGTGTAAACCGGAGGTCTTCATGGGCATACTCGGCATACGCGCCCGCAATTTCCGCCGCGACGCGGTCCAGATCGCGTTGCGCTTCAGCCATCGAGACGCCCGGCTTCAGGCGGGCCACCAGGCGGATGTAGTACTCCGCGCGGTCTGCATAGACACGGTTGTCGAAGGTATCGAAGACTTGCACGTCGCCCGGCACGTTGGAATCCGGCGCGAAATGAAGCTGGAAATCGGCGGGCAGCACGCCCACCAGCGTATCCTCCCAATCCATCGGCAGCGCCTTGCCAAGCCACCGGTCGTCGCCGGCGAACCGGCGCCGGAAAAAACCGTCGGTCAGCATGATCGCTGGGCTGCCATCGTCGCCTTTTGCAAAAGTTCGTCCGTGCGCCGCGTGTACGCCCAGCACGTCGAAGAAATTCGATGTCACCCGCGCGCATTTCGCCTGCTCGGGCTCATCGCCGGTAAACGTCCGCGTGATCGTCCAGATTCCCGCCACGCCCGCCAGCGCGCGATTGCGCCGTTCGATCTCCCCGAGGATGGCGCCCGACGCCGGGGCGCGCGCGTGGCCGGCGCTCCGGAAACTGCTCCATATAATCGCCAGTTGTTCCGAATGGCGATAGGGCAGAGGATGCAGTAGGACCCCGTAGAACACGCTGAATATCGCGGTGTTCACGCCGATGCCCAGCGCCAGCGTGATCAGCGCGATCGCGGTGAACGATGGGCGCCGGCGCAGCCCCCGCAGAGCGTAGCGCGTGTCCTGCAGGAAGGCGTGAAGACCGGAACCCGCCAGGCCATCCCTGACATTTTCTTTCACCTGTTCGAGCCCCGCGAACTCCAACCGTGCGGCACGGCGCGCCTCGGCGGGGGACATCCCCTGGGCCGCGAACCGGTCCGCAATCATGTCCAGACTCGACCGCAGCTCTTCGTCCAGGTCCTCCTCCAGGCGGTGGCGCCGGAAGAGAGACTCAAACCGTTTCGAAAAGCGGCGGAACATGGCGGTCTTATCCCTCCGATTCGAGCATCCAGTTCATGGCCGAAGTCATGCGGTACCAGTTACGCTTTTCTTCGGCAAGTTGGGCGCGGCCCGCGCGCGTCAGCCTGTAATAGCGCGCCCGGCGATTGTTTTCCGAGGGCGCCCATTCCCCCTCCAGCCATCCTTTTTGCTCCAGCCGGCGTAGCGCGGGAAATAACGATCCAGGCTTAATGACAAACGCGCCGCGGGTCACCTGCTCGATCCGGGCGGCGACGCCGACGCCGTGCATGGGCGCCGGTTCCAACGCCCGCAGCACCAGGAGATCCAGCGTTCCCTGTAGAAGGTCCATAGCTGATTTTCAATATCCTAGCACGTTCTTTGATATTTTTCTATAGATCGTCTTTAGGAAAAAATCGGCGCGCTCTTCTGGCGGTCACAGCGAGGCTTTCAGGTCTTCGGAAAACCGGCGCACCGCCGCTACCTGCTCGTCCGTGGCGCGGAGTTCGAAGCCCTTGCCTGCCAGGATCGCTTCTCCGCCGCGCCAGACGAGGTAGGCCAAGCCACGCTCCGTGAAGATTCCGGTGCTTCCGATGCCGCCATAGCCGTTGGCTGTACGTTCCACCAGCGCGATCAGGTTATCGCGCGCGAACATGCAGAAGGCAGGCGTTTCGGTGAGAAGCTGAATGCCGGTGGATCCCAACTCCACGGCTTACATCTTGTAGCGGCCCATATCCTCGTCGTTCAGGTTCTCCAGCCAGCGGCGGAGTTCCTTCTCGTTTTCCTTATCGGAGACCGAGGCGGCCAGCTTTGAGGATTTGAGCACGGTATCGTCGACAAAAATCGGGCAGTCGAGGCGCAGCGCCAGCGCCAGCGCGTCGCTCGGGCGGGAATCCACGCTGATCAGTTCGCCATCCCGCTCCAGCCAGATCAGCGCGTAGAAGGTCTCTTCTTTCAGTTCGTTGACTACCACTTTGCGCACGCCGGTGTTCAGTCCCAGCAGGAGGCTCTTGATCAGGTCGTGAGTCATGGGCCGCGGAGTGGCGACTTTTTCGATCTCCAGGGCTATGGCATTAGCCTCATAGATCCCCACCCAGATCGGCAGAACCGCGTTGCCGCTAACGTCCTTCAGGATCACGATGGGCATATTCGTGACGGGGTCCATCATCAAGCCGCGGATTTTCATTTCGACTTCCATAAGACCCTCCAAGTTTATTACACCACATTCGTCACGCTTTCACCGGCCAGCGAATTGGGGCCGGATCGCGTCACACGCACGTGCATGTATTGGCCCAGCAGCGAGGCGCCGTCCCCGTCGGGATGCGTAAAGTTCAAGGTGCGATTCTGCGACGTGCGGCCGATCCACTGGCCCAGCGCTTCGTGGCGGCCTTCCACCAACACCTCTTCCACCGTCCCGATCAAATCCGTATTGCGGCGGATCTGGATGGCACGCTGTTTTTCGTTTACGATCATGATGCGGCGGGTCTTCTCCTCCTCGGGGATCTTGTCCTCCATGTTCAAGGCGGCCGTATTGGGCCGCGCCGAATACTTAAAACTGAACAGCGAATCGTATTGCACTTCGTCGAGTAGTTTGAGGGTCTCCTCGAAATCGGATTCGGTCTCGCCGGGGAATCCCACGATGATGTCGGTGGTCAGCGCCATGTTCCGGCGCGCGTTTTTGATCCAACCGATGCGCTGCATGTACTGGTCGCGCGTATAGAGGCGCTGCATGGAGGCGAGCACGCGGCTGGAGCCCGATTGCACGGGCAGGTGCACGTGATTGCAGAGCACAGGATTGGCGTCCATGGCGTCCACGATGGCCTTGGTGAAATCGCGCGGATGGGACGTGGTGTATCGCACCCGGCGAATGCCCGGGATCTCGCCGGTGCGCGCCAGCAGCGTGGCAAAGTCCCAGCCGGCGGGCGAAGGGTCGCGGTAGCTGTTCACGTTCTGGCCCAGAAGCTGGATTTCGGTATACCCGGATTCGGCCAGGCGGCGTGCTTCGGCCATCACGCTTTCGCTGGTCCGGCTGCGTTCGGGCCCGCGCGTGAAGGGCACCACGCAATAAGCGCAGGATTTGTCGCAGCCTTCGATGATCGTGATGTAGGCGCGATGCGGATTGTCGCGGCGCGTGAACGGCGTATCGAAGGTTTCGTCCGTATCCAGGCTCAGTCCCGTCACGTGGCGGTTGCCGGCTTCCAGCTGCACCAACATTTCAGGCAGCCGCGTATAGCTGGCGGAACCGGCCACCAGGCTGACGTGCGGCGCGCGCTCGAAGATCTTTTCCCCCTCCTGCTGCGCCACGCATCCCAGCACGCCGAAGACCTTGCCTTTGCCCGCCGCGCGCTTGAAATTCTGCAGGCGGCTGAAGACTTTTTGCTCCGCCTTGTCGCGAATGCTGCAGGTGTTGTAAAGCACCAGGTCGGCCGCTTCCGGCGTTTCCACCTGGTTGTAACCCTGGGCCAGCAGCGTGCCGACGACTTTTTCGGAATCGTGGGCATTCATCTGGCAGCCGAAGGTTTCGATATAGAAAGCTTTCCCAGTCACTGGATCTATTCTAGCGGATGCGATTTGGACAATTTGGCAAGGCTGGCCTTTGCGACGGGCCGTTAACGCAGGCTGGCAACCTTCTTCCGGATCTCCGCCGCATCCTTGGCGTCCGGTTGCAGTTCCAGGTACTTGGCGTAAGCATCCTTTGCGTCCGGGCGATTCTTGCGTTTTTCTTCCGCTTCACCCAGCCGCAGCCAGGCTTCCGCCAGGTTGGGATTCCATCGGGTCGCTTCGCGAAAACGTCCGGCCGCCGCTTTGTAGCTATGCTTCTTGAAGTATTCAACGCCCACCTGCAGCTCCTTATTGGCCTGCAATGGATTGAAAGCGTATACCTTGGGCTTCAGATTCGCGTCTTCCTCGGGAGGCTCCTGCTCCTGCGCGGCGGGCGCGGCCGGCGCCTTGGGAGCCTCTTTGGGCTGGTCCTGCGCCGCACAGAGCGCCATCAGGCTTGAAAAAAGCAGAGCGAGGACCCGGCGTGACATAATTAAATTATAGCCTTCCACCCCGATGGATCTGCGTGACAAAGCGGCCCAGTTGCCCCTCTCGCCCGGCGTGTATATGTACAAGGATGCCGGCGGGCGCGTCATCTACGTCGGCAAGGCCAAGAGCCTGCGCCTCCGCGTACGCAGCTACTTCAACGACGACCGCCTGGCCGATACCAAGACCGGTACCCTCATCGCCGAAGCCGCCGATGTCGACTACATTCTGGTCGATAACAACAAAGAGGCGCTGGCGCTTGAGAACAACCTCATCAAGCAATGGAAGCCGCGCTTCAACATCCTGCTGCGCGACGACAAAACGTATCCGTACATCAAGCTGACCGCCGAAAAATACCCGCGCGTTTACGTCACGCGCCGGCTGCGCAAGGATGGCGCCACTTACTACGGCCCTTACTTCCCTGGCAACCTGGCGCATCGCCTGGTGCACTTCATTCACCGCCATTTCCTGGTGCCGTCCTGCAAGGTAGATTTGACGCGCTACCATCCCAAGCCTTGTTTGCAATATCACATCCATCGCTGCCTGGGGCCGTGCGTGGAGGGGCTGACCACCGACGATGCCTACGCCCGCGCGGTGCGCGACGTCCGCCTGTTCCTGGAGGGACGCCATGGCGACTTGGCTGCTGCTTTGCGTGCGCGCATGGAGAGCGCGTCGCAAGCCATGCGTTTCGAAGAGGCCGGCTCGCTACGGGACCTGCTGGCCACCGTGGAAGAACTCGACGAGCGTCAAAAAATGGCCGCGGCTAAGGGCGACGATATCGATATCTTCGCCAGTTACGCGGAACCCCCGCTGGTAGCCCTCAACGTCTTCCACCTGCGCAATGGCCAGATCGTGGACCGCCGCGAATACTTCTGGGAGGACCAGGAAGAGTTCGACGAGCCGCAGTTCTTCTCCGCCCTGCTGAAGCAAATCTATCTCGACGAACGTTACGTGCCTGCCATTATCCATGTACCCGTGGATTTTGAAGATCGCGAAGCCCTGGAGGAACTGCTCTCGGAAAAGCGCAATCGCAAGGTGGAAATTCACACGCCGCAGCGCGGCCAGAAAAAGGCCATGCTCAACCTGGTGGAGACCAACGCCAAACACAGCTTCGATGCCCGCTTCCGCGTGCTGAAACCATCTTCGCAAGCCATTCAGGAAGCCGTGCAGGATGCGCTTAACCTGCCTGAACCGCCGAGGCGCATCGAGTGTTTCGATATCTCGCACATCCAGGGCACCGATAAGGTGGCCAGCATGGTGGTGTGGGAAGA
>Ga0187847_10003267_pt1 | contig 12486 bp, 13 predicted proteins | sample June2016WEW_4_10_FD_132458 | JGI IMG/M metagenome (GOLD analysis project Ga0187847, IMG submission 132458) | Peatland microbial communities from SPRUCE experiment site at the Marcell Experimental Forest, Minnesota, USA - June2016WEW_4_10 | ecosystem: Environmental > Terrestrial > Soil >...
CTCAAGACATTACCCATGCCAACAGAGGCTAATTGCCTCCGTCAGTGCGTATGTCTCAGCCCCTCAGAGTGGCCGGTTTTGAACTGATCATAAGTGGCCGCTTTTGGGTGACCGCCAAGGCATGTTGAAGCGAAAACCGCTTCAACATGCCCCATTTTGTTGCTCGATATTCTCACGGCTTATTGACATCACCGCTACTAGAATAAGCGGTCGCCAAACATGAATGCCCACCGTGTGGTGGGCATTTACTGTTCTGAATAAGCGTGAAGCAGGAAACAACTCTTCAGAAGTAAGCATTCTCGCAGCACTGTGCGGCGAATGTATCAAAGTCCACTGGGTCAATCCCAATTCGATCGAGGACAATAGAAAACTCGAAGGAGGCATAGGCACCGATCAGCGGCGCCTGCCCGTGCTTCAAAGCAGCGGCTAGCGTTCCCCAAGGAGCGACAGTGGGTTCGAAGGCCACTGCGTATTGACGCGCCAGCGCTGAGTTCTCAGGCCAGCCTCCATAACAGAGCCAAAGGCCAAGATAAGGAAGTTGCTTGGTATCGAATCGCACCGCAATGCCCTGCCCACTCTGTGCGCGATAGAGACCGCAGCATCCAGCCCGCAATCGGCCAGTGTAAAGCATCTCCGCAGTGGATGCTGAGATTGCTTCTGTGCGGCTCAGGTCGAGCGAGGAACCTGCGCCGCCGGGCTTGGGCCAGTCAATCACTGAGCCGGGAACACCAAGACGGCCAAGTCGGGAAGACTCAATTTGTATGGTGGAAACCTCAGGAGGCAAGACGATACGATCTCCCCGATCGATAGCAAAAAGAGGATGCAAAGCATAGAGGAAAGGGACCGGCGTATCCGCAATATTCTTGATGCGATAGCGAATTTCCAGAGACGAGTCATATAGGATCAGTTGCTTCTCAAAGAGCAGTGATCTGCTGTAACCGGTGGCAGCCATCGATATGGATTCGCTCTTAGATGTGCTTACCACATTCCATCGGAGGCGCCAAAAGTCTCCATGGTCCGGAACCGGACCACCAGAAGTTTCAGGGCCGCAGGCGCCAACGCTGGGAAGGCAGTCGTCGATGCCTGCGCAAGCGGAATTCTCGAAACGATCCCAGGGGTCAAGCGCCCTTGAACGGCAATAAGACTCCGAAGGTTGAAGGAGGAACTCGACTCTCGATCTCACATCGAAAAACGATGTAATCCTGCCACCTTCCTCAGGCAAAACATGCACACGCAGGCGATCGTTGTGGAGAGTAATGCCGGAAGTCACGAGATCGCCTGGGAAGCACATGGATGGTGGTTTTCCTCTCAGCGGGCGTCAGCCAGTAGGCCCTGAAGCAGGCTGGGATCGCGGAAAGACTCTGTACCTCCTGGGCGCAGGGTTGAGAAGGCTGCGGTACGATTGCCGAAAGCTGCGCAGGCATCGGGTGCTTTTCCCCGCAGGTATGCGGTCAGGAATCCAGCATTGAAACTGTCACCCGCGCCAATTGTATCGATGGGAGTGATGACTTCCGTGGGAACGTGCCAGCGCTGGTTTCCCACCTGTACGAGTGCACCCCGCTTGCCACACTTGACGGCCACCAGCGGGACACGCTTTGCCAGAGCTTCGATGGCGCTCTCAGCATTTGCTTTTCCGCTGATGCGGCAAGCCTCATCCTCATTGGGCAGGAAGATATCGACGATGCCCAGCAGTTCGTCGAGAGCTCCGCCCCAGCGATCATCGGGATCGTCATTGGTATCGAGCGAGAGGGTAAGGCCTTCCTTCTTTAGTTGTCTGCATATCCTGGGCAGGTCCGGCTGAAGCGCCTTGTGAAGAAAGAGGGAAGAAAGATGGAAGTGTTGGCTCGAGGCCAAGTACTCCATATCGAGGTCGGTGGCAGCCATCTCGAACATGGTTCCTGGATAGGTGAGAATATGGCGCTTGCCATCATGGTTCAGCAGGATCGTCACGCCCGTGGATGTGCCGCCGGAGACGCGCTTGACGCGAGTGAGGTCGACCCCTTTTTCCGCCAGCCGTTCCAGGGCAATGCTGCCGAGTGCGTCATCCCCGAGCCGGGTAATGAAGCCGACCGAAACACCAAGAGCCGCGAGGTTGTGCGCGAGAATTGCCGAGGAACTACCCAGGGTAAACCGAAAGTCGTCGGCCAGCAGTTCCCGTTCCAGCGGCATCACTTCAGGGAGCCCATAGAGAATGAGGTCTAAATTGATCTCACCCGCGATCGTTACATCGAAGTGTCTCTTCATATCCCTATCCTGCTAGTGTGACAACGCGGCTAAGATGACGCGGGGCATCGGGATTCAGTCCCTTCCGCAAGCCAAGATGGCTTCCAAGCAATTGCCCCCATATGAGATAGACGACGAGCCGAGCAAGCTCGGGAACAGGCAAACCGAGTTCGATGGCCAGATCAGCAGAGCGCCGCACCTCGGGCGATAACTGATTTGCAATGGCCAAAGTGCATCCCCCGAGATCCTTCATCTCAAGCAAAACCGCGCTCTCTTCCGCATAGCCTGTCTCAGAGAGCAACGCCCCCACCAGAACCTTCTCCGACACAATCGACTTGGGTCCATGCCGGAATTCAAGAGTGTGATAGAACTGAGCATAACTCGACGAAGACTCCATGACCTTGAGCGCGGTTTCGGATGCTATGGGATATAGAGCACCTTGCGCGAGAAATGCAACGTCGTCAAATGATTGTTGAGCAAATTGCTCCACCTGTGGACCGTAGATGGGGAGTAGTTGGGCCAGGGCTGTGGGCAGCGAGCGCAGCGCGTCTACAAACTCATTCTGCTTGGCGAACCGCGCCGCAATATATTGAAGCGCTATCAGCATAGAGGTGAACGAAGAGGTCATCACTGTGCTCTCCTCCGTCACCGGCAGTTTCACCGTGCGCTTGCTGAGATGCGTCAGTTCGTTACCGTCGCAGGTAACCGATAGAAATTCGACGCGGCGCTGCCTGAGAAGTTCAGCTACCTGAAGGACTTCGGAGGTATGCCCTGAACGGGAGATAAGAACAGGAAAAATAGCGGTCCGATCGTTCGGAAATACAAGCTTGGGAAACAACAGTATTTCAGAGGCGGGCATAGCGCGCGCAGTGCCGGCAGTTAAGATCGTGAATGTGGCCGCGGCGGCCTGCGCCAGATAGTAACTGGTGCCACAGCCTACGAAAAGCCATTCATGTGAGCTTGGGTCCTTGTCGCCGACAAGCGGCGCCAGGTCGAGTCGGTCCAATGTGTGCACACAGCGGCGCCAAACCTCGGGCTGGCTGTAGATTTCGCGTAGTGTCATTTCTCCGTGTTCCATCGTGGCTCCATTCTGTCAGCATCAATATTGGGCGGGGGGACAGAGAAAATCAATGCCTCCCGAAGCTTTGCATTCTTCCGCATTTGCAGCAGTCCTTCGCCTTATTTTGCTTTTAAACGAAATAATAGCATATAAAACGGAATAACAACACAACAAAAAACATGTCTTGAATGTTAATATGTATCCAAATCGAAATTCTCTTCGGGCTGTTTGGCGGCGAACCTTTCTGGAGTTTGATCCTCTCTATATGGTGCGTGTGCGTCGGAGAGAATGCTGCCCAGATTTACTCCGAATAGGCCCCAAAGCGCAACAAACGGATACCGTTATGGGAAAAAGGGTCAAGTGGGCTGCGAGAGTTGGGTGGAGTGATGGAGGACGCGCGTGCGTAATGTGTCTCCGATAAGCAGTGGCTAGTGCAACATCGTTGACGGGACGCCGGAGTGGTGTTCCTGATGCTTGGGGACGGCCTTTCTCAGGCAGGTCACTTCCTTGCTGAACAAACGGAAACAGAATAGATGAAGGGAGCCCGACCATGATGGCAATGACAAACCTTTCAGCTGCCAGTTCCGGATCAGTCGACTTTTCCGCCAAGCGCGGCTACAACCTTTTTCTTCTTGTAGTTGCAGGACTGGGCGGCTTGCTCTACGGGATGGACATAGGCATCATTGGCGGCGCGCTGCCCTATCTGGCGGCCACCTCGCGCTTGAATACTGCAGAGCTTTCCGTAATCGTTGCGGCCATGATGCTGGGTGGCGTTGTCTCCACCCTGTTCGCCGGGATGCTTGCCGAGTGGATGGGACGCAAGCCGCTGATGATTCTCTGTGGCATCGCCTTTGTCGTCAGCATTCCGGTTATCGCCCTTTCACACGGTTATGCGCCCTTGTTTTTCGGTCGTCTTTTGGAAGGCGTTAGCGCCGGATTAATCGGTGTCGTGATCCCCTTGTATCTGGCCGAGTGTCTGGCGGCCTCGGACCGGGGTATGGGCACGGCCGTATTTCAGTGGCTCCCCACCTCGTCAATGGTCTTTGCGGCCCTGATCGGCATCTACTTCAGCTATCACGTTGCGGCCGTGGCCAAGACTGGCGATGCCTTGGCCCTTTTCGCCTACAAGGATCATGCATGGCGCAATCTCTTCTGGGTTGCGCTGCCTCCCGGCGTTTTGTTTCTGTTGGGCAGCCTGATGGTCTCTGAATCGCCACGCTGGCTGTTTAAGCGTGGCAAGAAAGAACAGGCATACACGGCCCTGCTGCGCTCACGCTCGGGGCAACAGGCCAAACTCGAAATACTGGAGATGGAAGAGTCGGCGCGCAATGCCTCGGCTACCAGCTTGTCCGGCGAGAAGATTCAAGAGTCGCTTTTGCGCCGCAAGTATGTTGTACCGTTTGTGCTGGCTTGCCTCGTCCTCTTCTGCACGCAGGCGACAGGCGTCAATTCAATCATTGGCTACAACACCAGCATCCTGCTGCAAAGCGGTCTCCCCGATCTCCATGCACACTGGGGCTATGTCGTCTTTACCTCGATGAATTTTCTGCTGACTATCGTGGGCATGGCGCTGGTGGATCGAAAGGGCCGCAAGTTCCTCCTCGTCGTGGGCACCAGCGGCATCATTCTCTCGCTTGTTGGCGTGGGCATTTTGTTTCTGCGCACCGAAAAATTCAGTATGGATGCGCGCGCCCAGGTGCAGACCATGGTAAATCCGAACCAAGCGATGACGCTGCACTTCAACCGCGACCAGGCCGCTCAACTGCTGGTTGCTCAAGCCGGCGCGGGCAATCGGATCGAGGCAGGACGCGCTTCGCTGGCCATCATTTATTCCTATGGTGATTTCACCGCCGCCACCAGCTTTGTGCGCTCCGACGACTCCGCCGCCCGGCCCATTGAAATCACCCGCGCCAGTTGCGTGCCCGCTAACAAGGTTGCGGCCTTCTTTATGAATCCTCTTGGCAATCTGCAGACCGCGCAGACCGCGCCGCTGAAGATAGAGAAAGCCCTGATCTGCCAGGTGCCTGACTCAACTCATGGATGGCTAGTCGCTTTCGGTCTATTCCTGTTCATGGGGTTCTTTGCGTTGGGGCCGGGCGTGTGCGTGTGGCTGGCCCTGTCGGAATTGATGCCCACCCGCATCCGTTCCAACGGTATGAGCATTGCACTGGTCCTCAACCAGTTAGCCTCAACCACGCTGGCCGGCATCTTCCTGCCCTTCGTCAGCAAACACGGCTACTCTTCAATCTTCTTTCTCTTTGCCGGATTCACTGTGATCTACTTCATTGTCGCCGCGTTCTTTCTGCCGGAAACCAAAGGAAAAACGCTGGAAGAGATCGAGGCGCATTTTGAGGGGAGCGCAGCTATGCGACTTCCGTCTGAGAGCCGGTAGGCGCTTTGAGGAGCAATTCATTCCATTGCTCCTGTATGTACCTGAATGCATAGTCTCAACAGGTTGCTGTCGTTGACCCCGGCTCTGCTGATGTGATGGGCGGCAACCTGTTCAGACTGGCATGAGGTCGATGCCAGTTGTATAGATGTGCCCGGAGTCCAGCTCCAGGCTGCGTTCGTCTGAGTTCTGATAAGTACGGAGACAGGCTCATTCGCTCAGGTCAATCCAGTACATTCATCCCAACCTTGCGCGGATAGAGTCAACCCATGATGAATTTCCTTGTAGACCGCATTCTTAAATTTGGATCACCTTCGAGTATCGCGTTGGCGTCCACTGCCGGGTGCTTCGTATTAATACGCGGCTCGCGGCAGATCGCAACGGAATCGGATGGATCAAACTCATCGGATTCCATATGCGCCGATGACAGGTCGAGCCAGCCGTTGGCAGGCATCAGCGCCGCACTCTTCCTAATGGCCTTCGTCGCGAGTGAAGCGCTTGTCATGATTCGGGCGTTTTATCGCTGACTCATATCTGATATTCCGCCGGGTTCATGGCAAGACCATTGTCGGCTTCTCGCAGCTGTCCTCAGGCAATTGATCGAGCAAGACCACATTGAGCAACGATCTATGCACCTGGATGCGGTCCTTATAACTAATCAGGCCAAGGTTGCGGAAGCGATTCATGAAGAAGCTGACGCGGGACCTCGTGGTGCCGATCATTTCCGCCAAGGTCTCCTGGGAGACTGGTGGAATGAAGGTTTCCGGTTCCCCCGGCTTGCCAAACTCGGCCATCAGCAGGAGAACTCTTGCCAGGCGCTTTTCGCTGGAGTTGAATAGCTGATCGACAAGATCGGCCTGGGTGCGCATGCTGCGGGCAAGCAGAAACCTCAAGAAAAAGTCGGCGAATGCAGGTTCATCATGCATTTCGCGGGTCATCTCGTCTCTGCTTATTCTGAGCGCAGTGGACGTGTTTATTGCGGTCGCGGTGCACAGGCGCAACCCGGGGATTGCCGCAAGGGACTGCTCTCCAACAAATTCGCCAGGCTCGATGATTCCTATAGTGGCTTCCTTGCCGTTTGAGGAAACGACGGTGAGCTTGGCACGGCCCTTTTGAAGATAGAAAATGCAGTCTGGCAGATCTCCCTGGGTGAAAAAGGCCTGCTTCGGCTGAAACTCGACTATTCGACCCAAGCCGGGCTTCGCGAGAAAGGCGGCGATATCAAACTCGGATTCCACCGTTTCGTTCACTTTCATTCGACCTCGCTATGTGGCTTGAATGTCGACTGTGATCAGTTTTCCCGGGGTCCAGGAAAACATGCTTCGAAGATCGGAGTTAACCAATCCTTGCGTCCCGGCCTCCACAATGAGGTATCCAAATTGCTTTCTGCGGGGAGGCCCAAGATAGAGGTCACCGTTCTCACGAGGTGAGCGCCTCTACACTCAGTTCTTAAAGAAGTTTGCGCTTATCCTCCCCGCGTCGCTGTTCAATATTGCTCACCATGCGAAGTCCTGCGCTGTGCCTAGCTGCTGCAAATGTTGGCGGGAAGCGTGCAACCTGGAGGTCTGAAATCGCCAGAAGACCGGTTCTTCATGGTCTGTTTCGGCAGAGCAAGCGGGTTCGACCACCCTTGTACTTGACAGATTCAAAAAAACTTATGCCATGTTTGGAGGTTGACGTTTAGACGGAAAATGGCGCAACTACAGAAGACTAGAAGGGTGGATCCATCGGTCCGGCTCCCAAGACATTGCCTGACCGGCTTAACCACGCGTTTTACCAAAGCAAGCCATACATCACGCAAGAGTCTCGTTCTTCGGGAATGTGCGAGTGCGGCTGGACGGAAGCGCAAGCATGGATTCGCGCCCCAGTGGCGTGCTTTTGCTCCACAATTGGCAGGGCAGGCGGCGCAGCGCGCAGAGCTGATGCATCCAGCAAACTGCATGGCTCCTATTGCTCAGACCGGTGTGATGCTTGCGTCTAGAGTGAAGTGTGTAAGGGCAGGTTGAAGACAGATCCCGGTAAAGCAATGGGAATAAACGAACACCCTAAACCCCTTATGGTGGCTGATCAAGCCGGGCTAATCTTTACGGCTACAAACCATCCCACGCAACACAAGGAACCGCAGACACCTTAAAGGGGGGTCAAACATGCGCGGACTCAAAACTCTACTGAGTACAACAGCATTGCTCGCTGGTCTGGCCCTGGCGCCAGCAGCCAATGCCCAAATCGAGGTCGGCATCGGCATTCAGCCGGTTTGCTCTTACGGCTACTACGATTACGCACCCTATGCCTGCGCGCCTATGGGCTTCTACGGTCCAGGGTACTTCTACAACGGCATCTTCCTTGGTATGGGCCCATGGGCCAACTGGGGCTATGGGCACGGCTGGGGCGGGCATCGCTTCGGCGGGGCGGGCGGCGGAAGCTATCGTGGCGGCGGAGGCTATCGTGGCGCAGGCTATCGCGGCGATGGCGGCAATCGTGGCGGCGGTGCACGTGGTGGCGGCTATCGTGGCGGCGGCGGCGGTGCCCGCGGTGGCGGCGGACATGCCGGCGGCGGTGGACATGCAGGTGGCGGTGGCGGACATGCCGGTGGCGGCGAACGCGGTGGCGGCGGTGGTGGACGTCGCTAACCAATAGCTGCTGAAGAATGCAGCGGACTGTGCAAGAAGCGGCGGGGCTTAACAGCTCCGCCGCTTCGCGTTTACCGCGGCATTTCTGGCGCTCATCATGCCTACTCGGAAGGTAAGCACTTTTGCATCGCTTGCGGCGCGACCGACGAAACCGACGAGACCGAGTTACTGGAGAGCCTTCTGGTCATCACCTGGAAGTGATAACCCATTACCGCCAGAGTCATGGCAGCGCCGACGCAATGGCGATAGCGTGTGGCCACGGTCAACAGGAATTTCCAGTAGCTCCATCGCTGCCGGCCGAAGACTCCTTGGCGGACGATCGAGGTGACAAAGGCGCGCGCATTGCCCACGGTCAGCCACTGCTGCCTGGTTTGCTTCACGCCAGATCGCGGGTGGGTGCGGCTGAGATAGAGCTTGACGCGCTCATAGTATGCCTCGCAGGAGTAGATTCTTTTGAGCACCGAGCGATAGCCCTCAACCAGCTTCGCGGCATCCATGTTCGGAAGGAAATTCAGCTTGTCATCCGTATTGTCGCCGCGGCCCACATTGAGAATCCGCCCTTCGCTTCGCAGTCGCCGGAATAACTGGGTTCCGGGCATGGCTTGCAGCAAGCCGACCATGGCGATGGGAATGCCGCTCTTCTGGATAAACTCGACCATGCGGTCGAAGATATCGTCGCGATCAGTGTCGAAGCCCAGAATGAAGCCGCCCATCACCTGCATTCCATAACTCTGAATGGCGGCCACACTGTCGAGCAGGCTGCGCCGCGTATTCTGCAGCTTGTTGCAGGCGACGAGGCCGGATTCATCAGGGGTCTCGATGCCCAGGAAAACCGAAACGAAGCCGGCATCTTTCATCAATTGCATCAATTCCGGATCGTCGGCCAGGTTGAGCGAAGCTTCGGCGTTGAAGTCGAAGCTGATTTTGTATTGGTTGCGCCATTCGGCAAGCGCCACGCATAACTCCTTGGCACGTGATTTGTTGCCAATGAAGTTGTCGTCGACGATAAACACTGCTTCGCGCCAGCCAGCCGCGCGTAACTGATCCAGCTCGGCGAGCACCTGCGTCACGGACTTGTTGCGCGGACGGCGTCCGTAGATTTCGATGATGTCACAAAACTCGCAGTTGAAGGGGCAACCGCGCGAGTATTGCACGGCCATGGTGGAGTAGCGATGCATCTTGATAAGGCTGAAGTCGGGCAGGGGACTGGAGCTCATCTCCGGCCTTTCGGCGGCCTGATAGACCGGCTTGGCTGTTCCTTGCTCCAGACCTCGCGCAAGATCTGCGATCAGGCTCTCCGCTTCGCCGATGACCACGTGGTCCGCCTTGAGTTCGTCTGCTGAAAGACTGCTGGCGATGGGACCGCCGACGACGGTGCGCAATCCGCGCGCGCGGCACCTCTCGACGATGGCCGCCAGGGAGTCGCGCTGGACGTGCATTGCGCTTATCAGCGCCACGTCCGCCCAAGCCAGGTCACGGTCGCGCAGTCGCTCGACGTTGGTGTCTGTCAGCCGCTTATTCCAAGCCTTCGGCAACAGCGCCGCCACCGTCATCAACCCCAGAGGAGGCTGCGCTGCCCGCTTGCCCAGAAACTTGAGCGCATGTTTGAAGCTCCAATATGTATCGGGGAATTCCGGATAGATCAACAGAGCATTCATCGGCCACCTCAAGAGGAAGAAGGGCGCTGGCCAGGATGAAGCTTTACAACTCGATGCCGGCAACTGGCAGCACCGCATCGAAAACTGGCGCGGCTGCTCTCGCAACAGCGCACTACTTCCTGTATGAATTGTCCCACTGGGGAGCTGTAATGCTGTTCAAGACAGCACACTGCGTAAAAAGACGTCGCGTTTTTATGATTCGGATATCGAAAAATTTGAAGGAGAGCCGAATCAAATTGCGCGCGCCGAATGATGGCGACTGCAGTTCTTCCTGCCTTGAACAGGTCGCAATTAGCGAACAGTTTCATTCAAAGATCGGGCACTCTCTAGCCTGAGCCGCAAGAAATTCCGGCTAAAGCTAGAGAGGTATTCAAACACTCTTCTGGCTCTGCATCAGAGGCCGCGTCGCCCGGATACCAGGTTGATGACCAGGACGATTAACGCGACTACAAGCAGAATGTGAATCAGACTACCGGCAATATGGAAGCTGAAACCCAGAAGCCACAAAACAAGAAGTATGACAAAAATTCCCCAGAGCATAAGGAGTCCTTTCCCGTGTTCCCGGCGCCTTCGGCCTGAGAGCCGCCTGAGGCGCCCGCAATGTAATCACAGTCGTTTATCGGCGATTAGTTCTCAGCATGGGCCTGCTGCTTTGCCCCTCTGACTGCGTCGATGAACCTGTTTGCAAGGGTTGGTACGGCTACCTCGCCGTGCAGAACCTGGCGTGTGGAGACGTCGCGTCCGTAGCAGGCATCCATGGAACTGTCATCCCGGCGAATATCGGCCCCGGTCAGCGTGAGCCCCGCGAAGGCACCCTTGGCTCGCGAGTAGGTGAGGATCTCGGTATTCAGCTTCCAGTCAGTATCGGCTGTGGCATGGCGTCCTACCGGCCCGGCTGCTGCGGAAGCGTCCGCTCCAATCTGGAATTTGGCATTTTCCAGGCGTTGCATTCCTCGATCACCCTGGAAGATCATAACCAGATCCACGCCTTCGACTCCGATCTGCAATCCCCAACTGCCGCCGGTAATAGCAAAGAACGCCGGCGCACTCCATCCGTTTGCGGTCCGGCATGTGGCAATGCCTTTGCCGTTTTCTCCGCCAAACACTAGTCCCGCCTTGATCATGTGCGGCACTACTGCCACGCACTGTGCGTGATCCAGCACTTCTTCCGGAATGCCTCTATCCGGCGCGCCCATGATCTGGTGCAGCACCAACGCTGCATTATCCAACCGGTTCTGTACTTCCTCGCGAGTCTCGGCGAAGGCAACTGTAGCCGCGCCGAGGCTGAACAATGCCACCAACGTCACAAATTTTTTCATAAATCTCCTTTTCCTACCCTTGCGTAGCGTCCGCGCTTTAGACGCATCAGAGGCGCATTAGGTATTTCCACACTAGAGATATGGCGGGAAGCGGTCTGTTCAAGAATGCTCACGGCATGATCGGAGCGCGGGACGGAATTTGGGGGTCTGAGGAATGACCGCTGGGCCATGAGCAAAATTAACCAACCTTTTCTTCGCGGCTAATGTACAATTGAATTACGGCGTTGTCTCCCCATTGCGCCGTATGATTTGGGTCTGCGCTTCCCACCTATTTCCCACTAGGTCAGGATCTCGCTCCAACGACGGCCTCACTCTAATAGCTTCAGTCTTTTGCTAGCCAAGAAGCATACGGCAATGGTTTTTTGAACGACCTCTCATGCAAAGACTGCGGCCCGAAGGAGGCTTTTGTTATGGCTAATGTTGCCCATCTCATTCCTGCTCAACCTACTTTTGCTCGCACCGCTTTCGATGCCGCTGTCTTTCTATCCAATGCTGGTTTGGGGCGAAGAATCGTTCAGACAGCGCCAAAGCACGCCATTTTTTCGCAAGGAGATCCAGCGGACTCTGTCTTCTATCTTCAGCAAGGCAGCGCAAGGGTTACTGTAGTTTCGACAGCCGGTAAGGAAGCGACGATCAGGCTGTTATCCCCCGGAGATTTTGCAGGAGAAGAGTCGCTGGCGACTGTGTCTGGGTTGCGGTTGTCTACTGCCTTGGCTGTTACCCCTTGTACCTTGCTCAGAATAGGGCGGGATGAGATGGCGCGCGTAATACAAGAGGAACTAGTGTTCTCAAATCTGTTCCTAAAGTTTCTTCTGGCCCGCAGTATGCGCACTCAGGCCGATCTGGTCGACCAGCTCTTCAACTCCAGCGAGAAGCGGTTGGCGAGAGTCCTCCTTTTAATGGCGGAATTAGCCAAGCCCGACGATCCGGAGATGCTGATTCCAAAAATTTCGCAGGAGGCTTTGGCGGAGATGATAGGCACCACGCGGTCCCGCGTCTGCTTCTTTATGAATCGCTTCCGTGAGCTCGGCTTTATCGAATACAAAGGCCGCATTCGAGTGCATAAGTCGTTACTTAATGTACTGACAGTGCCAACTTCTCGGTTCGGTCATGAGCGCTTATTTGCCAGTCGGATATTGGATAGTTCAGTGGCCAGATCGATCCAGCGGTCTACGAGCGTCTTCATGACCTCGTAGTTCTTCAGTTC
>Ga0187847_10003271_pt1 | contig 12477 bp, 6 predicted proteins | sample June2016WEW_4_10_FD_132458 | JGI IMG/M metagenome (GOLD analysis project Ga0187847, IMG submission 132458) | Peatland microbial communities from SPRUCE experiment site at the Marcell Experimental Forest, Minnesota, USA - June2016WEW_4_10 | ecosystem: Environmental > Terrestrial > Soil > Wetlands...
ACTCTCATCGGGAAGCTCAGGCGAAGATCACGTGACAGTGCTTCTTTCTCCTGCCGACGTCTTTGCTGCTGACGATGGTATGCACCTCCGTTCAGTTGATTCATCGCGTATCACCGCTCAGATCTACTTGCCGAATGGCGAAATCGTCAACCCTCATTCGCTCTGGCATGAACAGACATTTAATGTCGAACCACGGAAGATCGAGTTCGACTGGAGGAGCAGCCGCGAAGCCGCTTCGAGACCGCCCATCCGCATGGACGCACATGTCGATGGACGCAAGGGCCCGATGCCTTTGGCGCCTGACGGCGCGGATTTTACTGGCGCAGCGAAGTGGACCCTGCAGATTCCATCGCAACCAATGAATGGCATGAGCGACATTTATTTGCGCATTCGCTACGCCGGAGATGTGGCCAGACTTTCGCTGGACGAAAGGCTGCTGGATGACGACTTCTATAACGGGCGTACGTGGGAAATTGGCCTCAAAAGATTCTTGCCAGATGTTTTTGGTAAGAAGCTCGAGGTGAGCGTTCTGCCACTGCCGCGCAAGGCGCCGATCTACCTGGATGCCCGCGCCTGGGCGCCGATGAACGCAGACGGGCAGACTGGCAAGGTGCTCGGTGTGGAGTTGCTTCCGGAGTATGAGGTCGTGCTAAAACCACCAAAGCCCTGAGGGTCGATACAACCCCATGCTTGGTTGATGTTTTCTGAGCCCGCAGCCACACGGCCGACTACGCAATCACTAGGCTACAATTCGAGCGAAGACGGCGGGTTGGCGATTGTGATTCTTAAGCTGGATAGGCAAATGATTCTCGGATGGAAGCCGACAAGTGAGGAGTCAGCCAGTTATCGATCGCCTCGGCAAGCCCCAACAAACTCCAGACGCAACGGTTCCATCATGCTCTGCGCATGCGCACTTCTATGCTTTGCTCTTCCCGCATTCACCCAGGCACCGAACGTCATCCGGTTCAGGGACATTAGCCGCGAAGCTGGAGTCACCACTGTACCTCACTCTTCGCCGGACAGGCGGCGCCTTGTGGAGATGATGGGTGGAGGGGTTGCGCTATTCGATTGCGACAACGACGGCATGCTTGACATCCTTACGGTGAATGACTCAAGCGTGGGCCAGTACCTCAAGGGCGGAGAGCTGATGGTGACTCTCTATCATCAGGATTCCCCGCTGCACTTTTCAGACACCACGATTCAAGCGGGCCTGACGACGAAAGGCTGGGGCATGGGCGTTGCCATTGGCGATTTCGACAACGACGGTTTTCCGGATATTTACGTGACGGGCTACGGGCACAATGCGCTTTATCACAATCTGGGCGGATGCAAATTTGAGGACGTAACCGAGAAGGCGCACGTGGAAGGGGGCGGATTCAGCGCAGCAGCAGCGTGGGCCGATTATGACCGCGATGGCTATCTGGATCTTTTTGTCTCGCGATACGTGAACTCAGACCTGCACCACCTTCCCCAAGCGGGCATGCGCGGTTTCGACTATCAGGGATTGCAAATGGAAGTGCCGCAACTGGACGGACAGACGGATCTTCTGTACCGCAATCGCGGCGATGGGACATTCGAAGACGTGTCACGAAAGGCCGGAGTCGACAACGCTGAAAAACGGCTGGGCATGGGCGTTGTTTGGGGCGACTACGATAACGATGGTTGGCCCGACTTGTTCGTGACAAACGATATGGGGCCTAACTATCTCTTCCACAATCGGCACAATGGAACATTTGAAGATGTCGGTTTGTGGTCGGGAACCGCGGTCGACGAGCAAGGCAAGTCTCTGAGCAACATGGCTGCGGACTTTGGAGATATTTACCATGATGGCAACCTGGCATTACTAATCACGCGCTACATGCACCAGCCCATTAGCCTCTACAAGAATCAGAAATCGCAGGGGTTTGCGGATGTTACCGGGCCATCACACCTTGCGCGTGGTTCTGATGCATTTGTGCGCTGGGGGAGCGGCTTTGCGGACTTCGATAACGACGGATGGCCCGACATATTTGTGGCAAACGGCAACTTCAGCCCGCTGACCGATGCGCTGGCGCACGAACCACGTTATCGAGAACCGCTGCAGGTGTTTCACGATAACGGGAACGGCACCTTCAACGATGTCTCCGACCAATCAGGTCTGAACAATGGGCCGTTTCAGTCGCGTCGCGGAACCGCATTCGGGGATATCAATAACGATGGAAATATTGACGTGGTTGTCTACAACGCGGGCGGCCCGCCTTCCGTCTACCTGAACGAAACGAGGAATTCGAATCATCGCGTTCTGTTTCGGCTGGTGGGCACGAAAAGCAACATAGGGGCCGTTGGTGCGAGAGTCACGGTGGTGACGGCGTCGATGGAGCAGATGGATGAAGTTCGAGGCGGAGGAAGCTATCTGTCAAGCAACGATCAGCGGCTGCATTTTGGGCTGGGCAGCGAGAGACTGATGAAGAGAGTGACCATTCTCTGGCCGAGCGGGCTCAAAGAGGAGATCAAAGACATTCCTGCAGATACGATTTACACCGTGGTTGAAGGTCAGGGAATCAAAGGGACCGTCAAACTCGCTGAGCTCGGAAAGTAATCGTATCGAAACTCGTTATGGATTTGGTTGGGCCGAGGCGATTGCTTCTGCGAGACGTCGAGCTTCAACGCTGCCGGGGTCTATCTCCAACGCATGCGCTGCCGCCCGCTTTGCCTCTTGCCACTTGGCTTCGTCGGCCAGCGTTGCCGCTAGATTGATCCATGCGACCAGATACGAAGGTGACGCGTGGACAGCGGCTCGATAGCTGCTTTCGGCCTGGACGAGGTCGCCGGCTTTTCCGCTGATATAACCGAGCTGGTTTTGCGCCTCGGCCAAATTCGGGTTCAGTTCAATGGCGCGCTGGAGTTCGGCCTTCTCACTGACAAGGTCATTTGTCTTGTCGAGGGCCCTCGACAATTTGTAGGCCACGCGCGCTTCGCTGGGATCGTCGGAGAGTGCCTCGCGATAGAAGGCGACAGCCTGCTGAGCATCGCCTGCCGCCAATGCCCGATCTCCCAATTCGATCTTGCCAACGGCGAGCGCCTGATCGGACTCGGCCTTCCTCATGGCCTGATAAGTTTGCATTGTTTCCTGTGCCTGCGCAGTATCACCGAGGCTCTGCAGAACCTTGGCAAGTTCGTATTGCACTGCAGGCTCCTTGTCGCCGAGTTCGATTGCCTTTTCCAGTTGTGCCTTCGCGCCAGGAAAGTCTTTGAAACTGAAAAGTACGTTGGCCAGCGCGGTGTGCGACTGAAAGTAGTCGGGCTTTAGAGCCACAGATTGCTTAAGATGCATGCGCGCCTGCGCTAACTCCCCATCGCGCATTTCCATTTGCGCATTCAGATAGAGCACTTCCCAATTGCGAGGCGCGGTGGACATCAGCTTTTTTCCAAGTATCTGTGCCTTCTCTGAATGGCGGGAGACGAGGACTCGCAAGTAGAGAACCTGTGTGTTGAAGTCGCCTGGGTGCCGATCCAGCGCAGCGGACAGAACGTTTTCTGCCTCATCCGGCCTTTCAAGCAGCTTAAGAACTACAGCCAGTTCATTCGCCAGCGAGAGCGAATCCGGCGCGGCATCCAACCCTTCGCGAAGCACCTTCATTGCTTCGTGGAGTTGCAGCGTTTTGGCATACGCCAATCCCAGGTTGAGGCTCTGCTGCGCTGTTCGCGGGGTTTGACGAGCCGGTTGTTCAAGCAATGCAATGGTTCCCGTGTAGTCTTTGTCGTTGAGCAGATCGCTGGAGAGCCCATCCAGCGCAGCAGTCGAGGCGGGATCGATGGCCAACGCGGTTCGCCATTCCTGTTCCGCATCCGCAGTCCGGCTTGCCCGATCGAAAGCGGAGCCAAGCACGAGATGAGGGCGCGCATCCGCAGGGTTGAGGAGTGCTGCCTGCCGCAGCGGCGAAACGGATGTCAGCAGATCGCCGGCGGAGTAGAGGCTGAGCCCCCACATGTAATTCAACGTCGCCGAATCCGGCTGGAGCTTCACTGCTTCTGCAAAAGCTTGCGCTGCGCACTGGAATTGCTTCCGATCGCCGAACCATTTTCCAATATCTGCATAGGCGTCCGCGGTGGGCTTACCCTCGAGACGCGCCTCGATTCCCGGCGGCGCGGTACATGACGCAGAGGCGAGTGCGGTTCCTGTCAGTAAAACGAAAATCACCAACGCAGACGCCGCTCTGAGCGCAAGGCAAATCTCAAGTAGGCAATTGTGCATGAGTGTCATGAGGCCCACCTCCTCAACTGTTCGAAGAGTTGGAAGATGATCGATCGTTGTCCGCTGCGGATTACACATCAGCCGACCCTCAAACTACGGCGAGCCTCAACAGGGCCGAGGAAGCCGGAACACCCCTGTTGCACGTTGCAGTGTACAACCAATTGCTGAGAGCGTGTACACTCCGGAATTCAGATTTCTGATTGAGGGCGATAGGAAAAGATGCAAGGATTGGTCCGAGTGCAGGGCCTGCATTTACGGCGTCGCGGCAGGGAGCCCACTACGGTAAGAAGATGGACTTGGAAAAATGACTCGTAAGGACAACCGCCACACTTTCTAGACCAAATCAGAAGCGGTGGGCATCGCGTAACTTCAACAAACGGATGTATATATCACTCCGATCGTCAACTTGAAACGTCGTTCTAAAATAATCCACCTTATCCTACTTTCGGCAGATGTACGACCACATTGCGGGAGCGTAATGTTCGACACGACTTGGAAACCGCCATCTGCAACGATTGAACCGGCCCGGACGGCAGATGGATTGTGTCCTCCAACGAAATAGGCACTAGGAACGCAAACCAATGAAAACGGTTCCAATGAAATACCAAACCGTTCTGAGCGATCACGTTAGTTCACTTCTGGAGGTGGCTGTGCAAATGATCAATGCGAAGTATCTACGAGTGCTGACGATGTTGATCCTCGTCTGCACCGGGATTTTGGTTTACGGACAGGGCACAAGCGCGAGTTTGACTGGCTACGTCACTGATCCTTCCGGGGCTGCAATTCCTGGAGCCACGGTGACCGCTACGAACGTGGGAACAAACTTTGTCCAGACGGTCAAGACCGATGGCGTGGGTGCATTCTTGCTGAGGCCCTTGCCGATCGGCACTTACTCCTTGGCCATCGACTCACCGGGATTTACGCACTATACCCAGACGGGTATCGAACTGACGGCAAATCTTTCTGCCACGCAGGATGTTCACCTCAAGGTTGGATCCAGCAAGAGCGAGGTCGTCAGTGTCACCGCGGACGCCGAACTGATTAACACCACTTCGGCTGAGTTAGGCACCACGGTAGACCAAAACGCCATCTCGGAGTTGCCGCTAAACGGCCGTGATCCATCGTCGCTCGTACTGCTCGCACCGGGTACTTCGAACGTGCTTCAGCATGGCGGCGAAGGCATACAGTCGGGATTCTCATTTGCAACGGAGACGGGAGCGTCGTCGAACGGCGGCCGCCAGGGCAGCACATATTACATGCTGGATGGCGTGTCGAACATGGATAACTACAACGACCTGACCGCGCCGTTTCCGAATGCCGACGCCACGCAGGAATTCCGCGTAATCTCAAACAACTTCAGCGCCATTTATGGGTTCTCACCGGGCGCGGTGGTCAGCATCGCAACCAAGTCCGGCACTAACTCATTCCACGGCGGAGCGTTCTGGTTTGTGCGCAACAACGACTTGAACGCAGCAAATTGGTTCAGTAAGGCGGTCGATCCCCTCAAGCGCAACCAGTTTGGTGGATTTGCGGGCGGACCCATCAAGAGAGACAGGCTCTTCTTCTTCGGCAATTACCAGGGAACCAGGCTGGTGGAAGCCTCGGCAACAAACCTTACCTACACGCCGACTGCGGCTATGTTGAACGGCGACTTCAGTGGGATTTCAACTCTGCTGAACGGGCCGTTTGAAACGATCAACGGCAAACCCAATCAACTTGCGCCGGGAACCAAGCTGAACGCTGCGTCTGTGGCCATCACCAATGATGGATTGCCCGGCCACTCGTCCTCGGTGACACAGGCAGCCAATGGCCAACTGTACTACGAAGCCGCAGCTCTGAAGAATAACTACGACGAAGGCACAGGCAAAATCGACTTTGATATCTCGAAGTCCCAACGACTCAGCTTGCGCTCGTTTACCAACAACTTCACAGAGCCTTCGGGAGATACGCCGGGTAACATCCTTTCCGTGCTCAACCTGAGCAACTGGAATTATGGATTTCAGGAGAGAATGGAGTACTACAACAATGTGCTTGAACATACCTGGACCATCAATCCTACGACCGTCAACACGGTAGCCGTATTCTGGTCAGAAATGAGCGCGCACAATTCTGCCGCCGTGCTTGATAACAGCGGAAAACCCATGTGCTTCTCCCGCTACATCACCGTGGATGAATTGCCAGGCCAGTGCTACATGGAAGGATTCACCGTTGGTAACCAGGGATTCAACGGTGGCTGGACCGAACCTTCGCAGGAAGTTCGCAACACTTATGGATTCACTGACACCTTCATCAAGACACTCAATCGCCACACGCTTTCTGCAGGCGTTGACTTACTGCACCAATTCGCCGAGGAGTATACGCAATATCCAACGCAGCCCATCATCAGCTTCAGCAATGGCAGTTACACCGGCAATGGCCTGGCCGACTTCCTGCTTGGCTATATGTCAGAGTACGAGCAGGGTGCGGGAGAAATTGCCGATGTTGCGGGGTGGCAAGTTGCTCCCTACTTCCAGGACGAATACCGCCTACGGCCCAATTTGACGCTGAACGCCGGACTGCGCTGGGATCCAAACTATGCACCCACTTCCGCCGGCGGACGCGGCGCAGCATTTGTCGCAGGACAACAGAGCACTGTGTTCCCCAATGCGCCTTTGGGATTGATCTTCCCTGGAGACAAGGGAATGACATCGACCTTGATGAACGACTCAACCGGCTACTGGGAGCCGCGCCTGGGCATATCGTGGCAGCCCAATGGCTTCCCGCATACCGTGCTTCATGCCGGCTTCGGGTTGTTTACCGGTCCGCTTGAGTATTCCTCCTATAATCACGCGGCGGACATTGCGCCTTTCAGCCCGCTCTATAACTTCTACGGAAACAACGGCAGCTGCGCCGGAGGATGCCACCCAAATACCAACCAACAGATCATTGGACCGTTGAACTTCAACAACCCGTGGTCGACCTTTACAGGAACCGGCAATACCAGCCCGTTCCCACCATTCACCTCAGTGTCCTACAAGCCTGCAACCAATTCCCCGATCGCAACCCCGGTTACCGTCGATCAAGCGTTCGCGCGGAACTTCAAGCTTGGCATCACGCAGAGCTGGAATGTATCCATTGAGCAGCAGATCGGCTCAACCATGGTCGCGCGTTTGGCTTATGTTGCAAGTGAGTCTTTCCATCTGTCGGACGCTATCGACCAGAATGCCGCTATCTATTCCACGGCTGTGCCCAGCGGCACGCGGCCCTACTCAAACTTTGGACAGATTCTCACCGACTTCAGCACCGCAACCTCAAGCTACAACTCACTGCAAGCCGGGTTTGAGCGCCACATGTCGCACGGCCTGCAGGTGCAGTCCAACTTCACTTGGTCAAAGACCATCGATGTAGCAAGCTCAGGTAATGTTTCCTTCGGCACCCCCTATCTTGGGGACCCATTCAACCTGGCCTGGAATCGCGGTAACTCGACTCTGAGCCTTCCGTGGAACTCAGTGACTAACTTCATCTACCAGGCTCCAAACCTGCGCGGGCATGACAAGCTGATGCAGGAGACGCTCGGTGGATGGCAACTGAGCAGCATTATCACCTTCCAGGCGGGCAATCCCTTTTCCATCGAATCTCCCGATTCCAACAACTCCGGTTCGCAGCAGTATCAGGATCGCGCTGATCTCGTTCCTGGGCAGCCGCTCAGCGTCGGAAGAGGAAACCACTGGGATTGGGTTGGCAATGGAAGCTTCTTCAATACCAAGGCTTTCGTCACCAACGCAGTGGGGACCTTTGGCGATAGCGGAAAGAACATCATGTTTGGACCGCGGATCTCAACTGCGGATGCGGCAATCATGAAGAGCTGGGGCATTACTGAAGGTATGAAACTGCAGTTCCGCTGGGAAGCCTTTAACGCTCTCAATCATCCCAGCTTCGCTAATCCCTCCGCCAGCTACGGCAATACAGTTACCTGGGGCGGCTTTGGATCAATTGGCGCAGTCGGCAACATTCCGCCGCGTGTGATGCAAGGCGCTCTAAAGCTCACGTTCTAACACAGGCTGTAATGAGGCCCGGGCGATGTCTCCGCTCGGGCCTTTTCTTTTCCATCCAGGATGAACAGTGACCAATTAACTCTGCAGAAGCGTGAGGCGGAAGACTTCACCAAGTGAAGGTTCCGGAAGTATCGCAGGTGTCCGTGAGGTTTGAGGATGAATGGCGGAAGGTCAGGGATTCGAACCCTGGAGGGCCTTTCAGCCCCGCCGGTTTTCCTTACGACTATAGCTTTCGCTACCAAGCATGAGCTTGTTTGTGGTCTGGACTTTGTCTTCGCCATAGCTCCAAAGAGCCTTAGGCGGGAGCCGTCAAGTCTCTACACGTTGCCGGCCTGTAGCAAAACCGGAGATGCCGTATCTCGAAGCCAATGCATTCAAGTCGACGCGACCATCAGGGAACGGCGACCCGGAACAAACTGAACCGGACACATCTTCTCTGGTTTTGCCCGAAGCTAGCCTTCGCTCGGCGTTGCCTCGGGTCTTCCCAGGGGTTTCGCCGACTTTGACTCCTTACATCTGTTGCGTTTCCACGACAGCGCTCGATTCAACAAGACCGGTGCATTCAACCGCTCTGCCAACCTTCCGTAATTCGAACCATATCACAGCGTTGAATAAAATGCAGCAGCGCTCGACAGCCCACGCTGTCCTTTAAAACTGACCCTCTCTGCTTTGAAGAGAACCAGCGATCTGTCCAGATTTCAACTTCGCATTTAACCCTGCAATCAGTTCGATGAACATCCAGACGAACTCTCTGTTAACCTTCTTGATTCCTTCAGCTGCCACCAGATACTTCTTCATTTTCAACATCCTGCAACAATTTCTTAATATTTTGCTTTCACGATATCACTCGCATATGAGACCCGCATCCCCTAACCCCACACTGGCGGTGGTCAGCAATGGCCCGTCTCAAATCGCGCAAAGTGGATATGGTCCGCCGCACCTATCCGGACGACACTGAATCCCCGGCACTCGATGGCAAAACAACGCAGCTTCACATCAAATCTCGGGCTTTACGTCTACAGCGGAGCCGCCATCTTTCTCGGCATCCTCGGCCTTGTCTCCGGCGACTTCGCCACGGTCTGGCAGCACGTCGGCCCCAACATCCCTCTGCGCGTACCGCTCGCCTATCTCACCGCGATCATCGAACTCGCCGGTGGGATCGTGCTTCTCGTGCCCCGCACCGCCCGCATTGGCGCTCTGACCCTCACCGCTCTCTACTCCGTTTTCACGCTCATCTGGGTGCCTGAGGCCTTTGTGAATCTCACCAACTACGACCCCATCGGCAATGTCTTTGAGGAGTTCTCCCTGGTCGCGGGGGGCTTGGTCCTCCTCGCAGCTTTCTCGCCTGCCGGTTCGTCCATTGCACGCCGCCGGCACTTCTTCGTGCTCCTCTTTGGTATCTGCCCCATCTCCTTCGGCATCGTCCATATCAAGGACATGCCCGGCCTGTTGGGTGCGATCCCTGCTTGGCTACCACCAACCAGGATGTTCTGGTGCTATGCCACCACGTTGGGCTTTTTCGCAGCCGCTGTAGCCATCCTCACCGGCATCATGGCTCCGCTTGCCGCGCGTCTCCTCACCGCAGAGATCGTCACCTTCGAGTTGCTGTTCTGGATTCCGAACCTCTCCGCCGCACCAACCAACCACTTCAATTGGGCAGGCAACGCCATCAGCATTGCGATCGCCGGTGCCAGTTGGGTTGTCTCCGACTCTATCAGCGCCGCTGCCAAAGCCAAACCAATCCCAGCCGAATCCCCTGCCAAAGTAAGCATCGTCGCCTGAACCCGTCCTTTAACTCCGTTCAACACCGCCAACGAGCTTCATCCCACGAGAGATATTGGCGGCAACCCAGATTGAGAGCAACTGCAGTAGCGCGATGATCGGCAAGGCATACTTGAGAGCCGCAACTGCCGAGCCCCATTTCACGATGGCTAGGAACAATGTGCAGCCCAGGAAGCGTCCTGTGAACAATCCAAACTCATGATTAAAGAAGTAGGCATATTCGCTGCGCCCCTCAAGGCGAGAGACCACATCCACCACACGCAATTCGATGGGATTATAGGCTAGGTCAAGGAGCGGCTTTGCCAGCACCAGGCAGCCGATGAAAATCAGCACACCCACCGCGTTAAAGAAAACCGCATTGGCAACCGCGCCTAGAAAGAACAGGAGCAGCGCAGCAGTAAATACGACGCTGCGATGTTGGGGAGCTGTAGTGCGGCCCACTGCATACAAAACGCACGCGGAGAAAACTCCCCCAATTGCCTGCACCAGCCCAAGCGTCCCTTCCTTCCCCACCAGCAGCATGATCAGCATCGCTGGAGCGGTGACAATGTACCCATGTGCCAAACCCTTCAGCGCCGCCAGTTCCAACATCTCGCACCACAGCGGGTGAAAGCGAAAAAAGACAAACCTTGTACGGGAGGGATTGCGGAATACACCACGCTCAAGCAACAGTGCCGAAGCCAGTGTTAGACCAAGCGCGACCATCGCGACCCACCCATAGGCCCCGTTGGCAGTTCCACCCGCCCAGCCATAAAGAGTTGCGCCGCCGATGAACCAGCCAACCAACGCTGGCACCACGACACCGGCCATCGTTCCCATGAACGTCTCAACCCCATAGAAGTAGTTGCGTCTGCTGTCAGGGGTGGTGGCCAACGCTAGGAACCCTCGGTTCGCCCAAAAGAGGCCGGTCGCCAGTCCCAAGGTCGTGCCCAACGCCGCTATACCCAGCGGGGTCAGAACAGCGGTCCGCATCAACATCGTGATCGCCGCTCCGGACAGAATCATTCCGGCGGCATACAAGTGCTTCACACCAACTCGTCCCAGAAGGATGCCGTTGCCGAAAAAGGCTATTGGCGTGGCCACAAAGACTGACAACTGATAGGTGACAACCTTGCCAACGTCATGCGAGTTACGCATCACATAGGCCGCGACAAAGATCTCGATAACCGGCAGCACCAGGGCATAGGTCATGTTCGCCAGCAACAGAACCTGCATGGAGCGCGGGCAATCCAGAAAGACTTCGACCTCGCGGCGCAGCCGGTTCATGCTGTCGCCAATCGCGCGGAGTTATAGGAAAAATCAACCGTGAGCCCCATAGACGAGATGCGGGCTTTTGGGAACGATGCAAGGGGCATGGGTAGAAGCATACACATGCATCGAGATCGCGTTGAAGCTACCAGGGCTTCCGTCTTCGGCGTCAACCTCCGCCAGTGGCCGGAGGCGACAAGAAGACTGTTGACAACCAAATGTTGCTCCTGCTACGTTGGCGCAATCGATTGTGCAACATCCCCTGTTTTAGCTGAGCTTTGTGATCGATCCTAATTTCCACAGTTTCACTGAACGGCTTCTTTGAGGAGACCAGGATGCTACCTATTGGTTCAAATTGCTTTATATGGAGAAGTGTGCGGCTTCTCCACACTGTTGTTGGCTGCTATGCCGCGTTAGTCTTGCTTGTCGTCTTGGCCGTACCCGCCCGGGCGCAATTCCGGACATCCATTCAAGGCTCTGTAACCGATCCGCTGGGAGCGGTTATTCCAGGCGCCACGCTGACACTCACAAACAAGTCAACCAACGAGACTGTTGTTCGAACCAGCAATGATGACGGAATATTCAACTTCAATGCCCTTCCTCCCGATCGCTTCACCCTGGTTGTCACCCGAGACGGTTTCAAGAAGAAGGTCCTTGACGATTTACAGTTGATTCCCGAGCAGCCCAACGCACTCAATGTCCAACTGGACGTAGGCGCCACGACGGAGACGGTCGCTGTGAATGCCTCGCTCGCTCCGGCCATGGACACGGAAACCGCGGACAACGGGCGAACCATCACGGAAAATGAAATCCAGCATATGCCGACTTTCCAGCGCGACGTCATCGGGCTCATTCAGTTGGCTCCCGGAGTTTTGGCGGATGGATCAAAGCAGGGTGGTGGCGGCGGATTCCAGGTTCCTGGTACCCAAACGGGAGCATCCTCCGGGGGCGGCGGCAACCTCGGAAGCTCAAGCAGTATCTTTGCCACCGAGAATGGCGCTTCGGCAAACGCCAACGGCGGCCAGTTTGAGAACAACGGCTACACCGTTGACGGTATCAGTACGGTAAGCGCCGTCTGGGGCGGATCGACTGTCATTACTCCCAGTGAGGATTCGGTAGGCAACGTCAAGGTTGTTACCAATGCCTACGACGCTGAAAATGGCCGCTTCTCGGGTGCGA
>Ga0187847_10003272_pt1 | contig 12475 bp, 13 predicted proteins | sample June2016WEW_4_10_FD_132458 | JGI IMG/M metagenome (GOLD analysis project Ga0187847, IMG submission 132458) | Peatland microbial communities from SPRUCE experiment site at the Marcell Experimental Forest, Minnesota, USA - June2016WEW_4_10 | ecosystem: Environmental > Terrestrial > Soil >...
CGATTGTTCTCGCCGTTGGCCTCGTTGTGCTTGTCGTTGTAGCTGGCCCAGTCGTTCAGCGTGAAGCCATCATGGGCGGTGATGAAATTGACGCTCGCCCAGGCGCGGCGCCCGCCACGACTGAACAGATCGCTGGAAGCGCAGATCCGTGGCGCCAATTGCGCGACCGGAGCTTCGGCCCGCCAGAAGTCGCGGACGGTATCGCGGAATTTATCGTTCCATTCCGCCCAGCCGGGCGGAAAGCCGCCGACCTGGTAGCCGCCCGGTCCACAGTCCCAGGGTTCGGCGATCAACTTGACCCGGGTCAGGACGGGATCCTGATCGACCGCCTTCAGGAATCCGCTCTGTTCGTCAAATCCGTAGACTTCGCGCGCCAGAATGGTGCCGAGGTCGAAACGGAAGCCGTCGATATGCATGTGTTCCGACCAGTAGCGCAGGCTGTCGGTCACCATCTGGATGACGCGGGGATGCGACAGGTTCACCGTATTGCCGGTGCCGGTGTCGTTGATGTACCGGCGCTTGTCGGCGGGAAGGCGGTAGTAACTGACGTTATCGATGCCCTTGAACGACAATGTCGGCCCGAGCTCGTTACCTTCAGCGGTGTGGTTGTAGACGACATCAATGATGACTTCGAGGCCGGCCGCGTGAAGGCGCGCCACCATTTCCTTGAACTCGCGCAGGCTGTTGGGGACATCCGAAGCATAGCGCGGGTCCGGCGCGAAGAAGCCGATCGTATTGTATCCCCAGTAGTTGACCAGCTTCTTTTCCAGAAGATTGCTGTCATTGATAAAGGTGTGAACCGGTAGAAGTTCGATCGACGTCACGCCAAGCGCGGCCAGGTATTCGACCATCGGCGCGCTGCCGAAACCGGCATAGGTTCCTTGCAGTCCCTTTGGCACGCCCGGATGCTGTTTGGTGAAGCCCTTGACGTGGACCTCATACACGATGGTCTGATCCCATGGGACCATCTGCCGGCCCGCTTCGCCCACCCAGTCGAAGCCGGGATCGACAATCACGCATTTGGGCATGAATGGCGCACTGTCGCGCTCGTCGAAGGTCAGATCGTCGCCGGTCTCCATCTGGTAGCCGAAAACGGCCGGATCCCATTTCAGCGACCCCGCATGGGCGCGCGCGTAGGGATCGAGCAGCAGCTTGTTCGGATTGAAGCGATGCCCGGCCTTGGGTTCATAAGGGCCGTGAACCCGATAGCCGTAAAAGGTGCCGGGCCCGACATCCGGCAGATAGCCGTGGAAGATCTGGTCGGTATATTCGGGAAGGTCGATACGGCTGAGCTCGCGCTCGCCGGATTCATCGAACAGGCAGACCTCGACCTTGGTGGCGTTGGCCGAGAACAATGCGAAGTTGGTGCCTTTGCCGTCCCAGTGAGCTCCCAGCGGATAGGGCAGACCCTCTTCGATCGATTTGACCGGCATAAAACCCCCGATGCCCTTGCGTCTCAAACGTTCCTCACGCCCGACGCGCCGATGATAACCGCGGCGCCTGCGAATTGTTGCACCACTTCAGGCGAATTAGTAGCGCCAACCTCATGAGGACTTTGTGACGTCGATCGTTTGCGATGGACTTGAGCAGGCGTTGGCGTTCGACGTCCACGGATCGGGCGCCACGCGAGGCGTGTCACGTCGCGGGGACCGCAGCTCTAATGAGCAGAATGCCCAAGATCACCATTAGGTGAGATGTGACGCAGTTCACAGGCATGCCGGGCCGGTTGGGTCATCGTGCAGTGTCACTGCATTTGTGAGCTGCGGAGTTTCAACGATGAGACACGCGTCCTACCATGTAGCCGAAACCGTTTCGCCCGAACCGGTGCTTCGTCGTCAAACGACCGGACAAAGCAGTATTTTTGGAAGCATTTTTGCCCGGGTTCTCGCAGCGCTGCATCACTCACGACGCCTGCAGGCGCAACGTATCCTCCGACAATATCAACACCTGATTGCCGACCCCAAGGAATTCAGCAAGAAAATTAGTCTGAATAATTTCAAACCGGATATTGGAGACGATGACAATGTCGGTGAATGAGCGGTCGTTACCACGAAAATTATCGATCAAATTGCCAGTGCTGAGTGAAAACGCGCTGATCACGATCATTGCTGTCGGATTCCTGTTTCTCCATATTCTGGCAGGAGTGATCTTGCTGAAGACCCCCGCGGCGACGCCGCAGGAAGAGGCAAGACCCTCACTATATGACTAGCTCTGTTTGAAGCGCGCCTTTTTGAATTGAGATCGAACACCTTTCGTGCTAGCACCCGCGCGCCGAGAATAGGTACGGCCGGATTGGTAAGCCCGGCCAGTTTCTGGAAACAGGAACCACTATCCACCGCGCAGCGGTTTGGACCCACGGCCGGACGGAGTGACGAAGTGGTCACGCTGCCGGTTGGGTCGTGAAAGCTTAACTTCGGCTCTCCAGCAGCATTGGCTATTTTGTCTCCGTCCGTTCCTCAAACCTGGACGGATGAAAACCATGCACCTCAAACATCTCAATCTCGCCACTTCCGACGTACCTGGTCTGGCCGCGTTCTTCGAGCGGTTCTTCGGCTTCAGGCGCCACATCGAGCGCGGCTCCGGCGCCTTCACGCTGCTGCGCAACGACGATGATTTCGTGCTGACCCTGATGAAGGCCGGCAAGCGCGACCCGGCAAGTTATCCGGAAACCTTCCATGTCGGCTTCTATCTCGACGATCCCGCAGCCGTGCACAGCAAGCGCGATCAACTGGCCGCCGCCGGTTTGTCGCCGGGAGACATCGAGGAGGCCGGCCGCACCGTTCGCGGCACGCATTTCTATTGTACCGCACCCGGCAACGTCGTTGTCGAAATCGCGACGCCGCCGAAGCTCGGGGTCTGATCTAAAATTCAGCCAATAGACGGCCTTCTAGCGACCCTCGTCATGCCCGGCACAAGGCCGGGCATGACGAAAAAGCGATTGGATCCTCACGTTCCCTTGCCGATGCCGCGGGCGACAAAGCTGGCCGCATCCGCCCGGGTCACGCCTTGTTCACCCAGCAGGCGTGCCGCGGGGCTTCGCGTTTCCCGGAATATGGCAACGAGGATATTGGCGCCTGTCACCACAGGGCTCCCCGATTCTTTCGCATGGAGCACGGAGCGTTGAGTCACGCGCGAAAATGCATCGGTCGGGTGGGCGTCGATGCCGTTCTCAATTACCAGTGTCTTCAGCTCGTTGTCGAGATAGAAAAGCAGCTTCCCTTTTAGGGCGCCAAGATCGGCGTTGCAGGCCCCCATCACCGCTGACGCATCGGCGTCTTCGATCAAAGCGAGCAGGAGATGCTCCAGAGTCGCGTATTGGTGGTGGCGCTGATTGGCATAGTCGAGGGCTCGGCGCCTCGTCGCCACCAGCGTGGGTGAAAATGGCAGCGTCGACAGGTCCGTCAGGGCGTCGACCTGCTTTAATCGCGCCACCGGATCAAGCGTCGCCAGCAAGGTCTGCTTGACACTGATCGGCAGCGCCAAATATCTGGCGATCATGTCGGCAACCCGTCCGGGATCACGGGTTTGCTCGAGCAGCGGCCAGATCTGCGGTATGCGAATCTCGCGGGCCGATGCGTATCTTTCGAACTGCCTGACGGCTTTCTGGATGAGTTCGGGCGCTTCGGGGATGGGTCCGTCGCTGACGTCAGCGATTTCGGCCTGGAACAACGCACCGGTCTCGCCAATGAAGCGGGAGATCACGACACGCCGGTGCACCTGCGCCAGGACTTTCAGGGTGCCATCGCCCAGCCGTTCGAGTTCGAGCAACTCGGCGAGCACGCCAATCTCGTAAACATCAGCAAATCCAGGTTCGTCAACGCCGGATTCTTTCTGGATCGCCAGCACGACCTCGCGCTGGCGTTCGAACGCATAGTTCAGCGCCTGCATGGTCTTCTCGCGTCCGACAAAAAGCGAATAGGTCGCGGTCGGGAAGGGAACGAGGTCTCGAAGCGGAATGGCCGGGTAGCTCGCCATTCCGGTCTGGCGCTTGGCGGCTGGAATCGTGGTGTCGCGCCGGTCCGCCTGCAGCAAAGCCGACAGCGTGTTCCAGTCGGCAACGCCCAGAATTTTCGAAACCAGCTCCAGGCTCTCGCTGTGGCTGATGGTGACGGCTTTGGTGGTGAGGGATTCGCGCAGGGTCTGCGCCATGGCCTTGGCATCGCGAAAATCGCGCATCGGTTTCGTCCTCTGCAAGAGCGAACCAGGCGTGTCAGGTGGTTGCGTTGCTGACCCGGTCGCTCGGGCAAAGGGAGGCCGATAAGGGCTCGATACGTTCACCGTTCCGCGAAGGGTGCAACCAGCAGGTCGTATCAACCTGACGAGAAATTTGGCCCAAAGATAGTTGGGTGTCAATTACCTGACTGATGCGGAATTGGCCGGGCGCGTGACGAGACAGGCGCGGTGTGTCACCATCGCCGGATGATTTTCAGTCCGTTCCCGGCACGCTTGTTCGGTGCCTTCGTCATGATGGCGCTCGGCATGGTGCCGCTCGGCATCGCTGCGCCGGCGCGGGCGAATCCCGCCGACATCCTGCTGGTCAATGGCAGGATTGTAACGCTCGATGCGAATTCTTCGATCGGCGAGGCGCTCGCGATCGAGGCCGGTCACGTTACCGCGACCGGCAGCTCCGGCGAGATGCGCAAGCTGGCGGGGCCCGCGACTGAAATCATCGACCTCGGCGGCCGCACCGTGATTCCCGGCCTGATCGATTCCCACATTCATGCCATTCGCGCCGGCTTCCGCTATGCCAGCGAAGTGCATTGGGACGGCGCGACCACGATCGGCGAGGCGATGGAGCGGCTGCGGTCGGCGGCCGTTGACGCCAGCCCCGGCGCGTGGCTGATCGTGGCCGGCGGCTGGACGGCGCGCCAGTTTGCGGAATCGCGGCGGCCGAGCGAGGCCGAGGTTACCGCTGTAGCGGGCGAGCATCCGGTCTACATCCAGCTGTTCTACGGCTCGATCCTGCTCAACGCGATCGGCCGCGAGAGGCTTGGCCTTCGATCCGACGAGGCTCTTGCGCCCGGCGCCAAGTTCGAGCGCGATGGCGAGGGCGCTGCCAGCGGCTGGATTACCGGAACAGCCGCCTTCATTACCTCGGTTTATTCGCGCCTGCCCAAGCCCGCGATGCCGGAAGCGATCGACGGCACGCGCCGATACCTGCGCGAATTGAGCGGGCTCGGGGTCACGGGCGTGATCGACCCCGGCGGGCACAACCTTGACCCTGAGGACTATGCGGCCTTGTTCCAGCTGTGGCGCGAGCATGCGCTGCCGCTGCGCGTCGTCTACAGCATCTCCGCGCCGCGTCCGGGCAAGGAGCTGGAGGATTTCCAGACCTTCACGCGCTTTCTGCCGATGGGCAGCGGCGACGATTGGCTGCGCTTCAACGGCATCGGCGAATGCGTCACCTGGGGCATGTACAACAACGAAACGCCTGACGAGGCCGACAGGGAAGAATTCTATCGTGTCGCGCTGTGGGCCGCCACGCAGGGCATGACGCTGACGGTACACTGGAACAATGAACCCTCGGTCCATCATCTGCTCGACGTGCTCGAGCGGGTCAACCGCGAAATACCGCTGGCGAAATTGCGCTGGTCGATCGCGCATCTGCATGATGCTTCCGACGCCTCGTTGCAGCGCATGAAGGCGCTCGGCGTCGGCTGGCTGATGCAGGACGGGTTGTATTTTTCCGCGCCGTCTTACATCGCCGAACGGGGCCTGGCCCAAATGCGCCGCACGCCGCCGATCGTCTCGGCGCTCAAGCTCGCGCTTCCGGTCGGCGGCGGCACCGATGCCAACCGGGTGATGATCTCAAATCCGTTCGTCTCGCTGCGCTGGATGCTCGACGGCCGCACCGTCGATGGCATCGCCACGCGCGACGCCGAGCAAATACCCAGCCGCGAAGCGGCGCTTCGCCTTTATACCGAAGGCAGCGCCTGGTTTGCCCATGACGACGGCCGGCGCGGCCGGCTGATGCCTGACATGCTCGCCGACCTCGCGGTTCTCAGCGAGGACTATTTCAGCGTTCCGGTAGCTCGCATCGCCCAAATCCGCTCGCTGCTGACCATGGTGGGCGGCAGGATCGTCTATGCGGCGGGTCCGTTTTCGGAACGCGATCCCGGGAGCAATCGCTAGAGCGCGATGGTTTGAATCGAATCGTCGTAGACGTTGGGTTCGCCGCCGCTCACATGCGGGGCGGGAGAGAAGCGGCTCCATTGCCATCGCAGATTTATTCTAATCTCGTCACCTCTTGATCGCGGCCCCTTGCATCTTGCTGCCGGTATGTGGTTTCTGGGGCAACCGCCGGAGAGCGTGGGGGAAAAATGATAAATGTTCTGCTGATTGTACACTTGCTTCTCGCGGTCGTGCTGCTGGGCGGCATCACCCATCAGGCGATATCGGTGGTGTGGCCCTCGCGAAACAAGATCGGGATTGTCCGCTCGTATCGTGCGGTTACCGGCTCGGTCTACACCAATGCCAACATCGTGCTGTATCTGGCCACCGCGACGCTTGGCGGCATCATCTATCCCACCTACCGGGTCGGGGTGCGGACGTTTCTCGAAAACGCGCGATTGATGGCGGCGACCGGTTCGTTCGAGCTCAAGGAACAGTTCATTGCGGTCGGCCTCGGGATGCTGCCGCTCTATTGGCTGTTGTGGCGCCGGCCACCGGAAGCCGGTGGCAAGACCGCTCGCATCGCCGTGACGCTGATTCTGTGTGCCATCGTCTGGTACAGCTTCCTGGTCGGTCACATCCTCACCAACATCCGGGGCTTGTTCGGGCTATGAGCATGGGAAAAGTGTTTCCAATCTTTGCTGCGGCCTTTGCCGTGATTTACGTGCTGGCGGTGCAATACAACTGGGCCTTGTTCACCTATCATCCGAAAATCGGAGAGTGGGAGTGGCTGGCCGAGCCGGCCAGGAACGGACCACCCATGTACTGGTATGGCTGGCTCGTCACTTCGGCACTTGGTGCGACCGCCGTGAGCTTGCTAAGCTGGCCGCTGGCGCGCCGCGGGTCCACGCAGTACTGGCTCGGGTGGGTGGTTCCGATCGTGGTCGTGGTCATCTTCGTCTATCTGTTTCGCAGCTTCTTCATACGCTGAGCTGTGAACTGGAAATCGCAAGCTCCAAAGGCAAGCTCCAAAGGAATGGAACCGAGATGGTGCGATGGAATTCCAAAATTCCGTTCGTGGTCCTCGTCGCTTTGGCGGCGATCGTCGCTTGGTCGCTTGACTCTCACGCGGGAGAATCATTGTCCGAGCGCGATGAATTCGACGCCGGCCCGTCCTTCTTCGGCGAGGCCAAGGAGGCGGGGAGTCTGAAGTCCATTAAAAACGTGCAGGTGAAGGCCGAACTCGGCGCGCGCAAGATGCTGGTCAACACCAATGCCGAAGGCCAGTTCAAGCTTCCGAGCTTCGGCAAGGAAACCGTGGTCGAGAACGTCACGATTTCCTGCGCCAAGGAAGGCTATCGCACGATCGACGTTTCCCGCCGCCGCATGTCGAGTGCGGCGGATGCGCCAATCCAGATCGAGTGCCTGCTGGAACCGAAGCCATAGCGGGCTCAAACAAGTCAGGTGCCTGAATAACGCATGCCGGGGCCGTTAACCGGCCCCGGCACTTGTCTTGCAGTCGCTTAAAAGCCCGTGGGGCCCACCGATCCGTACCAGTGCTTGACCTTGGCCGGATTTGCTCCGTCCATGTAGAAGAAATGCGTCATCGTGGGCTTGACCTGCGGCAGCTTCGGATCGTCGAACGTCATGGTGACGGTGCCGCGAAACACCTTGAGAGCGGGGCTGTCCCAGTATTCGACGACATCGTGAAGCGCGGTAAATCCCTTGTCGATGAACGCGCGCAGATTGTTGCGGATGGTTTCGCGTCCGTGCCAATCGGCGACGCCGAGATTGCAGATCGCATCCTCGGCGAAACAGTCAAACCCCTTGCCGAAGGTCTTGTCGTCGATTTCCTTCCACATATCGAGCAGCCATTGCGGCGGCGCGGTCTTGGTAAACGTCACTTTGGTCGTGTCATTGGTGGTCATGTCATGATCCCTGATTTGTCGTGATCGAAACGCAGCGGAGTGATCGCGCTCCCCGAGGCTATCGCCGCTGACGTGTCTGGTTTTCGTGATGCGTGTTGCAGGCGGCCGTGCTTTCCGGCTCCGCCTTGCGTTCGCTCACTGCAGGCAATCTAGGACGAAAGGTGGTGGCGGGATTGCCAAATGCCCCTCGTTTTACGCCAAGCCTGTTTCTGTTCTGCGTCAAGGTCTATTCCGCCGTCGGCGCGGGAACGGCGATGCCGAGCCGTGCCGCCACGCGCCGCGCGGTCGCCTCGCGCTGTGCGGTGATGCCGGCGGCGGACTGGCGCACTTGCGCCAGGATCGCCGCCGGCGCGGTCTCGGGCGTGCCGCTGTCGAACGGAGGTTCCGGCGCATACGCCATATAGAGCTGGATCGCCTTGGCGGTATCCTCGCCGCGCAACTCGGCCGCAAGCCGCAAGGCGCCGTCGATTCCGGCGGTGACGCCGGCGGCAAACACCCAGTTGCCGTCCATGACGACGCGCTGGTTGACGGGGATGGCGCCGAACAAGGGCAGCAGATGAAACGACGCCCAGTGCGTCGTTGCCCGCCGTCCTTTCAACAGCCCTGCCGCGCCGCACAGCAGAGCGCCGGTGCACACCGAGAATATGCTGCGCGCGTGGGCGGCCTGGCTGGCGATCCAGCCCAGCACCTGCGCGTCTTCCATCAGCGCTTCCTGCCCAAAACCGCCGGGCACATGGAGGACATCGAGTTGAGGGGCGTCGGCGATCGCCGCATCGGGTGTTAATCGTAGTCCCTTGAGGTCGCGAACCGGCTCAGTCGATTTGCCGTAGATGCGATAGGTCGCGTTCGGCAGGCGCGACAGCACCTCGAACGGGCCGGTGAGGTCGATCTGGTCGACGCCTTCGAACAACAGCGAACCGATTTGCAGGTGAGTGTCATGCGGGATCATGGGGAACTCCTGAGGTCGTGAATGGACAAGTCCAGCCTAACAAGTCAGGGTGTGGCGGAAATGCCAAAGCCCCCTCGTTCTACGCCAACTGGTCGGACCGGCGCCGTGCGCGTCGTCGAGCTGCTCGCCTATCCCGGGGTGCAGCTGCTCGATGTCACGGGGCCGCTTCAGGTATTCGCATCCGCCAACGATCTGGTCGCGGAGGCGGGGGGAACCGCGCCCTATCAGCTGCGGGTGGTGGCGAAGGGCGGGCAGGGGGCGACGACTTCCTCAGGATTGGGGATCGCGACCGCGCCGCTGCCACGCAGCAGCGCCGCGCTGGATACGCTGATCGTCGCCGGCGGGCCGGGCGTCGAGGCGGCCTTGTCGGATCCGGAAATCGTCGATTGGGTGCGGCGTCGGGCGGCGCGCGCGCGCCGCGTCGCTTCGGTCTGCACGGGTGCGTTCCTGCTGGCGGAATCGCATGTGCTGGATGGCAGACGCGCGGCCACTCACTGGTCGGTCTGCAAGGATCTCGCCCGGCGTTTCCCCGCCGTGCACGTCGAAACCGATCCGATCTTCGTGCGCGACGGCACGGTCTGGACCTCGGCCGGCGTCACATCAGGGATCGATCTGGCGCTCGCGCTGGTGGAAGAGGATCTCGGTCGAACCGTGGCCTTGGCAGTGGCGCGCTATCTGGTGGTCTTCCTCAAGCGTCCCGGCGGGCAGGCGCAGTTCTCAGCGGCGCTGTCGCTGCAATCGGCCGAAGACCAGTTCGGCGCGCTGCATGACTGGATCAACGCGCATCTGGCCGGCGACATTTCGCTTCCGGTGCTGGCGCGACAGGCCGGGATGAGCGAACGCAGTTTCAGCCGGCACTATCTGGAGGCGACCGGCTTGACGCCGGGGCGCGCCGTCGAGCGGCTCAGGGTCGAGCAGGCGCGGCGGCTGTTGTCGGAGTCACGCCTGCCGGTGAAGCGGATCTCGCAGCGCTGCGGCTTTGGTTCTGAGGAAACCATGCGGCGCAGCTTTCTGCGCGTGCTCGCCGCCACGCCGCAGGACTACCGCGTCAGGTTCGGCCGTTGAGGGTCCGTTTGCAAATCCAGACCGCATGGCCGGTGCGATTGCGGTGAAGCCGTCCGCTAATTCGGCTTCGCCGCCGGCTTCGGTCGCGCAATGCCCCAGGGATCATATTTCTCCTTGGGCTCCGGGATGCGCTCCAGGGCAGCCTTGTAGGCCTTGTCGTCAACCTTCGGCTTGGAGTCGGTTTTCTTGTCGTCGCCGCCATGATTGCGTTTGCCGCCGCCCATCTGGGCCGAAGCCGGAGCCATCATCAAGGCCAGTACGAACATCGCCGCTGTCATGAGTCTCATCGAGGTCGTCCCTCCTGCGATCCTTGCTGCGGCCTGTTAGCGATAGAAATAGTACAGCAGCAGCGCCGTCGCGCTGCCGGCGAGACACGCGATGGCCGAAACAAGCAGTGTTATGTCGTCGGGATCAACTTCAGCGAACCACTCCGACATGGCCTGATCCAGTTTTCATGAGATTTAGCCGACCGAGCAAACGCCAGTGCAAGGGCCTTGCGCGGCAAGCTTCTCTGCACCTTCGAAATTCGCGAAAGACTGACTTCGCTGGCAGCATATCGTTCCGCGCCGCGTTGGCGCGTTAAAAATCGTTCATGTAGGTGAAATCACCGGCGGTGGCCCGCACCCGGTCCGGCCGTCGCGTGCCCGAGTCTAGGCCGCCGAGGTCGCGGTCCTCGGCACACCCTTGTCCCAATGGAACAGCCATTCCAGGAAAATGATGATGGGAGGCGTGACCAGCGCCACGTACATGTTGTCGATGCCAAAGGGATCGCCCGCCAGATACCATGCGGTGGTGGTGATGGCGGCGCCCAGCAAGCCCAGCGTCGCGCCGCGGTTGCTGCTGAAGAACGGCAGGTAGAAGCCGATCACGGCGACGATCGAGATCGACAGCCGCAGCGCGCGCGTGAAGAAGGACAGATGCAGCAGGCCCGGGGCGAAGAACACGAAGATCAGCGGAATAAAGCCGATGAACAACGACATCACGCGGGCGGCTCGAAATTCGCGTTCCGGGGTGGGCTTGAAGTAGGGCGCATAGAAATCCCTGACGATCAGCGAGGAAATCGCCAGCGCTACCGTGCTGACGCCAACGAAGATCGAAGCCACCAGCGAAACCGATACGAAGGCGGCCCACCACACATTCATGCTCTGAATAAACACCGGCAGCGCGAACAGGCTGTTCATGTCGGGATAAAGATACCTCGCCGCCACGCCGATCAGACCGAGGGCGATGCTGATGGGAATGCTCAAGGCGCCCGCGATATAGGTCGAATTGCGCGCCGCGTTCGGGCTTTTGGTCGAGGCGACCGCCTGGATGATGAATTGGGTCGAAAAGATCGCGCCGGCATTGCCGATGAAGAAGGCCACGATGGTGGAGGGGCCGATATGGCCGTCCCATGTGAAATAGAACGGCGGCAGGGTCGCCTCGATCGGCGCGATGCCTTTTGTCAAATAGAGTGCGGCGCCCAGCACCACGAACACGCCGATATATTTGACCGTGCAATGAACCATGGACACGTAGGCCACGCTCTTGAACCCGCCAAGGGCAAAGTAGAACGTGCTGACAACGGCGATAATGAACGCCGCGGTCGGCAGATTGACCTTGAGAATGGCCGCGAGCGAGGCCGCGCCGCTGACATAATTGCCGACATTCACCATCAGCAGCGCGTAGATCATGATCAGCGAGACCACGAGTTCGGTGGAGCGGCCGAAGCGCTGGGCGATCACGCCGGAAATGGTGTATTCGCCCGAACTGTATAATTTCTTCGCCAGGAAGAAACCAAACAGCGGAAAGGCGATCGCTGCGCTCAGCACCGCCCAGGCCGCCGCGACGCCGGACTCGAACGCGGCCTGCGCCACGCCGACGGTGGATTTGGCGCCGATGAATTCGGACATCAGGAGGACGCCCACCACAATCGCCGGCACAGTGCGGCCGCCCACCAGAAATTCCGCGGAGGTCTTGCTGCGCAATTTGACGGTCAGCCATGACGTGAACGCGATGTAGACGATGATCGCGGCGATGATGACAGCGGTGTCGGCAACATTGAACGACTGCATCCCAGTGTCTCTCCCGCAGATTTAGCTGGAGCCGTTAGCGGCCCCATTTTTTCTTCAGAGTGAACCGCCGCCGCAGACCACGATCTGCTGGCCGGTAATGGCGGCTGCGTCGGGGCTGAGCAAAAATGCGGTGAGCGCCGCCACCTCATCGGGGCGGATAAAACGACCGATCGGCGGCTTCTTCGGCGGGGTATCGGCACGCGCCGGGTCCATCAGCATCGGGGTTTCCGTGGCACCGGGTGCTATGACATTGACCGTGATGCCTTTCGGCGCGAGTTCGGCCGCCCAGGAGCGCGCCATGCCGAGAAGTGCTGCCTTGGTCGCGGCGTATTGACTGCGACCGGCGGCACCCGAAGCGGTGCGGCTGC
>Ga0187847_10003273_pt1 | contig 12474 bp, 5 predicted proteins | sample June2016WEW_4_10_FD_132458 | JGI IMG/M metagenome (GOLD analysis project Ga0187847, IMG submission 132458) | Peatland microbial communities from SPRUCE experiment site at the Marcell Experimental Forest, Minnesota, USA - June2016WEW_4_10 | ecosystem: Environmental > Terrestrial > Soil > Wetlands...
ATAGTAGTAAGGATGCTCGGTGGTACTTCGCTGAGACAATACCGCGACCATTTGATAATGATTTGCGACGGAAGTTCTTGGCTGCTTATACGGCGGGCAAGAGCACACAGGTGGAGCTTGCGGCCGTGTTTGGTGTCGGTGGGGTGGAGAAGCTCTTTCGGCAACAGCGGCAGAATGAGCAGGTCGAACGCATCGAGCAGCGGCATGGCCCGGTGAGCCGGGTGGATGCAGCGGGCAAAGCCTGCTTAGCGACATCGAAGAGCGTCCCGATCTGACCCTGGCCGAGTTACAGGCCGTTCTACTCGAACTATGGGGTGAATCAGGCAAAGGATGACTAGGTTGAGGGAAAGCAGAGTCTGAGTGGCTTGTTCAGTTACATCAAATGAGCCAATCGCTATGGCTAACCTTCATTCTTATCTTCAGCCGGTTTCATGGTTCACCCTCTCCTCAGTGTAGCGTACTGCTCGTCCGTCAGGTTCATGTAGAACCGTATGCGTCAGACAAACGCACATGTTCGGTAGGTTATGTTTTGTGATAAGTGGGGATATGAGCGATGTGGCGAAAGGATCGGCACAGCGGGGCCGGCGTAGGAGTCGTGGTGAAGCCGAGCAGTTGGGTCGCGAATATGAGTCGAGCGGTTTGACGCGGCAGGCATTTTGCGCGAATTAGGGATTGTCGGCGGACAAGTCCGGTGTTATCGGCGTGAGGATGTAACGCATGTCTGTACTTTAGCGGGCCGGTGTGCCTCACGTTGTCGGCGGGGTTTTCGATGGTCCAGTGGGGGCCGTGAGGACGGCGCTTTGCGCCGGAAGAATTTTCGATACTCCACCCCTCAAAAGGTCGTGCAGAGGAACCCTGCGGGTACCATACGAGCGAGTCATGCGTCTCAAGGAGATAGGGCTTCTGGGGTTCCCTGGGGAAACAGGCGTTTCTCTCTTCGGGATGGAGGTTGAGAGGCATGGCTCAGAGCGATGCGGTGCAGATCGCGGCGCGGGTTGCCAAGTGCGCGGAGTTCCGGCCGTATGATGTCGGAACGAAGCTGAACGAGCGCGAGTTGGGCGAGTTGGAGGCAGTTCTCGGGAAGCGCCACGAGACGCAGGGCGAGTTCATCCGTGGCCTGATCCTTGGCCGAGATCGAGCGCGACCGGCAGGGCGTAAAAGCCAGCGCGGAACTCGAGGAGATCACGGCGGTGCGGCTGCTGTTGGTCAACCTGTTGCGGCCCGCCGCGACGGGGCAGCCGATGCCGTTGAAGACCTTCGATGCCTACATCGCGAAGACGAATAAGCGCAAAGCCGAGGTGGCCCGTGGCATCGCCGAGGAACACGCGGCGCAGCGATAAGGGCACAATCCTGTCCGGCGCTGCGATCATCGCGGGCGCGGCTCGCGCCGCGCGTAGCCTCCGCTCCGGTGGCCGTCAACGCTCTGCGCTGCGCTGCGACCGCTATCGCTCATCCCACGCGGGCAAAAGCGGTCCGCGCGGGAACCCTGAGCACGCGGCGTGCTGCGCACGGTCTTGACTGTCGCCTCCGCTGCGGCTGGTCGCCAATGAGGAAAAGCATTTGCTTTTCCTGCTCCAATCGGAACCGGAAAACGACTCGTGCGGTTGGCTCGCAGTTGTGGCGCCTCTGCTGCATCTAGCAGATGATGCAGCCAGACCGAAGATCGCGATTCTGAGTCACACCTCTGCCACGGCTCCGTTATTCCCGGCAGGAGTAACGCTCTCCGTGGAAATCATTAGACAGCTCAACACTCACCCGCCAATTTGGATTGAGTCAGCGATCTCTCGTCGCGAGAGCTGCCTGAAATCCGAGCGTCCGGGCAAAGGAGAAATTTTCGCATGGACACTATCGAATGGCTCATACCTAGTGAACTATTCGCGATATGAGTGAGGCTCTGTACACTCCGCATGGGCCATCGCGCAGGCTTGCCAACGCAACTACCCTGCCGTCCTGCTTAAATCGAATGAGCTTTCTTTCGACGCCAAATTGGGGCCAATCGGGCAAGCCCGCTGAGTTGGGGTTCCCAGTCCTGGCAAAGTTGGTCCAGTAGCTCTCCATCAGATCGGAGAGCTGGATGTCCAGATCGGTAAAGTTGCCGGCGATATTGCCCCACTTTGGAAAGTACCCGAATACATAGGGAAGATCCGAGGAGTGGACGGCACCCTGCGCCTCCTGGCCGGGAATGGCATGGGCAAACTCGTATTCATACGTCGGATGATGAGCGGCACTGTGCCAGCCTCCCTGGGCCGTGGCCGGGCAACGAAATACAAGATCTGCGGCCCACTGGTCGGAAGGTGATCCGTAGAGAGGGTCGTCGCCAGCTTCTGTGCCATCGGCTAATCCATAGGCAGCCAGAGCCTGCTGAGCAAGCCCGCCGTAGAAACCCGCGATCGTGGTGCGCAAGGCATCCTGGGTCGTGGGAATTTGAAAGATTGCGGCTCCAAACTCGCGCGCCGTAGTGCCGAAGAGCAAGGGTATCGCGGCCTCTTCGCCAGCGGCAAAGACCGAAGCTGGCTGGCGGGAGATTGCCCATCCGTCGATATCCGGACCAAAGCGCGGGCTTGGGTTTTGGCCGGATTGCGATGCCAGCAATTGCTGTGCGGTGAGTTGACGCAACTGCTTCAGGCCCTCCGCGCCGGCTGGAAACTTGAGGCTGGCAGCAAAGGCTTCGCCGGTTTTCTCCGCATCGAGCAGCGGAGCCAGCGGCGGGCTGAACGATGTGCCGCTTTCGGCGATGGCGCGCTGGAATAACTCTTTGGATAGGCTGGAGGTCATCAACAACCCGGTGTCCACCGCGCCCGCAGACTGTCCAAAGACGGTGATGTTATTAGGATCGCCGCCGAATTTCGCGATGTTATCGCGCACCCAGCGCAGGGCGACAATCTGATCCATCAGGCCGTAGTTTCCCGAGCCGTGGTGCGCGGATTCGGCGCTCAATGCGGGATGGGCAAAGAAGCCGAAGATGCCCAGCCGGTAGTTGACGGTGACCAGCAAGACGCCGTGCCGGATCAGAGTTCCGTCCTTGTAGAGTGCGCTCGATGCAGAGCCGCCTTCATTCGCGCCGCCATGCAGCCAGAACATGACCGGAAGGGGCTGCTTGGCTGGCCAAACCGGGGTTATCACATTGAGGAACAGGCAATCTTCCTTGCCTGCCTCGGCATCGTGCCGGTTCCAATCTCCCAGCACCGGTTGCGCGCAGGGAGCGCCGAAGCTGCCGGCCGCGCGGACTCCGGTCCACGACTTGACGGGCACCGGCTCACGCCAGCGTAGATCGCCCACCGGTGGCTGAGCGTAGGGAATCCCGAGAAACTCCGCACCACCATACGGCCGCGCGACGCCCCGCAGTGGGCCGCTGGTTATCCGAACGAGGAACTCGTCAGGCGGCTTCTCCGATTGGGCCGCACACGTTGCAGCCTGCGAGAAACACGCGATCGCCAGCAGAATTTGGGCGAAGGACGAAAATGGGAATGCTCTCAATCGATTTGAATCCCGGCCCACACTATCTCCTTAAGTGGTATCAATCATCGCATATCTCCCGGGGCCTGTTATGAGTTCTGGCGCGTGGTGCTAATACGCTCTAAGTAACGGAAGCTGGCACAAAAACCGGCCGCCAGATAATCACTTCCGTCGCACGTTTTTGCGTACGGACTGCGGACTCAGGACACTAGAGCATTTGCGGGAATTGTGTAGACCTGAATTCTGCAGGTATCCCACCCATTCCGCAGAAAAGCGCGGAATGGATGGGACACAGAAGTCTACAGGAAATCCGAAAATGCTCTAATTTGTTCGCACGTTGTCCAGATAGTAGGTGCCGCCTCCGCTGAAGTAAACCCAGATTCCCTGGATCACGCTGGTATCTGGAGGCACCGATCCTCCGCAGTTGGCTGCTGTGAACAGACTTGCGAGGTTCACTGTGACGGTGGTGGATGTGGCGGGATTGATAAACCCGAAAGGAGTCTGGCACCATTGGAAATTACTGCCGACCTGAAGAGCGATGGATTGCGATGTTCCCACGGTCGTAGTTGTGATATCGAACAGCACGTTGGACACCCCGGCGGTGGAGACCGGAAGTGGCGGCGTGGAGTAGGCGGGCCCAAACCAGCCACCGCCAGTTGAATTGATCTGCAGGCTGTGGGTACAACTAGTGGCGTAAAGCGTGCTCTGCGCCGTCGTACCTGCACCGGAATTAAAACTGCCCGCAGTCCAGGTGTCCGTCCCATCCTCGAAGCTATAGAGTTCGCCTGCGATTCCTCCTACCGCGACGACAATGTTTGCAGCGTTCGAGATCCGTCCACGATCGTCCTTGATGGTATACGGAGTGCTGATATTGCCGGAAACACACGCCGAAGCGGGGGTGAAGGAGACGTTGCCGCCACCGGTTGCCATGTAAGTACCGTTGGCGTCGGTGAAGATACTTTGCGGCGTGGGCGTCGATGGATTGAGGTTGATGGAGTTGATGTCCAGTGTCGCGTGCTGGTAGGTGATATCGGCACTGGCCACGTCCATAGTAACAGGAGTGTTATTGGCGGTGCTGGCGAGATAGTTGTCGGCTATGGGTGCAGGATTGTATGGCAGGTGCTGCATCCGGAGCGAGAAGTTAGTGAACGCACTACAGACAGGCGTGGGACAGTACACAGTGTACCCGTCAAAATCGGGATACAAACTGCCGTTGTCCTGCAAACCGGAAAGAATCCAGTAGAGCGCGCCGGCTCCGTCGTCGTGTAACACCGCGTCTTCCCACTCATGATAGACAGGGTTGCGGGTGTCCTTCTCCAGCAGGCCCCACTCGCCGCCAACCGCACGGTCGCCGAGTCGGTGAGAGTCCTCGATGTGGCTTTTGATCCATTCCGTTCCCCACTGCGGAGTTTTGCCCCAGGAATCTGGATAGAGGTGATAGGACAGGATATCCATATCCGGGAGCTTGGCCAGCGCAATCGAATCTACGCCCTGACTGCAGTTGATGGTGAAGTCCGACGAAGAGGGGTCGGTGCAATAGAAGCCTTCGTCTCCAGCGGACAACAGATGCTTTTTGTCGATGGTCTTGACATAGGCGCTAACATCGGCGGCCCAACTGGTGATGGTCTGAGTGTTGCAGGTGCTTGACGCGGGGTAGACACCGGACCCTGTGCAACGCTCCTCATTTGCCAACTCCCAGGCAATGATGGTGGCGTCGTCTTTGTACTTGATTCCCGTGTAAAAGTTGACGTGGTTGAGGAGGTGATTGATCCAGTCTTTGTACCACTGACGTATGGTGGGATCGGTATAGAACTGGTCGTGGAACTGGCCGTTGTTCCAGCGAACATACTGATCAATGCCGCCGAACTGTTCCCAATTATTGACAAAGGGAATGATCAGCTTGAGGTTTTGCTGGCCGGCCTCGTACACCACGTAGTCCAGGTTTTGTAAGCCGGTAGCGCCATCATTGAAGGCGGGTTCGGTGCCATTCCAATAGTGGAAGTAGATTCCGTTGTGGGGACCATCAACAGAATTCGAGCCATCCGCGTTGCCAATGTCGATGAAGCCCCAGACGCGGAAGGTGTTGAAATGGGCCGTGGCCGCTGTGGTGAACAGGTTATCGACCATGAAATTCGACACGTACATGGGGTAGTAGTTGTCGGCGCCGGCCATGCGAAAAACTTGACCTTCCTGATAGATTAAGTGCCCGGAACGAGCCGCGAAGTGGTGGCCTCGCGCGTCGACTATGTCCGGGGCTGACTGATTAGTGGGAGCGGTTTGTGAGGAGGTAGCGACCGCGAGGGTAAGAGCGAGGCTGAGAAGTCCTGCTATGCGAACTGGCATGGGGGATACCCTTTCTGTTTGAAGTCAGGAATCGCCAGGTGGGAATTGCGCATCTTCTCCCGCGGGCGCGATAACGATACCATGTGAGATCCAGACTGGTGGATATTACTAAGCCCTTTACCAGCGTGGATCGCGTCGGGGTTATTTGTTCTGCCGCAATAGCATGTCCACCGACTGCTATCTATCATCAACTGCGCCCGCAATAGTTTCTCGGGCGGAATCGAAGGCCGGCCGCACTCGGCATACATGCTGTCGAACAGCGCCAAGACGAGCACAAACAACTCCTCTCCAGGAGGATTGAGTTACAACAGGGGCCGGGTTGATTGACCCAGCCCCGTCTATCGCTCCTTAGAAGGACGCCTTGACCACGATCTGCAACTGCCGTGCCGTACCTTCGTAGGTAGTAACCTGGCCGAATTGGCCGGAAGTCAGGTTGGCGCCGTTATTGTTGGTCAGAGGGCCAAACGAGGGATGGTTAAACGCGTTGAACATCTCCAGACGGAACTGGACGTTATACCGTTCACTCGCCCCCCACATGGTGTTTTTGGCTACAGCTAGGTCGAGATCCTGGTAACTCGGGTTATTCTGATCCCAAAGCGCGCGCGGAGCGTTGCCGATCGCGAACGATATGGGGGTGCTGAAGACGTTAGGGTTGAACCACTGCTTGTAGGTCGGCTTCTGCACCTTCGGGCTCTGGCCGTTCCATGCAGGGCGTTGGTTGAAGGGCGCGTTGCCGCCCCATAGCGCATTCTTGGTGGTGCCGTTGTCGACCGCAGCCAAGACGATCGGCAAACCGGACTGCCAGTTCTCAATGCCAGTGACCTGCCATCCGTTGACAAGTTTGTCGCCCACTGCGCCACCGTGGTTCAAGAACGGCTGTCCATGACCGAACGGCAGTTGGTATAAGAAGCTTGACTCGAAGACGTAGTTCAGGTTCTGCGCGCCGATGCCCCACTCCGCTTTCGGATTGTACTGGTCGGCGTAGGTCTGGCTACCGGTGCCCAGGTAGTTCACGGCCGATGAGGCGTTATCGTACTCGCGTCCGTCGGTAAACGAGAAGGTGAAGGTCAAACCGTGAGTGAAGTTCTTGTCCGCACGGAGGGTAAAGGCGTTGTACATAGAAGCCGCACCCGGCTTACGGAAGCTGGATACGTTTTGATACTGCGGCCACTGTTTGAGCAACTGCCCCATTTCGACGGTCGCGCTACTGGTCAAACCCGAGGAAGCCACTGTGTAGTTGGTTCCTGGCCCAATCACCCCGTTAAAGGGATTCGTCACCTGATTCAATAGTTGGCAATTCCCCACCGACGCGCCCGGCGTGCAACCGTACTGCGCCAGCGTGGTCGTAGATAGCTGATCGTACGGCTTGCCCGGATCGCCATCGATCAGGAAGACACCCTTGTTGGCCATGTATCCAAGTTCGAGTTTGATGTCAAACGGCATCGCGAATTGCACGTTCCCGTTCCATTCAATCGAGTACGGGTTGCGGTCCGAGTCGAAGTACGAATTCTGAAGCTGGTTGCCGAGGTCGATGCCCTGAACGCACGCCGCAGAGGCCAAACAAGCGGCTTGATGGCCTTGTGGAGAGGCATAGCTCGGGAACGGGTCGTAAGCAGAAGTCGGCAGTTTGCCGCCCACCTGGGCGTCAGGACTATACAGCGTTGCGATCGGCGCGTTGTCCTGATTCGTAAAGGACGGATTGAAGTTGGTTTGTGTGGAGAACCCCTCGTTGCCCGGTGAGCCGGTGGTTCCAGCCGCTTGAAACGCCGACGGCTGGAAGATGATGCCGACTCCAGCGCGAACCACAACCTTGGGAGTTGGGTTGTAAGCCAATCCGAAGCGAGGCCCAAAATCCTTCTTTTGCAGTGGCACCTGTTCGCGTCCATACGTCGCCCCAGGCGTGCCCACAATAGTCATTGCGCCCAGCAGGTTACTGCAGGCCGGGCAGCTTTCTCCGGTCGACAAGTTCGCGCTGACGTTGGTGCTCTGCAGCGGCGACGCCGCAGTGGGGTTCCAATAGCTCAGTTGGTTGCGCAGCTCCTGGTGCGGAGTGTCGAGATCCCAACGGAGGCCGAAGTTGACAGTCAGCTTGGGAGAAACCTTCCAGTCGTCCTGCGCATAGAAGGCGTAGTACCGGCTGGTCGAGATTGATTTCTCGTCCTCTGTGATATCGCCACCCGAGGGCAAACCCAGCAGCATGGAAGCGACCGAAAATCCCGAGCCCGCTTGGTAGGTCTGAGGGAATTCGCGCGTCCAGGTATCGTCCAGCGTAAACGTGCCGGAGGGGTAGCTCCACTGGTAGAAGTTGTTGCGTAATGCGCGGAACTCACCTCCGAACTTGAGGCTGTGACCGCCGAGGATCTTTACAATGCCGCCGCTGATGCTTTGCGCCAACGGGTCTTCCTGGTACTGCTCATAGCCCAAGGGGCCAAGGTCCGAGAAGCTGCCGTTGCCGCTGAATCCGAAGTGTGGGAACATCTCGCCTTCCAGACCCGCCTGGGTCACAAAGCCGGTGTCGAAGCCAAGTTTTCCCGGACTGAAGTTTCCGCCCACGGGGACGCGGTTGTAGTTTTGTTTCGAGAAACCGTAACGGAATTCGCCCAGAAGCGTGGGAGTGAAGGTGACCGTGTTGTTGAACGAACCGCTGAAATCCGGCGTGTGGTAGGTCCCGCCGTAGTTGCCCGGCGAAGCGGCATTGTTGTAATCGTTCAGAGTCGAACCGGTCTGATTCAACTCCGAATAGCGAAGGAAGGAGTGCCACTTCTTGGTTACGTCCGCATCGACCCGCGCGTCGAAGTGCCAATAGTCGGTAGGAACGCTGCCCGTCTGCTGATAATTGCTGTACGTGCCCGCATTGGGGACGTTGGGTGGGGGGTAGTACTTCAGCGCGGCCTGGGTTACCGGCGAAATGCGCCCTGCCGGAACGATGTTATATTTCCCGCCAACCACAAACGGCTGGCGCTCGTATACTCCGCCGACTTTGGCGACCGTGTCGGGATCGTAGAGCACCGGCGTCGTAGAGCCGAATAGGCTGGTGAAGTCGCCATTGAACCACGCCGGGTTCGGAACGGAGTAGGTGCTGGTCTGGCCCACCAACTGCCGTGAATCTTCATAGTCGAAGAAGAAGAACGCCTTGCTGTGGCCGTCGAAGACGCGAGGAACGAAGATCGGCCCGCCGATGGTGCCGCCAGTCTGATACTGGTGCATATCCGGTTTCGGGTTGGTGTTGGTTACGCCCGGCGCGCCAAAGGGAATGGCGTCCAACCCGCCGTTTTGAATGAATTCATAAAAGCTGCCATGCAATTGATTGCTGCCGCTCTTGGTGATCAGGCTGATGACACCGCCTGAAAAGCGCCCGTATTCCGCCTCCGGCACACTGGTCATCACGTTTTCTTCCTGAACCGAATCCTCGACCGGCAGATACGCTTGTATGTTGTTGCCCACGTTGTTTTCCGGCAGAATGTTCGTCATTCCGTCGATGAGTTGCTCGTTGTTGCCGTTGCGGCTGCCGCCGATGTGAGGAGTGGACGCGCCCGCTTCCGAGGAGCCGGGAACGCCGTTGTTCACGCCCGGAACCAGCAGCGCGAAACTGAAAATATTCCGCCCGTTGTTGGGAAGCTGCAGAAGGGTCTGGCTCTGGATGGTTTCACCCAGGTTGGAGGAGTCGACGTCGAGCGCCTCGGTAGTCGTGGTGACCTGGACCGTCTGATTGAGAGCGCCAACCTCAAGTTGGAAGTTGATTGCGCGTGTCTCGGTCACCTGGATCAGGACATTTTCCTGTCTGGCTGACCGGAAGCCTTTGGCGTCCACGGTGATGTTATAACTGCCGGGATCGATGAACGGGACGTTATAACGGCCGCTTGCATCGGTGACCGTGCTCCGGATCTCGCTGGTTGCGATCTGGACGATCGAGATGGAAGCACCTTGAATCGCTGCGCCTGTCTTGTCCGTCACCAAACCCTGGATGGTTCCGGTGGGCGTCTGCGCTATTGCAACGACGCTGAGAAAGGCGACTGATATCAAGCAGACAAATGCGTGTAATTGCTTCATGCTGCCTCCTGAAAGGCCGATGCGATCGGTCTGGCTGGGAGAGGGGAGAGCGGAAGACGTGATCCCTCCATGTTCCGTCGATCTAACTGGATACCGCCATCATCTAGCTGTGATTTAGGGAAACAATGATAGCGGTATCATCGACGTAAAATTACTACTGCTTTCAAGCCTCGCTTGTCAATATCTATTTTTTACCTTTATTTTTGAAGCGATATTTCCTCGTACCTGGTAACGAAATGTCATGAAAGATTGCGCTATCATCTAGCGAGACCTTTGCGGGTACCGAAGGCGAGAAATCTCTTCCCGGCTGCAACCCATGAGGAAGGTAATGTGTCTACCGCGGTCACCCGAGAAGACGCCGGCAGGCATGGTGTTATGGAATTGTCGCTCCGTTCTGGCCTCGCTCGATCCCGGAATTCCCGGCTGAGTCTTCCGCAGCGGATTCGAGCTGTGCTGCGTAATACCCACGACCGGGTGGGGGGCTAAATTCCCAGTTGCGCTGCTTTACACAGTTGGAGCAAGCTGCTGCTGTGGGCCCGGGACGGCCTGATTCAATTGTTCATCTGCGGCCCGCTGGCGCCAATACGTACGCTGATGCACGTCCGATCCCTCATCGCCGGTTGGTGTCTGCTTGCGTACTGTCTGGCGGGACTCGCGCAACAGCGTCTCGCCTGCCACGGACCACAGGCTCTTGAGCTTGCGGTCCAGCAACATCCAACTGCGGAGAATTGGGGTGCCCTGGGCGGGTGGTTCGGAGAAATGCATAAATATGATTGCGCCGCTTCGTCCTTCCGGTCGGCACTGAAGATCGAACCTGATTCGGCCAGCCTCCACTACTATCTTGGCCTGACTCTCCAGAGCAGCAGCCAATCTCAAGCAGCGATCGGCGAGCTGCAACGCTCCATTCAACTCGATCCGAGTCAGTTGCAGCCGCGCCTGGTGCTCGGCGTGGCTCTCAATGCAATGGGGCGCATGGCGGAGTCGCAAGAAGCCTGGGAGGCTGCCCTGCGCGTCGATCCGAACTCGTTAATTGCGCTCGACTGGCTGGCCAAGGCGCGCATCTCGAGCGGGCAGCTCGATGCCGCCATCGACTTGCTGAGCTCGGCCCCTGCCGATGAAAGCCTGACTCTTGACCTCGCGCTTGCCTATTCCCTGTCCAACCAATTCGATAAGGCAATCGATACGCTGAAGGCCGCGGTGGTAAACGCGCCTGGCGATCCGCGCCTGAGCGCGGCGTTGGCCACCGTCTATGTCCAATCTCATCGCTACCAGGATGCAACCAGTCTGCTGCGTGCGGCTACGGACCGGCATCCCAGCGATCCCACAATCCAGATTCTCTACTTGCGCGTACTTGTCCTCGAGGACAACGATGCCGACGCTGAACCGATTGCAAAGCGGTTTCTTGACCAGCATCCTCACAACTTTGACGCGCTGTATCTGTCGGGCGTGATCGAGAACGATAAGCAGCAGTTTACCGCCGCTGCTCAGCACCTGAAGGCTGCCGTAACTATCAATCCCAATCATTACGACGCGCATTTCAACCTCGGCGTTGCGCTCTCGCATCTCAACCAGAATGATGCTGCACGCACGCAACTGGAAAAGGCGATAGCTATCGATCCCTCCCAGGCGGAGGGCCATTTTCACCTGGCCCAGGTTTTGCGCACGCTCGGTCAAACCACGGAGGCGCAAGTGCAGTTCAAACTCTTCCAGGAACAGCAACAGGCCACAATCAAGTTGGCCTTGGGCCAGACCAAAGCCGGGCAGGCCGCGCAGGTATTGAAAGACGGCCATGCGGACCACGCGGCCGCACTCTATCGCGAAGCCATCGAGGCTCAGCCTCAAAACGCCTCGTTCGAATTCGACTTGGCACAGGCCCTGGACCGCATCGGCGATCGGGAGAATCTGCCTGAGGAGCAAGCCGCTCTGGAAAAAGCCATCCAGCTGAAGCCCGGCTTCGCCGCAGCGGAAAATCAACTTGGTTACCTTACCGCGCAAGCCGGCGACACCGCGGCTGCAGAACGACACTTCCGCAATGCACTTGCGGCCATGCCTCGCTTTGCCGAGGCCGCCAACAACCTGGGCACCCTCTTGGGACAAGAGGGACACGATGCCGCGGCCGAAGCCTGCTTCCGCTCAGCTCTCTCCGCCAACCCGCGTTCGGTGCGCGCTTGGGTCAATTTGGCCGCTACGCTGGCCAGCGAGTCGCGGTTTCCGGAGGCGCGCGCAGCCGTTGAAACCGCGCTTCAGATCAACCCACAGGACAGCGATGCGTTGCGCCTTCAGCAAATTCTGCCCGTGAGCCGAAATGACGGAAAACCTGCGGCTGGACCAGCGACCCAAGGCGGCGCTTCGACCAAGCGAAGTCCGAATTAGCATCCATGGCCAATCACAGCCACTCTCTCTGGTCCCGGCGCCATCTCCTGCAATCTGGCGCCTTCGCCCTCGCTCCCGCGCTGGCGCCCCGGCTTTTGCAATCCGCGCAAAATAGGGGTCCGCTGCTTCCGCCGTTCTCCCGATTTACCGATGTAGCCGCGCAGGCCGGCCTTACGCAGCCCATCGTCTACGGCACGCCGGGAGAAGTGACCTATATCGTCGAGTCGATGGGCGGCGGCTGTGCCTTCTTCG
>Ga0187847_10003276_pt1 | contig 12466 bp, 11 predicted proteins | sample June2016WEW_4_10_FD_132458 | JGI IMG/M metagenome (GOLD analysis project Ga0187847, IMG submission 132458) | Peatland microbial communities from SPRUCE experiment site at the Marcell Experimental Forest, Minnesota, USA - June2016WEW_4_10 | ecosystem: Environmental > Terrestrial > Soil >...
CAATTGGTCATAGGCGATGATGACAAGAAGCATCGCCAGGATCGCATAACCGATCGCGGGCAGGTTCTGCTTTTGGATGCCCAATGCGACGTAGGAGCCGATCCCAGGCAACGTGACGGTGGTGCTGCCGACCGTGATCGCCTCCGAAGCCACCACGAAGAACCAGCCGCCCGACATCGACATCATCGTGTTCCAGATCAGGCCCGGCATCGCGAAAGGCACGTCGAGCCGCCAGAAGCGCTGCCAGCCCGAGAGGTGAAAGCTTTGCGAGGCTTCCTCCAGATCCTTCGGTACGTTGCGCATCGACTGGTACATGCTGAAGGTCATGTTCCAGGCCTGGCTGGTGAAGATCGCGAACACGCAGGCGAGTTCAGCGCCGAACACGCTGCCCGGAAACAGGTTCATGAAGAACACGACGGTGAAGGTCAGGAAGCCGAGGATCGGGACCGACTGCAGGATATCGAGCAGCGGGATCAGCACCATTTCGGCGCGCCGGCTCTTGGCGGCGAGCGCAGCGTAGATGAAGGTGAAAACGATCGAGCAGGCGATCGCCAGCAGCATCCGCATGGTCGTTCGTAACGCGTAGGCCGGAAGATTGGCCGGATCGAGCGACACCGGGGTGATATCGAGGGCGGACAATGGCGCCGCGGTCTGCTCGCCGCCATAGACGATCAGCACCATCGCGCCGATCACGAGAATCAAGGCAACGACGTCCCAGATGTTGGGCCGCATCGCCTGTCCCAGTGTCGGTACGCGAAGATCCTGAAGTGCCATGGATGCAGCCTTGTCTAGAGCTTGCAGGAAGGCCGGCCCGGAAAGATCGAGACCGGTTTGCGATTGCCGTTATAGGCTTGGTTTGTGATGGGTTGATATTCGACGAGGTTAAGTGAAACAGCAGCCAATTCGGGAGGCGTGCCAAAGGCAGGATTTCATTGCAGAAGCCGCCAGCGCACGCCAATAGTTTTTTCAGGCTCCCCGGTCGGTCCGCCGCCCATCGTCGAGTTCGCCAGGACAAGTCGAGGACCGGTCAAGTCTAGTACTGTGTGTGCACCCGGAAACCGAGCACCGAAGCCGGACCTCGGTCGCGGTTGTAGGCTGGATTGACGATGAGCTGATAGTCCAGCGTGATCCGCGCAGCATATAGCGGGAAACTATAAAAGGTCTCCATGATCCGCTCGCTGCCGGGATTGGGCAATTGTCCGTCGCCGACCAGAATGCCTAACCCGCCGTCATTGAGAAACGCCTCGTGGACCTTGGTGATCCCATTGACCACGCCGGCAATCCCGAAGGTGTCGTCATCCCGCCCCCATTGCTTTCCCGAAACCGAGAGGCCTGCGGCGGCGGTTCGGTCGATGTCAGTGAATTCATAGGGTTCGATATCGCCATTGGCGAAGCCGGCACGGGCAAAGAAACCAACATTGGGCATCAGTTGCTGTTCGAGGTTCATGCTGATGCCGCCTCGGCTCTGGTATTGCCGCACGGCCGCAATGTCGGCTGGGCCTCCCGTCACCGCGGCGAGCTGGATGGCGTCCTCGAAATTTCCCATCCGGCCTCGCGTCAGGAATCCGGTGACCGCGAGCTTGCCAGGCTGATCCCAAATGGAATATCGCCGCTCGATCTCACCGACCCACTGGAACTGCTCGAACCGAGAATCCAGGGTCGTCGTGTTCGGCGCGATCGAAAGGTCGAAGATACCTCCTCGCACGGTCCACTGACCTTGATACCACTCCGCGGCAGCGCCCACAGTATAGCCCCAGGCGTCCGCCGCGTAATCGAACGTTCCGGTATCGACGATCGACCAGTTCATGAAATCGTTGCGCGGATCGTGGGCGTATTTGTTGGTGTCGAAGATATCGGGTACGCCGATTTTCCCGACCGTGAACACCAGTCGATCCGACGTTTGTGTTCCGGAAAACTGGTTCTGCCCGGGCTCGACCTTCTGAACATCGCCGCCGAGGTTGATCGTCTGTCGCAGGAACGCCCGGTCGAGGCGTGTATAGGGATAGTCCGCGCCGACCTTGTAGGCCTCGCCGCTTGGGAAGCCGGCAACACCGACCGATCCGCTCAGTCCAAAACCCTGATCGAGTTCCGGATTGACCCAGGCTTCGGCACCCTGCCAGAGCCGGACACCCGCGTACAAGGTCACGTCGGCGGTCTCGCGGCCGATGTTCGGCGCCAGGCTGTTGGTGCCGCTGTAGGGGGCCCGAAACGGCGCGGCATACTGGTTGAGGTAGGTGGCCTGGCCGTGGAATGCGAAGTTGTCGGTCTCGAACGCGGACGGCCCCTTGGCCAGGAAGTCCGGTATCTCTGAACTATTTCCGATGTGGTAGTTGAGGCCGACCCGGATGCTTTGCATGGCGACGTCGGAGCTGTAACCCTGCGCGCCGACCGGGAACATCACGCCCAGGTGGCCAAACCCGGTCCACAGATATTCGGCTTTTGCGCTCCAGTTGCCGGTGACCGGAATCTCGATACCGGCCCCCGCTGCCCAACCCAATCGCCACATCAGCACCGTGTCCAGTGTTCCGGCGGGCGCGGCGCCGGCCAACGGTGAAGCGGCGAGCTGGGTCCGCGTCACCTGATCATAGGTCCACGCCAGCCCTCCCGTTCCATAGAGCAGGAAATGGTCGAAGGCGTAACCGACGCGGGCCCGGGCGCTGCCGTACTGAATCACCGCCTCGCCATAGGTCACCTGGCCGGCCAAAGGCGAGGTCACCGTCTGGCTGCCACGTACCGAATAGGGCACCAGCACGTCCGAATTCGGGGCGCTGACGTCGGCCTCGAAGCCAAGCAACACACGCGAAGGAAAAACGTAATTATATCCGCCCTGCAGTCCGACGGCATAGCTGCCGGTGCCGGCCATGAAATCGAAATTGAAGGGAAGGTTGAACGATCCATTCAACCCCGGGCCGCCGGTCGCGGGCGGGGTTGCGGACCAGTTCGAACCGCCTCTGATCACACCGACATGGGCGCCGACATACCAGCCGCTCCAGTCGTAGCTCTTGGCGACCGGTATCTTGGGGGCCTTGGTGTAGGTCACCGGCGCCTTGACCGGAAGGCTTGCGGGAAGGTCGCCCGCGATCGCGGGGCCATGGAGGGCTAGCATGCCAAGCCCGACTCCGGCCAATACGCGCTCCCTGGATCGGCGGCGGCTCATCGCTGCAATCGCCGGCGCGGTGCCATCACGGAAGCGAAATGAAGCCATTGATCCTGTCCGTTGGGGGTGCCGATTTTTCGACGGTCAATGACCAGACCAAACGGAGGCACAATTCATTCCTCGATTATTGCCAGTTATTGCAAATGATTTGCAAGTGCAAGTAATAATGCGGCTAAACCTGCTAAATGACATCGTCCAGTGACATCCGTGCAACATAGCGCTCTGAAATCGTCCGGGAAATTCCCAGGGAGGGCTCAGCCATTGGCCGAGCTGGCGTGCTGAACCTCCACGGTGACGTGCGACAGATCGGCAAACCCCGCCAGCCGCTGCCGGTAGTGCGCCGCCTCGTGGGGCCCGGTCGTGGCGACCGAGACGATCGCGCCGAGATGCCCCGGCCCGAGCCGCCAAAGATGCAGGTCGGTGACGCGGTCGCCCTCGGTTTCGATTACCTTGCGCACTTTCTCGGCCATGCGCGGATCCGGCATGCGGTCGAGCAGGATGCCGCCGGTATCGCGCAATAGCCCGAACGACCAATTGGCGATCACAACCGCGCCAATGAGGCCGGCAAGAGGGTCCATCCAGAGCCAGCCGAACGCGCGCGCCATCAGTAGCCCGGCGATGACCAGGACCGAAACGCCGGCATCGGCCAGCACGTGAATGACCGCGGCCCGCATATTGTTGTCGCGGTGATGCGCGCCGTTGCCGTGATCTTGGCCGTGATCTTGGCCGTGATCGTGCTCTTCGAATTGCAGTTCGTGCTCGAGGTTTTGACCCTCTTGCATCAGGCGAACCCTGGCAACGAAGGCATGCGGCTCCGGAATCTCGTCGCGCGATTCCAGATATCCGTCGCGGGCCTCGAACGTGAAGTGCTGGTGGCGGCCATCCGGCCGGATGGTTTCGATGGTGATATCGGAAGCGGCCGGCAAGAGGGTGGTACCGGTCCTGATGCGAAACCGCGGCGGCACGTTGTCTTCAAAGACTTCGATTTCCAGAATACCGCGACCCAGGGTGATACGACGAGGTTGTTCGTCATGGTCGTGGCCATGACCGTGTGCGTGACCATGGCTGTGACCGTGATGATGGCCGCCGGATAACAACCACACGCTCGCGACATTGACCACGAGACCCAGGACCGCGATCGGGATCGCCTCGTTGAAGCTGATCGGAATCGGATTGAGCAGGCGCGAAACGGCTTCGTAGCCGATCAGCAGGGCAATCATCGCCAGAATGATGGCGCTGCTGTAGCCCGCCAGATCGCCGAACTTGCCGGTGCCGAAGGTGAAGTTGCGATCGTCAGCGTATTTGCGGGCGTAGGTATAGGCCAGCGCAGCCAGCAGCAGCGCGCCGGCATGGGTCGACATGTGCAATCCGTCGGCGATCAGGGCCAGCGAGCCGAATAGCGCGCCGCCGATGATTTCGGCGATCATCATGACGCTGCAAAGCACGATCACGGCCCAGGTCCGGCGTTCGGCTCTTTCATGGTCTGGGCCCAGAAAGACGTGATCGTGCGGCTGAACCTGGAAGATGTCGGTCATGATGCTCTCACTTGAGATAGGTATGGATCACATCGATCAGCTGGTCCGCGGCGTCGGCATTGAGCGCGCCGGGATTTTTCTCGGGGTCGACGAGATGGGTGCGGATGTGGTCCTCGACCACTTCGGCCATCAGGCCGGCGACGCCGCCGCGAATGCCGGCGATCATATGCATGATGCGCTCGCATTCCGCCTCTTCGGTCAGGGCGCGCTCGATCGCCTCGACCTGGCCACGGATGCGGCCGACGCGCGCCAATAGCTTTTTTTTCTCTTTGATCGTATGGGCCATGGCCCATATAGGGTACCCCCCTATGCTATGTCAATCGATCAAATGTCGAGGCATCGGCGCGATCATTGAAATTATTTTCGGGATTCAAAAAGATGACCCGCCCGGGGGGATAACCGGGCGGGTCGGGTGCGACACGGGGGTGGATGAGGCGCCCGTGCCGGACGCAGGATCCACGCTCAGAGCGGTTTCGGGCGAAGGCCGGCCCCGTTGCTGCGGGGCGAATGTCGGCGCGCGTGAAGGCTCTGGCTCAGCCGATCTCAATCGATCTCAGTAATTGCAGGTGCGAACGCGGCCCATGTAGTTGCCGTAGGCGTCGAACTGGCGAACCCAGCCGCAGCGGCGATAACCGTTGTAATAATAGCCGTCGTTGGCGGCGATCGCGCTGCCGACCACGGCGGCGCCGATCAGGCCGGCACCGATGCCCCAGCCAAAGCCCCTGGCTTCTGCCTGGGTGGTGGTGGAAGCGACGGTGCCGGTGACGGCGAGTGCGACGAGGGCGAGGGCCGCGATTTTCGATTTGATCGACATCAGAAACTCCATCCGGATTTGAGGCGGCCCGTTATGGTCCGCATATCCATTGGACGGAGCGACTTCGAATCCGGTTCGAATGGCGCTCGATTAATTCCGGGTCGTGATGGTTCGATCGCTACGATGGACGGTCAGGGCGACCGTCAGATCTTCGGGACGTTCGCCAGGGTTTGCAGGTCAAACCTGTCGACATCGGCGAGCAATTCACAAAACGCGCGCGCGCCGTGATCGAGCAGGCGTTCGCCTTTCTCCGCGGAGGCCTGCGTCGCATCGCCGACAGCACCGCTCGGGTGAAGGTCCTGGGCTTGCCATGCGAACGGCGCCGGCCGGTGCGGTGATAGCCAGCGATAGTCCTTTTCCATCGCGATCCCCGCCGGGCGAAAATCCGCGATCGCTTCAAGACGCACATGCTGCCGGTATCGGGCCAGCATGATCGAGGTCTCGACGGCGCCGCCATGGATGCCATGCTGTAATTCCGGCGCGGAAAAAAATCCCTCCGGCGCGCTGAGCCGGGACCAGCCGGTGGTGACGACGAGAAGCCCATGCTGCGCGCGCAGATCCTGCGCGACAAGGCTCATGGCCGCGCTGTTGCCGCCGTGGCTGGTGACCATCACCAGCTTTTTGATGCCGGCCCGCGCGACGCCTCCACCGAGCGCCATCCAGGCCTTCAGCGCAGCTTCGGTCGGGAGCGTCAGCGTGCCGGGATAGTCGGTATGCTCGGTGGAAATCCCGACCGGCTGGATCGGAAGGAAGGTTGCGGGAAGGCTGCCGGACAAAAGCTCGCGCACCCGCGCCAGATAGGCCTGCGCGATCATGACGTCGGTGCCGACGGGCAGATGCGGACCGTGCTGCTCGGTAGCCGCCAGCGGCAACACCGCAATCCATCGCGCCGCGGCGTCCCCGGCGAAATCAGGCCAGTGGATGTCGGTCCAGTCGCGGGGAGGAACGGTTGAAGTCATCGAACTAAAGGTTTCCTTAGAGGTTGCTTGGAAACGTTTCCTTGAAACGTTCCCTTGGACGAATGACAAGGTAGTTGTATTGGACGCCATCAGCGCCCCATCATGGGCCAGAATGATCGACGGAGTCCAACATGAACCCGGCTCTTTTGCTGCGAGCGTTAACGATCGGCCTCCTGGCCAATGTCTTGGCCGTTGTGATGTCCATGTCGCCCGGGCACGCCCAGACAGCACTGGATAAGGTCTCGTTCGGAACCAACTGGGTCGCCGAGGCCGAGCACGGCGGATTTTTCCAGGCCGTGGCCGACGGCACCTACCGGGCTTACGGGCTCGACGTCACCATCGTGCCTGGCGGTCCGAACAACAATAACCGCATGCTGCTGATATCGGGCAAGCTCGATTTCTTCATGGCCGCGAACACCCTGATGTCGCTCGATGCGGTCGTCAACGATGTGCCGGTGATCTCGGTCGCCGCCATCTTCCAGAAAGATCCGCAGGTCCTGCTGACGCATCCGGAGTCGAAGATCACCAAGCTCGAGGAACTCAAGCCACTGACGCTGTTCGTGTCCAAGGAGGGCGTTTCAAGTTATTTTCAATGGCTGAAGTCCGAATATGGCTTCAGCGAGGAGAAGGTCAGGCCCTACACGTTCAACTCGCAGCCGTTTATCGCCGACAAGCAAAGCGCGATGCAGGGTTACGTGACCTCGGAGCCGTTCGCGATCGAACAGAGCGCCAAATTCAAGCCGGGGATCATTCTGCTCGCGGATTATGGTTTCAACACCTACTCCACTTTGATCGAGACCCGCGGCGATCTGATCGACAAGAAGCCGGATCTGGTTCAGCGTTTCGTCGACGCCTCGATCGTCGGTTGGTACCATTATCTGTACGGTGACAACGCGCCCGCCAATGCGATGATCAAGAAGCTCAATCCGGAAATGACCGACGAACTGCTGGCCTATTCGATCGCCCGGATGAAGGAATATGGCATCGTCGATTCCGGCGACTCCCTGCGCGACGGCATCGGCGCCATGACCGACGAGCGGATGGCGAGCTTCTTCGACAAGATGGTGCGGGCCCATGTCGTGCGTTCCGACATCGACTATCGCAAGGCCTATACGCTTCGCTTCATCAACAAGGGTGTCGGCCTCGACCTGCGGCCAAAGAAATAGGACGCCACAATGTCCGAGCCCGCGGCCTTGTCCGAAACCGAGTCCGGAACACGGACTGATTCTGCCGGCCTTGCGGTCAGTCTGCGCGGTGTCACCAAGGTCTACGACAGCGGGGTGAGCGCGCTGGGGCCGTTCGACCTTGATGTGCGCAAGGGCGAGTTCGTGTCCCTGCTGGGGCCTTCGGGCTGCGGAAAGTCGACGGCGCTTCGCCTGATCGCGGGACTGAACGCGCCGACATCGGGCACGGTCCGCGTGTCCCGGCCGGCGGTCGAGGTGAGCGGAGGTCATTCGATCGGCTTTGTGTTCCAGGAGCCGACCTTGATGCCGTGGACCAATGTGCGGGAGAATGTGCGGCTGCCGCTGAAACTCGCGCATGTCCCGGCCGCGCAGGCCGATGCCCGTATCGATGCGGCGCTGGCGCAAATGGGGCTTTCCGAGTTTGCCGACGCTTACCCCCGCGAATTATCCGGCGGCATGAAGATGCGAGTCTCGCTGGCGCGTGCCTTGGTCACCGATCCGGATATTCTCCTGATGGATGAACCGTTCGCCGCGCTCGACGAGATCACCCGTTTCCGGCTCAACAACGATCTGCTGGCGCTGTGGCGCAATTTGCGCAAGACCGTCATCTTCGTGACCCATTCGGTGTTCGAGTCGGTGTATCTGTCGCAGCGGGTGGTGGTGATGACAGCGCGGCCCGGACGCCTCGGTGCCGAGATTCGCATCGACGTTCCCGAGCCGCGCGGCGAAGAGTTTCGTACCTCGGCCGATTATGCCGGCTTCTGCCGCCGGGTTTCGAACGCGCTGGTGCCATCCTATGCCGGGCAGCCCGGCGCATGAGCTCCTTGCAAGATCCGCCATTACAGGCTCCGCTGCTATCTGCCGGTCCCGCAACGCCTGACAGCCGCGCGCTGCGGCTGGTCCGGATCCTGCTTCCGGTCGCGGTGCTGGCGCTCGGCATCGCGGCATGGGAGCTCGTGGTGCGGCTCAACGATATTCCGCCCTATGTGCTGCCGGGTCCGTCAGCGGTATTCCGCACCCTGGTTGCGGACTGGCCGGTGCTGTCGCAATCGCTGCTGACCACGCTTCTGACCACGCTCGAAGGCTTCGCCGCCGCCGCGCTCGGCGGGATCGGCCTGGCGCTGCTGTTCAATCAGTCGAAATGGCTGGAATATTCGCTGTTTCCCTATGCGGTGATCCTGCAGGTGACCCCGGTCATTGCGGTCGCCCCGCTGCTGCTGATTTACCTTCCGCAGCAAACCGCGGTTATCGTCTGCGCCTGGATCGTCGGGTTCTTTCCGGTATTGTCCAACACCACGCTCGGACTGAATTCGGTGGATCGCAATCTGGCGGGCCTGTTCAGGCTTTACGGCGCGTCGCGGCTGCAGACGCTGTGTTATCTCAAATTGCCGGCGGCGCTGCCGTTCATCCTCGGCGGATTGCGGATCGCGGGCGGCCTGTCATTGATCGGCGCGGTGGTCGCCGAGATCGCCGCGGGCTCTGCCGGTGCGGGTTCCGGTCTGGCCTATCGAATTGCCGAATCCGGATACCGTCTCAACATTCCCAGAATGTTCGCCGCGTTGCTGTTGCTCTCCGCGGCCGGGATTGTCATTTATGGGCTGCTGGCGCTAACCTCGCATCTGGTGTTACGGCGCTGGCACGAGAGTGCGCTTGGAAAGGAAAACTGATGGGCGGAAATATTTCTTCGGAGAAGATCGATTTGCTGGTCTACGGGCCGACCAAGCCGATCGTCGACAATGGCTTTTCCGATCAGTTCATCCTGCATCCGTTTGAAACCAGGGGCGACCTCGACCGGCTCAGTCCGGCGGTGGCGGCGAAAATTCGCGGCGCCGCGGTCACCTACAGCACGGCCCGGTGCGACAGCGCCGTGATGGCGCTGCTTCCCAAGCTTGAAATCGTTGCCTCTTTCGGCGTCGGCTACGATCACGTCGATGCCAATTACGCCCGCGAGCACAAGATCGTCGTCACCAACACGCCGGATGTGCTGACCGAAGAGGTCGCGGATATCGCGCTCGGGCTGTTGATCGCCACCTTGCGGGAGTTCATCAAGGCCGATCGCTATCTGCGTTCCGGCCTCTGGATGACGCAGCAGTTTCCCCTCAGTGTCGGTTCGCTGCGGGATCGCAAGGTCGGGATGGTCGGCATGGGCCGGATCGGCCAGGCGATCGGACGCCGGCTGGAGGCGTCCCGCGTTCCCGTGGTCTATCATTCGCGCCATCCGGCGCCCGGGGTGTCGTACCAGCACTATCCCGATCTGATCGAGATGGCCAAGGCGGTCGATACGCTGGTGGTGATTGTCCCCGGCGGGCCTTCGACGGCCAAAATGGTCAACGCCGAGGTCATGAAGGCGCTTGGGCCGCGCGGCGTGATCATCAATGTCGCGCGCGGCTCGGTGGTCGATGAAGTGGCGATGATCGCCGCGCTGAAGTCGGGGGCCATCCTGGCCGCGGGGCTCGACGTGTTCGCCAACGAGCCGACGGTGCCGGACGAGTTGCGCGCCATGCAGAACGTAGTGCTGCTGCCGCATATCGGCTCCGCGTCGGTGGTGACCCGCAACGCCATGGATCAGATGGTGGTCGATAATCTGAAGGCCTGGTTCGCCGGCAAACCGCCGCTGTCGCCGATCGCCGAAACCCCGGTGACGGGCCGCTGATGCGAGGTCGCCTTGTCATCCGGCCTATCTTTCGGCTTGGCATCGCGGCTGCGGCGCTGCTGGCGTCGATCGTCGGCGCGCCGCAGGCCTTCGCGCAGGATGCCTCGACCCTGAAAAAAGACATGATCGGCCAGTGGGAGCTCTCGACCACCGAGCGCAGCAAGACCTGCGTGGTGACGCTGAAGAGCGATGCGACGCCTCAGGGCCTCAAGCTGGAACTGGAGCCCGCCTGCGCGGCGGCGCTGCCCTTCACGCGGGAGATCACGGCCTGGAATATCAGGGGGCTGGATATCGTGCGGCTGCAGGACGCCGCGGGGCAGGCGGTGATCGACTTTACCGAGGTCGAGAGCGGCATCTTCGAAGGCCTGCGCCAGGGCGAGGGCATTTACATTCTGCAGAATCTCGCCGCGGCGCGTTCGCTGGCCAAATCGATGGATCAGATGATCGGCGACTGGGCGATGGTTCGCGGTAACGGCCAGTCGATCTGCGGCCTGACCCTGACCAACACCGAAGCCTCGGCGGACAATTTCCAGGTCTTTCTCAAGCCGCGCTGCGACCCGGCGGTGACCGCGTTCGCGCCGACGCAGTGGCGGCTCGAGCGCGGTGAATTGCTGCTGCTGTCGGCCAATGGCGATGTCTGGCATTTTGAGGCCGACGATAACGCGCAGTGGCGGCGGGTGCCCGACGCCGCCGATCCGTTGATCATGCTGCGGCAGTAGGCTGGGGTGGCCGGCCGATTTGGCCTCCCGGCCGGTTGGTATTAGGCGTATTTTTTGCAAAACGGGTGTCGATCTGCCGCGGGCTGGTTCGTCGTCCTGGATAGCGAGACAGTTCCGCGGGGCATGACGCCGGCGGCTCGCCCCTGGAAGGAGCTCTCTGATGCGCTTCATGTACATCGTCAAACATCCCGGACCCTCGACACAGCCACCCCCGGAAATGATGGAGGCCATGCACAAACTTGCCGACCGCGAGATCAAGGCGGGTCGCATGCTCGACAACGGCGGGTTGATGCCGGTCGCCACCGGCGCACAGGTGCGGATCGCCGACGGCAAGCTCAGCGTCATTGACGGCCCCTTCGTGGAAGCCAAGGAGGTCATCGGCGGTTACGCCATCTTCGAGCTGCGCGACAAGGAAGAGGCCGTGGCGATGGCCAGGGAATTCATGCAATTGCACCTGGATTTCATGCCGGGATGGGAAGGGACGTGCGAGGTTCGCGCGTTTGCCGGCCCTTGAGGCGGGCGTTCTGCAGCCAGGGATTCGTCCTGCGCGGCCGCCGGTCATGACGGCCGACGAGCGCGACCACGCGACGCATCGCACGATTGTGGCGGTCTGGCGGATCGAGCAGCCGCGGTTGATTACGGGTCTTTCGCGGATGCTGCGCGACGTGCCGCTGGCCGAAGAGTTGACACAGGACGCGCTGGTGGCGGCGCTCGAGCACTGGCCCACGGCTGGTGTTCCCGAAAAGCCCGGCGCGTGGCTGATGGCGACGGCCAAGCGCCGGGCGCTGGATCATCTGCGCCGCGTTCGGATGCTCGCGCGCAAGCACGAGATGGTCGCGCGCGAGATGGAGGCGGAGCAGCAGGCCGTGCCCGATCTGGACTCCGCACTCGACGACGACATCGGCGACGAGCTGCTGCGGCTGATCTTTACCGCCTGTCATCCGCTTCTATCGCGCGATGGCCGCGTCGCGCTGGCGCTGCGCATGATCTGCGGCCTCACCACCGAGGAGATCGCGAGGGCTTTCCTGCTGCCGGCCGCGACCATCGCGCAGCGCATCGTGCGGGCGAAGCGGACGCTGTCCGAATCCGGGTTGACGTACGAGACCCCGCGCGGCGAAGAGCTTTCGGAGCGGCTCTCTTCGGTGCTGGAAGTCGTCTATCTCATTTTCAATGAAGGCTACACCGCGGCGCACGGCGAGGAATGGTTGCGTCCCCAGCTCTGCAACGAAGCGCTGCGCATCGGCCGCGTCCTCACCACGGTCGCGCCGCTTGAGCCAGAGACCCATGGGTTGCTCGCCCTGATGGAGTTCAACGCCTCGCGTACGGCGGCGCGCACCGATGCGGCGGGCGAGCCCATCCTGTTGATGGATCAAAATCGGGCGCTGTGGGACCGGCTTCAGATCCGCCGTGGTGTGGAGGCGCTCGGCCGGGCGCGCGCGCTGGGC
>Ga0187847_10003278_pt1 | contig 12466 bp, 11 predicted proteins | sample June2016WEW_4_10_FD_132458 | JGI IMG/M metagenome (GOLD analysis project Ga0187847, IMG submission 132458) | Peatland microbial communities from SPRUCE experiment site at the Marcell Experimental Forest, Minnesota, USA - June2016WEW_4_10 | ecosystem: Environmental > Terrestrial > Soil >...
AATGCGGGATGTGTCCCGCCACCTCCGTCAGCGCCGGTGCCTCCAGGGACACAGACTGGTTCCGGTCCTGGTTCTAGTTCTGCGACGGGCAGCGAGGTGAACCGTGGCTAGCCCCACACAAATGCCACCAATGCCGCCAGCGATGCCACCCATGCGGCCCCAGCGGTCGTTCGCTGGACCAGTCGTGCTGATTGTGCTCGGCTTGCTGTTTCTGCTGGGCAATCTGGGTATGCTGCCGTGGGGCAATCTCGCCCACTGGTTCGCGCACTATTGGCCGGTGCTGCTGATTCTATGGGGCGTGATCAAGATAGTGGAGCATCAGCAGGCGCAGCGCGCGGGCGTGCGGGCGAGCGGAATTGGGGTGGGCGGAGTTTTTCTGGTGCTGTTCCTGATCATGCTGGGCCTCGCGGCGACGCAGGCTTCACGTCTCGACTGGGACTCACTGCGTGACCACATTCAGATGGGGGATGGCGATTTTGAGATTTTTGGCCACAATTACAGTTACGAAGATCAGTTGCAGCAGGCATTTGCGGATGGTTCCAGCCTGCATGTGGTGGATGACCATGGAGCGGTCAACGTAACGGCGTCAGAAGATGGGCAGATTCGAGTTTCGGTGCGGAAGAGAGTAAATGCCGATACGCAATCTGGGGCGGATAAACGCAATGGCGAGACCAAGCCGCAAATCAGCGTGAGCGGCAACATTGTAACCGTGAACGCGAACACGCAAGTCGGTGGCGATCACGGGGTCACGGCGGATTTGGACATTTCCATTCCCCGGAAGGCGGCGGTGGTGATTTCGAACCGGCGCGGCGACGTGAGCGTGGTGGGGCGGGATGGCGATATTGACATCAGCAACCAGCACGGCGAAGTTTCGGCTTCCGACATCAATGGCAAGCTGAGCCTGACGCTGCAAAACAGCTCAATACGCGTGGGGCAGATTTCTTCGGATGTTCTGGTGCAGGGCCACGCCGACGATGTTTCGATTGAAGACGTAAAGGGTGTAGTGCATTTGGACGGCGAATTCAGCGAGAGCGTGAAGTTGAGCCGTATCGGCAAGGGCGTGGTGTTCCGAAGCTCGCGCACGGACATGGAGCTTGCCGGGCTGAGCGGGGATCTCGACCTGGATTCGGGGGATTTGCGGGCCAATGACATGATGGGGCCGCTGCGCCTGTCGACGCGGTCAAAGGATATTTCCCTTGAAGGCGTGACCGGCGACGTGCGCATAGAGAACGAAAACGGATCTGTGGAATTACACCTGAACAAGCTGGGCACTACGGAAGTGCAGAACCGTAACGGCGACGTTCAGATTTACGTGCCCGATAAATCGGGCTTTGTGCTCGATGCACGCGCGCGCAATGGCGAAATCGAGACGGACTTCGATGCCTTGAAGATTAACAACGACAACGATACCGGCATCGGCACAGGAACAGTCGGCAGCGGCGGGCCGCACATCACGCTGAACAATGAGCACGGCGGGATTGAGATCCGAAAGAACAGCTCCGCCAGTGAACCGCCGGCCATGCCAGCGATGCCGAAAATGCCGAAGGGTCCGAAAGCTGGAGAGTCGCCGACGCCGACGGAAAACTAGCACGCTGGCCGCGCTTTGATGAGCTCCGCGCCAGATCCCCTTCGACTTCGCTCAGGGCAGGCTCTCGACCCGCTGGTGAAAGCGCGGGCCTTCGGGATGACAATTTTGCTTTTATATTCTCTGCGCCCTCGGCGCGCTCTGCGGTAAGCCTCTTTCCTGTGGTATTTTCAAACTTCACAGCTTTCTTCGTCATTTTTAATATTTAAAGCATGATTCGTTCCTATAAAGGCATTGCGCCGACGATTCCGGCTTCGTGTTATATCGATGAATCGGCGCAGATTATCGGCGATGTTGTGCTCGGCGAACATTCGAGCGTGTGGATGAACGCGGTGGTGCGCGGCGATGTTTACGCCATTCGCATTGGGGCGAACACGAATATTCAGGATTGCAGCGTGCTCCATGGAATGAAAGGTCAATATGGCGTGACGCTGGGCGATTTCGTCACGGTCGGACATTCAGTCACACTGCATGGCTGCGTGATCGAAGACCGCTGTCTCATCGGCATGGGAGTCGTGATTCTGAATGGCGCGCGGATTGGTGCAGGCTCGATTATTGCGGCGGGGACACTGATTCCCGAGAAGACGATCGTTGAGCCTGGGTCGCTGTGGATGGGCTCGCCGGGAAAATTTCGCCGGAAGCTGGAAGAAAAAGATCTGGAAGCCATCATGCGCTACGCGAACAATTACTTAGGGTACAAGGAAGAGTATTTGAGGGAGAGGAAGAGTTAGCAGGGGCGTGTTGTTTCAGCGTGAAAAAAAGCAGATTCCTCGCGCGTTCTCGCTTCGCTGCGAACGACTCGGAATGACAAGGGGTTCTAGAGTGGGGCGATTGCGCCAAGGAGTCGTTCTGAAATGCATAGGTCCTTCGTTGGAAGTTCTTCGCTTGCGAAGAACTTCACTGCCTCAGGATGACAATGTGGTTGGGGTTTTCTAACTGGCAACTGGCTACTGGAAACTGTAATGATTAAAGCTGTTCGAGGGACGCGCGATCTTCTTCCGCCGGATACGGCGCTGTGGAACTTCGTCGAAAAGACGGTGCGGGAAGTGTTTGAAGCTTATAACTTTCAGGAAATCCGCACGCCGATATTCGAAGAAACGCAGCTTTTCTCGCGTGCGGTTGGGGAAGAGACAGATGTTGTGTCGAAGGAGATGTACACGTGGGAAGATCGCGGGCGCGCGGAGAGCGACAAAGGACAGTCTTTAACGCTTCGTCCTGAAAACACAGCTGGTGTAGTCCGGGCATATATCCAGCACGATTTGGAAAAACGTGGACTCAACAAGCTTTATTACATCGGACCTCAATTTCGTCGCGAGCGTCCGCAGAAGGGCCGCTACCGGCAGTTCTATCAAATTGGCGCGGAAATTATTGGACCAAAGAGCGCCGGAAGCGAATCTCCCGTAAGAGATGCGGAGATTTTGGAAATGCTGGCGACGTTGCTCGACCGTCTGGGAATCAAAGGCTGGACGCTGGAAATGAATTCGGTCGGCTCTTCGGCGGAGCGGGTGAAATTTAACGAAGCGCTGCGGGTGGCGCTGGAGCCGATGAAAGACAAGATGTGCGGGGATTGTCAGCGGCGGGCGGTGACGAATCCGCTGCGGGTTCTGGATTGCAAAGTTCCAGAAGATCAGCCGATCATCGAAAAACTGCCGCGCATCAGCCAATTTCTCGAAGAAGACAGCCGCAAGCATTTTGAGCAGGTGCAGGAAATTTTGAAAGCCGTCGGGGTCGAGTTTCAAATCAACGACAGATTAGTGCGGGGGCTCGATTACTACACCCGAACGGCGTTTGAGTTTACGCACGGTGCTCTGGGCGCGCAGAATGCGATTCTCGGCGGCGGACGGTATGACGGGCTGTCTGAGTCGATTGGCGGGCCTCCTGCGCCGGGGATTGGGTTCGCGATTGGCGAAGACCGGCTGGTGATGACGCTGCAAGAGACGATGGGATCGGTACAGCCGAAGCCGGATGTGTATGTAGCTCCTTTAGGCCCGGGAATGAATGTCGAAGCGGCGCGACTGGCGCGAGAACTGCGGCGAAGCGGTGTGGTTGCGGAACTCGGCGATGAGAGTTTCCGGCTCAAGAAATCGTTTGAGACGGCGGACAAAATTGGCGCTCGATATATTTTGATTGTGGGCGAGAACGAGGCCAAGTCGGGGGTATTTGCGTTGAAAAACTTGGCCTCGGGCGAACAGGTTTCGGTGCCGCAGGCGGAGCTAACGGAGCGGATCAGATCCACCAAGAAATAAGAAAAACAGGTTTCTCGACTTCGCGGATTGCCTGCATGCAGGCAATCCAGCTACGCTCGAAATGACGAGTGTTGAAATTGTTCTAAGAACGGCGGACGAGGCGTCCGCGCTAAGCAAGCGCCTTGTGGAGGATGCATGAGTCAGCGTTGGCTGCTGTTGATTCTTGTAAGCTGTGCGGCAATTTCTGCGAGGGCGCAAGGGACGGCGTCGTCCACGCTTGCGCGGGTGACGCCGGAGGGCCACGCGGGGGAAAGCTCTCGGGCGGTGCTGGAAGCGCAGAAAACGAAAAATGCTGATGCTATCAAGCAGTTGCTGTTGGACGATTTCACCATGGTTGGCAGCGACGGCAAAGTTTACGATAAGGACGAATTGCTCGACTCTGCGCGCGAAGGCCGGTTGAAGAGTTATCAGATTTACGATGTGAAGATTACGGATGTGGGCGAGGAAGCCATCCTCGTTTCGTATAGCCTTATTGTGACCCAGAGCGAGGGCGATAATGGCACGGCGCCGCGCTACCAGAGAGTTTCGGACCTGTGGGTGAAGCAAGGGAACCAGTTGCGTTTAAAGTTTGAGCAGGCTACGGCCGTGCGGCACGTGGAGTGAGAATATTTGTCTCGCAGTGTGATTTCGCTGCGCGCAGGGTCCCCTTCGACTTCGCTCAGGGCAGGCTCTCAATCCGCTGGAGAAAACGCGGACTTTCGGGATGACATGCGTGTCTTTACGATCCGCCATTTATAATCTAAAGATTCGGCTTCGCACCTGATTCTCCACTTAAAGGGAACACTTTGCTCGACTTTTTAGGCGATTTAAGACGCACACACATGTGCGGTGAACTGCGTCTCTCTGATGCGGGAGGCCGCGCCGTTCTGATGGGCTGGATGAACCGGCGCCGCGATCTCGGCAATTTGATTTTTATTGACGTCCGCGATCGGTCGGGCGTGACTCAGCTTGTGTTCAATAAAGAACGCAACCCGGCGCTGCATGCCAAAGCGGAGTCGCTGCGCAATGAATATGTGATTGCCGCTGTGGGGACGGTGAAGAAGCGCGACTCCGACACGATCAATAAGAATATGCCGACGGGCGAAGTTGAGCTGGTGGTGGACGAACTGCTCTTGCTGAACGAAGCGAAGCAGCCGCCGTTTTTGCCCGGTGACACTGTTCTTCCCAATGAAGAGATGCGGCTGAAGTACCGTTATATTGACTTGCGCCGCGATGCCATGCAGTTCAACATCGAGCTGCGGCATAAAGTTGCGCTGGCGATTCGCGAGTATCTTGCATCGCAGAAATTCTTTGAGATTGAAACGCCGTTCATGACGCGGTCCACCCCGGAGGGTGCGCGGGATTATCTCGTGCCCAGCCGGGTGCAGCCGGGGAATTTCTATGCGTTGCCGCAGTCGCCGCAGATTTTTAAGCAGATTCTGATGATCTCCGGCTTCGACCGGTATTTTCAGATTGTGCGCTGCTTCCGCGATGAGGATTTGCGTGCCGACCGCCAGCCCGAGTTCACGCAGATTGATTTGGAGATGTCGTACCCGCAGCAGGAGCGGGTCTGGGAGATTGTGGAAGGATTTTTGACGGCTGCGTTTAAAGTCGCGGGGCATGAAATCAAAACGCCGTTCGTTCGCATGAGTTACGACCAGGCGATGCGGCTTTATGGAATTGATAAGCCGGACATGCGGCTGCCGGCGATGGCGGATGTGCGCGAGGCGCTGACGCCGGACGAATTGACGGATTTTGCGGCGAAGTTCCGAGTGCGCAAGGAACTGCCGATTCAGGTAATTCGGATTCCGAAAGCGGGCGAGATCTCGGGTACGGAACGCAGAACGATTGGAACATACGGCGCGTATGCGCATGCCCAGGGGCAGAATTTCGTGCAGGTCATCAGCGATCCGAAGAGGATTGCGAAAGATTATCCGGCGATTGCCGAAAAGATTGAGAAGTTTGCCAAGATCGAAGCCAGTGATTTGTGGGCGATTGCGGGCGCGCTGGATAAACCGGAGATTCCGGCAGTCGCCGAGCAAACTTTGCTCAATTTCTGCGCGAAGTGCGGATTGCTGCGCCTCGATCTGGCGCAGAAATATGCGGCGAAGCATGGCGCGTTTGAAAAGACGGGCGATCCGGCGAAGGACTATAAATTTGCCTGGATTACCGACTTCCCGATGTTTGAATGGGATGCGTCGGAAGGGCGATGGAACGCAGCGCACCATCCTTTTACGTCGCCCCACGAGCAAGATATGGCGAAACTAGCGACGGGCGTGGATTCGGTGACCGATCCGAAATCGCCGCTGGGCGAAATTCGCGCGCTGGCTTACGACGTGGTGTTGAATGGAACGGAGTTAGGCTCGGGTTCGATTCGTATTCACCGGCAGGACATTCAAGCAAAGATATTTCAGGCGTTGGGAATGAGCGACGAAGAGACCAAGTCGCGTTTCGGCTTCTTTCTGGAAGCGCTGGAGTACGGCACGCCTCCGCATGGCGGGATTGCGCTGGGCCTCGACCGGATTGTCATGATTCTGGCCGGAGCGGATAGTTTGCGCGAGGTGATTCCGTTCCCCAAAACGGCCCGCGCGGTGGATTTGATGATGGACGCGCCGACGCCGGTCAGCGATGCGCAGTTGAAGGAATTGGGGATTCAGGTGAAGAAGAGTTAGTTTTTGTTCAGGCGGTTAGCAAAAGCAGATTCCTCGCACGTTCTCACGGCTACGCGGCTTCGAACGGCTCGGAATGACAAGGGTTCAGGGTCGAGGGAAATCGGGAAGGCTTTTTAGCTGCTGACTTTATAGTCGCAGGCTTCGCGGCAGGGATTGCAGTAGTACAGGCTGTCTTCGCAAAGCCGGACGTCAATCTGCGACTGGCAGGAGCAGCAATACTTCTCGCATTCGCAGCGTTCTTCGGGCATTTCGCATTGCATACAGACGTATTTCTTGCCAGTTCCCGTGTTTGCCATGCCGATAATTTAACGCGACTGGCGGCATTGGCAAAGTTCCTTAAGTAACGCGGTTGAATGCACAAGCGGGCGCGTGTTACGGTAATTAGTTTCCACCCTGATTCCTCTGAGGCCGCATTGTCTACTGTTGAAGCCGAAGCCGAAGTCGTTCCGACCCTCCGCAAGACGGCGCTGAACGTCGTACATCGGCAAATGGGCGCGAAAATGGTGCCGTTTGGCGGATGGGAGATGCCGGTCGAGTATCCGGCGGCGATTGGCTGCGGCATTATCAATGAGCACATGGCGGTGCGGACGGGTGTGGGGATTTTTGACGTCAGCCACATGGGCGATATACGGCTGGCCGGTCCCGGCGCGCTGGCTGCAGTGCAGCATATTTCGATGAATGACGCTTCGCGCCTCGCCATTGGGCAGGCGCAGTATTCGGCCTTGCTCTATGCCAACGGGACCTTTGTAGATGACGTGATCGTTCACCGGCTCGGCGAAGACGATTATTTGCTGGTGATCAACGCTGGCACGCGGGAAAAAGATTTCAACTGGGTGCGCGATAATACGCGCCAGTTCGATTGCAAGGTCGAACATCTCTCCGACGATTTCACGCAGATTGCGATTCAAGGGCCGAAGGCGGTGGATCTGCTGCAAAAGCTGACTGACGCGAATCTTTCGGCTGTGAAGTTTTATTGGCTGACGCGCGGAACTGTCTGCGGATTGAAGAATATTCTGATTGCCCGCACCGGCTACACCGCTGAAGACGGATTTGAGATTTATATTCCCAGCGATGAAGCGACGAGCGCGCGGGTGTGGAATGAAATCCTGGAAGCCGGGAAAGAATTCGGAGCGGTGCCGTGCGGCTTGGGCGCGCGCAACACGCTGCGGTTGGAAGGTAAGTTGCCGCTGTACGGCCACGAAATTTCAGACACCATCAACGTCTGGGAAGCTGGCCTGGATCGCTTCTGCAAGATGGAGAAGGCGGATTTCATTGGCCGCGCCGCTTTGGAAAAAGCGAAGGCCGAGCCGCTGAAGCGGACTTTAATAGGATTGGAAATGACAGGGCGTGGCATTGCGCGCGATGATTACCCAGTTCTTGACGAAGCGGGCAACAAGATTGGGCATGTCACCAGCGGATCGCCCGCGCCATTCCTCAAAAAGAATATCGCGTTAGCCTATGTTCTCCCGGCGTTTGCAAATCTGGGTTCTTCAGTGAACGTCGAGATTCGCGGGCAGGGAGTGGCGGCCCAGGTTGTGCCGACGCCGTTTTATAAGAGGCCGAAGAAGGCCTAATCAGAGATAGAGCTAGGAGCGCTAAGACATGGCATCATATCCAACCGATTTCAAGTACACCAAAGAGCACGAGTGGATCAAACAGTCAGGCAATGCGGCCACGATCGGCATCACGAACTATGCGCAGGAGTCATTGGGCGACATCGTGTTTGTAGACGCGCCCAAAGTCGGCACAGAAATCAAAGCTGGCGCGACGTTTGGCTCAGTCGAGTCGGTGAAGGCGGTATCTGACCTGTTCGCGCCTGCCAGCGGCACGGTGACCGAAGTCAACGCTGAACTGGCGACGGCGCCGGAAAGAATCAACAAAGACGCGCATGGGTCATGGCTGGTCAAAATCACGCTTAAAGACCCGAATGAACTGAATTCATTGCTCTCGGCGGCCGACTATGAGAAATATGTCGCCGAAGAAGGCAGCCATTGACGGGCTGAGCTTTCGCACCCGGAATGACGCCGTCGAAAAATCGAATTTGCCTTTGCTACATCTAATTAATTCCTATGCAGCGTTACTTACCTAAGTCCCAAGCCGACCGAGACGCCATGGTCAAAGCGATAGGCGCGCGTTCGATTGACGATCTCTTTGCGCCTATTCCTGGCGAATACCGTTTGAACCGCGATCTGAAAGTGCCGCGGCAGATGGCGGAGTCCGAAATTGTGGACTGGTTCCGCGAGCGCTCCCGCGAAAATGGGGACGGCTACGCTAGCTTTTTGGGCGCCGGAGCGTATTCCCACTACCGCCCGGTGATTATTGACTCGCTGATTTCGCGCGGCGAGTTTCTCACCGCGTACACGCCTTACCAGGCCGAGGTGTCGCAGGGAACACTGCAATCCATTTTCGAATTTCAGACGATGATCTGCGAATTGACCGGCATGGAAGTCGCCAACGCTTCCATGTACGACGGCTCGACGGCGGCCACGGAAGCGGTATTGATGGCCTCCCGCGTGACGGGACGCCACGGCGTGGTGATTGCGCGCAATGTGCATCCGGAATATCGCGAAGTCTTGAAGACTTACGCCACGCATCAGGAGATGCCGCTGGCGGAGACGACTTATGCCGATTCCGGGCGAGTAGATCTGAAGGCGCTCGAAAAAGCGGTCAGCGATCAAACTGCTTGCGTGCTGATTCAATCGCCGAACTTCTTTGGGACGATTGAAGATGTTGCCGCGGTTGCGGAAATCGCGCATAAAAATGGCGCATTACTCGTAGTTGCCATCGCCGAAGCAGTGTCCCTGGGCATTGTCGAACCGCCGCGGGAGGCTGACATTATTGCGATGGAAGCGCAGTCGTTCGGTGTGCCGCTTGGTTTCGGCGGGCCTTATTGCGGCGTAATCGCCACGCGTGAAAAATTCGTGCGGCAAATGCCAGGACGGCTTGTCGGACAGACCGTGGACAGCCATGGGCGCCGTGGATTTGTTCTTACTCTGGCGACGCGCGAGCAGCACATTCGCCGCGAAAAAGCGACATCGAACATCTGCACCAATCAGGCGCTCATCGCACTGATGGTCAATATCTTCATGAATGTCTATGGCAAGGTCGGCCTGCGCGAATTGGCGAAACAGAATTTGGCAAAGACGCATTACGCGGTGAAGCAGTTTGGCAAGCATGCCAAGGTTCTTTTCGAGAAGACGCCGCGCTTCAACGAATTTGTGATTCAGACGAGTGAGACGCCGAAGGCGATTAACAGCCGTATTCTTGGCCACAAGATCGTTGGCGGGCTTCCGCTCAAGAAGTTTTACCCCGAACTGGGCAATGCATCGCTGTGGTGCTGCACTGAGTTAACGCCACGCACGATGATTGACACGACCGCAGGCGTGGTGGCCGAGAGTGAACGCTCGGAGAAAGGCGCGAACACGAGCGAAGAAGAAGCTGTGCCGGAGGTGGTGCGATGAACAAGTATCCCGATCTGAAAGCCACGCGCCACACCAGCCAGGATGAAGGCTTAATTTTCGAGAAGTCCTCGCCGGGAAAAGCGGCGTGGAAGCTGCCGCCGCTCGACGTTCCCGAGGTGGATTCTAAAGAGCTTCTGGGTTCATCAGAAAGAAGCAATCTGGGCAATATGCCCGAAGTGAGCGAGATTGAGATCATTCGCCACTTCACGCGGCTTTCGACCTGGAACTATGCAATTGATCTTGGCATGTATCCGCTGGGATCGTGCACCATGAAGTACAACCCGCGTGTGAATGAAGCGGTGGTGCGCATGGACGGTCTCGCGAACGCGCATCCTTATCAGCCGGAGAAGATTTCGCAAGGCGCGCTGCGCATCATGAAGACGCTCAGCGAATGCCTCGTCGAAATCACCGGTATGGATGCGATTACGCTGCAACCGGCGGCAGGTGCACAGGGCGAGATGACTGGCCTGTTGCTGGTGCGCGCTTATCACGAATCCAAAGGCGCGGCGCGGAAGAAAGTGCTGATTCCGGATTCGGCGCATGGTACGAATCCCGCGACGGCTGCGACGGTCGGCTATGCTGTCGAGAATCTGAAATCGAACGCGAATGGCATGGTCGATATCGCATCGCTCGAATCGCAGATGAATGAAGATGTCGCTGCGCTGATGCTGACAAATCCTAATACGCTAGGCATTTTCGAGCAGGAGATTCACAAGATTGCCGACCTGATGCACGCCAAGGGCGGCCTGCTCTACATGGATGGCGCCAATATGAACGCGCTGGTGGGCAAAGCGCGTCCCGGCGATTTCGGCGTGGATGTGATGCACCTGAACTTACATAAGACGTTCTCGACCCCGCATGGCGGAGGTGGACCAGGTTCGGGACCGGTGGCGATCAAGAAGATTCTGGAGCCGTTCTTGCCGACGCCGATTGTCATCGAAAAACCAGACGGAACTCTCGGGCTTGAATACAACCGTCCCAAATCCGTTGGTCGGGTGCGCGCGTTCTATGGCAACTTCGGAATGTTCGTCCGTGCGCTGGCTTATATTTTGGCTAACGGGCCGGACGGCTTGCGGCAAACCACAGAAGATGCGGTCCTCAATGCCAACTACATTCGCAAAGGACTCGAAGGCGTGTTTGATTTACCATATTCAACGCCTAGCATGCACGAAGTTGTCTTTAGCGATAAGATTCAGGCGAAGAAAGGCGTGAAGACGATGGACCTCGCCAAGCGGCTCATCGATTACGGCTTCCATCCTTACACGACAGCGTTTCCGCTGATCGTACCCGGAGCGCTCATGATTGAGCCCACGGAAAGTGAAGGCCGCGACGAGCTTGATCTATTTATCGAAGCAATGAAGCGAATCTCGGCGGAAGTGGAAGAAGATCCGCAGGGCGTGCTGGGCGCGCCGTACACAACCCGCGTTTCACGGCTGGATGAAACTATGGCCGCGCGAAAACCGATTTTGCGCTGGAAACCGGCTAGTTAAACAATCGAGTTTTTGCTGACTGAGATCCTTCGGCCCGCAAAGAAAAGCGCGCGGGCCCTCAGGATGACAACGCTTATTTCTTTTCGCTGAATTCTATCGTGGCCTTCGTGTTTTCCCATGCGGCGTTCAACACGCAACTGCCGCGTTTTTGATCGTACGAAATTGTGAAGTTCTCAACAGGCGAAGAAGTGCTGGACGCCTTCATGTCAATCCGCGCCAAGTCGTTGCCGTCGGGGTAGGGAATGCCCCACTCGCCGGTCTTCTTGCTGATGACGAGTGTCCACTGGTCCAGAGCTGGAACCGCGAATAGCGTGTAGCTTCCCGCCGGGATATCTTTGCCGCCAGCAGTCAGGTTGGCGGTCGTAACTAAAGTGGTCGCTTCATTCGCACCCAGCCGCCAGACTTCGCCATAGGGCACAAGTCCGCCAAAAATCTTGCGGCCTTTGACCCGAGGACTGGAGTAGTCGGTTTTGATCGTCTTCCCGTCAGAAAAACTGCAGGACGCCGAGGCCGCCGGGCTGGGACGTTTTTCCTGGCACGCAGCAAGTAGCGCGAAAGTAAGAATCACCAAAAGCATTGCAATTGGCTTTTTCACAAGGGTCTCCTACCAATGGAATGGATTTAAATTGAGTGAACGTAACCCGTTAGACTAGCCGAGTGCTGTGCGGTTAGCAAACGGCCGCAGGTGGTTTTCTGCCGTTACAATCCTGAAATGCCTGTTTTCGACGAAAAACGCGATGAGCTTGAACATTATGAAACCATGATGGGCGTTCCACGCGGGCGACTGGCCGTAACGCTGGATGCGATTACGGATGCCATGTCGCTCGTGGGTCAACACGGCGTTTATTGCCAGAGCCAGCGCCAGGCAGGCAAACCGGCTATGGATATCCAGATTGTGATGAAAAGTCTCACGGACGCGAAAGAACTTATTCAGAGCGTGATGGAAGAGCTGAAAACAAGCCAGGATAGCAAAACGATGCCATCCTGAAAGCTCGCGCATGCGTCGCGAGCCGAAGCAGCCCGTCTAAATCAG
>Ga0187847_10003279_pt1 | contig 12465 bp, 7 predicted proteins | sample June2016WEW_4_10_FD_132458 | JGI IMG/M metagenome (GOLD analysis project Ga0187847, IMG submission 132458) | Peatland microbial communities from SPRUCE experiment site at the Marcell Experimental Forest, Minnesota, USA - June2016WEW_4_10 | ecosystem: Environmental > Terrestrial > Soil > Wetlands...
CCTCGGATGCTCGAACTGCTGTAATCTTTGCTTTGTCGCCGGGAAATGCACATGATGCGCCGGCGGGACGGCCGCTGTTGAACGAGCTAGGTCCCGTGCCGGAAGGGCTTCCCATGCTGATGGACAGGGCTTACGAAGGCAACGAGACTCGGCAATTGGTGCTTGATCTGGGCATGATTCCAGTGGTTCCGCCTAAATTCAATCGGCTCGATCCCTGGGAATACGACCGCGCACTCTACAAGAAACGCAACCAAGTAGAACGACTCTTTCGTAGATTGAAAGACTTCTGCCGCATCTTTTCCAGATTCGAAAAGCTCGATGTCATCTTCCTCGCCTTCATCAATTTTGTTCTGATCGTCGAAGCTCTCAGATAGTGTTAACACGCCCCGGGAAAGGATCTCTCTCAAACTCGCTGAGCCTTAACCGGCGGTTGCAATACCGTCTCGACTGCAAGAGCAGCAGTCGAAAGGGGGCCGAAAAGCTTGACCGGGTGTCGCCAGTTGGATGTCATGAGCAGATTAACCTTAAATGTACCGGATGCAGTCCATCAGTCGACAACATCAATCACCACCACCTTATGGATCGGCCGCGTAAACGCATCGTCGACCTGCGGGCGACGGGATCGGGCAGTTCCGGAAAGCTGGAATCCATGCGGAAGACCAATTCCTCCGCAGTGATGTTGGCACGCCGCAAGGCGGAGTCGTCTCGCCCCTTACACAAAAGGTAATTTCGAATTTGAGAGGGTAGTGAGGGGTTGGCGAAGTAGTGCCGCAGCGCTTGACTTGCGCCTTAAGAGGTAATACGTTTATGACAAATGGCACGATCGACCAAAACGGACAAGGCTCGGCAGTTGAACTCCGCTTACGCCATGCTCCAACGCAATACGCCATTGTCCACCGCCATGCACCGCTTGTCTGGACAGTTCGACCTGTCGGAGCGTCAAGCCTACCGATACCTGGAGAAAGCAGCACATTTGGAGCGGCCTGTCGAGATCACCGAGGCCACGGTGCCGATCACCCTCAAGGTTACAGCGCGAACAGCGCGTCTTCTTCGCGCGTATGCCAGAAGCAGCGGGCTAACCATTGGAACCATCGTGACACGCGCTCTAGCCACGTTTCTGAGCACTCAGAGAAGGCATGGCTGAACCGCGCTCAACAGACGGCCCACTTCAAGTTCACGTTGAGTATCTGTTTGACTGCCTGCACGATTCGAAGCTCGCCCAGGCCTACAGTCTTCTGGTGCCCATTCGGGAGCGTCCCGTTGGCGGCAGTGTGAAGGAGTTCGATCATGAGGATGGCAGCGATCTACGCACGAGTATCGTCCGACCAACAGAGGGAAACGCACACGATAGCAAGCCAGACGACGTCGCTGATCGAGTTTGCCCAGAGTCACGATCTGGAGGTGCCCAAGAATGGGTCTTCGAAGATGATGGCTATACGGGAGCGACGCTGGAACGGCCGGGGCTTGAGCGGGTGAGGGATCTGGCCGCTGAAGGGCAGATTCAGGTCGTGCTGGCGCACCCGCCGGACCGCTTGAGCCGCAAGTATGCTTACCAGATTCTGCTGATTGAGGAACTGGCCCGCAACGGCGTGGAGACGTTATTTGTTAAGGCACCGCAGGGATCAAGCGCGGAAGATCAACTGCTTGTGCAATTCCAGGGAATGATATCGGAGTATGAAAGGGCGCAAATATTGGAACGGTCTCGCCGCGGTAAGCGGCACCGGGCCCAGTCCGGTCAGGTCAGCGTGATGAGCGGCGCTCCGTATGGCTATCGCTATGTCCGCAAGACCGACCTGGAGCCGGCTGCATACGTCGTGCTTGAAGCTGAGGCCCGTGTGGTCGCGCGCATTTATGAAATGTATACGGCGGATGGCCTCAGCATCGGTGAGATTACCCGCCGCATCAATGCCGAAGGCATCCCGACGCGCAAAGCCAGCGCGCGGTGGGAACGCTCGACCGTCTGGGCCGTGTTGCGCAACTCTGCATATCGTGGCGTCGCCTGTTTCGGCAAGACGCGCGCTTCTTCCCGGACATGCGTCATCCGTCCGCAGCGCCGGCGGGGCTTGATTGCACTCAGCATGACAGCCGGCCACGAACGACCTCGCGATGAGTGGATCGAAATCCCTATGCCGGCGCTGGTCAGCGAAGATTGCTTTGCTCGTGCCCAGGAGCTTTTGCAGGAGAATAAAGTACGATCACGCCGCCGCACCATCGAGCCAAGTATCGTGCAGGGAATGGTCAGCTGCCAGAAGTGCGGCTACGCCTTCTCGCGCACATCGACGCAAACGAGTGCCCGCAAGATTCACTACTACAAATGTATTGGCTCAGATAGCTGGCGCAAATTAGGTGGTTCGGTTTGCGATAACGCTCGTTTCGTCCGGCAGGATCTGCTCGATCGGATTGTCTGGGCCGAGGTGATTAAGCTGTTGGAAGACCCCACGCTCATACAGCAAGAGCTGGACCGTCGGCTGGCGGCAGCGCGCTCGTCCGATCCGACCCAAAAGCGTGAGCAGGGTCTGCGAAGAGAATTAGTGCATGTGGGCAAAGGCATCGAACGCCTTCTCAGCGCCTACCAGGAAGCACTCATGTCGACCGAGCAGTTGCGTGAGCGTATGCCAGAGCTGCGCCAGCGCGAACAGACGCTCCGAGACGAGTTACAGGCCATCGCTGACCAGGCTAACGATCGAGCGGCCTTTCTGCGCGTGGCGGAGAATCTCACAGCGTTCCTCGCCCGCCTGCGTGGCGCTGCTGATACGCTGAGTATCACTGGGCGGCAGAGAATCGTGCGGCTCGTAGTGAAAGACGTCCTGATAGGAGACGACACCATCACCATTCGTCACAGCATTTCAGTCCCGCAGCAGAGCGCCCCGCAAGGCGGCAATCTATTGCCAAGCAGGGCTATAGGACTCAATTACCTTTTGTGTAAGGGGCGAGAGTTCGCCGTTGCTTGCCACCATCGCACTCTGCGCGATGGTGGCACGGTATGAGCGATGGACATACCACCGCAAGAAGATTCAGCAGCGCCGTCTATGTGATGGGGGAAATGCTGGTAAACGGGACCAATGCTCACACCGGCGACCACGGCAATGATGTTGGTGGTTCCGGCTTCGGTCCCCCGCGCTTGAGAATCTTGACCGCAGTCTCGAGAATCGCATCTATCATTTGACGAGCGCGGATCTAACGTCTGGCCGATGCTGGCACATCCCTAAGCACCACGCGTACAAATTTGATTGTCTGCCGCCGCCATGAATAGGTGATGAGAAGATCGCCGTTTGCCGCCTGCACAATCGCCGGATAGGAATACTGCCCTGGTCCATTCTCCAGCGTCATAAATGTTTTGAAGTGTTCTCCGTCTTCGCTTACCGCTAGGTTGAGTGGAGTGCGCCGATTATAACTGTTATTGAAAATCAGCACCACGCGGCCGTCTTTTAGATTCACCGCATCGATTCCCGAGTTGGGGTTGGGCAGATCAATGAATCGTACTTGCCCCCATGTCTTTCCATCATCCGTTGAATCGGCCGCCACGATCCGTGCGGACCTCGTGTGCCCCCGCGCATAGAAGCGCAGATGATGCCCTCCCAGCCAAACGACCGCGGGCTGAATGATGCCTACGGTCGTCTTCGCCGGCGGATAGAGCTTGGTATGCGCGCCTTCCACTGCATCGCTAACCGGTTCCTCAACCTCTGCGCTTGCCGCCTTCGCGCCTTCATCGGGCACATCGTCGCTCTCGGCAACTGTGAGCGGCCCAAAGCTGGTCCACGATTTTCCGTTGTCCGCCGATCGCTCAATCCATGCAGCCCACGTACCGTTCTCCGCCGACGATCCGCTAACGATGACGCCGTTTTTCATCACCAGTGGCTTGTCTTTAATGGGTCCAAGAATGCCATCGGGCAGCCGTTCTTCCGCGCTCCAGGTGCGGCCCTCATCGCGGCTCCACTTGCGAGCGCCTTTCCACGTGCTGGATTTTGAACCGTATTTATAGTAGAGCCATAACCTCCTGTCGTGCGTATGAAACAACACCGGGTTCCAGCACGCTACGTTTTCGGCGCGCGCCAACTCGACGGGCGCGCTCCACGTGCCCTGGTGCAACCGCGCCCCATAGATGGCAACGTCCGGCGCACCCTCTTTGGAGCCGCCGAACCACGCCGCCACAACATCGCCGCCTTTCAGTTCAACTACGGTTGAGGCGTGGTTGTCGCGTTGTGTTCCCGGCAGCGCTTTTGCGCTGGAAACAGGCTGAAAGATGAAACCGTCTCCACCGCTCTGCCCTTGCGCGCGGAAGAGTCCAAGGATCAGCAACAGTGCCGTTAGCCAGCTTCTGATCTGCATTCTATCGCCTCACAAACTCAAACTGACCGGACTGCCGCAACTCTGTATGCACGCGCGTTCCGGCTTCAATCGTATCCAACTTCACAATAGCTCCGTTGCATATCCAATCGCCAGCCGGCAGCAGTACCTCGGCCTCCATTCCAGCCGGAATCGAGACAACGATGCGGTTCTCCCGAGCTTCCACTTTCACAGCGCCGAGTGGAGTGGAGACCGCGCCACGCACCCACTCCAAGCCCGCCAATTCAGGCCGCACTTGAACTTTTCGCGACCCCGGCTCAATGGTCTTCACTCCCAGTAATTCTTCCATCAGCCAAGCAGCGGGTCCGCTTGCCCAACCATGCGCCAAGCTAGCGTTGTAGCCGGTTTTGCCGTCGGCTTCAAGGTGCGCATGCGGATCGTCATTGGTCCATGCGGGGTCCCATGCTTCCCAAAAACTTGTAGCGCCGGCGTCGAGCATTCCGCCCCAATAAGTGCGCATCCAATCGAGCGCTTCACGTCTGTACCCCAGCTTGGCCATCGCACTGAGCAGATAGTCGCCGTAGTACGGCGTAATCACGTCGCTGGGCTTGCGTCCGATCACAGTGCGCAGGAGCACGCGAACTACAGCCTCGCGATCGGCTGCGCTCTCCACCGTGCCCGCAAGAACGGCAATGGCGTTGGTCTGCCAGCGCTCCCCATATGCGCCGCTTTCATCCTTTAGATATTTTTTTGCCGCTACTGCCATCGAGTCCGCGCGCGCGTCATACTTGACGGCATCAGCCTCATCCCCTGCTTGGCGCAACAACCACGCAGCTTGGCGAAATGCCAGCAGGTACTCGAAGTGCATGCACCGTCGTGCTTCCGGCGAATCCGTATCCAACCCATTTGCCCAATCAACAAAAGGTTTAGCCCCACTGGCGGCCGCATAGACGTTGTGTGCATCCAATTCACGTTCCATGCGCGGAAGCAGTTCCAACAGCCGCGCTTTGACGCCGAGCAACTGATGCAGATCGCCCCATCGTCGCACATACTCGGCCTCGCTTACCACCCACCAGGCCGAATATCCCGGCAGTCCGTTCACATGTCCGGTGACTGGTTCACTGCCTATTGCATCTTCCAGCGCCGCTTTCACGAGACGGCTGTCCCCATAGACATCCGCAATCACGCGATCGATTACCTCAGCGTCTCCGATCCACCGGCCGCGGTCGCGTTTTATGCCATCCAGAATTGAATCCTGCATCGACAGATGCGCCGTATAGACAGCCGATTCCCATATCTTGTTTAACCGAAGGTCACTCGATTCGAAGCTCCCCACCTGCGCTGACGGGTAGAAAATTCCTTCTGCAAAAACTTTAGCCTCGGAATGATCGCCATCGAAGGAAACCAGCGCATAACGAAATCCAGATTTTGGCCCCTTGGCCTCCGCCCCTGCTGGAGCGAAGAGTGGAAGATCGCCGAGATAGGGTGCATTCAACAACTCGCCTAGCGATTCGCCGTATCGCACTCGCGCCTGCAATCCGTGCCGCCCAGCTGCGACCACCATGCGGCCATTCAACTCTCGTCCAAAATCGAACAGCAAGCCGTCGGCGCGCAGTTCCGTCTTTACAGGGTACAGGCGGTAATTCGCCATGTACGGAGCTTCGCCCAGATAGCCCGGCCATGCATACATGCCCGCATCGGCATTCCACTGAAAGAAGTCCACGTCACTTTCAATTCCACCCAGGCTTGTCACCGGCTTCCACAAAGTATCGTCAAACTCGAGCTGCTTCCATCCCGCTGATGGATTCACGGTGCTCTTCCATGCTCCGTCGCCCGAGACGAGTGCTGCCGTCTCCACGCCTGTTGCGGCTGGCAGAATCTTTACCGCGATCACCTCGCCCGAATTGAGCCAGGCGGTCTTCAGCGCATTGGTATGATGGTGGCTTCCATAGCCGCGTACCGCCTCTATCGCGATTGTGTTGCGGCCCGCGCGTAGCGCTGCGCTTATCTCGGCGGTCATAACGCCGAATCCTATATGATGGCCGCTCGAAAACTGCGTTTCTGCGACCAATGCGCCATTTATCCATATTCTTGCGCTGCGCGGTCCTGCGATGTATAAAGTGGCTTTCTCTGGTTTGGTGTGAATCACAAACGCTCGACGAAAGAAGTGCGGCTGTACCTTCCAGTCGTCGCGCTTCAACTGGCTCAGGAGCTCTTGCTTGGTGGCAACCGCCGCATCATCCGCAGTCCAAATATATTCCTCCGGCAAGGGAGCATGAAAGCTCCCCACCGTTTGCACCTCTTGCACTGCACGCGACGGGTCCAACAGATCGCCGGGGTTGACTGGCCTGGCTGGCGGATTCAACTGGGCCGAAGCTGCGCAAGATGCTGCAATCAGAATTCCAACTTCAAAGACCCGCGGCAAATACTTCATTGCTTCTTCCTATCCGTATGCGTACAACCGCAGTTGAGAGGTTTTGCGTAAAGATTTGTGTGTAGAACGCAAGCTCCTCTTAACGGCTGGTGATGGTATAGTGTCCAGGCTTGCGCAGCACAACAGCGGCTCGCGCACCCTGTTCGACTGGCGTAGATGCGAGAGGTTCGCCATTAACGAACAGGGCGGCACCAGGATGCGCCAACGGGGCGAGCAGAGTTACTTCGACTCCTGGCGGAAAGCGGAGATCGATTTTCATCTCAGGTTCCTGCCGCATCTCCACGCGAATCGCTCCTTGCGCGGCCGGAACCTGCCCTTTAACCCAATTCAAACCTAGAAGGTCGGGACGTACGATCGCTTTACGGAAGCCCGGCTCCGACGCGTGAATGCCGAGTACCTCCTCTTGAAGCCAAGCCGCTGGGCCACTGGACCAGCCGTGCGCCAGGCTCACATAGTAGCCGATAGCTCCGTCGGCCTGGAGACTCCGATGCGGGTCCTGCTTCGGCCAGCGCAGGTCATACGCTTCCCAAAAGCTGGTTGCGCCCTCCGTTAACATGCCGCCCCAATACTCGCGCATCCAGTCCAGGGCCTCGCGGCGATGCCCCATGCGGGCCATCGCCTGCAAGAGATACTCGTTGAAGTAAGGACTGATGACTTGTGTCTGGGTCCCGTTCTCTCCCACACGGCTCAACGTTTGCGCCCAGATCGCTGGATAATCACTTTCGTTGGCGACTCCGGCCAGCACAGCTGCGGTGTTGAGCTGCCATCGTTCTCCATAAACGCCGGAAGCACTGGCGAACCGGCTTCGTGCTTGCCCCGCCAATGTTTCCGCACGTGCCTGGTAGCGCGCTGCCGCAGAACTATCGCCTAGTTCACCGAGCAGCCATGCGCCCTCTCGATAGGCTCGCACAAACTCCAGCACCGTGCCTTCCTTGGCATCCTCTTCAGAAGCGAAAAGGCCGGGAGACCAATCGACAAAGACCCAGCCATGATTCTTATTGAGAAACTGTCCGCCGGAGTCAAACTCAGCATCGGAGCTTTGTAACAGCCTGAGCAGCACGGCGTGTTTCCGCTCCAGCGCAGCCTTGTCTCCCCAACAACGATAAAGATCGGCCAGCGCGGTGATCCACAGCGCAGTATAGCTGGGGATTCCATTCACATATTTGTCGGTAGGAGGAATCAGGCGCGTGAGCGTCTCATCCAGCAACAAGCGGTCTCCGAATACGTCGCCGATGACCGGCCCGCTTACATCCAGATCGCCCGCCCACCAGCCGCGATCCCGCTTGGGCGCATCCCAAATGCCATCCTGCATGCAAAGGTGCGCAGTGTATGCGGCGATCTCCCAAATGCGGTTTAGCTGAGCGTCGGAGGATTCAAACGATCCCTTGTACTCGACCGGATATGCGATGCCCTCCAGCCGGATGCTGGAAAAGGCCGTCTCTGGCGCTCCGCCCACAAATCGCAGCCATGCGTAGCGCAAACCACTCTTGGGTCCGCGCACCATTCCGTGCCGAGGAACCCGCAGCAGATTCTTACCCAAATAATGAGCACCGCTCAACGCCTCAGATTCAGATTCGCCGTAACTCACCAGAACCTGCGACTCGCAATCGCAGCCGGATTCAATTAGCAGCCTGCCAGCGGTCTCACGCCCAAAATCGAGTAACACTCCCGGCGTATCTTGTTCTGCTACTGTTCCTGCAGGAAGGTGGACAGTGAATTTCTCTCGCAACGAGGAGTTTGTCAGCGCTTCGATATGCGCCAAGCCGCCCGCTCCGTTGGTGCGATGCGTGGCATCCGTGGCGAAGAGGCTATAGGTGCGAAGTGAGGGCGACATGCCCAAATAGCCAGGCCAGTCATACATGCCAGCGTCGATATTCCACTGGAAGAACGCAGAATCGCTTTCAATTGGACCCAGCGTCTGCACATGCCCCCATTCGCGGTCGTCAAATTTCGGAGACGTCCAACCCTGTGGCATGGCAGCTATGCTTCGCCATGTAGGATTGGTAATTGCAATCGGCGCCGCTGCCACGCCAGCGTTCGCAGGCACTATCTTGGCCACCAGCGTTTCGCCATAGGCCAATTGCTGTACGGTCAGCGAGTCGCTGGCCGTGACAATCCCTCGGCCACGCACTGCTTCGATTGCCAGAACGTTGCGGCCAATGCGCAATGCCGAATGAACATCGGTACGAAAAACATGCGTGCCCAGCGTGGAAGCAGCATCGGCGGTCTCGTCCATGACAAGCATGCCGTTCAGAAACGCCTTTGCACTTCGCGGACCTGCGATATACAGAGTCGCAACGGAAGGCAACCGGCTCAGTGTGAAGCTTCCACGAAACAAGTGCGGCTCCGTCTTGCGCTCCCGTTCGCGGAAGGAGAACTTCGCGTGGTCCGCACGCAATGCAGCGGCATCGTTGACGGTCCAAATATATTGCTCGGCGAGAGGCGCATGCATGGGGCGATGCAGCGTGGCCGCGCTCCGCGCGGGGTCAAGGCTGGCGCCAGAAATCGCTTGTGCGCTGACCGTAGCGGCGGGACCCAGGACTGCGGCAAGTGCGATTGACATTCCCGTCATGTAACTTCTTTTAGCTATCTTCAAATTCACATGCACCCAGTTGCTCCGTCGCGTGCCGTGCTTGCATCCGCAGGACTCACTGCAGTTTTCTTTCACGACAACTCTGTCACTGTCAGGGTTGACTAAACCAAAATCAGACTGCTGCGCACACGACGAGGAAAATGCTCTATTTTCCACATTTGCCTGCGCCGCTGGTTGAATCCAGTATACGAAACGTGAAGGCTGGCTCATTGGGCTTACGCTGAGGCAGTTTGATGTGCAGGCCATCTTCTTGCTGGGTCCAGGAAAGTTGTTCATTCGTGCCCAACAGCCGCACGGAACAGACTGAACCGGAAAGGTAGGGTGTGCCCTGCCACAACGAGCGCAGACGCAGTTCTCCGTTATCCGGCCAGCCCAAGGCGATGGCATACAGCGCGCCATCGTGCGTAGTAAAGCGAATGTCTTCCGCCGTATACTCCTGACGGTCGGTGTTCATCGCGGTGCTGGCAGCCTTGGTCGGTCCTTCACCATAGATGAGCCACGGCCTCGATCCGTAAATAGCCTCGCCGTTGACTTGAAGCCATGCGCCCATTTGCAGCAGGATCGCGCGTGCCTCTTCGGGGATGGTACCATCGGCTTTCGGTCCAACGTTCAACAGTAGATTGCCGTTCTTGCTCACTACGTCCACCAATTCATCGATCAGCGATTTAGCGTTGCGATATTCATCGTTGTTCACATACCCCCACGAATGAATACTGACAGAAGTATCGGTCTGCCAGGGTAAAAGGCGCAGGGCGTCCAACTTGCCGCGTTCAATATCGAGCACGGCGGCGTTCTCGGGAAAGTCGTGCTGCTTGTATGTCAACACAACCTCCTGCCGCCGCCCTGCCGCTTGGTTGTAGTAGTATGCGGCGAACTGCTTGAGATAGGGTTGGAAGGCCGGCTGGCCGATCCACCAATCAAAGTAGAGGAAGTCAGGATGATACTTGTCCACGATCTCCGAGCTGCGCGCCAGCCAGTTATCGAGAAACGGAGCATCCGGCGCCAGCCAGTTTTCCAGATGGTCCGGATTGGGCTCTTTGAAGTCGTCCTCGCTGGCTAGCGCCATGGGCCGCGCCGGTCCGTAGAAATCGGCGTATCGCGGGTCCGGCACGTCGGAGTCGACTTTCATACCGCCGTAGTACCACCACCAATGCTCGGCGCGGTGCGAGGATACGCCGAAATGCAACCCACGCTTACGCGTAGCTGCCGCCAACTCGCCAACAATGTCGCGCTTTGGTCCCATCTTCACTGCATTCCAGTTCGTGATTTGCGAGTCGTACATGGCAAACCCATCGCAGTGCTCGGCGACCGGAACGATATAGCGTGCACCAGCGCGCGAAAACAGATCCACCCATGCATCGGCATTGAAATTCTCGGCACGGAACATGGGGATAAAGTCCTTGTAGCCGAACTTCGACAGTGAACCGTAGGTCTCTACCTGATGCTTGAATGCTGGGGTGCCCTCTTGATACATGTTGCGCGGGTACCACTCGTTTCCGAATGCGGGAACCGAGTAAACGCCCCAGTGGATGAAGATGCCAAACTTGGCGTCGCGAAACCATGCGGGAATGCGATATGCCCCTAAGGAGTCCCAATCGGCGGAGAATGGGCCGCTGCGGACGCCCTCTTCGACATGCCCCAATTGTTGCTGCACACTTTGCGGGGGTTGCTGAGCATGAATCATAAGTGCTTGGAAAAGAAAGAGAGCGATGAAGACAAGAGCCAGACGCGTGGATAAAACACAGCTGGAGCGATCCATCGCAATAACGTAACAGAATGGAAATCATTTGTGTATTGCAAAATGGCCGGTGTTGCTGTATCACCTTTCTTAAGTGCTTAATCCAGTCATCATCTTCGTTCTTCCGTCCCATTTTTTCGCTTTTGTCCTGAAAAAGGCACGCAGAGTCGCTGTTCTGCGCGTCCCGATCTTAACGTTTTCGCTCTGCTCTTCAGCTTTGTGCATGGCCGGCCAGCATCCATCTCCGGTTGCGCATCTGCTTCCGCCTTTTGTTTTGCGCTGCGCCAATCGAGACGAACCCCTGGCTGTCGTGGATGCGCACCCCGAGTTTTCGTGGCAACTGCGGGCTTCGTCGCCAATGCTTCATGCGGTGAGCCAGACTGCCTATCGGATTCAAGTTGCAGCCACGGATTCCGGCCTTGCATCCAGCCACGGAATTCTCTGGGATAGCGGGGTTGTTCAGAGCGCGTTAACCTCCGGCATTGCTTATTTAGGATCACCGCTGCACACAGAACATAACTATGCATGGAGGATCCGCGTGTGGGACGAGCAAGGCCGCACCAACGGGTGGAGCAAGATTGCGCATTGGACGCAAGCACCCGCCTGGCATACCGCATGGATCGCAGCCGATACCGCAGACACAGAGCAGGCTGACAACCCCTTGCCGTTATTCCGCAAAAGTTTCACTCTCACCAAGCCGATTATCCGCGCTGTGCTCTATGCGTCCGGTCTCGGGCAGGACGAGTTGCGCATCAATGGTCGGAAGGTGGGCCATGATGAGCTCACTCCCGGCTGGAGCGATTATCGCAAGACTGTCTATTACGACAGTTATGACGTGACCGGCTTGTTGCACCGCGGAGAAAATGCGCTGGGAGTTATGTTTGGCAATGGAATGTATCGCGTGCTCAAGACACAAGGGCGCTACACCAAATTCACCAGGAGCGATGGCCCGCCAAAGTGCATCGTGCAACTGCGCATCGAATTGCAAGATGGCCAGGCCTTCGAGATCAACAGCGACGGAACATGGAAGACGCATCCTGGCCCGATCGTTTTCTCTTCGACCTATGGCGGTGAGGATTTTGATGCTCGCCGCGAACCTCAAGGCTGGGACGGCCCCGGTTTCGATGATTCAGAATGGCCTTCTGCGACAGTGGTTGATGGCCCCGGCGGAACCTTGCAGCCGGAGCTGGCGCCGCCGATTCGAGTTATACGCATCAATAAACCAGTCAAATCAAGTGAACCCAAGCCTGGCATTCTTGTCTACGATCTGGGCCAAAATTTTGCAGGCTGGCCTTCAATCTCTGTGACCGGAGCGGCAGGCATAGTGGTAAAGCTGACAGCGGGAGAACTGCTTAACAGCGACGGCACTGTTTCGCAGCGTAGCTCAGGTGGCCCCCAGTGGTTTTCCTATAC
>Ga0187847_10003282_pt1 | contig 12461 bp, 11 predicted proteins | sample June2016WEW_4_10_FD_132458 | JGI IMG/M metagenome (GOLD analysis project Ga0187847, IMG submission 132458) | Peatland microbial communities from SPRUCE experiment site at the Marcell Experimental Forest, Minnesota, USA - June2016WEW_4_10 | ecosystem: Environmental > Terrestrial > Soil >...
AGAGCAGTGGTGAGATGGAGAGCGCTCTCGACAAAGACCAGGGGCCAGCTTCCACGGATCGAAATGCAGATCCAGAAGCTGATGGCGCCCATCGCAATGCACAGGGTGAGCCCGAGCGAAGTGGGCATGCTGCCGCGTGAGAAAGCCCAGAAGCATCCCACAAAAAGCGCAGCTGCGCCGAGAGCCGGAAAGATGAAGAACGCGAGGTTAATCGGCATCTCGCCGTGGTAAACACCATCGATCAGGACAGCGTAGATGGCGAGCGGAATGATGAACGGAACCGCAAAGAGGATGCGCCTCCCCTTGAAGCGAAAGGAAAGAGGGGACAAGGAGGCAAGGAAGAGTGTGGCGCCGATGAGGGCCGAGGTTTGTCCGGCGGCCGCAATCCAGGGATGCTCGTGGGCGCTGGAAAAATCCCATAAGCCCATCTGGTAAACCTGCACCATGCGCAGGCAAGAGAAGAGAAAACCAAGAAGCCAGAGCAAGGTCCGGGAATCGCGCGAACGTAGGTAAAGCTGGGCGAACGCCGGAAGCAGCAGCGCCGTCAAAACGAACGCGGGTAGCTGGTAGCTATAGGCCATTCAGCCGGGCGTCTCCTTGAACCACCTTCTGTCACAGTATGAGATCAATGCTTGATCGCTGTGGGTGTTTGAGAGCTCTGGAACGCAATAATAAAAACAGCAGCACCGCGGAATGAGAGCGGTAAAACAAGCCTAGCGTTGGGTTTCCCCGGCATGCAAGGCCAAAGAGCGACGGGATAATCAACTGGCGCACCTCGCCCCGGGGTGCAGCCACCAATTATTGTTCAACCATACGCTGCCCTTGTATATGCGTCTAATGTGGTAGAACGAGGTCGCACATGGGACGGTTTACAGGCGGCCTCAGGGCGACGAATTCTAGGGATTGCCGGAAGTCTGTTGGGGGTGTCTTGAGAGTGCGAGTTTCACGTTGGTGGATTCTTCTGGCGAGCGGCGCTTTGGCGCTGGCGGCGGCCGCGCAGGACAAGGACAGCTTTACGCCGATGGCCCTGGACTCTGGCTTCGGGCGGATCGATACGTCGGACCCAACCATGCCGCCCGACGAGATTATCCGCAAGTTCGCTGCGAAGGAGACAGAATTCCAGGATGCGCTGAACCACTATACCTACAGGCGTATTGCACGTGTGCAAACGATGGACGACGACAACAAGGTCGACGGTGAATATTACGAAGTGGACGATGTGATCTTCGACCCTTCAGGCCGGCGCACAGAGAAGGTCGTTTTTGCCCCGGGAAACACACTCCAGCGCGTGATGATGTCGCCCTCGGACTTTCAGGACATTCAGCACGGATATCCCTTTGTGCTGACCACGCAGGAGATCAGCGCATACAACGTGAAATATGTGGGCAAGCAGAAGGTGGATGAGGTCGACTGCTACGTCTTCGAGGTAAGTCCCAAGCAGATTGAGAAGGGCAAGCGATATCTTGACGGACGCATCTGGGTCGACGCGACAGATTTGCAGATCGTGGTCACCAATGGCCGCATGGTGCCCGATGACACGCGCAAAGGGAAAGAGGACCTGCATCCCCCGTTTATGACGTGGCGCGAACAGGTGGACGGCCACTATTGGTTCCCGGTCTACACCAAGGGCGAGGGCGTGCTGCACTTTGCCGGCGGCAGCGGTTATATGGCGCAGGACGTGCACATTCGGGACGTCATCAAATACACCGACTACAAGCGATTTGGCTCAACCTCGAAGATCATTTATGAGGGGCAGGACATCACGCCGGGGCAGAATCCGCCGGGTCAGGCTCCGAATCAGCAACCGAAGCCGCAGCAGAAGTAGTCAGTGGCAGGGTCCCCACGACTGAAACACTGTCTTCCGACAGCTCAATAAAACAAATACTTCCGCCAGCGATCGTCGCCACGCCCCAGCATGCGCATGATCTGGCGGCTGGTGTGGAGGGAGAACGGACGCGGTTCGCGAAGCAGAATCATGTCGTCGATTTCGTTGAGCAGGCGATTGCCTTTGCGGCGATTGCACGCATGGCAGCAGGCAACCAGATTTTCCCAGGTAGAGTTGCCTCCGCGCGAGCGCGGCACCACGTGGTCCAGCGTGAGCTCGGCGGACGGGAGCACGACGCCGCAATATTGGCAGGAATTGCGATCGCGCAACAGGATGTTTTTCCGTGACAAGGCGCGGGTCTGGTGGGGAATACGCCTATACTCAAGCAGGCGAATCACCGACGGCATCGCAATGAGCGTGCGCTGCGCGTGCAGGGTAAGGCCGTGTTCTTCCTCTGTGCGGGCGATGCCTTTGAGCACCAGTACCAGCGCTCGCCGCGCGCCGCAAATGTTGATGGGCTCGTAGGAAGCGTTCAGTACGAGCACCGGCATTTGAAGAATCTGCGCCGGCTGCGCAGCAGGATGCTCCGCGGCCAGCGCCGCAGCTCTTGCGGCGGATTTTTGCTTGCGTGCATGAATCATAGCTTTTCCCAGCGACATCCTTGGCTCCCGTCAAATCGATGGTTGGTTCTGTGAGTTCATGATTGCGTACTGAAACGGAACAGATGCTGCGTCGTTGCCCTGTCCGTCGTTGATCAACAAGCTACCTGACGAATCTTTGCGAAAAAAGGATGAGATCTCGGAGCAAAAACCGATCCGGCGCGCGCGGGCCAAAGTGGCCACCCAAACCGATTCTGCGCCCGCCTGCAGCAAAGCGCGTGCGGCAGCGCGTGCTGTAGCCCCCGTAGTAAGGATGTCGTCTATCAAAAGAACATGCTTGCCAAAGACCACCGCGGGATCGGAGACACCAAACGCGCCACGCACATTCAAGCGGCGCTGGCGCGGAGTGAGTCCGGCCTGGCTACCGGTCCCGCGCAGACGCATCAGCGTGCTGGGGGCGAGTGTCAGGCGCCATCCTGTGTGGTGTTTGCGTAGACAGGCAACCGCCTCCTCCGCGAGCAGCCGTGCCTGATTGAATCCGCGATCGGTATGTTTAGACCGATGAAGCGGGACGGGAATCACAAGCATTTCAGCCGGAGCCTCGGGCGCAAGCTGCGCGATGGCGCGAGCCAGAAACTCTCCCAGTTTCGGAGCAACAGGTCGCACGCGCTCGTACTTGAGGGCATGGATCAATTCGCGCATCCGGCCCTGATAAGGACCGTACGCAACCGCCTTGACGAAGGGGGGCGGCGCGAGGCGACATGCACGGCAGAACTGAGCCCCCGCACGAGCCGGCTGGGCAGAAGGCGAGTCAAGCGAATCGCCGCAGCGTTGACACGCGGGTTCGCTCGAGACGGAGATTTCCATCCAGCAAGCAGAACAAATTGGCGCGGAGGAGAGCTGCGGCAGGAGGGAGCCGCAGAGGGTGCAACAGGCAGGAAAAACGGTGCAACCTACAGCATTAAGAGGACTTCGGAGCACGCGGGCCACCGCGCGCCATCTGGAAATCTCTGATGGCGGAACGTCGAACGTCAGTGAACCGGAGTCCCTGCGGAAGACGCACCTCACACGCGAGGAGGTGAGAATCACCGACCCGCTGCCTAAGTATACCGTCCCAGTCAAATTAGTCCCAAATCGAGAGGCTAAACGCCCACTTTCGACCGCACTCGATGGCAAGTCCTTGAGCGGTGTGGTCTGGCTCGGAAGGCAATTCAATGGTTCAAGCAGGCCGGGATCTAGACCCAAAAAATGGCGGCGCGGAGGGGGGACTCCGTACCGCCAACATCAGCGTTTTGATTCAGCAATTGGATCGACGGGCAGCTACTGCCCCAATGAGATTTTGTGATTAGCGGCGGTTGTGCGTGCTTGCCGGCCCGCTGCCTACACGCTCGGACTCGCGATCCCGCTCGGCCTGGATATTCTTCTCGTGCTCCCGGTCAGCATCGGTCTTCGCATCGCGGACGGCATCCTTGACGTTGCCCCACGCCTTCTCGGCCTTGCCCTTCACCTGCTGGGCAGCGCCTTCAGCCTGCGTGCCGGTATCGCCGGTCCACTCGCCAACTTGGCGCTTCGCGCGACCTACCGTGTCGTCAACTGTGCCCTTCACTCTGTCCTTATCCATAACTCCACCTCCTGGTGGTTTTTGAAACTCGCACTTAGGTTTTGAAACATGATTCCAGACGGCGTACTCACCGTCTCGTGCCTGTTGTGTTTAGACCACCGGCCGTCGCCCGGAGATCAGCTGGATGAGAAGCACAACCAGTGCAATGACCAGCAAGATGTGAATGAACCCACCCAGCGTATAGCTGCTCACAACGCCCAGCAGCCACAAGACCAGGAGGATTACAAAGATTGTCCAAAGCATCGTCCTTACCTCCCGCGTTCACTCTCTCGAACTTCTAACAACCTAACCTTGGACGCCGCCCTGTGTGTGTAAGGTTGTTCGCCGAAATGCGTATGTTCGGAAACAATCCCTAAAAACAAGCGCAGCTGCTGTTTGCACTTGTCTGCGACGAATGCAACATCGGCAATACAGCCATGCACGTTCGTTGGTGCATCCAAGCGAGAGTCAAATCTGCTCTGCTTTGTGCGTTCGGCACCAGCGTTGACACCGGTTGTCGCAATGAGAATCGTTTGGTCCGCAGGGAGCGGTCGCGAGTCCGTGTGAATCCTCGCGCGGCCAAGGAGGAACGACATGCTGTTGATCATTATTCTTGTGCTGCTCATCTTCGGATTTGGCTACGGCGGCTACCGCGTGGGCCCGGGTTGGGGCTACTACGGCGGCGGCGGACTAAGCCTGATCCTCACCATTGTTCTGATCCTGCTTTTGCTGAAAGTCTTCTGAAGCAGAATCGACCAGTCACGCGTTGCGCATAAGCAAACGCTGAGAAGATTGGGTGAGAGCAGACCGCCTCGCTCGATCGACTCAGCGTTTGCCGTCTCTAATCGGTTACGGGGCTGCTAGCGTTAGCGTGGCCGGTGTGGTATGGCGCGCGGCGCGTAGCCGTCAACTTTTCATACTGGGCGTGCAGCAGATCCAGTTCCATGTCACTCAGCGTTTCGATATTGATCATCTGATTGCGTGCGCTATCGATGGCCCGAATCAGTTCGTCCAGTTTGAGATTGATTGCGCGCGCATCGCGATTCTGAGTGTTCTGAATCAGGAAAACCATCAGAAACGTCACAATCGTCGTGCCGGTATTGATAACCAGTTGCCAGGTATCCGAATAATGAAAGAAGGGGCCGGTAACTACCCATACGAGGATGACTAAGCCGGCCAGCAGGAACGCCCACTTCGAACCGAGCCAGAAAGAAGCAACACCCGCAAAGCGTCCGAAGTGATCGAAAGGGATCTTGAGCTCTTGTTCTTTTCCTCTCCGATTCTGTGCGCTGACTTGTATCTTGACCTTGCGATTCATCGGCCTGACCTCTCACCGCTTAGATGCCATCCGCACAACACTATTCCATCCCATTGTTCTCGCAGTCTGGCCAAGGGTCACCGAAGCCTCGGCGCTGTACGATACACTGCACCCAAAAGGGGTGTTTTCTTTTGCGTGTAGTTTGCGGAGTCTTTATTTGCCTGCTTTTCAGTCCAATGGGAGGGCGAACACAACAGGCCCCGACACAGCAACCGGGTGCGCAACAGGGGGGAATGAGCAGCGGCATCGCATCCGGCGTCTCGGCGGCGCCCGTCTACGACGCGCAGCGAAGGCCGATCACAGCGGGCGGATTTGTGGACTCAGGCCCCGTGATCTTCGAAGACATCACTAAGAAGGCGGGCCTCTCTGGCTGGACACACAAAATGGGCGTGCCGGAAAAGAACTTCATTGTTGAGACCAACGGCTCGGGCGTATGCCTGATCGACTACAACAACGACGGCTGGCTCGACATCTACCTGGTGAATGGTGCGACGTTCAACTCACTCGACGGAAAAGAGGAGCCGCCGCACGCAGCGCTGTTCCGAAACAACCATGACGGCACATTCACCGACGTGACGCAGCAGGCGGGCGTGGCCAATGACCGCTGGGGCTACGGATGCTCCGTGGCCGACTACGACAACGACGGCTGGCCCGACCTCTACGTCGGCAACTACGGAAAGAATCGGCTCTATCACAACAACCACGATGGAACTTTCACCGACAAGGCTGAGACGGCCGGCGTGGCGCTTGGAAACTGGTCACCGGGTTCAACGTGGGGCGATTACGACGGCGATGGGCTGTTGGACCTCTACGTAACCGGCTACGTGCATTTCGACCGCGACAATCTGCCGATCGCCGGCACCAAGGCCGTAGGCTACGCATCGTGTCTCTATCGTGGCGCCGCGATCAACTGCGGTCCGCGCGGGCTTACTGGCGAGCCGGATCACCTCTTTCACAACAACGGAGATGGAACATTTACCGATGTAACAGCGAAGGCTGGCGTCGAAGACAAGGAAAAGTATTACGGATTCAGCACCATCTTTGTGTCCCTCAAGGCCGATGGCAAGCCGGACCTGGTTGTAGGCAATGACTCGGAGCCCAACTTTCTCTACGTAAACAAAGGCAATGGGACGTTTGACGATGAGAGCTACGTCTCCGGGTTTGCCCTGAACAAGGATGGACGCGAGATCGCCTCGATGGGCATCGCCGCCGGAGACTACGAGAACAATGGACTCGTGGACTTCTATGTCACCGATTTCGGCGATGACTACAAGGTGCTGTTTCACAACGACGGCGACACGAGTTTCACCGATGTGAGCTACAGGGCAGGCATCGCGCAGACCACAATTCCGTTTGTGGGATGGGGCGACGGGTTTATCGATTACGACAATGATGGCTGGCTGGATTTATTCGAAACCAATGGCCACGTGTATCCCCAGGTCGATCAGCATGATTGGGGCACGACATTCGCCGAGCGTCCGCTGCTGTTTCATAACGTGCCGGATGGTCCCAAGGAACGGAAGTTCGAATATGTTCCGCCGGTGAAGAACACGGGGCTGGCAGTGGTGATCTCGGGACGCGGCGCTGCTTTCGGCGATCTATTCAATGATGGAAAAATCGACGTGATTCTCAATCCAGTGGATGGCCCGCCGGTGCTGCTGCGCAATGTAAATCCCGATCATCATCACTGGGTGGAGATGCAACTGATCGGGGGCGTCAGCCATGCCAACGGCAAGCGGAGCCCTCGCGATGCAACCTGCGCCACAGTTTTTCTGAAAGCAAACGGCATGCGTCAGCGGCAGGACGTGCTGGCGAGTGGCAGTTATATCGGGGCCAATGACCGCCGTCCACACTTCGGGTTGGGAAATGCGACCGATGCAGGGACGGCCGAGATTCACTGGCCGTCGGGCGCGAAAGAGTCGATCAAATTGCCGGCGGTCGACCGCATCTACACGATCACTGAAGGCAAAGGCATCACCGGGGCCCTGTGCGGGGGCACGCCGTGTCCGAACTCGAAGGCTCCAGGCATCCCAGCCACCAAGCCTGCAGCGAAGTGATCCTCACGCTGCAGCGGTTTCGATTCTGGTGCTAACAGAAACCGTGATGCCGAGTGGATTCTTCCTCAAGAAGAAGCCACCTTGTATGCTGTCGTGATGTAAACAAGCGAATCGAAAACGCTCTAGACTTGGCTCTTGCGAGGAGTTCCAGTGTTGTTCGTGCATCCTAGTACTCGTCCGCTTCTCGGGCTTGCGTGTAGCTTCGGCTCGACCATCTCGCTTTGCGTTTGCGCTCTTGGCATTGGCAGTTCAAGTCTGCGGATTTTCGCGCAACAGCCGGTGAAAACGACGGAGCAGCCGCAGAGCGGCATGGGCGGCATTTCGTCTGCGGGAACCTTCGCCCCTGTATACGACGAGGAGAAGCGTCCAATTACCGCAGGCGGATTCGTAGACAAAGGAACCGTAGTTTTCAAGGACGTGACAAAGGCGGCCGGGCTGGCTCAGTGGCGTCACGTGATGGGAACCGCCCAGAAGACGTACATCCTTGAGACTGACGGTTCGGGTGTGGGGCTTATCGACTATGACAATGACGGCTGGCTCGATATTTACCTGGTGAACGGATCCACCTACGACGCACTCTCCGGGCGAAAATCTCCACCTCACGCAGCGCTCTTCCACAACAATCACGATGGCACATTTACCGATGTAGCCGCCAAGGCAGGTGTAACGAATGACCGCTGGGGATTCGGGGTGGCCATCGGCGACTTTGACAACGACGGATGGCCCGACATTCTTGTTTGCAACTTCGGCGGAAACCGGCTCTATCGTAACAACCACGACGGCACATTTACCGATGTGGCCGAAAAGGCCGGCGTGGTGCTTGGCAACTGGTCGGACGGGGCTACGTGGGGCGACTACGACGGCGATGGACGGCTCGATCTTTTCATTTCGGGATACGTTCACTACGACCTGAGTCACCAACCGGACTCCGATAACGGAGACGTACCGTTCGCGTACTGCCAGTTGCACGGATTCAAGGTGATGTGCGGTCCGCGTGGGTTGCCGGGAGAACCGGATCACCTCTTCCACAACAATGGAGACGGAACCTTCACCGATGTGAGCAAAAAAGCCGGGGTCTCCGATCCGAACGCCTACTACGGCTTTACCGCGATCTTCGTGGACGTGAACAACGACGGCAAGCCTGATCTGCTGGTGGCCAACGACTCGGAGCCCAATTTCCTTTACATCAACAATGGCGACGGGACTTTTCAGGACCAGAGTTACATCTCAGGATTTGCGCTCAACAACGAAGGTCGCGAAATCGCGTCCATGGGGCTGGCGGTGGGCGACTACAGGAACAACGGACTCGTCGACTTGCTGGTTACGGATTTCTCCGACGATTTCAAGGCGCTCTACCGCAACGACGGCGAGGCCAGCTTTACCGAGATTGGCAGTGAAGCGGGACTGGCGCAGATCCCGGTTCCCTTTGTGGGCTGGGGCGATGGCTTTATCGATTACGACAATGACGGATGGAAAGACGTGATGATGATCAACGGTCACGTCTATCCGCAGGTGGACGAACACGACTGGGGCACAACTTTTGCGGAGCGACCGCTGCTCTTTCACAACAATCAAAATGGGAAATTCGAATACGTGCCACCGGTGAAAGGGTCGGGGCTCGCCACGCTCACCTCGGGACGTGGGGCAGCGTTTGGCGATCTCTTTAACGACGGCAAGATCGATGTCGTCATCAACCCCATCGATGGTCCTCCGGTTCTATTGCGCAACGTGAATCCGGATCACCATCATTGGGTCGAATTGAAGCTGGTAGGCGGCGTCAATCCCGCGAATGGCAAGTCAAGTCCGCGCGACGCAATCGGAGCCACGGTGTATCTGACCGCGAACGGCATTCGCCAGCGCGAAGATGTGATGAGCGGGGGCAGCTACATCTCTTCGAACGATCAACGCGCACACTTTGGCTTGGGAGACGCTACCGATGCCGGGACAGCCGAAATTCATTGGCCGTCGGGCGCAAAAGAGTCGATAAAGCTGCCGGCGGTCGATCGGATCTACACGATCACCGAAAGCAAAGGCATCACCGGGGCGCTGTGCCACGGGAAACCGTGCAATGGGAAATCAGCGAGTGTGAAGTTCGAGCCGAAAGCGGCGAAATAAACCGATGACCGGTGAACGTGATCCCCAAAAACAAACCGGGCGGAAGATTCGCCTTAACGAAATCCCGCCCGGTTCATTTCCAGCCTGATTAAAGACGCTGACTTAAAAAACGCCCGCAAGAAAGACTTCCGCACGCCGTTCCCTCGTCGGGACCACACCGCAATTGGCCAGCAGGGCCGGAGACAGCGTGATGACCGGGCAATGCGCATGCGCGAGCACCTTGTAGACTATGCCCGCTCGAGCAATGGCCGCAAACGCCGAAGCGCCGTGCGCGCCAAGTACGATAAGGTCGGCCTGTTGCGCCCTAGCCTGATAGAGCAACTCTTCGGTCGGATCACCGGGGACCGCGATCGACTGTATTGAAAGCTTTCGTTGCAGCTTCTCTGGTACAAGCGAGTGCATCTCTTCTTCAAGGTCCTCGATAGAGCGACCGGCCAAAACTTCGGCACGCTCCTGTGGTTTGATCACGTGCTGTAACACGAGACGCGCACGATGGCGGGCCGCGAGTTCGGCTGCGAATTCAGCAACCATTCCGCTGGATTCGTTGAGACTGACCGCACACAGAATTGTTTTGGTTGCGTAGTTTCGATACTTCCCGTCCACGACGTCAGGTCCGATGATGCAGACCGGCACACAAGCGGTACGCAGGACGGCTTCGGCAACGGAACCGACCAGGAGTTTTCCAACCGGTCCGGGACAATGGGTCCCCATCACAATGCGGTCTACCTGACGTTCGCGGAGGAAGGCCAGGATCTGATCGGCAGCCAATCCGGGGCGGACAATGATTTCGCAGGAGATGCCTTGTTCCCTGATGTGTTCGGCGAGTGGTTGGAGATGTTCGATCTCCGCACGAGCCGCTGCAGCGTAGTCATAATAGCGGATACCCGAGGTCTCGGACGCTGCCACAACCATCGTGTCGTAGGCATGAAACAGAATGAGATTCGCGCCAAACTCCTTGGCTTGTGCGGTGGCAAAGCTGAGGGCCTTTTCGTTCGCGGGGATCTCGGAGGCAAAGAGGATGGTGGAGGGTTTGTTCCATCCTGGCTTCGTGGAAGCGGCCATAGGAACCTCCTTGACTTGTGGTTGTACTGTGGCGAATTCAGTAGCAGTTGTCGGTGCCCGGCGGCACAAGGTCAGGTGATCTTTCTCACCACAGAAGGGTGGACTGACCGGTGTTGAAGACCGTCGGAGTGGGGGCGCTCTTTCCGGATCAATGCGTGCTTTTGTCCCTGGCCACGCTGATGTAACGCAATTGTGCCCCTGTTCCGGATGTTTGTCCAGTGACAATTGGCACACGTATGGAACTGTCCTCCTAAAGCGATTCATCAATTCGCCAGCCGCCTGAGGCTTGCCTTATTTTCGGTTCCCCAACCTCACACACATCAAGACAGAGGCAGAACGAGCCGGTTGTAAGCGTCTACAACAAGGTGACCTGAATCACAGATTTTGAGCCTCAGGACTGCTTTCCTAAGCAAGTAGGAATCGGGGCTTTCCGAGATGGTCCGATCGAATCGAACTGTCGCCACGGTTTCGACGGAGGCCACATGGAGCCGATGCATCAAATCCCCGCGCGCGGCGGACTCAACTTTGACGAAGCGCCCTTTCTAGCGATTTGGGAAGTCACACAGTCTTGTGATCTGGCCTGCAAACATTGTCGTGCCGCGGCACAACCGATCGCCCATCCCGATCAGCTCACGACAGAAGAGGGTAAAGCCCTTATCGACCAGATTGCCGACCTGCACGTGCCAATTTTTGTGTTCACGGGCGGCGATCCGCTCAAGCGCGGCGATGTATTCGAGTTGATCCGCTACGCCTCCGACAAAGGCGTGAAGGTAGCCGTGACCCCGAGCGCAACGCCACTGCTGACGCGCGAATCCATCTTCAAGATGAAAGAAGCGGGGCTGGTCCGGCTGGGAATTTCGCTCGATGGATCGACGCCCGAAATCCACGACACGTTTCGCGGGCTGCCGGGCGCGTGGGCGCGCACGATCCAAGCTATCGAGTGGGCCAACGAAGCCGGCATTCCCATCCAGGTGCACACCACCATCAGCCGGCACAATGCCGACGATCTCGACAACCTGTGCGCGCTGTTCGAAAAGCTGGCGATCGTGATGTGGAACGTTTTCTTCCTGGTGCCCGTGGGCCGCGGGCAGTTGGGCGATCTACTGAGCGGCGAAGAATTCGAACAGGTGTTTGGCAAAATCTACGAGCTCTCGCGTCGCGTTAACTTCCAGATCAAAACTACGGAGGCAATGCATTATCGCCGCTACCTGCTGCAGCACAACCTGGAAGAGAAGCGCATGGGACATGGGCATCCGCATGCTGCGCCGCGCGATTACGAGGCGGGCACGCCGCAGGCCGACGCACAAACCCGGACCGCGGGTTGGGCGACGCGGCGCGTGAACGACGGCAAGGGATTTCTCTTTGTCTCGCACGTGGGCAACGTTTACCCCAGCGGATTTTTGCCCATCCACGCCGGCAATATCCGCGAGACGCCCCTGGCCGATATCTATCGCAATGCGCCCATCTTCAAAGCGCTCCGCAACACGGGCCGTCTCGAGGGCAAGTGCGGCGCCTGTGAATACAAAGAGATTTGCGGGGGCTCGCGGGCGCGTGCTTACGCGCTGACAGGCGATCCGCTGGCCCAGGAACCCTGCTGCATCTATCAACCGAAAAACTGGGCGCCGATTGTCGACGAGGAGTGCACCTGTATGCGCCCGAAGGAGTTTGCCGGGACGATGGTCACGTTGTAAACGCGAAGCAATAAGCGGCGATTTTAAGTTAGGGAATTTCGCGAGCAGGCAAGACGCAACCGCGCTTTGCCTGCTTTTTCTTGGGCCTGAGACGAGCGACACGGGATGGTTGAGCAAACGGACCTAAACCGGAAAATCCTTGGACACTGGGTGCGACGACCGTGAAGATGGTATAAGCATCGTGAGTGATTGAA
>Ga0187847_10003285_pt1 | contig 12459 bp, 10 predicted proteins | sample June2016WEW_4_10_FD_132458 | JGI IMG/M metagenome (GOLD analysis project Ga0187847, IMG submission 132458) | Peatland microbial communities from SPRUCE experiment site at the Marcell Experimental Forest, Minnesota, USA - June2016WEW_4_10 | ecosystem: Environmental > Terrestrial > Soil >...
AAGCATGGCCCAGGTTCCCAACCACCTGTGGGCTCCATCAGAGTGCCCTCTTTGCACGACTGGCGTTCCGCTAATGGATGTTGAGGGATTTGCCAGGACTTTTTCGTCTTGATGGCGGTCATGCACTTCAGGCAATAACCACAGACAATTGATCACTAACAACCAACTGCCGTCACTCATACCTTAGCGCCTCAATCGGATCCAGATTCGCCGCTCGAATCGCCGGAATCATCCCGCTGACCAGTCCCGTAATAATCAGGATCACCGTTGCCACCAAAACCGACGCAGGCGAAATGATCAGCCGAATGTCGGCGCTCTCCGCGTTCGTCGCCAGAGCGCTGTAAAACGTAATCCGTCCCACCAATGCGGAAACAAGATAGGCCAGCGTAATGCCGGCCGCTCCGCCCACCATGGTAATCGCTAGCGCCTCGGCCAGGAACTGAATGAGGATATGGTGCCGGCGGGCGCCCAACGCCTTCTCAATCCCGATCTCACGCGTCCGCTGCTGCACCGCCACCAGCATAATGTTCATCAACCCGATGCCGGCAATCCCCAGCGTCAGCGCCCCCACCAGAGTCAGCAGAATCGACAACGCGATCGACAGCAGACGAAATACCTTCACCTGCGACATCAGGTTGGCAACTCCCATCGCATTATGGTCCGACGGCCGAAAGTGGTGCGCCGCGCCCATCGTCTCCCGCAGCGACTTCTCTACCATCTCGTTGTCGCCTCGATAATCCAGCCAGATGCTATCCAGGTACTTCGTGTCCACAAAATCGCTGCTGGTATTAAACGGAACATAGATGTTGCGGTTGCTGTCGTCGTTGTCGCCCTCCTGCATCTTGGGCTTCATCACGCCGATCACCGTGAAAGCTTCGCCGTTCAGACGAATCGTTTCCCCCAGCGCCCAGCCGCCACTGAAAAGCTTCGTCTTGTTCTCCGAACCCAGAATGCAGACGTGGGCGCGCTGTTCGTCCTCGGCTCCGCTGAAGAAACGGCCCTGCTCAAGGTTCAGCTTCCATATCTCCTGGTACGCGGGCCGCACCCCATTCACGCTCCAGGTGTAAAGATGGAGATCATTCTGCACCGGAATGCTCTTCGAGGCCATTGGCGAAATATGCAGGATCCCCGGAACGCTGTTTGATACGCGATCCACGTCGTCCAGCGTAAAGCGCACTTTTGCCCCAGCCTTGTCGCCCCCCGCCTGCTCGCTCGTTCGACCGCCCCAGAAGATGATGGTATTGGTTCCGAATTTTGAGAAGATCGTCTCCACGGCATTGCTGAAGCCGGCGCCATAGGCCACCAGCAGCACCACCGTCGCAATGCCCCAGGCCATGCCGACCATGGTGATGGCGGTACGGCGACGGTTATAGACCATCGCCTCCCAAGCCTGTCCCAGAATGTCCTTCAGCATGATGTGCACCGGATTACAGATTACAGATTACAGATGACAGTTAACGGCGAAACTGCGTGCTCGCGCTGTTCGCCTGGGCGTGGCAATTGCTGAGACTCACCGGGTTTTTCACTGTCATCTGTCATCTGTAACCTGTAATCTGCCTTTCTGTCATCTGCTTTTATTCCCTCCGCAGCGCCTCAATCGGATCCATCGCCGCCGCCTTGCTCGCCGGGTACAGCCCCGCCACCACACCGCACAACACCAGGCATCCAAGTGCCAGCGCTGCAGACCAAGGCACAAGCCGCGGCGGATCGAACCCCGGCACCTTGCCCGTCAGCAGTTCCTGCAGAACCCACATCGCTCCGCCTGACACCACGATCCCGATAATCCCGCTTACCGCCGTCAGCAGCAGGCCCTCCCAGAAGAACTGCGCCAGAATACTGCTCTTCGTAGCGCCAATCGCCTTCAGCAGCCCAATCTCCCGCGTCCGCTCCGTCACCGACACGAGCATGATGTTGATAATCCCCACCGCGCCCAGTGCCAGCGTCACAATCCCCACTCCGCCCAGAAAAACATCCATGGCGTTGAAAATGGCGCCGATCATGTGCTCTTCCTGGATCGTGTCCCACTCTTCGAACGCGTCCTTGAGCGACGGGTCGAACCCATGCCGCTCGGCGATCACGCGATGCACCGCCGGAACGGCCGCCGTCGAATCGCCCTTCGTCGCCGGCTGGTACTGAATCGAACTCAACGCATCGTGAGGAACATTGTCGCCCTTCATGGCGAACAGTTCCTGCATCACGGAGACTGGAATATAGACCTTCTGATTGTCGCCATCGTTGTTGCCGCGGCTGATCGTCGCAACCCGGCCGACCACCGTGAAGCTGACGTCGTTGATATTGATCGTCTCTCCCAACATGGGATGGCCGGGAAACAAAATCGTCGCGCTCTTGAACCCTAGAACCACCACCCTGCGCCGGTCGGTTAGATCCTTCGCGTCAATAAAACGCCCTTCGGCTAAGGGGATAAACCGCACATCCGCGTAATTCGGTTCCACGCCCATCACCTGTCCGGAAGAGTTGGCATAGGCGCTCACTTCATACAGGTCGTTACGTTGCAGAAATCCCGTAACTGCGCGCAATTGGGGCAAGGCGCGCAGAGCGGCTTCATCGCCCGGCGTGAACTGGTAGGGCCGCATGCCCGTATGCTGGTTGGCCAGCGCCGGAATGGTTCCGTTCCACATCATCACCAGGTCGTTGCCGAAAGTCGCAAGCTGTTTATGCTGTCCTGAGCGGAAGCCCTCGCCCAGGCCAACCAGCACCAGCAACGAGCCAACTCCCCACGCAATCCCGAACATGGTCAGGAAGCTGCGCAGCTTGTTCGCCAGAATGGCGCGGAACACCTGCCCGAGAGTGTCAGAAAATGCCTGCATTGGTTATTGGACGCCGAGGAATCCCCTTGGAGAGTGATACGCGCCAGCCAACCTCTCAGTTCCCGCCGCCCGCGAGCTTTTCAGTGCGGTGGTCTCTTAAGGACCGCCTGTTCCAGAATAGCTTTGTCTCGATCTTCCAAATCATCGCGACGACGGTCTTCAGTAAAGAAAGCGGGTCTTTTACCGTTGTGTGCGCGGGTATGAAAATCACATTGAGCGCAGAAAAACCATGTCCGATATTCATCTGGGGCTGGATGGGTGAACCAGACTGAAATCACGGGCTGATTGCAACTTGGGCACTCAAGCCCTTCGAGTTGGCCCCGCTCGGCTGCGAACGCAAGACGGGAGAGACCTGCGACCTTCTCACGGCTCGAGACTTTCTGATCCATCTCCGGCACTCAGATCAACCTCATCCTCGCGAATTTTGACGCATCCTGATCGAACGTGACCGTTTCCCTGCATCCCGCCAGAGCCCCAGACCGCTCGATCAGGCAATCGGCAAAATCCGCTGTTGAAGCCTTGAAGCCTCCTCAATACCCACACCGATTCAATAACTCGCCTCGCTGCCTCTCAAATCGTGCCCAATCTTCCTGGATGTGCTCGGAGATGGCTTTATCCATTTCTTCAACGGTGACCGGCTTCCCTGTCCACTTCACAATTCCCTTCAGATTCATAATCGAACCTGTTTTTGGCCTGTGAACAAATTCGCCATTCTCGTTTTCTATAAAACCAACCCGATCACCACTGTTTAGGTCCAGTTTCTTCCGCGCTTCGGCTGGAATCTTGATCCGGCCTTTCGGATTGGCGGAAGCGGAAGACATCGTAAGATCTCCAGTCACCTTGATCATAACCCCGAGCAATTCTAGAAGAAATGGCAGCCGTCCCACGTCCTAGCCTTCAAATGATGATCCACCCAACCGAACAGCTCGACTACTACCCTTGAATCAGCATGCTCAATAGAAGCACCAACACCCAAGCTGCGATCAGCCCGTGCCCAACGAGCAAAATTTTTCGTCCAACGCCCTTTCCGCGAATGGCGAGCACGGCGCTAACAGGCCAAAGAAGGAACGTCCCCACAACTGCAAGCGTTGTTCCTGCTCCGAATCCCCCTTCGCGGGAGGGCATTACCGCACAAACCGATAACAGTGTCGAAATGGCCAGGAGACCGATAGAAGTGTCGATCTGCGACTGCGATTCCCCCGATGTGAGTTCAGAATCCGCTCGACGCCTCACGACAATTGCTGCAACTGAGCAAAGAAGTCCAATCCCAACCGGCCCCACGAACAAGAGAAGTAACGGACCTATGAGGCCCATAGAGAAAATTCCGTTTCCGGACATCGTCCTCCCCCAGACAGAGTCCTAGAAAGACTACTCCCCAAGGCCCGACTCTACTTTTCGTAACTGTAAAACCCCCGCCCTGACTTCCTCCCCAACCATCCCGCGTCCACCATCCGCACCAGCAGTGGACACGGGCTATACTTCGAGTCCCCAAACCCCTCCTGCAGCACCCGCAGAATATCCACGCACACATCCAGCCCAATAAAATCCGCCAGCGTCAGCGGCCCCATCGGGTGCGCCATCCCCAATTTGAAAACCTTGTCCACCGCCTCCGCCGTAGCCACGCCCTCCATCACGGCATAGGCAGCCTCGTTAATCAGCGGCATCAGCACCCGGTTCGACACAAAACCCGGCGCGTCATTCACGGTCACCGGCGTCTTCCCCAGCCTCACCGCCAGCCCGTGCACAGTCTCAAACGTAGCGTCGTCGGTAGCCATCCCCCGAACCACTTCCACCAGCGCCATCACCGGCACGGGGTTGAAGAAGTGCATGCCAATCACCTGCGCCGGCCGCCCCGTCTGCCCAGCAAGTTTGGTAATGGAAATGGACGAAGTATTGGTAGCCAGAATCGCGCTTGCCGGCAGAATGCGGTCCAGCGCTCGAAAAATCTCCGCTTTCACCTCAAACCGCTCAGAAGCCGCTTCAACCACGAACTCCGCACCGCCCAGCGTCTCCCGGTCCAAAGTGGGATGAATGCGCGCCAGCACGGGCTCAACTTCGATCTCGGCCAGTTTGCCTTTCGCAGCCTCGCGCCCCAGATTCGCGCGAATCTGCCCCACGGCCCTGTCCAGGAACCGCTGCTCCACATCGCAAAGCAGCACCTCAAACCCAGCCCGCGCAAACACATGCGCAATGCCGGGACCCATGGTCCCCGCGCCCACCACGCCTACTGTCTGAATCTCCGCCAACTGCAGTCGCCCTCGCACCGGAGTGTAGCAGGGCAACCGCGCAGCCTGCGCTAGTTCCCCGGCGCAGCCGCCGGCGTCAGGCTCAGCGTATCAGTTAGCGTGAACTGCAGAATGGCTCCCGGCTCAAGTGTCGCCTGCGGATGGTCAATCAGCAGATGGGCCGTCACCGCTCCCGCGCCAATCGCTCCGCCCGTCACCGCCCCAACCGGCCCGGCAATCACAGCACCCGCCACCACCCCGGTGCCAACCGCACCGCCATACTCAATCCCATCCCGTTTCGCCCGCGAATCCGGAAGAATCGTTCCCTCAGATCCCACGCGCGTCTGCGAGCCCGGCGTTCCCGTAACCTCGCCATGGATCTCAAGCCGCGTGCCATTGGCCAAAATCACCGTTTCTGGCCGCAGCCGCATGGAGCCGTGCCCGCCCAGGTGTCCGCTAGATACATCCACCACCCGGCCATCGATCTCCGCTCCGGCAGGAATCACAACATTGTCTCCTTGGTACACATCGGAAGCCACCTTGCTGCGGAACGGCTGTCCCTTCTCACTGTCGTAGGTGGAAAGCCGGTCTAGCAACTCCACGCGAATGCGGGTGCCTTCTCCAAGCTGCCCCAGCCCCAGCGGCGCAGGATGCACAATGTCTCCATCCGGATCACCCATCGGACCCCGCGCACTCAAAATAGGCGCGGACGCAACCACGCCGGCATCAGGCTGAACAGGAACGGCATCCGGAGCTGCGTTGGGGTCTGCCGTTGCATCCGGTTCGGCCTGCGCGGCGTTCTCGGGAACCGCTTGTGTCTGCACAGCCACGGCGGGAGCCACCGGGGCCGCAGCAGCATTCAACGGCTTCCCCGCCGGCGGCTTAGCCTGCGGCGTCGAAGTCACCATAATCGTGTCGTCCGAGGGCGGATTCGAAGTCCCCTGATACGGGTTTGTCTGACTCGCTTCCTGCGCTCCTAATGCGGCGGAAGCCACGGCGAACAACGCAAATGCAAAAATTTGCCGGTTCATCCCATTCTCCTTCGGCGGGCGCAAAAATCCCTGCTTCTCAGAACCCTGCGGGAAGCTCAAAGTTGCGCTCGAAGCGATTTCGGCGCCATCAGCAACCCGCACGGCAGGGAAAGTTACCCACTTTCAGCCTAGCGCGCTTTCAGTGGGCACTGCGTCGACACAAGGCATGCAGGTGCCAATCGCGGCACGAATCAAAACAGGCAACGGCAGCAGTGCAACCTCTGCTCTCCTGCACAGTCTTCCGCATGCTTCTGTGCGCGGCCTTCTACTTCTCCGCAACCAGCACCGCTCGCAGCGGAATCTCCAGCGTTCCCGCCTTGCTCGAAGACGGATCGCAGATCCCCGTGCGCAGGTACACATCGCCCGGCGGCGCGTCCAGATCGAAATGAAACGGAATGCCGGAAGTCTGCACCATTGCTTCCTGCTCTGGGCGAATGGCGAGTCCGATCGAACGCGCCTGCCAGTTCAAAGGCTTGCCGTCGTGGTTGTAGGCCACCAGCGCAACCTCAATCGTCCCGCGCCGCACCCCATCCGGCCCTGGAATCAGCGTAAGACCATCCGGTGCCAGCCAGAAATTCACCGTGTAGCGTGTCGCCGGCGTTTTCAGTTCAGCGTTGTCGCCCGCGCGGGCCGCGTTCGCGGCAGGTTGAGGATTTGCCGGCGCAACGCGCATCCGGTACCGAAGCTCCGTGAAGTTGGGCATCCCGCGGTCCATCAAAGGCCGCAGCGGATCCGCGCCGGGCGTGTTGTCCGCAAATTTCTTTTCCTTCGGAGAATCTTCAAAGTACCCGCGCCGATAAGACAGCTTGTAATTGCCGGAAGTGGCACGAATCACAATCTTCCGTTCTTTCCCCACTTCTGTGCGATTGGTGGGCGTATACGCAAGCGTGTAGTAATGCGAGCCGTTATAAACAGCCTTCGCCAGCGCATCCTTCAGTCCGTTGTTTTCATAGACTGCAGTCCCGCCCGTAATCTTTGCCAATTGATCCATCTGTATATGGGCCAGCGCGCGCTGTTGATAATCCGATTGCAGCGAAGCGGATTGATTCGAGTTCAGTTCTTGAAACAAAGCTGTCCCTGGTGTCGCGCCCGTGTTTGGAGCCGTCGCACTCGTTCCCGCCACTCCAAGGTCCGCTGTGGCCGGAGGACCGTCAGCGGTGTACAAGGAGTCGGTTGCCGCCCCACTTGCATCAATCGGGTAAACCGAGACGCGTGCGTCGGCAAGCATATCCATTGTCTTGGCGTACTTCTCTTCGTAGGGGCAACCGGCTGCGATAAGTTCGCTCTCGCTCGTCATGGCCGCCAGGCACTGCGGAATTGCACCCACAAACCAGATCAGGTTCTTCCTCCCTGGAACACCGGCAAGATAGCGGGCAATCTGCTGCAGCGAGTCCAGCGTCATGATCGTCCGCTCATTGGTTTCAAAAAAACCTTGCTGGTCCTGAAACTGTTGTAGCCCTGCCGCCATCGCCGCCGTATCGGGGTCCCCGGATGCCGCCGCTTGCTGCAGCTCAATATTCACCGGCGCGTCCAGCGCGGCGGTTGAAGAGGCCGTCGGAAGTAGCGCGGATGTATTCGGATTGGCAGCAAACTTGGCGATGGACGAACGCAGAAGCCCCGAATCCTGGGTAAACCCCTGAATGATGCGTAGCCGCTCGCTCAATAGAAACACGCCAATGCGGATGCCGGGAGGAATATTGGCCAAGTACTTCACCATATGTTTGTGAACGTTCGCCTGATCCGCGACTTGCGTATTCAGCGCATCCATCAGCAAAACATTCACTGAGTTATTCGGGGGCATCGGGGGTATGTTGCTGAACGTGTTCAACGGGAGCCGCGGACCAGGCGCAGTCTTCGCATCTCCGGGATCGGCCGCAAAACTTGGCTCAAAGAACGAAATGGTCTGCGGCTTTCCATCCTCCAGTACCTGGAAGTCTTCCTTCTGCAGTCCCGGCACAGCTCGATTGTCCTTGTCTGTCACCACAACGTCCACAAGAACGGTTCGCACATTCAACTTGAGGGTCGTTACGGGGGTCTCATTCTCCGGCGCGGGCAGGTTCTGTGAATAAAGAGTTGTGCAAAGCTGGATGCAAATCGCGAGGCGGAGAATGCAGGTAAGACGGTGCATACGTTTCTCCTTGAACCGGAAATCTTTTTGAGTGGCAGCTTTCCGTCGTCCGCGGCCACAGCCGCCAACCTCACGCAAAGCCAGTCGCCATTGTCCAAATCAACAGTGGCAATCACAATCACTTTGGGCATTCCCATACAAATCGGGAATAGAAGACCTTTAGCCCTTTGGGATTTCCGTCATCACGATGCCAGGAATTGGCCCGGAGATACCCTAACTGGTTCAGCTATTCGGGGATGACGCCGTGTTGCCGGCGTTTTCTACTTGTGCCACTTCTACCACTTTCCGCATATCGCAGTAAAGACCGATATAAGTGGTCATGCCGCGACGTGAAAACTGGCTAGGTTCAAATCATTAGCGCTTCAGGCACTTAGATTATTCAAAAGCCGTAAAGCCTCTGCCAGTCCGAGTTCGATGTGATCGCCATTACACAGTACGGCGCCCCTCGGTTTGCTAGAATCCGTACGGTACATCCCCATTTTTGAAGCTTTGGACGGAAAGGAATTTTTAAGAATGCATCAGCTTCTGGAAACGATCCACAGCGCCGCCGGAGAAGCTCTTGCTGTCGACCGCCGTCCCAAATTGAATGACCGGCTGCAGCACCGAATTTTGAGGAGCGATATGACTGAGATTGTTGCGATCCGTGCCCGCGAAGTCCTTGACTCGCGCGGCAATCCTACCGTGGAAGCTGACGTAATCCTTGAAAGCGGCGCGTTGGGTCGCGCTATTGTGCCCTCCGGCGCCTCTACCGGCGAACACGAAGCCGTCGAACTGCGCGACGGCGATAAGAGCCACTACATGGGCAAGGGCGTGTTGCAGGCGGTAGAGAACGTGGAAACCGTCATCGCACCTGAGTTGGAAGGCCTCGATGCCGCCAATCAACGGCTCATCGACCACACCATGATCGCGCTCGATGGCACACCAAACAAGGCGAAACTCGGCGCCAACGCCATTCTTGCCGTATCCATGGCCGCGGCCCGCGCCGTCGCCCAGACGCTTGAAATCCCGCTTTATCGATATCTCGGCGGCGTCAACGCCAGCGTTCTTCCCACGCCCATGCTCAACGTCCTAAATGGCGGAGCCCATGCCGACTCAAACGTCGATTTCCAGGAATTCATGATCATGCCGGTTGGCGCCGAGCGCTTCAGCGACGCATTGCGCTGGTCCGCCGAAACCTTCCACACACTCAAGGGCGTGCTCAAAAAGAAGGGCTACAACACCGCGGTCGGCGACGAGGGCGGCTTTGCCCCTTCGTTGAAGTCGAACTCTGAGGCCATCGAGCTCATCCTCGAAGCCATCGAAGCCGCCGGCTACAAGCCCGGAGAACAGATAGCCATCGCCCTCGATCCCGCGTCCAGCGAGTTCTACGACAAGGAAAAGAACCGCTACATCTTCAAGAAGAGCGACAAGCGCGAGCTGACTAGTGAAGAGATGGTCGCGTTCTACGACAATTGGGTCCGCCAGTACCCCATCGTCTCTCTCGAAGACGGCTTGGCCGAGGATGATTGGGCGGGATGGAAGATCCTCACTGACAAGCTCGGAAGCCGCATCCAGTTGGTCGGCGATGATATCTTCGTGACCAACGTCAAGCGCCTGCAGCGCGGCATCGAAGAGGGCGTCGCGAACTCCATCCTCATCAAGGTCAACCAGATTGGGACAGTCACCGAGACCCTTGAAGCCATCGAACTCGGTCGCCGTTACGGCTACACATCTGTTATGTCGCACCGTTCCGGCGAAACCGAAGACACCTTCATCGCAGACTTGGCCGTAGCTACCGGCGTCGGCCAGATCAAGACCGGTTCCGTCAGCCGCACAGACCGTATCGCCAAGTACAACCAGTTACTCCGTATTGAAGAGGAACTCGGATCCGGCGCTGTGTTTCTCGGCCTCGAAAGCCTCAATTACGAGGACTAAACAATGTTTGAAAGGGCACGACTTCAGTCGTGCCGCTAAGGCCAGAAGGAAACCTGGGATTTAGCCCCTGAGGGATGTGTTTTAACGATCACGCAGGGTATTTGATTCAACCAAATACCCTGTGTGTTCGAACATGACCGGTTTCCGCCCAGCCTTCACGCATTCACCCTTCTTCCACAAGATCTGCACCCACGAAAGTGAGAATTCAAATGTATAAAGTCGTTCTGCTGCGTCACGGAGAAAGCGTCTGGAATAAAGAAAACCTGTTCACCGGCTGGACGGATGTCGACCTGTCCGATAAAGGCCGGGAAGAAGCGAAACAGGCCGGCATCATGATGAAGGAAGCAGGATTCTCCTTCGACCTCGCCTACACTTCGGTGCTCAAGCGCGCCATTCGCACCCTCTGGATCGCGATGGACGAGATGGACCTCCTGTGGGTTCCCGTCGTTCGCGACTGGCGGCTGAACGAACGGCACTACGGTGCTCTGCAGGGCCTCAACAAGGCGGAGACGGCCGCGAAGTATGGAGACGACCAGGTAAAAATCTGGCGGCGCAGTTACGACATTCCTCCACCGGCGCTTGAAGAATCGGACGCGCGTTATCCCGGCAAAGACCGCCGCTATCACAACCTGTCGAAGCAGCAGCTCCCCTTGACAGAGTGCCTCAAGGACACGGTCGACCGCTTCCTGCCCTGCTGGCACGAGCTCATTGCGCCCAGCGTCAAAGCCGGCAAGCAGGTCCTGATCACAGCCCACGGCAACAGCCTGCGCGCACTGGTCAAGTATCTGCAGGACATCCCCGATGACAAGATTGTCGATCTCAACATTCCCACCGGCGTTCCCATGGTTCAGGAACTCGACGAGAACCTGAAATCAATGGGCAATTATTATCTCGGCGACCCCGAAGCAATCGCCGCCGCAGTCAACAAAGCCGCCAGCACCGGCAAAACAAAAGCCTAGCTATAGATGGGTGCCCCCGGTCCCTCGCACTTGGGGACCGGGGATACTCAAGGCACTTACTTCGCCGTCCCCGCCGCCGGCGCACTCCCCTTAGCCTTCATCTCCCCGCTGAAAAACGTCCCCGCCGCCGTGTACTCAAACGTATCCCACGACTTAATCATCGTCGGACCCCATTCTGGATCGAAGCACCAAACAATCCAGCTGATTCCTTTCGAATCAAAGTATTCTGTGATGTCGTTGGCATACGCGTCGTTATCAGCCTTCGACCCGTACTGCTCGCTGAATCCAATCTCCGTTGCAATCATCGGATACCGCGCCGCCGCAAATCCAAAATCCTCTTCCCACTTCGCCTCCCACGGCATCTTTCTCTTGTTGGGATAAGGATGCGTAACGTATCCAATTCCCTCCGCTCTCACCGGGCTGTCGCGAATGGGAGCAAGGTCGTATGCCCAGTCCAGCCCCGCAACCAGCGGAATCGTCTCCTTGTCATACGCGCGAATCAGCGTGATCATCTCCTCGTTGATGCCGCGCCATTCGTCCCACGTCATCGATCCAAGCTTTCCGCTAAAGTTCGTCGGCTCATTAAATAACTCGAAGAAGGCAACCGTGTGATTTCCGTTGTAGTGCGCCGCCATCGTTCGCCAGAAGTTGAGTGTCTCCTGTAGGTTTGTTTCGTAAATAGGTTCCTGGAACAGCCCCTCCTTCAGGTTGCCGATCGAGTGCCAGTCAATGTCGACATACATCCCCAGGTCCGTCGACCACTGCACCGCCTGATCCAGCAAAGCAATGTAACTCGCCGCTCCCCGCCCCCGCCATGCAACTGGATGAACCGGAATGCGCACCACCGTCGCTCCCGTCTCCTTCACCTTCACAAAAAGGTCCTTGCTCCAGTGGCCCTGGCTGTCGATCTTGTCCGGATCGGCAATGTTCACGCCGCGAAGCACAAGTGTCTTGCCGTCAGGATCGACGAACCGGCTCCCTTTCACCGAAATCAGCGGCAGCTTCTTTCCGTCCGCGCTGTTCAGCGGACGCGCTTGATACCCTCCGTACCACCAGCTACTCAACTTCTTCTTTTCTGGCGCGTTGCTCGCCGATTGTGCAACCAGGGTCAAGCTGCACACCGATGCCATAACTATGAAGGCAAGAATGAATCGTCTCATTTCGTTCAGTCCTTTCCCGCGCACACCCGCGCCTGCGAAATTCTGCAAACCAATGCACGGATGAATACTGAATCGATTCATCTTACGGCCCCTAGCCCGCATTTCTCACAAGCCCCGTTTTTTGGTGGTATTGCGCTGATTGCGGGAAGTACGGCGGTTGCTTTTGGGGGTGGGGGCATTGGCCAAGTGAGGTTTTTAGGGCGTTCTCAGCCTG
>Ga0187847_10003286_pt1 | contig 12455 bp, 6 predicted proteins | sample June2016WEW_4_10_FD_132458 | JGI IMG/M metagenome (GOLD analysis project Ga0187847, IMG submission 132458) | Peatland microbial communities from SPRUCE experiment site at the Marcell Experimental Forest, Minnesota, USA - June2016WEW_4_10 | ecosystem: Environmental > Terrestrial > Soil > Wetlands...
CAACTCAAACCACACCTTGCCTAAACACCCGGCGACAAGGTAAAACAATCATGTCTCAGTCCATCCAGAGTGGCCGGTTTTGAAGTGACCACAAGTGGCCGGTTTTCAGGTGATCACCGAGGCAACATGCCCCAATGCAACTGTCCAACAAGTTATCCGACTCCCGCGCCACGATTACTTTGAGGTAGCGAGAACCTGACCGCCAGCAATCGAAACCAATGATGGCTGACGGACCTGGGTGCGGTTAGAAGACGAACTTCAGAGCAGCCTGCAAATCACGCGGTTTGCCGGCGCTTGTAATCGTCCCAAACAACGCTCCTGCGCCTATGCTGTTATTGGGCTGGCCCAGGTTCGGGTGATTTAAAAGGTTAAATGCCTCGAAGCGGAAATCCAGCTTCTGCTTTTCGCGGAACGGCCCAAAGGGCAGCGCGAAAGACTTGATCAAGGCAGCGTCTACGTTCACAAACTCCGGCCCGCGCAGCATATTCCGCGGAGAATTGCCGTTTGAGTTCAACGGTTCCGCAAAGGCCTTGGTATTGAACCATTCCGAGATGGTCGAACCCCCTGGTACGGCTGGGTCACCCACCAGGTTCGCGCGGCTCAAATTATCACCGTCGCCGTTGGGAGCGCCGGAGCCCATGATCGAGAATGGGAATCCGTCATGCCGGTCAAGAATCCCACTGACCGACCAGCCTCCCAGAACCTCCCGGCCAGCAATGCCAAGCGAATTGAACTTGGGGGTCTGCCAGACACCGGCCATCTTGAACTGCTGCGCCAGGTCGGAGTCGCAGATGCCGCGGTCCAGGCTAGGATGCCGAGGATCGGTGAATTCGTTGACGGCAAAGCTCGATATTGAGCCGCCCACGTCAATGCACTTCGCCCAGCGGTAGCCACCAAGGAAAGACACGTTGTTCGACATGCGCTTTTCAACGGAGACAACCATGGAGTTATAGCTGGATGTGAGAAGGCTCTCATTCGCGATCACTTTTCCGCTAAAGCCTGCTCCGCCCGCGTACAAAGGCCGGGTCGCAGAGGTCCCATCCGTCGCCGGATTGACATCACGGGAATCGAACATGTGATCGCTTTCAGAGGCTTCATAGCCAATGCTCGCCATGATTCCGTAGCCGATCTGATGCTCGGCGGTCAGGTTCCACTGCAGAGTGGCCGGCGCCTTAAAGTCGGGCGAGAAGCCGATGGCGAAGGAAAGAGGTTTGGGAAATACCGTGCTGCTCGTAGGCAGGTCAGGCGAAGGAGGAGTTCCGTTGAACGGAGCCGCAGCGTAGGGGTTGTAGGCGCTGATCGTTGTTCCGCTACTGGAATTGTCGATATCGACTCCCGAGTTAAAGGGCTCCGTATCGGTCATTTCGTTATACATTCTGCCGAAGGGCTGATCGTGATAAATGCCGAACCCGGCGCGAATGCTGGTGCGGCCGTCACCAAAGACATCCCAGGCCAAGCCCACCCGCGGATCGAGCAGCTTCCAGTTTGAGTTTACAAGACCTGCAGGCACACCCGGATCGCCGCGCACGAGCAAGCCCGCGGGAAGATTGGGAAAGCGCTGCGAGTGAACGCCGTTGGCGAAGTCCGCCAGGTTGATCTGGCTTCCAACCTTTCCTGCGCTGGCGTCTGCCCAGGGCAGCCAAGGCTCATAGCGAACGCCGAGATTCAAGTTTAGCCTTGGGGTGACGTGCCAGGTATCGTTCGCGTAGAAGCCGGGACCGATGCCCCGCGGAGCCACGTTGGAAGGAACGTACTGTTCAAAGAATTCATTGGAGCCGAGCATGAAGTCCAGCGGCTCGGAGCCTGAATTGGAGCTATTGAAGTTGGGACCCTGCCACCAGCCCTCGTAACCGGCAGATACATACGCCTGGTAGTTGGAGCTCTGGTAGAAGGGCAATTCTCCACCGAAGTCGAAGGTGTGATGACCCTTGACATAAGTCCAGTTGTTGGTGATGTCGGTCTGGTTGCGGACTACGTCGAGCGCGCCGTTCCAATAGGCCGAGATACCCCAATCGCCGCCGATGTAGAAACCGACCTCGTCCAAATTGGGAGCCCAGTTGGGATAGTTTGCCGGTGGAGTGAGGCTGGACAGGCCGTTCTTGAATTGCGGCAATCCGGACTCGATGTAGACAACGCGGCTCAAGGTACCGCCCAGAGTCGACACGAGGTTGTTGCTGAAGCGATAGGTCAGGTTCAACGCAATGTGCTGGCTGGTAAAGACCTGATTGGCCGCGCCACTCTGACCGCCGCTCAGGATATTCCCGGCAATGGCAGTATCCGGATTGCTATACCTGTCCCACAGGTAGCTCGCGGAAGCGGTCAGATTTTCCCCAATATGCTGGTCCACCCGGGCGACATACTGTGTATCGTCCTGTTTGGTGATCGTGGGGAAATTGAACTCTCCGGTGAGCGGATCGCCGGTGGGAATCAGTTTGAGCAGCGCGAGCGAAGTTGCGCTGTAGAGGCTTGTGCTCACTTGGTTACCCGTGAACGTTGCGCCGGTAAACGGGTTGGTCAACTGGTAGCATACGGTGGGATCGCAACCGGGAGTCACTGCTGGCACTTCGGCAGACCAGTCGCCGGCAAGTTCCTTGGCTGTAGGACCGAATCCAATATTGGCAGAGGTTTGATAGCGGAAGGGCGTGCGCTGGAACGAACCAAACCAGAAGGTCTTGTTCTTAAACAGCGGGCCGCCCAGGCTGAAACCATACTGATTGCGCTTGAGAGTATCTGCCGCCCCCGTAGCAAGGCCGGGGGTGTCCTGAGACGCGTTTACGGCGCCATTTCTCAGATATTCAAAGGCGCTACCGTGAATCGAGTTCGATCCGCCCTTTGTGATGCCATTGACGATGGCGCCGCCGCGGCCACCGAATTTCGCGTTGTAGGAGTTCGTCTCAACGGTGAATTCCTCAAGCGCGTCGGGATTGGGATAGACGTTGGCGACGTCGGTATAGGCGTCTTCGTTGAGGCCGCCATCCAGGTAGTATGCGGTTGAATTCTCACGCGCCTCGCCGCTGGCCGTGTTGAAGCCGGCTTGGCTATTTTCGGGACGCGATGAGATCTGATTGGAGTAGTTGTTTGCGGATGGATTGTGCCCACTTGTGTCGGGAGCTAGAGCAATCAACTGAAGCGCTTGACGATCGTCGAGCGGCATCTGCTCAGTAAACTCCGGAGTAATGGCGAAGCTCACCGTTTCGTCGCTGGTATTCACTAGTGGCATCTCGCCCGTAACCGTAACCTGCTGGTTGGCCGCGCCCACCTTCATGATCGCATCGATCGTGACGGGCTGCCCCACCTGAAGAACGATTCCGCTCCGCTCGTACCCTTCGAAACCGGCTTTCTCAACATGCAGTTTGTACGTTCCCGCGTTTAAGTTGGACACCACAAAGTAGCCTTGGCCGTTCGCCTGGGCTGTCGTGGATACTCCCGTAGTAATTTCGGTTACCGTGATATGCGCCGCCGGAATAACCGACCCGCTCTGATCCGTTACCGTCCCGGATAGACTTGCCGCAGAGCGCTGGGCCACTCCTGGAATAGACATGCAGAACACCGTTAAGCATACTGCTATCAGAAATGTGTTGAATTCTTTCAGTGACCGTCTGACCCAAAGCCTTGGTAGGCAGAACGACTGCCACTGCTCAGATTTGCTTTTCATTGCGCATCTCCCCCCTTTTAAAAGTTTTTGTCAACGGAATCGCGCCGCGAGGATCACTCCCGCTGGCCAGCGCCCGCCCACGCATTTGCCCGTGCGCCGTCTTATTGACGAGCGCATCTTTTGAGGAGCGCTCTTAGAGGGCTACTTAGGTTGTAAAGAACAATAAAACAAAACAAAAGAAAAGTCAATAGAAATATTAAACATATCCTCTTGTGGCGTAAACGACGGAAAAAGGTGGTGCATTCAGCGATTTGCGAAAGCAGTTCCAAAGACCAAGTTGACTAATCATTCAAATGCTAGATGAAACCAACGGGTTGCAATGGGTAGCTGGGGACACCGGTGTAGAGCTCTTAATCCATCACCGGAGAGCCGATTCAACCTGGACCGGATTGCGACCAACCCGCAGAGCCGTTCGATAGCGTTGTGTGACGACTGTCGCGCGCGAGCGGCGGATACTACCGCCATCACTCGAGCTTCCATTGTCCAATTGAAGCTCTATCTCCCCAAAGATATCGACTACGTCCAGCACTGCCGCCCCCAACAGCAGCACCAGTGGCTGAGTCACCGTGGCACTTGGATGTAACCATTATTGATTGAATATCATACAGGCTAATAGTCCGTCCGGAACCCTTTGCAATCGCCATCCATATACATAGCCGGACGGGATACGACAGGGAATCTCCCAGCAAAACCAGGAATGCTGCTCGCCAATGTGATCGTTCAGAGAAGAAATTACAAGCTTTTCGACAGTGAGTGCAGGTATGATAAGGAAGAATTCACAGGGATAGGAAACGTGGAACTCGATACAAAAGATGGAAGCAATATGCTCATCGAAGAGCGCCGCCAGCATATGCTCGCCAGAATTCAGCGCAATGGCCGCGTCCTGGTTTCAGAACTTTCCGATGCGTTTGGCATCTCCCGCATCACGATCCGCAAAGATCTCGACTATCTTAAGTCGAAGGGGCTAGTGCTGCGCACACACGGAGGAGCACTCTCTCTAAAGGACAGCGCTCTGCTTGATCCTTCTCTTCGGGAGAAGGAGCAGAGGCAGCACAGCGAGAAGCAACGGATTGCCGCTGCGGCCGTTTCCATGGTGGAAGAAGGCATGTGCGTGCTTCTCGATTCGGGTACCACAACCACGGCCATAGCTCGCGAGCTGCGCCGCTTTTCGCGCCTGACTGTCATTACCAATTCCTTAAACATCGCCACCGAGTTGGCTGGGACGGACTTTGAGGTTATCCTGACCGGTGGTACGCTGCGCAAGAACTCCTTTTCCTTAGTGGGGCCTCTGGCCGAAGACGTTCTGACAGTAATGCATGCAGATATTCTGTTTCTCGGCGTCGATGGATTTGATACAAAGATCGGGCTTTCGACACCAAACTTCCTCGAATCGCGGGTGAACCGCGCCATGGTCAATGCAGCCTCGCGCGTTGTGGCCGTCTGCGATTCCACGAAATTCAGCCGGCGCAGTCTTGCGCTAATTGTGCCACCGACGGCCATCCATACGGTCATTACTGACAACAAGCTCGGCGACGAGGATGTGGAAACACTAAAATCGGCAGGTATTGATGTGATCCGCGTTTAGTGCAATCTCACCGCTGTGGCGGAAAATAAGCTAGCATATCGCAGAAGTAATAGATTCCGCGCCGGCGGTGTGATTGCTCCTGGCCACCTATGCACCACACGCATTCGCGTACGCGCGCAGCACCGTCCTGATGCGATGGATAACGAGAGAGTGCGCATCGGGATGCAATGTTCCGGCGCGGACAGCGAGATACTCCTCGGGCAGGAAGGCGCTCAGCATCGTCTCCGGAATGAATACCTGCTGCAGGTTCAATAGGAGCGTTTCTATAGCTTCCTTTACCAGCGGAGCGTTCCAATAGTAGCGAACCCGGTCGCTGTAACTGTAACGCCGCATCAGATGCATGGCGTGCTCGTCTCCGGTGTAATGGTGTTCCCAGTGGCGCGGGTCCTGGATCATTACACGCTCAAGCACATCCATCAGGTGTGAAGATTGCGTCGGTCCCAGGAGCTCAGTCTCGATCGACGAGAGCGCGGCCAAAGCCTCGCGCATCGCAAAGGTGAGCGCCGGACCAACCTTCAAAATGGCAAATCCGTCGCGCACCAAATTACGATATGCCTCGGGCCGCTGATAGTCCGTAGAGTGCGCTTCGTAAACCAGACCCGCTTCATCATTGAGTAACTCGGTGAGATGCACAGCGCGCGCAGGATCATAATCGACCACACTGTCGTGGTTGAATTCAACTCCCGGCTGAACCACCAGGGCGATCACCCGAGGCCATACGTGGGCAAGCCCCGCCTCATTGAAAACCTGCCGGTGTACGGCGAGCGTTTCGGCTGCATCTTCGCGGCTGGTCACAGCAAGCTCTGTGAAGCTCTCAGTCGCGCCGCCGGGAATCGGCACTTCGGTGCCAATCACGTAAACAGGCTTCTGCTCGCCACTTACCCGCTCCGCGGCGGCACAGAGAACCGCTGCCCGGTGGGCAATCAACTCGCCGGAGAGCGGGACGCGATCGTCTGCGCAAGCCATGCTGGCATCGAGGTGTATCTTCTGAAACCCTGCCCGCACATAGGCCTGCACAGTCTGTTCGGCTTCGCACATGGCTTCAAGCGCTGGCTGCCTCTGCCATGGATTGGGTCCCAGGTGATCTCCGCCGAGGATCAGCCGCGACTCGTCGAATTTTTTGCCGGCGGCAATGTCGGTGACGCGCAGCCGAAAGTCTTCGGGCAGCATGCCCGTGTAGCCACCACGATGATTCACCTGGTTGGAAGTGGCCTCAATCAAAAGGTCCGAACCATCTTCAAGTGCCTGGTCAATGGCTGCTTCAAGTACCCAGTGATGCGCGGAGCAGACTGAGTAGATTCCTTTTGGCTGGCCTTTGCACCGTGAAGTTGCTAGGTGTTCCAAAACATTCGACACTGCTTCTCTCCATTCAACGGCCCGTTTTGGGTTTGCGCGCAAGCGGGAGCCAGGTTGCGTTAGTGCGTGTAAATCGAAGCCAAGATAGGTTGACTTAGATTAGTTGAAAAGCAATAGCTGCGAGTTAGTTTGCAGGCGTCGCCTCCAGCGTGAGCACCTGAAATGGCCGCAGCAGAACCCGTTGCTTATGTCCGGCACGCAAGTACAATGGAGCCGAAGCCTGATCGCTCGCCCACGGACTGCGTGCACGGTAGCCGTGTGCCGCATGAGGCGGCAGTTCAAATGCATCGCCCACATCGAGTGAAAACTTCTTAACCTGATCCGACGGATTGCGCAGCACCACGATACCTTTCCGCGGAGTCCACGAAGCCCAGCCATATACCTCAAGCTTTGCTGGATCCCCGCCGATCCAATGCGTGTCTTTCAGGATAGCGGCGTTAGATCGCGACCATCGCGCCGCCTCCGCCAGAACATCCCAATCCTGCGCGGAAAGCAGTGAAGGAGTAATATACATCTCCTGCAATTGCGTCCCGCTACCGAAAAAGGAGTGTACCTCGTCAGGAAAGTCGTAAGTCGGATCTGTGCTTAGATGTTCCGCTTCCTTCGCGTAAATCAGGCCGTGGAGCATGAGCGAACTCAACGGAAACAGCGGCCCGCCCTCAACCACATTTCGATAGGCTTGTTCATCGCGATATGTGATCCATTTTTGGCGCCAACTTCCAACGCCATCGAAGCTGTGATCCTCGCCACCGCGCCAGATGGAGTCCGCATATCGTAGCCAGAACGGCGAGGCCAGGTGCCCGTTGTTAGGTTAATGAAGACGCTCGGATTCTCCTGACGCAATCGCTCAATGAGATGAATTGCCGCCGAAAAGTCACTGTCAAAGAGGCTGCCGGGGAAGACTTGATTGACATTTCCCGTACCGTCGATCTTGAACTGGTTCACGCCATTCTTTGTGACCATTTCCAGTAGGCTCGTCTCGAAGAGGCTGTAGTACCGCGGTCCAGAAAGCGCGAAACCACCTTTTACTATCTCAAAGCCGGCCGTTTCCCCTGCGGCGATGCGCTCTTCCTTCTCTTCGTTATATCCTCCCCACGGAGAGAACCAGACACCGATGCCAAAACCATATTGCGCCGCGGCATTGCGGATGTTCGTGAAGCCGTCTGCAAATCCAGAGTTGAAGGACCATAGGTCGTGTGTATTATCCCAGCCGTCGTCAAAGAGAAACGAGTCTATGGTGACCCCACGCTTGCGGACCAGTTCTTCCCCGAGAGCGTGGATACGGTTGAGAGCCTCAGTTTCGCTGTAGCGTTCGCCCTCGCCCAGGTCATACCAGGTGTTGTAATGCAGAAATGTCCGATAGGGATGGGCCCGCTCCATTTCCACATACGCGAGAAAATCACGCCGCATTTGACCTGGAGTAGCTACACCAATCACCGAAGAATAGGTGATGGATTTCCCCGCTGCAAGAGGCAGTGTGCGTGTCAGGATCGCCGTCGCTCGCCCATTCTCTACCGCACTTGCCGACAGTGGAAACTCGAATCCGAAGAAGAAGTCACCAGCCACAATCGGCGAACCAGCAACTTTCCCCACCACTCGCGCGCCGGGAGCCTCGAAGTCGAACAGCCGCACCTCGGCAATGTCCAATGGTTGCGCCACAGCCCTCAACGTAACCTCCTGGCGTAGATAATTTGTGCCGTCGCGCACGATCGCGCACCAACGCACCGCAAACGAGTTATCCCTTGCGCTCAGATCGACGCAGATCCTTCGTCCGGCAATCTGCTCCGCCTGCCGCGAAGCCGATGGGCTCGGCACGACGGCCTCTTCATCGGGCGTTGCATCCATCTTTAGTTGAGAGGCGTCAATCACACGCCCATCGCGCAGGAGAAGAGAGAATAGTTCGCCCAGGCGCAGCTTTTCCCTACTCGCTAGATCTTCCACTTCCGCGGAATTGACGCTGCCATTCGCCACCTGAAAGCGAGCCGTAAGGCTATCTCCACGCAATTCATATCTGCCGGTGACGTGATCATCGAGCGCGTTCGGTGCGGCAGCAAAAGCCCCGCAGAGAGCGAGCAAAAAGAGTAAAGAATATGCTGCATATCGTAAGATCGACCGTATGTGCCTCCTAGATGAACTCCTGTTCAACACCCCCCATCCAACTTCGCCAAAATGATGCAAAAGCAAGAACAAAGGCTTGCACCTCATCCCAGCGGGAAAACCGAACTCCGGGCGAACCGGTTTCCAGGGGTAGAAGAAACGACAACTCATGATCACTCTCGCCACCTCACGAAGCTTATAGAAATGCCCTAAGAAGGAAAGTATACAATAAAAGAAATAAAAGGAAATAAAAAAGTTGAATTAAGAATAAATGTGAACTATACTGCGATTACGCAGGAAGCGTTCGCAAAATAGCAAAGGGGTGCAGGTATGTGCAGCGAGGATGCAAGCCGCGAGGATAAGTTTGTCGCCCTGGTCAGCGCCAAGGCTGAAGTCGATCTCCGTCTCAGCGATTTCACGCCGCGCTCTGAACTGAAGATTCCTGCGCATACTGTCGAGAAGCCGCTATTCCCGGTTATCGACTATCACACCCATCTGGATTCGCAGTCGCCTCAAGAAGTGCTTCGAATCATGGATGCGTGCGGTGTCGAGAAGATCGTGAACATCACAATGCAGGTCGGCCAGGCGGCCATCGAGTCCATCGAGCGGTTTCATCGCGCCGCGCCGGATCGCTTTGCCACCATCGGTTGGATGGACTGGAGCGGAGTCGAGCGCAGCAATTTTGTTGAGCTCAGCCTGGACCGGCTGGAGCGCCTTGTCGAGCACGGCGCTGTTGGTATCAAGTTCTGGAAGGATTTGGGCCTCCACATTCGTGACGCCAGTGGCCAACTGCTGCACATCGACGACGAACGACTGGCGCCATTGTTCGACAAGGCCGCCGAACTGGGCATACCGGTCATGTTCCACACCGCCGATCCGGACGCCTTCTTTACCCCCATCGACCAGTTCAACGAGCGCTACGAGGAACTGGCCGCGCACCCGGACTGGAGCTTTTACGGCTCGGAAATTCCAAAGCCTGAGCTTCTGGCGCAGCGCGACCGCGTGATTGCGCGCCATCCAAAGACCACCTTCGTCTGCGCGCACCTTGCCGAGAGCGGTGAGAACCTGGCTTACGTGGCCAAGCTGCTGGACAGCAACTCGAATCTGTCGATCGACATCAGCGCCCGTACCTCCGAGTTGGGCCGCCAGCCTTACACGGCGCGCAAGTTCCTTATCAAATATGCCGACCGCATCATCTTCGGCACAGACTTGCTTCCGGAAGTCGATATGTACCGCCTCTACTATCGCGTGTTGGAGACCGCCGACGAGTACTTCGACTACCCTTCGCACGCGTCTCGCCAGGGCCGATGGATGGTTTACGGCCTCTTCCTGCCTGCGGATGTGCTGCAGAAGCTATACCGCGCCAATGCGCTCAAGCTTCTCCACGCCAACTCTCGCTAGGCTGGTTTGCACCGCCTGATGAGTCAGTGTCGGCCGCGCCGGCGCTCACTTCATGCACCGTCGCGTTCGCGAGTCGGAATTGGCAAAGTGTCAGCCACGTTGAATTCCAAAAGCAGAAGAGGCCCTCGCAAGCCGGGAGCCTCTTCTTGTCCTAAAACTTGTTGTCCAGCCCACCCAACGAAGGTCAAAGTCTGAACTTGTACCTTTTTGTACCTTGATGTCACATGCCAGATTGGACTTAAGTCTTTTAGAATCTGGTGTGAACGACGGGGCTCGAACCCGCGACCTCTGCCGTGACAGCTTGCAGGTGGCATTAGAATCATAGAGTTATGGGTGTTTTTGCATCGTTCAAAGAAGCCGTAAGTCCTTTACAGAGCATAGGGGCGATGCAAATGTACCTTTGTTTGTACCTTCGCTCGGTGCCAGGTCCGGGCATCCTGACCAACATGGCGCACTTTTGATGGCACCGTCAATAAGGCTTGATGAAGGCGTGATTTCTCGAGCAGGGCTAGGTCACCGGCGTGGATGGGTCGGAGCCATGTGGTATGTAACTCCAAAGACCAGCCGCAGGTCGTCCTGGACGTTGGCAGCGCCGTTGGGCAGTGCAGTGCGCACGTAGTCGGCTTCGACCAGACGTACACCGATGTGCTTGGTGAGAAGTAAATCAATCCCGCCGCCGGCTTGCAGCGCAAATGAGTTGGCGGTGGGTGTGGTTCCCGAGCTTGTGGGGAAGACGCCGTCGAAAGCATGGACACCACCGAACAACCCCTGACCAAAAAGTTGCAAGCGCGCTCGATCCGCAGTGCCGGAATGTCTGGCCCAGGCGGCGTATGTATAGCGTGGCCCGGCCAGGTAGGCGATCTTGTTTACGTCCATGCCGGGCGCATAGTTGGAAATGTGTTCACCGGTCAGGCCGGTTGCAATGCCAAATCCCCTCCAGAAGGTCACGGCTGCGTCCCCACCGCCGCCCTGCAGCCAAAAGCAGCATGAGCCGGGCACCAGTTGTGCCCGCTCCGGGGCGTAGGTTACGCCTAAATCGATGGATACGGGCGCCTGCTTTGCCGTGCTCGGGCCAAGTTGACCCCAAGCCGTCGTGCCGGCCAATAAACACGCGCCCACAAGGAGCACCTTTCCTCTAATCGATATACGCATCTCAGTCCTCCTTGTTACTTAACGATCAGCGTGATGGTGGTGGAGTGCGACAATGTGCCCGAGGTCGCGGTCACAAGCACTGAGTAAGTGCTCTGCTGTTGAGAGAAGAATCCCGTGGAAGCACCGCATCCGCTGAGTCCCGCCATGGCTGCCATACCGGCAACTAAGAAGAGAACAAGGGAGACAGTTCGACCTAGTCGCTTGCTGGCGCGGCGCAGTTTGCTCGTAAACGGCAACAAAAGAAGCCCTAAAAGCACCGCCGGAAGCTTGCGAAGGAACAAATTCTCCCGATCGAGGCTCGCTGTCGGCGAGGGCAATTGAATGGCCAGCGAAAGATCGGCCATCGGAGTGTTCGCGGGAAATAACCACGAGGTACTGTTGAGTTGGGTCCACGACGATGGAGTAATAATCGCCGTTGCCCCGGACGGCATCCCACTGACAGTCAAAGTGACCGGAGTCGGAAAGACGGTTCCCGCGGTGGGTACGATGGTCAGCGGATAGGTTGCAGTCCCACCTGGAGACGCTGTCTGCGAAGCACCGCTGCCTCCGCTTCCAGCGACCGGATTCAAGCTGAAGTCCAGCACACCTTGCGTCAGTGTGCCGCTAGTGGATGCAACAAAGTCCGTATCGCCGCTATACAGTGCGGTGATCGAGTGGCTGCCCGCCGCCAGAGATGAAGTGGTTAGGGTGGCTACGCCGCCGGATAATGTTCCCTGACCGAGCAGAGTTGTGCCATCCAGGAAGCTCACAGTTCCTGTCGGCGTTCCTAACTTCGAAGAGACTGTTGCCGTGAATGTTATTGCACTGGTGACTACCGCCGGGTTGGAACCGGAGGCTACACTGACAGCTGACGTAACCTGACCGATTACCAGCGTGCCAGTCGCCGTGCCGGAGTAATTGGCACTGCCGATGGTGCCGATCACGGTGTAACTTCCTGCCGCTGTCGGTGGCGTAGCGGACGTGGCGTAACTTGTTCCGCTGATGCCGGTGTAGGTGAAGGTCACTGTCTTACCCGCTGGGTTGGTGATGGCTGTGGCTGAAAGCGGTGATCCAGTGTAGGTCTGCGCCATACTGCCCAGCGTAACCGTGGCCGTTGCTGGCGAAATCATCAGTGTGCCGCTATTCGTGCCGGTGTAGTTTGTGTCGCTGATAGTGGCGACCACGGTGTAGCTGCCCACGGCTGTCGGAGGTGCCGAAGAGGTTGCGTAG
>Ga0187847_10003288_pt1 | contig 12452 bp, 7 predicted proteins | sample June2016WEW_4_10_FD_132458 | JGI IMG/M metagenome (GOLD analysis project Ga0187847, IMG submission 132458) | Peatland microbial communities from SPRUCE experiment site at the Marcell Experimental Forest, Minnesota, USA - June2016WEW_4_10 | ecosystem: Environmental > Terrestrial > Soil > Wetlands...
AGACCAGATGATCGGTTCCGTTCGTAAACTTGACACGAAGCTGCGATGTCACTAGCGACACGCCATCAGCATCGCGCGTGAATTGGAACTTTGCGCCCGGACAACCTGATGCCTTGCTCGGCATCCAGGGCTGGGCAGATGAGGCCCCTCTCACGTTCGTATCATCGGGAGCAGCTACAAAGTGTATGACGTTGGGTTCGCACACACTGACATGTATCGTCTCGCCGCCGGCCTTTGCCACCAAACCATCATCGGTAGGGTCGATCAGGGCCTGTTGCTGGGAGGACTGGTCCAGCCCCGCTGCTGCGCCGGCTAGCACGGAAGAGGCTCCGAAAACGACCGATGCCAGAATGGCCCTTCCGCTCTTTATCCATCGAGACCGCATTCTCATCCCTCCTTCTTGACCTCGCGCGGGGTAAGCCCATCAGCAGCTGATATGTCGAATAGAACCCGCGTAACTCTGCGCAGGGAATCCAGTGCGGGACCTAAGAACGCGAATGAACATTTCCAGGCCAAGGCGCTGTTTGTTTGAAGTGCGGCCACATCGCGGTACTATCCCTCAGAGATCGCAGATGAACGCAGCATTGAGGGGTAAACCGCTCCGTGCCCATTTTCTGTATGGTCGGGGTCGTGCGGCGCCGAAACGTTGGAATCGCCCACCATTAACGTAGGACTGAGCCTGATAGTTTGAAAGTTTCCCTTAAGCTTTCCTTCTATCCGATCCATCAGAATGACTGCTGCGCGTGAACCTATTTCGTAGCCGGGCTGAACAACGGTGGTCAATCGAGGGTGCAATAGCTTCCCGACGGCCAGGTCGTCGAAAGTCGCTAAAGTAATGTCCCGTCCACACTGAATACCTGCCTCATCGAATGCTTCAAGCGCTCCCGTCGCCATTACGCCGTTACACACAAATACAGCGGAGGGGCGATTACGCATCTTGGCGAGCCGTTTCGCCAGCTTATAACCCGACTCCCTTCGGTAATCTCCCCGGAGAATGAACTGCCGAGGAATTTCGATTCCTGCTTCTTGGAGCGCATCTCGATACCCCTGGTATCGTTCTCGAGCGCTTTGCACTGCCAGCGGACCGGCAATGATCGCTATTTTGCGGTGGCCCGAGCGGATCAGGTGTTGTACGCAGCGTTGTCCGCCGCGCACATTGTCAAGCAGAACCGCATCAGTCTCGATTCCTCTGGCAGTTCGATCCACACAGACCACGGAGATTCCATTCTCCATTGCCGCACGAATATGCCGCGCATCTCCGCCGGGACTCGCCGCGAGGAGGATTCCATCCACTCGTCGCGATCGCAACGCCGACACAACTTCCCGCTCTCTCCCGATACTTTCATCGGTGTTGGCGGTGACCAGCAAATAGCCGCGTTCATATGCGCGATCCTCAGCGCCGCGCATCATTTCCGGGAAGAATGGGTTGGTAATATCAGGCAGAACCATGCCCAGCATGCAAGTTTGCTTGACGACATCGCTTGCGACAGAGCCGGGATAGTATTCGAGTTCCCGAATTGCCGTGACTACGCGATTGCGGAGAACCTGACTCACTCGCGCCGTACCGCGGATCACGTGAGAAACAGTTCCGATCGAAACTCCTGCTCGCTTGGCTACCTGCACAATCGTGGACATGGAATAGCTTCCTCAATCATTGAAACGTGCCGGCAATCTCAACTTCCGACGTGAACTCTCAATAACGGATACTGCCGATTTGGGCTCGGTCTCTGCGGCAACTGTTCGGGTTCGATTGTACTCACCATTTGCCGCGCAGGCAATATCTTCGAATTTTTCTGTTGAAAATGTTCAATATGTGACAAGAGGATATTCGCGCTAGCGCCACTGCCTTCCCTCGCGATCCGTAGAAGCTTCAACGTTCGGTTCTCCCGGCGCTGCAGTCCAGATCGGCTGCACAGCCCGAAGAGAAAAACAGGCAACCAAGATCGCTAATCCACTGGATTTGACTGGTCGATCCGCGTTCTCTCTAAGAGTTCCGATGGCCTGCCTGGAGGCCCCGGGTGCATGAAACCCACATCGATTGTTCAACTTCCATCCCTCCATAGATGAGCCCGAAAATATTCTTGACTTTCCTCTTGACAGTTCGCTTTGAAGGAGAGTAATAATTGTGCGTTTGAAAAATTTCAAACACATTGAAACACTTCAAATTCCTAGAAGGCGTGTCGGACTGAAAGGGGCCTCGCCGCCTTGAGGGGTAATCGACATCAGAGACGAACGCGCATCGGTAGAGAAGCAGGTGGCCACCCTGCTTGACGGCTTCGGTTAATCGGTTCGCGACACCGAATGGGGTGGTTGGAGATAGGGCGACCAAAAGATTGTTTGGCTGCGAAATGCTCACGGAATAGCCACTCATGGTTGGAGGACCATATGAAAGCAGGGAAGTTTTGGACACATTGGCCGGGGATAGCGCGACTGGCGAAGGTTGCCGTTGCGTTGTTCTGTTTTTCGCTCGCCATTAGTGCGGCTCTGGCGCAAGTCAGGAACAGCACCATAACCGGCACGGTAACCGATCAGAACGGCGCGGTTTTACCTAAGGCGCTAGTGACGGTAACCAACCAGCTCACGAATGAATCGGTAAAAACGCAGTCCGGGCCCGTGGGCGATTATGCCGTACCCTATCTCGGGGCCGGTCGATATGCAGTGTTAATCGATGCGCCGGGATTTAAAGCCTACCGTGTCGCCGACGTCGAGGTCGACACGGGTGTCACGGTGCAAGTGAACGCCAAACTTGCCGTGGGCGGTACCAATCAGGTGATTCAAGTGACGGGTTCCACTGCGGAGCTGCAGACCGAGAGCTCGGCGGTGACGGGATCGGTCGCGACGCAGGAAATTAGCAATCTTCCTAATATCAACAATGACCCTTTGTACTACGCGACCCTATCGGCGGGCGTGACGCCATCCCCGGTCATGTATAACGCCGAAAATCTCGGCGTGGGCTTCTCCGACCGCCAGCAATACTCCGCGATCCGAGTGAACGGCGGCATGCTTGGAACCGACGACGTTCAACTCGATGGAGTCCCAGTTCAGGGATCTGGCTGGCATGAGACGACGGTCGTGCCCAACCGCGATGCCCTACAGGAAGTCACGGTGGCTGCGAATGATCTCTCTGCCGATCTGGGCGGCGGCCAGGCCATCATCCAGATGGTCACCAAGAGTGGCACCAACGACTTTCACGGCGATCTCTATTACAACCTGCGCAATGAGCAACTAAACGCCAATAGTTTTGGCAACATTCTGCAGGGCATTCCACGCGCCAAATACCGCGTCGATGAAGCCGGCGGCAGCTTCGGAGGGCCGGTGTCTCTCCCCAAGCTCTTCAATGGAAAAGACAAAGTGTTTTTCTTTGTCGCCTACGATCGGCTCTGGAATACTGAGCCGGCGAGCGGATACGCCACAGTTCCGACCGATCTTCAGCGGCAAGGGGATTTTAGCGCGACGCTGATCAATTCCAACGGCACTCCGATGCCGGCGACGCTCTATAACCCATTTTCAGTGACGGCGCTTGGTAACGGTGTCTATGAAAGAGCACCATATCCCGCCGGTACGAATTCCGCGAACTGCAGTTCGTACGGCTGCGGTTCGGTTGTTACTAATCCAGACCAGTATGGCTTGAAGTATCTTCAGGCGTTTCCAGAGCCGAACCACAAGCCGAGCGATGTGTATGGCGATAACAACTACTTTTATAGCGGTACTGCTCCCACAACGCGCAACAGTTTGAACACGCGCATGGACTTTCACTTTGGCAAGAACTCCTTCTATCTTTCCGGAGGATTGCAGAACGGTTCTTCGCCTGCAGTGAACTCGTGGGGCAATTCGAGTCCCTGGATCTGGGTAGCAAATTGGAGCTCGAACTATCACGACGAGAATCCCTACGCGGCGATCGGCGACATCATCACGCTGAGTCCGTCCACGTTTATCGACCTGCACGCGGGCTTTCAGCGTGTGAACGCTCAGGCTGATTTCCCGAACAAGGATACATTCAGCGCGTCGGATTACTCGGCCTACGGCATGCCGACCGGGGTGCAAAGCATGATCGCTTTACCCGGTGTGGCTCCGTCTGTGTACTCTCTCGGCTATGGTGCCGCTTACAGTCAGACATTGAATAACACCCAATGGGATTGGAAGAATGAGCATCAGGACAACTTTGACTACAGTGGAAGTATCACCAAGGTCATCGGCAGATGGACGTTGAAAGAAGGTGTCGACGAACGTATCTTCTTCAGCAATTGGGCCGACATCGAGTGGGCTACGCCCTCTCTCGGGGCCTATAGCACGGAGTGCTATTGCGAGCAGTATGCGTACTCGAATGGCAATGGCGATGGTTCATTACTCGTGAATCCGCAACAGAGCGGTGCCCAGCAGGCAATGGCGCCGATAGGCGTGATGGGGTACCGCCTCGATCCGGGCACCACGCCAAAGCCGGCGCTGGCCACCAAATCCCTCTCCTTGTATACCCAGAACGACTGGAAGGCAACCAACAGGCTGACAATCAACCTCGGTCTTCGCTATGAAGTGCAGCCCGGGCCGACGGAACGGCACAATCATGAATACGATGTCGACACCACCGTTGCCAGCCCATTCCTTAGTTCATCTCTGTTAACCAACGGAAACCTCAACCTTGCCACGATGAGCCCACAGGCGGGAATGGGAGCATTCGCATTTTCCGGAGTGGACGGTTATTCGCGGCATATGTGGGCGACCCAATATAACAATATTTCACCTCGCCTCGGCGCTGCGTATCGGTTGAACGATCTGACCGTGCTCCGTGGAGGCTTTGGGCGAATCTATGCGCCGAGCAACACCGGCTTTAACGCCAATGGAACGATCTATGGCGGCGGCGCGTTTGCAGGCGGTACGGAAATGACTCCGTACGGAATGAGCTATAACGGTCAGCCGGGCGGAGTTGGAGACACTGGAGACGGCCGCTTTGAAGATCAGGCGGATACGCAGCTCGTGCTTGCTCCGGGCCCCGTGCAGAGTCCATCGCTATACGGGAACGAGAATGGCGGTGCGGGCGTCGACTACTTCCTGCGCAAAGGCTACCAAAACGCTTACTTCGATCAGTGGAACGCCTTCGTGGAACGTCGCATGCATGGGTGGATCGCGTCGGTGGGGTACATAGGATCCAAAGGCACCCACCTTCCCTGGCGCCAGTTTCCTCTGAACGGCGCTTTCCAGATTCCTAACGACACCCTGATGAGCTGGCGAACCACGTGGCTCAGCTCGAGCGGTACGAATGATCCATCGCAGGCCCAGGTCCCGAATCCGATGCCGGCGCTGTTCGGTCTGGCAACCGGCGCAAGCGGCGCAAGCACAATCACGGCCGAGCAGGCTTCGGAGGGTTACCTGGATATGCTTGGGCAAACCGTGCTTAAGAGCGCAGGCTCATCGTTGTTCAATTCACTGGATCTCCAGTTGAAGCATTCGTATTCGACTGGGTTGACAGCGCAATTTATCTACGATTGGTCGCGCACGACAGGAATTTCGGGCGGTGCGGGAAACTCAACCTACGCGGAATCTCAACAAGGAACTTTGGCGGCCGGCGGCGGCATCAACTACGCCGACCTTCAGAGCAACAAGGGACTTTTGGGCTACGACGTTCCGCAACGCTTCGTTGGCGTAGTGACTTACCTCACGCAGTGGGGCAGGGGCGGACGGTATGAGCTCGGGAATCCGATTGGCAGGGCCGTGGCAGGTGGCTGGCAGTTGGGAACAGTGGTCACCGTGCAGTCAGGTCAACCATGGGGTCCCAATTGCGGTAGCAGCAGCCTGAATAGCAACTGCATCCCGACTGGTCAGCCTCTGCAGGTTCCTAAGGCATTGCAGCATTGGTACGATGGCAGCACTACGGTTACACTTCCGGACGGCCACCAATTTACTCCGAACCAGTATACCTACCTGAAGTGGAACCCTGATGCTTTCACGAGCCAGATCGTTCAGTTCCCGAATGGCCAATATGCAGTCGATCAATATTGGCTCGGAACAAGCAAGATGTTCGAAAACAATCTGCGCTTGCCCGCCTTCAAAGATGTGAACTTCAATATTACGCGCCAGATCCCGATCACGGAACGGTATCGGTTCGAGCTTCTGGGCGAGTTCACCAACCTATTCAATCACCAGAACCTCCTTCCCGGCGCCATCGGCAGCGGCAACAATTCGGTCAGTCCGATGCTGAGTCCCAGTTCGCTTCCGACGGGTGCCGCGATCGGAGAAAATGGCAACGGTGGCTTCGGCATGTCGCCAGACTTCATGGATCCGAGGCAGATCACTCTTACTGCTCGATTCACCTTCTAAGCCTGGAGAGCTGCTGTTCAACCTGCGGGCTCTTGGACGTCTCTCCGAGAGCCCGCTTAAATCGCATCAGAGTATATTGCCCTCCGCGATGATTCGGTTCGTTTCCACAGATACCAGTCGCTTCTCAATTCAGAGCTGACTAAGGGATCATGCCGTCACATTTTAATTAATCGTTTTATCGAACTAAGTGGGGTAAACAATGCCATCCGATGTTATTCCGAAATCTGAGAGAACTTGCCAGATTGGAGCCGATGAACTAGTCCTTGTTGCAAGCGGTGACCTTAGGGAATCAGCAAATGTAAAGTGCTGGCCTGCACAGGCCGAGATGGAAGGGAAGCTCATCGCGAGGTTTGAAGCAGAAGGGGCAAAGATTCGCCGCGGTCATTCTTACTGCCCCGAGCGTCGTCATGGATTCATTTCCAATCAGCGAATGGGAATGGATGTCTTCATGAACATTCTCCCCGAAGCACCAATCGTGGTTGCCGAATCGGTGTGGCAATACAGTCACAATGTGTTTTCCGGTCTACAGCACCACCGCGGCCCGATCTTGACCGTCGCCAATTGGTCGGGACAATGGCCTGGCCTCGTCGGAATGCTGAATCTTAACGCATGCTTACACAAGGCCGGCATACCGTTCAGCTCGCTCTGGAGCAAAGACTTTTCCGATCAGTTCTTTTGTGACGGCGTTCGCAATTGGCTGCGCGACGGAAAAATCGTGCACAATGCAAGCCATGTTCACGATTTAGAAGTTGGCCTCTTGCCGAAGTGCGCGAGAGAGCTGGGTCAAACGCTTGCCCGGCAATTGAAACATCGCAAGGCGATTATGGGAGTTTTCGATGAAGGCTGCATGGGGATGTACAACGCCATTGTTGAGGACCATTTGCTGAATGCCGCCGGCATATATAAGGAGCGGCTTAGTCAGTCTGCTTTGGTGGCCGCGATGAGAAATATTTCGAGAGGAGAGGCTCAAGCGGTTCGAAGCTGGCTTAAATCAAAGGGGCTCAAATTTGTGACAGGACCAGATGAAGCGACCGACCTCACGGATGTCCAGATTCTGGAGCAGTGCAGGTTGTATGTTGCGACCTTGCGTATCGCCGGCGCCTTTGGCTGTGATGCCGTCGGCATTCAATACCAGCAGGGACTTAAGGATTCAGTTCCCGCCTCGGACCTGGCAGAAGGTTTATTGAACAATGTGGAGCGCCCGCCGGTGTTGGGCTGTGATGGAAAGGAACTCTATGCCGGCGCACCTCTCCCGCATTTTAATGAGGTGGATGAATGTGCGGGGGTTGACGCGATCGTTTCCAATCGCGTGTTGACGGCGATGGGAATGGACCCAGCGACAACTTTACACGATGTGCGATGGGGCGAACATTACTCCGATGCCGCAATCGACGACTTCGTTTGGTTGTTCCAGATCTCCGGCGCGGTTCCGGCTTCGCACATTAGCGGCGGATATGCGAATGCCATGAGCGTTCGTCAGTCACCCATGTATTTTCGCCTTGGCGGCGGCACTCTTAAAGGCGTCTGCAAGCCTGGTGATGTTATTTGGAGCCGAGTCTTCGTTGAAAATAATCAACTGCACGTGGATTTAGGACGTGCGACTGCGATTGAACTGCCGAGCGAAGAAACAGAGAGACGCTGGAATCTGACAAGCCCCGAATGGCCCATCATGCATGTGGTTCTACACGGAGTTACGCGCGACCAATTCATGGCTCGGCATCGCGCCAATCACGTGAGCGTGGCCTATGCGCCCTCGGCGGAGTCCGCGGATGCGGTGTTGGCCACGAAAGCGGCGATGTTTGCGGAACTTGGTATCCACGTGCATCTTTGCGGGGTTTAGCAAAAGTGCACATTCCTGTCCCGAGAGGGGAATACGCGTTGGCTAGCCGCCCAGTCTCATATCAGAATCGGAGGAACCTCCATGCCCAAACGTCTGGTTTGCGCTGCGCATGACACCGTTGGTTGGGAAGATTACGAACTGCCTGCAAGACTCGAAGGCCGCCAGATGAGGGTGCGAAACACTCATGGCGCCGAGAAACATGGAACGAAGATTTCTTTTGTCCATGGCCATGGTAACAAGCGCGGGCACTGGGAGGCAGCAAAGCAGATCTTTGAGCCGGGCGGGGTGGCCTGGAGTTACCCGATTCCACTTGGGAACATGCAGGTTGGCGTTGTCGAAGAAGCCGGGCCAGACATTCGCAACTATAAAGTGGGAGATCGGATTTTATATTTTGGAGCGTTTGCGCCGGCTGCGGTGATTGGCGAGGAAGAATCCTGGAAACTGGCTCCCGATAGCTGCTGGAAAGCCGCGACGTGCCTCGATCCGGCCACGTTCGCGCTATGCGCTCTCCGCGACGGAAATGCGCGGATCGGCGACTCCATAGCTGTCTTTAGTTTGGGAGCGATTGGTCTGATGGCTGTCCAGGTTGCCAAGTTGTCGGGGTGTTACCCGATCATTGCGATTGACCCGCTTCCAAACCGCCGCGAGGCCGCCATGGAAAGCGGAGCGGACCTTGTGATCGATCCTGTTCAATCCGATGCCGGCCGCCGGATCCGAGAAGCAACCGATTGGCGCGGAGCAGACGTTGTCATCGAATACAGCGGGGCCGTGGAGGCACTGCAGGCGGCTCTACGCGGCGTTGCTTTCGGAGGCAATGTAGTTCTTGGCGCTTTTCCTGGCCCAATGAAGGCCGGCCTCGACCTGGGCGCAGAGGCGCACATGAACCGGCCCAACATCATGTTTAGCCGCACCGAGAGCGATCCTAACCGGGAGCATCCTCGCTGGGACAACGCGCGCGTGCGCTCAACGGCGCACAACATGATCTTGAGGGGGCTCATTCACGCGGATTGCATTGTTGATCCCGTGCTGAAATTCGACGATACGCTAGCCACCGAATACGACCGGATCATGGCTAGCCCTGACAAGAACATCAAGCTCGGCGTCGCCTATTAGGCCGCGCCAGGAGGCTCTATGCCCGTCAATCAAAGTTTTGTTGTTCCCATGATGAAGCCGAAACCGTTTCCACTGCATGACTTTATGCGGGAGGCGAAAAAGATCGGATATCCGGCAGTTGAACTATGGGATCGCGGTCCCGATTTTCCGGAATTTGTCGAGGCCGCGCGAACCAACGGGTTGCGAATTGTCAGCATGGTGGGACATGAGCATGTGTCGGCCACGGCCGGGTCCCACGCAGAGGCGTTCAGCCGGGCTGCCAACCACGATCGGCTTGAAGCGGAGTTGAGGGAGTCGATCGATATCGCTGTCCAGCACAACATTCCCGGAATCATCGTTCTCAGTGGCCATCGCAACCACGATGAATCCGATGTTGAAACCATGCAGGTGTGCGCCAAAGGACTGCGCCGCATCGCGCCTTATGCCGAAGAAAAGGGAATCAATCTGAACCTGGAAGTGTTGAACACGCTGGTCGATCATCCGCATTATGTGGCGAACCACACTGACTGGGCTGTCGGCGTCTGCGAATTGGTGAACAGCCCGAGAGTCAAGATCCTCTACGACATCTACCATATGCAGATCATGGAAGGGAATGTGATCAGCACCATTCGCAAATCCATCCGGTGGATCGGTCATTTCCATGCGGCCGGGGTTCCTGGGCGGCGCGATCTTGACGATGAGCAGGAGCTGAATTACCGCGGAATTTGCAACGCGATTTCCGCCACGGGGTACGGACTCTACATTGGTCACGAATTCCAGCCCAAAGCAGATGCACTGCAGGCTCTGCGCGCTGCTTTTGAGACATGTAACGTAGCGTAATGGCTCCGGCCAACTGCTGCGGGCATTTCACAAACCAAAGCGGCAACGGAATTCGGCGGCGCAGAAGATCGAGCGGCCAGTCGCGACGCGGCGAATCGACGGCGGCGGGCGCCAATTCGTTCAAGGAGCACCATTTTGTCGTTGACAGTTCTGGACTACGGTGTCTTCTTCGCCTTCTACAGCTTCGTTGTTGCGGTCAGCCTTTACAAGAGCAGCCATGAAAAGACCGGGGAGGACTTCTTTCTAGCCGGACGGCAGCTCCTGTGGCCGATGATTGGCTTCTCGCTTATTTGTTCGAACATTTCGACAGAGCATTTTGTGGGGATGGCCGGCCAGGGTGCCAGGCACGTGGGCTTTGCCATCGCAAACTACGAGTTTCTCTGCGTCCCTAGCATGGTCTTTGTCGCCCTTGTGCTCTTGCCGCTTTTCCTCCGAGCGGGAATCTCCACCATGCCCGAGTTCCTGGAGTATCGATATAACTCCACAACCCGTGCCTTCATGGCGATTTACACGGTCTGCATCTATGCGTTCGTAACCATCTCCGCGGTGATTTACTCGGGTGGATTGACCATTCAGACTGTGTTTGGCAACCCGAACAACCCGAGGCACCTACTGTACGGCATCCTCATCGTTGCAGCCATCGCAACGTTATATACAACGTGGGGCGGATTGAAAGCAGTTGCCTGGGCGCAACTTTTCCAGGGGTCTGCGCTTTTGCTCGGTGGATTTGTCACCCTATTCCTGGCGCTTCACGCTGTTGGCGGGATAGGGAAATTCTATGCCAATAACTCTGCGAGAATGCACCTCTTCCTTCCCGCTTCGGATCCGGTACTTCCCTGGACCGCGTTGATCGTCGGACTTGGGTTGTGGATCCCAGTGCTTTATTACTGGGGGTTCAACCAGTTCATCGCTCAGCGAGCGCTGGCGTCGCAGTCTCTGAAACAAGGCCAATATGGCATGATTTTTGCGGCTGGGTTGAAGTTACTCATACCTTTGCTGATTATCATTCCCGGAATGATTGCGGGGCAGCTCTTTCAGCAGCGTGTCTTTCCGCAAGGCTCGAATCCCGATCAAGCCTATCCGCTTCTGGTTCGCTATCTGCTTCCTGCCGGGCTCAGGGGATTCATGTTTGCCGCCATTATCGATGCGGCGATCTCGTCTCTGGCTTCCATGTTGAACTCTGCCTCGACCATTTTCACGATCGACATATTTCAGAGGCATTGGAAGAAAGACGCTTCCCAGCAATTGATCGTACTCGTGGGGCGAATCATGACCATTGTGTTTGTCCTGGTCGGCACTTCGATCGCGCCAATGCTCGGACAGCAGACCTTCAACGGGATCTATAACTACATACAGGAGTTTCAAGGCTTCATTTCTCCCGGTGTGTTGGCCGCATTTCTTTTTGGGCTGGTGGTCAAGCGCGCCCCCGCCGCGGCGGGTATGGCGGCGATGGCGATGAGCCCGGTAATCTACGCGATCACCATGGTGCTTTTTGGTAACATACCGTTCTTTGTAGAGCACCATATAACGATTGTGAGTATCGCGTTCCTTAACCGCATGACCATTTCCTTCGTGTTGATTGTGCTCACGATGACGGTGATGACGATCATTCGCCCGCTGAAGGAGCCGGTCGAATTGCCAAGGCGAGGCATCTGCGATACGACACCGGCCCGCGGAGCCGTTGTGCTCGGCAGCACTGCGGTTGGCCTGACGATCGTGGCATACATTCTTCTGAGGTAGGTCACTGACGCGCGATGCTCGCTCAATGTGTGGCAAGAACGTTACGTTGCAGCACGCCGGGAAACGGCCAAGGTTTACCAGGCCATTGCGGCCGGTACCTCTGTATCTTGCTCGCCGTTTCCGCTGTTGCTTTCCAGGCGATGCCGATGTATGCGGCCATGCCGGGCGGATGCATCCCGATTGAGCCTTCAAGTGCACCGCGAGCCTCCATAAGCAATGGCCTCATCAGCGCCGTCGTCTTGTTGCCCGACGCGAAAAATGGTTACTACCGTGGCTCCCGCTTCGACTGGTCAGGTGTTGTGGGTTGTCTCACCTACAGAGGCCACAACTACTTCGGGGCATGGTTTCCCAAATACGATCCCACGCGCCACGACTCCATCGCCGGGCCCGTGGAAGAATTTCGCGCTTCGGACGGTGATAGCGCACCGGGCTATGACCAGGCTAAGCCAGGCGGAATGTTCGTAAAGCCCGGCGTGGGCCTGATGCGTCGTATTGACGAGAGGCCATTCAATTTTGCCGCTCCCTATCCTCTGGTTGACGGTGGCAAGTGGACAGTTCACACGGAGAAGCGGCAGGTCGTCTTTCATCAGGTCCTGAATACGCAAATCGGCGTCTCGTATGTATATCA
>Ga0187847_10003290_pt1 | contig 12452 bp, 11 predicted proteins | sample June2016WEW_4_10_FD_132458 | JGI IMG/M metagenome (GOLD analysis project Ga0187847, IMG submission 132458) | Peatland microbial communities from SPRUCE experiment site at the Marcell Experimental Forest, Minnesota, USA - June2016WEW_4_10 | ecosystem: Environmental > Terrestrial > Soil >...
CGCGTTCTTCCGCTGCGAATTGCATCGCAGAGAGCGAGAACGCCATAGAACTTTGGATCGAGCAATGCGGCTTTGGGCGCACCCTTGTAAAGCGGGGCAAGGGACATTCCTCGAACCTTTCCTCCTGCATACGGCCAAACCGCGGGAGGCTCGCCATCCTCCAGTAAGCGCGATTTGAGCGGCTCCGCCGCAGCGGCCGTTGGAACGCCTCGAACGAGAGGTCCCTTTGCGGGTGGAAAGACAAACCTAAATCCATGCGCCAGAAACTCCATGAGCGCAGGTCGGTTGACCCTTTTTTCTCCGCTGGACAGGTAGAGCAATCCTGAATCCGCGCAGCGCTTCAGAGCCTTCGATACCTCGGAAGGAGAGATGAATAGGCTCTCCGCCAGGTTTTTCGAGGGCACCTGCGGCCCATTCCGGATGGCGAGTTTGAGGAGAAGCGCAACGTCTTGTCCTTGCATCTGTCCATTGTAGTCTTCAATTTCCAATTTGGAAATTGGAAATTCGATCCAAACATGGAGAATGCAATGAAGCAGCGCACAAGAATCTATGGCCTCAATCATACGGGGCGTGCTGGAGCATTCTCAATGATTTGGTCTGGTAACGAAGCTCACAGCCAAAGGAGGTAGGTATGGCCGCAGCAAAGTTCACAGAAGCCGAGCGCGAGAAGCTCTTCGCGCAGCTCGAAGCGCCGTTCGATCCGGCGTTGATCAAGTGGCGTGTAATGCGCACCTCCGCAGATAGCCGGAGCGGCGTCATCCTGCCCTTTGCCGATCCGCGCGCCTATACAGACCGGTCCGTCGCTGTGCCGCATGGAGCGGGGCAAGTCGATCGTCACCAGCAAGGTGCTGGTCGCCACCGCCGTGACGATTACGCGGCTGGGCAGCCACACCGGCACTGGCGAGGAGTGGGCCGACCGCGAAAACGCCGTCACGGCGGCGGACGCCCAGGCCTTCAAGCGGGCCTGTAGCTGTTTTGGGCTGGGCCGCTACCTATATCGCTTCGGGGAGACTCGGGTGCGGCTGAATTTCCGTGGGGAGCCTGTTACGATTCCCATTCTGCCCGAGTGGGCGCTGCCGCCTGGCATGACCGTGGCTCAGGCTAACGGCCTAACCGGCGACACGCGCGGACCGGTTGATCAACGGCTGACTGCCGAGATTGAGGGGTTTCGCGGGACGCTGGGCGCGCCGATCTACGCGGAGATTCTGCGCCGGGCCGGGCACAGCGCCGACGCGCGCACCATCCCCAACGCGGAGAGACAGAAGCAGGCAATCGAGAAGATGCAGGCCGCGGGGCGCGGCTTTGAGCGGCTGCGCCAACTGGCCGAAATGGCCGGCGAGGCGCGGTTCTTCGCCGCGGCGGCGCGCTTCAAGATCGCATCGGTCACCGATCTACCGAGCCTGGCGGCGCTGAAGCAACTGGTCGAGGAACTCGAATCCGTGGCCAGCGAGCAGGTCGCCTAGCGGGCGGCTTTGCACCTGGAGGAATCATGGGAGAGATCAGCATTCTGCGTCCTCGGCGCAGCCTCGTCAGTATCCCGGTTGTCGAAGCCGTCTACTGCGAGAGTTGCACCTCGGTCTCGAACTCCAGCGGGGGATGTTGCGGCGTATGCGGCAATATCTCCGTTTGGCCGCTAGTTGACTTGCTGCCGCAGCCGCCGATGGGGCCACACTCCGGCCCAGCATCGGCTCGGCGCATTGCGCCCACAAGGCAAATCGAATTGGCCAGAGCGGCGTAGTAGACCCGATGGGACACGCCGCCCATCGCTCTTTATGCAGGCTCAATCAGGAGGTCCGCCATGGACACACAATTGCTTCCCAGGTCCGACCTGTTCGCCCACCGGGCGGCGCTTCGGCTTCCCGCATCGAAGGTGGTCGAGAAGCTGGTTGAGATCGTTGGACGGAAACTGACCGCGTATATCGGCGGCGTCAAGGATGCGCGGGCTGTCGATCGTTGGATCGCCGGCGGCGCGATCTACGGCGACGCGGAGAGCCGGTTGCGGTTCGCCTTTCAGGTGGCGCGCGCCTTGAGCGAGCATGATCCGGCCGCCGTCGCGCAGACCTGGCTAATGGGTGTGTATTGGCGATTTTGGGAGGAGTCGGTGGGCTGGCTGTGGCGATCCTGATCTTCAAACTTTTACGAAGCATTCATGCGGATTCGAATCCACTGCTCGATTCTCTGATATCCGGTCCGGACCTCACGGTCACACTGTTCGCAATCACAATATCTGGGTTGGTTGCTATTGGATTCGGTCTCATCCCTGCAATTGTTGTCACCGGCTTCGATACTGCGGATGTTATGAAAGCGGGTGCGTTTAAGGGACTGCGCGGGCATCGTAGGTTTGGAATAAGAAATCTGTTCGTAGTTGGCCAGGTATCTGCAGCCATGACACTGGTCCTGATCGCCGGCTTCGTTGTCATCGGGACTCGTTCAGGATCGAAGAGTGATCCGGGATTCGACACAGATCCCATCTCGTTCTTTTCGGTGGACCCGACCCGCGATGGATTGACCGACGCCGAATGTGCCGAGGCTCTGCGGCAAATACCGGAGAGGTTGGCTCGACTCGGGGGTGTTGAAGATGTCAGCCTGGCCGACGCGCCTCCGGTTAGCAAGTTCACAGCGGACACAGAAATCTCGATTCCCTCTGCGGGTATTCGTTCAGTTGCCATTGAGCTCGTAGGGCCGAGATTTCTGAGCACTATCGGTGCCACAATCCTGCGCGGCACCGATTTTGAAAACCAATCTCTACTAACGGATGATGGCGCAGGAAAGATTCTGCCGATCGCCATCAATCAGGCCGCCGTAACCAGCCTTTTTGGAAAGGAGGATCCAATCGGTCGTCACATTCGCGATGGGGAGCGGACTTTTCAGGTTGCCGCCTTAGTTCGATACTTGCCTCGAACGATTTTCGGCTCACATACCGTTCCAGTAGTGCTCGCGCCCTTGTCGATGCAAGATCTACAACAGACCGACACCGATGGAACGACAGTGGTGATTCGCGCGCATACTCCAGTCGAGATCGCTGCGGTCCGTCGCGAATTGGCGGCCATTGATCCTCGAATCACGGCATTCAATCCGCAAACAATGCCGGAATACCTTGCCCAGCAAGACCACCTGGCTTCCATCATCTCAGCTACCTATACGCCGATTGGCGTTTTCGGACTGATTTTGGCTTGTCTGGGGCTGGCGGGTGTTACAGCGCAGACAGTGCAGCGTCGGCAAAAAGAGATCGGTATTCGCATTGCGCTCGGTGCGCGGCGATTGCACGCGCTTCGCTTGGTAATGGGAGAAAGCGTCGCTATGGTCCTGTCGGGCGCTATGCTGGGATTTTTCGTGGCCGCAGGGTTGGCGCGGGTCTTAGCTGCCCTATCGGCCCCGGCAGCACAACTCATCGGGCCGGCCGCATCTGATTCCAGACTCATTTTTGGGGTTCCATCTCTATTCGTCTTGCTGGCGGCAATTGCATGTTATTTACCAGCGCGTCACTCCGCGAATTCAAATCCACTCATGGCTCTGCGGGAGGAATAGAATCTCGATGCTTGATCTCCAACATGTTTCCAAGCACTTCTCGGGCATTCCTGCTGTGGCCGATGTCAGTTTCGCGGCGCGACCCGGCGAAGTAACCGGGTACTTAGGTCCAAATGGCTCGGGCAAATCCACGACGCTAAAAATGGTCACTGGCCTAATCGATAGGACCTACGGCCAGATACTCTTTGACGGCCAACCCATCGAGACCAATCTCGTCGCTTACAAGCGACGAATGGGGTATGTTCCCGAGGAACCTTACCTCTATAACCACCTTTCCGCTGCCGAGTACCTGGTCATGGTGGCTCAGCTCCGTAATCTTCCGAAACGAGAATCGTCCGAGCGAATCGACGGCATGCTCCGCCTGCTGTCGCTCTACGACGATCGGCACGCATCGATCTCGGGCTACTCGAAAGGAATGCGCCAAAAAGTGCTGATTGCCGCCGCGCTCCTGCACAATCCCGATCTTGTTCTGCTCGACGAGCCCTTCTCTGGCCTGGACGTCGGAACGGCGCTCATTCTGCGCGGCCTGACCCAAGAGTTGGCTGCGCGGGGTAAAGTGGTGCTATTCAGCTCCCACGAACTGGACACTGTCGAGCGTGTGTGCTCGCACGTGATCATTCTTCATCGCGGCAAGGTGGTGGCTGACGATTCAATCGCGCATTTACGCACAATGATGGAACTGCCCACCTTGGAGGAGATATTCTCCCAACTGGCTGTGGAACAGGATACGGCGTCGATTGCTCGGCAGTTCGCGGATCTCATCTATGCGTGATTTCGCTCGCAAGTACCTCGACCGCATCCCGCTCGAATTTCGTGTGCTTTACCGCCAGTTTCTTCTGCGCGTGGTGGACCTCGAAGCGCTGTCCATCGAAGCCGATATTCCTAGTTTTTTGGGACAGTTTGCCGGGATACTCATCTTGATCACAGTGTTCCAGGCCATAGGCACGCTTTGGACTCCACCGCCTCCAACCTTCGCATGGCACATGGAGCAGTCAGCTATTTCCAACATGATGCTCGTGGTCGGACTGATCTCTGTCCTTACCTGGGACAACACTTTTCCCGACCGGCGCGACGCCATGGTGTTGGGGCCACTGCCGGTTAAGCCGCGCATGATCCTTCTGGCGAAGATCGCGGCGTCGGCTGCGCTTCTTGGGCTGGCCGTCGTTTGTCTGAATTTTGCTTCCAGTGTAGCGTCGTCTTTAGTCTTTGCCGCATCGGGCGGCCTGATAGCATTTCTGCGTTTTCTGACGACATATTGGTTCACCATCGTCGCTGCTAGCGCATTTTTATACAGCTGCGTACTCACGCTTCAAGGATTGACAGCGTTCCTGCTTCCGCGCCGGTTATTTCTTCGTCTCTCAGCGATCCTTCAGCTTGCAGCTTTCGGCGTGTTTCTTTCCGTGTATTTTCTCGCTCCATACGTTGAGTCGCCGGCCGAACTTCTAGCAATTCGCAATCATCCTTTGGATGCTGCGTCGCCCGTTGCATGGTTCTTTGCACTTTTCAACCAATGCAATGGCACGTTACCGGGCGATGCTCTCTGGCTGGCTCGCCGCGCATGGATCGGCCTAGCCTGCGCTGTAATTGGCGCGGTTGTCTCACTTCTTATCTGCTACTTGCGCACCATGCGCCAGATCGTCGAAGAACCCGATCTGGTTCCGGCGAGACGAGGTTTGCACTACACGCCTCAGCTGGGCGATTCGCTACAAACCGCTGTTTTCTTCTTCATTCTTCGCTCCTTGCGGCGCAGCCGGCAGCATCGCGTCATTCTCGCAGTCTTCTACGCCATCGTTGCAGCATGCGCACTCAGCCTTGTGCATCAGGCGCCAAAAATCGGTTCAACCACTTCGATATCGTTCAATTTCGCCATCTTGACGACTTGGATGATGGTGTTCGCAGTTCTTGGTTTTCGCGGTGTGTTCCCCCTTCCCATTTCGCTAAAGGCTAACTGGGTCTTGCGGATTACACAACTTCGTCCGTCCGAGGACTACATAGCCGCGGTCAGGCGTTCACTATTCGTGCTTGCAGTGGTTCCCATCTGGCTCATAGTTGCCTTTTTGTCTTTGTCCTATCGACCGCTTTTCGAAACCGGCGGGCACCTGGCATTTCTGTTGTTGTTCGGATTCATTCTGGCGGACCTTGCACTCATCGGCTTTCATAAGATTCCATTCACTTGCTCTCATTTTCCAGGCAAGTCAAATTTGCAATACATATTCTGGGGCGTTTTCGCAGGGGCTATGGTGATCGTGCTCTTCGTCATGAGCGTCGAATTCCCCGCGCTGCATCATCGCGGCCAATGCGCAGTGCTTCTCGTCGTGCTTGCATCCGTCGCTGTGGGACTGCGCATCTTCAACCATCAATGTGCGCGGTCTGCGATCCTCTACTTCGAAGAACCGCCAACGGAAGTGATAACCCGTCTTGGGTTGTTAGCTGTTCTCCCACCCTCATCAAGCGCAAACAAACCCTGAGGCAATTCTTCTCTGAACATCAATCGAATTGAACCTGCAAACAGCTTCGAAGCTTAGATATATTCAAATGAGTCGGCTGATTTCGCCGTCAAGCGACGAGTTGTGGCTGAGCGCCCCGCAATCCGGACACTTGGTCACGTTTCCCTCGGCCGCCACACCCTTACATCTAGCCATCGAGCGGCCTCTCCCCTCGTTCCTCTTCAAATTTGGCACTCGTAACCGGTATGGTTCTCCCGCCTTGACAGATCCTTGTTTCGGATTTGTATGTGTGAGAATATGCACCCATACATGAAAGGCAAAGAGACACCGGAGCAAGTCAGGATTTGGTTTCAAGCGGAAGTTGGGAAACTCTGGCCAGTAGCGCTCGGGTCGTTATCGCTTCGGAAGAGCCCCTGCATTCGCGAGCATTGCCAGCTTTGCGAATCAGGCCAAGGACACTCCAGCTTTGCGTTGTACGGCCGCAAAAGAAGTCGGCGGTTTGCCGTTTATGTTCCTGAAGATCTGACCGAGGACGTGGAAAGAGCAATTCACAACGGGCGCACATTCCAGCGGCTTCTATCGGAAGCTGGTCGCAGATATACGTTGGCGCGGAAGAGCGAGCGCAGTTCACGGGTCCGAAAGTAGGCGATGGATCCCGTCTTATCCTCCAGCAGTTGAGGTGAAATGCTCAACGAAGCCGATTTTCGTGACTGGTGCTCCCGGATCGGGTTGACCCAGGCTGCACGGGAGGCGATCGCAACAATTCGCCAGGGCCGCCCCGCCCGTAGGGTCGGCGGTGGTCAGAGAAACGTCGCCGGTCGCTATCCGAGCCGGAAAATGGGTTTCACAATTCAGTTCGAGAGCCACCGTGTGGAGATGCCTTTCATTTACGAGGCAGAACATGATCCCCAAGTACTCGAATTCTATGATCAACCGCCGTCCATTCCACTTTGTTATCGCGCAGCAAATGGCAGACGCCTTTCAGTGATGCACACTCCCGACTATTTTGTGCTTCGCGAGGGATCGGCAAGCTGGGTTGAGTGCAAAACTGAGGAGGATCTCGAAGCGCTCGCAATCCGGAGTCCTAATCGCTATGCTCGCGACACTGGATCAAAGTGGCGCTGTATGCCGGGGGAAGAATACGCTGCGACACTCGGGTTGACATACGAGGTTTGGTCGGCGGCGCAGGTGAATTGGATTCTTCAGCGGAATCTTCAATTTTTGGAAGATTATCTGCGATTTGGCCCCACAATTGGTGCCGGTCTTGAGAACGCAGCGATCACCGACGCCATTCAGGGCGAGCCAGGAATCACTCTGCTGATGTTACTGGAAGACACGCGAGACGCTGCACAGCCTGACGACATTTATATATTGATTGCCAGCGGAGCTATCTATGCCGATCTCAATGCCGCTCCACTGGCTGAGCCAGACAGAGTTCGCCTCTTTCCGACTGCAGAAATGGCTGCCGCATGTGAGCGTGTCGGTAGTGCGGCTCACGGAAGCGTTGAAATCCCCTCAACGGTTGTACGGCAGGATCACTCACCGGGTTCGCGCAGCGAGGCATATCTGCTTCTCGCGGAAGCCAGCGAAAAAGATCTGGCAGTTGCGAATCGCCGCTTCGAACTTGTGATGCGACATATCGAAGGAACTAACCAAACATGTTTTACGCCGCCAAGAACGCTTCGCCTCTGGACAGCGCAATATCGTTCAGCGCGGGAGCGGTACGGATCAGGATATGTGGGGCTCCTCCCCCGGGTGAGTCAGCGAGGGAACCGAACGAGCAGGCTGCCCGAGTTATCGAGGAAACTGCTCACCCAGTTCATCGAAGACGACTACGAAAGTCTCAAGCAGAAGTCTCTGTTTGCGTCATGGGCGGCATTGAAGAAAAAATGTGACGAACTCGGCGTTGCCGCTCCGAGCCACGTGACGTTCAACGCAGCGGTGCGAAGACGTTCTGCGTTTGAGCAGACGCTGAAACGAAAGGGCCGGCGGGCAGCCTACATCCACTCACCGTTCTATTACGAACTCACGCTGACAACGCCGCGGCACGGTGATCGTCCGTTTGAAATAGGCCATATCGATCACACTGAACTCGACATCGAATTGGTCTGTTCACAAACGGGGCGCAATCTCGGCCGACCGTGGATGACGGTCCTCACGGACGCATTCTCCCGCCGATGTCTAGCGCTCTACCTGACCTTTGATGAGCCGAGCTATAGATCGTGCATGATGATTCTACGCAACTGCGTCCTGCGCCACCATCGCCTTCCCCAGATTATCGTTGTTGATGGCGGGCCGGAGTTCAACGGCATCTATTTCGAAACGCTTCTAGCCCAATATGAGTGCACGAAGAAGACGAGGCCTCCCGCCAAGGCCAGGTTCGGCTCTGTCTGTGAGCGGCTGTTCGGCACCGCAAACACTCAGTTCATTCACAATTTGCACGGCAATACGCAGATCATGCGGAATGTCCGGCAAGTCACGAAGAGCAACCGCCCTGATGGGCAGGCGGTATGGACACTGAGCAGCCTCCACTGCCACCTGTCTTCCTTTCTGTTTGAGACATACGACACGATCGAGCATCCGGTGCTAGGTCAGACACCGCGAGATGCCTATTTGGCTGGCTTAAGAACAGCGGGCGTCCGCACAAACCGCATGATCTCCTACGATCAGGTATTCGTGATGGCGACGCTCCCATCCACTCATCGCGGAACCTCCAAGGTCACTCCCGGCCGGGGTGTGAAGGTGAACGGCGTGCATTACTGGGCTGAGGCGTTCCGGGACCCTTCTGTCGAGAATTGCGAAGTCGCAATCCGGTATGACCCATTCGACATGGGCACGGCTTACGCTTTTTTGAGTGGGCGGTGGACGGAATGTCACTCCGAGCATTACGCGATGCTGCATGGCCGTTCGCAGAAGGAAATCATGATTGCATCGAAGGAAGCGCGGCGCCGGAGCCAGTTGCATGCGCGTGGCCGGTTTACGCTGACCGCGCGGAAGGTGGCGGATTTCCTCGCGTCAACGGAAAACGAAGAGAAGATCCTCATTCAACAACTGCGGGACGGCGAAGGCAAGGGAGTCCGGCAGAACGATCTCTCCGTTGTCCATGGTTCAACCACGATCGGAGACCTTCCGAGCGAATTGAGTCCAGGGGCCGCATCATCTTGCGCTGGCGATCGGACATTCGCGGCGACGGTTCTGTATGGAGATTTCTGATGTCAGCAAGGATGCCGCGTACCCATGACGACCGTGATTCCGGACTTGACCGTTTTCGTCAATGTACCATCGCCCATCCCCGGCTTGTGAAAGCCAAAGACGAGCTGATGAACGCCATCTCTGGCGCAGAGTCAAACTCCCTGGTTTTCGTCTTTGGTCCAACCGGGGTTGGCAAAACAACCCTTCTCCAGAAGACTGAGGAAGTGATTACCGCTGAGCTTTTGAACGAACTTCAAGAAGACCGCGAGAAGATCCCTGTCGTCAGCATCGAAGCTGTGGCCCCCGAGTCCGGGAACTTCAATTGGCGCGACCATTACAAGCGGCTTCTCCGTCAACTTGACGAGCCGTTGGTCGACTATAAAGTGGGTCGGCGTTCCGAGAGCGAATCCGTCCAACCGCGCAGTCGCTTCCTGCCTCCACCGCGAGCGGTTGCATCCGATTACCGGGATGCGGTGGAACAGGCCATCCGGCATCGCCGCCCTGTCGTCGTAATGATCGATGAAGCGCAACATCTCGGCAAGATTGGCTCTGGCCGGCGCCTCCTTGACCAATTGGATGTCATCAAGTCGATTGCTAACCGAACCGGAACCGTCCATGTGTTGTTCGGAACCTACGATTTGCTCGCCCTCCGGAACTTAAACGGGCAGCTGAGCCGGCGGAGCATCGATGTTCACTTAGCTCGTTATCGTGCGGAGGTGCCGGAAGAGCGTCAGATATTCATCAATATTATAGAGACGTTCGAACGTGAACTACCCTTTCCTGAACCATCAAACCTCGTTCACAACTGGGAATCTCTGTATGAACGGAGTCTCGGTTGCGTGGGCATCATGAAGCAATGGTTGGTCCGCGCCGCTACTGCGGCCGCGCGGAATGGATCCCGGAGTCTGGCAAAGGGTGACCTCGAGTCCCAAGCTCTGTGCATGGCTCAATGCGAGCAGCTTTATACGGAGATTGCGGACGGGGAACTCAAGCTGGAGGAGCGAAGTGATGCCGTGAGCCGATATCGAAGCAAGCTGGGCTTGACCGATCATGGTTCAGTAAAGGCAATCCCACCTGCCGCATCCCGATTCCGTTTCCGGCGGCCTGGCCAGAGGCTTCCTGTACGCGACACAGTAGGGATGGTTGGCGCAAATGCCGCAGCTATTTGAAAGGTGGTCGATATCGCGGCCTCAGCTCTCACCCAGAACTGCGGCGTATGCGATGAAGCCACTCGGCATCGGGACTTCGATGACCGAGAGTCTTACCAGCTACATTGTTCGGCTTGCGGAAGCGCACTCCGTGACAGTAGGTGATTTTATTGGACGCCTGCTATCGAGAATTCCAAATTCGAATGGTACGCTTCTGACGCGGGCCGCGTTGGAATTCAGAGTCGGAGGCCACGGATTTCACGCTTGCGGCTACCGCGTTAACGGCAATTCCAATTGGAGCGCGAAATGGGTGGATGCCCTTGAATCTGCAACAGGGCGTTCTGATCTCCGCCATCTCACACTCGCCTCGCTCGGTTCTGCGCTGCGACAGCAGGTATTCCGGCATTACAGAGCTTGGTGTCCGGCATGTCTCGACCACTGGCGCTCGATGGGGCAGGCTGTCTATGAACCCCTCGCCTGGGCTATCGAGCTCTCGTCATGTTGCCCGCTTCACAGTATCCAACTTCGCACCCGTTGCCACCATTGCCAATATCAATTGAGCCCAATGGGAGTTTTCCTCCGGATTGGCTATTGCTCACGGTGCGTTGGCTGGCTGGGGCAAAGTATCGGCGATGCAAAATCGATCGAGGACTCTCGCGCCAGCCCGCAACAACTATGGGCGAGTCAACGGATTGGGGAGCTATTGGCAATGCTGCCGTGCTTCACCGTGGAGAGCTCCTGCGAACATTTTCATGCGAGCCTCACTGCATACCTTGAGCAGGTGGTCGGCGGGAATGTGGCGGCCTTTGCCGAATATATTCGGTGTCCGCGCAGCGTCTTGCAAAACTGGCTCGATCGCAAAGCAATGCCCAACATTAACAGCTTGCTCCGAATTGCGCAGGCTCTGAATGTTTCTGTTGCCGGCTTGTTTCATCGAAAAGCGCCGACTGCGAGCGACATTGCCGCTGCAAGACAAGCTATCGCTGCTTCGGGAAATCGCAATGTTTCCCCTTCGCGACCTGCGAGTGACATTCGCAAAGCATTGCGAAGGGCGATCAAAATGGATCTTCCCGTGAGTTTATCAGGCGTGGCGCGCAGCCTGGGTTACAGCACCACTGAGAGGCTCTATTTGGCTGACCGGAAAGTTTGCCATGCGATTGCAGCGCGATACAGGAGATCTGGCAGAAGTCATTGGTGGAGAAAACCGGGCGCAACAAGGATCTGCGAGGGACCTCGGCTGAAGCAGATTCTTGAAGATTCCCTGATATCAAAAGACCCGGTTTCGGTTCATCACATAGCCGCTCGACTCGGCTATTCAAATGATGGATACATACAGCAGAAGTTCCCTGAACTTTGTGCAGCCATCGGCCGAAAGATCGCGAAGAGAAAACAGGCCAGCCATGAAGCCATGCATCAAGTTCTGGAAAAGGCGCTTGAAGAAGATCCGGCCCCCACATTGGTCGAGTTAGCCCACCGTTTGGGTTGCACGACATCGACTACCTTGCGATCATACCATCCAGAGTTGTGCGATCGGATATTGGCGCGTTTCCGCGCCCACCTCGAACGGCGCAGAGAGTCATTGAGAAAAGCGGCCGAGCTCTCCCTTGATGAAACGCCCGCGCCACCGGTGCGCACTGTTTGTGAGCGCCTTGGGATTACGACGTGGTTTATGAACCAGTACTTCCCGGATGTCGGGCACCGGATCGCTGAGCGATATCTACGCTGGAAGGCCGCTGACACCGCCCGCCGCCGAGGTCAATTGGGTGAAATCGTGCTAGAGATAGCCAAAGAGGTATATAGCCAGGGACTCTACCCCTCAGTCCCGAGGATTGCTGCGCGGGTTCCCCCGGGATATCGCTGCGAGTGGATGACGCTTAATGCCGCGGTTCGGCAGGCGCAGAGGGCACTTGGTATCTCGATCGGCGACCGGTAGTCCCTTCCCTACTCCAATTGAACCCCATTTAAACCATAACGTTGCCAAACGGCAAAGTTATGGTTTACGTCACAAACCCAGTGTGATTTAAAGCATATTTTGGCCGGGAATAAAGCATATATTGGCCGTTTGCAGAAACATCTTGCACTGAAAATGCATGTGTGCTAGATTGCACCTATACACATGACGAAAGCAGAAACAACA